>Ga0180438_10008800_pt1 | contig 12743 bp, 11 predicted proteins | sample SS_ome_12_FD_132455 | JGI IMG/M metagenome (GOLD analysis project Ga0180438, IMG submission 132455) | Hypersaline lake sediment archaeal communities from the Salton Sea, California, USA - SS_3_D_2 metaG | ecosystem: Environmental > Aquatic > Non-marine Saline and Alkaline > Hypersaline >...
AAACATATCGATGCGGCCGTAGCCATACTGTGCCCGACGGTCAATTCTTATAAACGGCTGATACCGGGCTACGAAGCGCCGGTTTATGTCACCTGGGCAACCGCCAACCGCTCGGCACTTTTGCGCGTACCGAGATGGTTTAAGCAGAAAACCGAATCCGCACGCGTCGAATTGCGATGCCCGGACCCCGCGTGCAATCCTTATCTCGCCTTCGCCGTTATGCTCAAGGCCGGCCTCGATGGTATTAAAAATAGTCTCGAACCGCCAAAACCGGTCGAGGAAAATATCTACCAGCTCGATTCCGAAAGCCTCGACAGCAAAAATATAAAAATCCTGCCAACCTCGTTGTGGAACGCATTAACTGCATTGAAGAAAAACGAGCTTGTAAAAGACACACTCGGTGAGCATTTGTTTGAAAGATACGTTGACGTAAAGACAAAGGAGTGGGATACATTCCGCCAACAGGTTACCAAATGGGAGCTTGATACATACCTGAGCATATTTTAGCTGACGCCGGATAGAATCTTTCACACCGCCCGGAAACCGGCAACAACCACGCATTAGTTAGCCCCGCGATTCATTCGCGGGGTTTAATTTCCAATTGACCGGAATCACTTGACTCTTCCAGTAGCTGGTCAGACAAAGACATTTCTTCTTTTGGCTCTGGCGATAGGAATGTTTTCTCTTTCCTTTTGCGTTGGGTTCTTTTTCGGCGGGTTTTGGAAAACTTCTTGTAGAACCGAGCTATCAGTGCCTGTGCTCGGTTTCTGGGAATCTCCCGTTTTACAGAACAGATTGAGCTAATTGGATTTTTCTCTTGTCATAAATCTTCGCCTGCCGGAAAATAGAATCTGTAAAATTTCAATGCAAAGAGAATTGCCGGAGCTTATGAAATCCCGGTGCCGGCTTATTTATCAGAGGAGGCCCGAAATGAAAATCACAAAGAAGACTACACAACTTTTTCCAGGAACAGTATTTCTTATTTTCGCTGCAATGCTTTTAATACAAATACAGGCCAGAGGAAAAGATTTAATCACCTTAGAGGCCAAAGACGGCCTTACTATCACAGCCGATTTATACACAGCTCATCCAAATGACAGTCCGTTTATCATATTGTTCCATCAGGCGAGATGGAGCAGGGGGGAATATATCGAAATTGCTCCAAAACTGAATGAAATGGGTTTTAACTGCATGGCTGTAGATCTTAGAAGCGGAGGTACTGTAAACCAAATCACAAACCGTACCCACCGACGAGCAGTAAAATTAGACAGGTCAACAGATTATCTCGAAGCCATGCAGGATATGAATGCCGCAGTAAGATATGTTAAATCCGAATACGAAAACTCAAATATTATCGTATGGGGAAGTTCCTATTCAGCGTCACTTGCTATCAGGTTAGCAGCAAACATGCAGCAACAAATTGACGGTGTACTGGCGTTTTCTCCGGGTGAGTATTTTGACAAGGGCAAAACCTATATAGAAAACTCGGCACAGAATGTTAAATGTCCGATATTCATAACTTCCGCTTCAGATGAAGCAAAGCTCTGGAAAGGGATATTTCTCGCAATCGCCCCTGAACTTAGGCATCGTTTTTTGCCCAAAACAAAAGGAAACCACGGCTCCCGGGCGCTATGGAGTAAATTTGAGGATAGCGAAAATTACTGGGAAGCTGTAAGGTCGTTCCTGCATCGCTATATCGATAAAGGCAAAGGCGCTAAACACGATGCGCAGAACAGGCACAAAATTACCGATAAAGAAACCTCTGAGCCTGACTGGCTGCGGCCACGCTCTGACAAATATGTCCGTCAGCGACGTCAGATGGTACGGCATATCCGCGAGCTTTACGGCCTCGAGGATGAAAAAGTGCTCGAAGCCATGCAGAATGTTCCAAGGCACTGGTTCGTTCCCGAAAACAAGGTCGGTTCTGCATATAATGACAGCCCGCTGCTCATTGGTTATGGTCAGACTATTTCTCAGCCGCTTATCGTTGCTTATATGACCAGCCAGCTAAAACCGGATAAGAATGATAAGGTTCTCGAAATAGGTACAGGCTCAGGATACCAGGCCGCCGTCCTTTCGGAGTTTACGCCACACGTATTCACTATAGAAATTATTGAGCCACTGGCACGCGCAACCGCAAAGAAGCTAAAAGAAAAGGGCTATAAAACGATACAAACCAAAATCGGAGATGGCTACAAGGGCTGGCCGGAACATGCGCCCTTTGACGCGATAATCGTCACTGCTGCACCGGACCAGATACCAGCAGCGCTGGTTGAGCAGCTTGCCAAAGGCGGCAAAATGATCGTTCCTGTCGGACGTGCATACGCTACGCAGCAATTATTGCTTATCACAAAGGATGAAAAGGGCGACATCGCAAAAAAGAAATTAATGCCGGTACGTTTTGTACCAATGGTTCCGGGTAAATCCAAATAAGGCATAGGCGAGAAATATGTTAAAACCTGAGATTTGTGTAGCTCCCAGAAAGCAACTGTCTGTTTTTGACTCAACGTGCATAATCGTGGGAATTATAATAGGTGCCGGTATTTACGAGACGGCGCCGACCGTTGCAGGGGCTATGGGCAATTGGTTTGGAACGCTGGGAATCTGGCTGGTCGGGGGGCTGCTGGCACTTACAGGTGCTCTGTGCTATGCGGAACTGGCTACCACATATCCTGATGAAGGAGGAGATTATGTCTATCTCAGCCGCGCTTACGGTAAGTGGGCGGGATACCTGTTCGGCTGGTCGCAAATGGCAATCATCAGGCCGGGCGATATCGCCATTATGACCTTTATCTTTTCACGCTACGCTCGCCAGATTTATTGGTTTAATCACTGCGGTGCAATTTATGCGGTGGCAGTTGTTGTTTTATTAACTGTGATTAACATCCTGGGCGTCAGGGAGGGTAAGTGGACGCAAAATCTTCTGACAGTAATCAAAACGATGGGGCTCGTTGCCATTATTGTTGCGGGTATAGTCGCACAGCCCGGGCCTCAATCTGCCGAATCTGAGCCGCTTTCTACTGGAGGTCTGAAACTTGCCCTTATCCTGGTGCTGTTTACTTTCGGAGGCTGGAATGAGATGGCTTATGTTGCCGCAGAAGTAAAAAAGCCACAGAAGAATATCGTTCGTGCATTGGTGGTCGGGACAATCACGGTAACAGCCCTGTATTTGCTGATAAACGGGGCCTTTTTGCATGCCTTGGGATACGTGAAAATGGGTCAATCCGAGGCAGTCGCTGTTGACACAGTCGCTGCGGTTTTCCCTGTAACAGCAGCAAGAACAGTAAGCATCATTGTCTGCCTCTCGACCCTCGGTGCGGTCAACGGCCTGATATTTACCGGTGCGCGCATATCCTATGCAATGGGCGCCGAACACCGATGGTTTAGGAACCTGGGCAGGTGGAATCGGTATCTGGGTACTCCGGTATGGGCTCTTGTTGTCCAGGGTTGTATAAGCCTTGCAATAGTTCTTATTGCAGGGTCTTTTGTTGATACTATCCTTTACACTGCTCCGGTGGTCTGGCTGTTTTTTCTGGGTACTGCTCTGTCTGTCTTTGTCCTTAGATACAAGGAGCCCGAAGCTCTGCGACCGTATAAGGTCACAGGTTATCCGGTGACAACAATCATTTATTGCTGCTGTTCTGTTTTTATGGTCTATAGCTGCCTGTCATATGCTTTCATGGAAAACCGTGCCGGCTTACTTGTTTCAGCAGGCATTATTGCGATTGGGATACTAATCTACCGGCTTGAGCATATTCGTTATCTGACAAAGAAAAATTAAACCGGAAATTGTCTTGTTAATCGCCGACGCAAGATTAAAAAGGTATCCACTCCGAGTAAAACATATAGAACCGGGAACGCATACGGGCTACGAGATATCCAGCCGGCTGATAAGTTCCAGGGCCTCCCTGATTGTAGCGAATTGTTTTATTGCCTTTCTGCAATGGACTATTGCCGCAGGCGCGGTTGATAGGGCAGTTCAAAAAACAACTTCATTGAGTTGAATGCTCAAGACATGATTTGCAAATGCCCTCCAGGTACACTGTTTTTCTTAGCACCTTAAATCTTTTTGCAATGGATGATGGGACTTTAATGTTATCAAAAGGTTTATGGTGAAAATCAATAATCCTCTTACATTTTACACATTTGAAATGTTGATGCTTTTCAAAATTTGCATCAAATCGCTTAACATCGCCGGAACCTTCGACTACAAATGCTAAGCCGATTTGATTAAAGGTCAAAAGTGTCCTGTTAATCGTATCAAATGATATATTCGGAATTAACTTCTTTACTTTCTGAAAAACCATTTCAGTTGTGGGATGCTGCGTTGATTCAGCAAGCGCTTTGTAAGTTGCCGTTCGTTGAGGGGTTATTTTAAGACCCGCTTGGCAACACTTAAGTCTGAAATACTGAATATCTGTTTTCATTTTCCACTATCCGTTAGTGCCATTCAGAAAAATAAATTGTATCGGCAATATAGCTTTTTAGAAAACAAATTCAACTCTTTTTTCGTTAACTATGCTGTGTGCGATTGTACTAATCGGGCAGAAATACCAATCTTGCTATATAGATAAAAAAAGCCGCCCTCCTCCGGGCGGCTTTTTTTAACTTAGACAAAACTGATATTGCCTAAAGAATGTATTGTTTTGTCGATTTTGACTAAAAAGACTTATGTAAATGTCAAAATCGGTTATCTTTTCATCGCCCTCCTCTGATTCATTTAACCGGACTGTGTCATAATAACTACTATATAATAACCCTTCTTATTTGTCAAGTGTTTTTTTATAAATTTATATAATTTATTAAACTACATATTTCAACTATTTATTCGCAAGTAGGTTTCTGCTCTAAGAATCCTCTAAGCCCTTGATACAAAACACCTTATGGATTTACAATTTCTGAGATTTTATGGGTTATTTGGCCCTGTGGTTGTAGGGTGGTTGTACGGATGCCAATAACAATTTGTATTTAATGAAACGACGAAAATACGTCGGGTTTTTCTGTATGCGACTGTGAGAGACTGCAAAGTATAACAGTATAGCTCGCCAATCAACATATGTAAACCCCTCATGGAACAAAATCGCCGGAATTGGCCCTTAGAAATCGTTTTTGTCGTCTGTAAAACCATACCATACGTGGCATATGCGATACCACAGCTCCGCATCAGGGGATTCGAGCATAATTTCCTTGACAAAAACATGGCAAATAAGTTATAATCTTTTTAGTCGGAAACAATGCCGCGAGAAGGACTCGGCCAATAAAAGCTTTCCGTTAAGGGGGCTATTGAAGCGAAAAAATATTCAGGATGGTGATTGAGAACAGAGGTTTTTTGCTTGTAATGCCTGCTGGTTAAGAAGCTTAAGAATGTCAATCGGCTTTTTTCAGTCAGGCTATGGAGCGAGGGTAACCGATGAAAAGTGTTGCTAACTGCCGAAATACGGCCGTTTTGCTGTTTCTCATTTCTGTATTTACAAATTGTCTTTGCGCCGGCACTGTCTTTAACGATTCAAATTCCTGGACTGCTTACCAGGCACCGGACGCCAACGGCTTCAATAGCGGCGTTTTTGACGGGCGATACCTTTATTTTGCTCCTTACTGTAATGCCGATGGTTACCACGGCCGCGTAGCGCGCTTTGATACCAACGGAAATCTCGAAAATGCAAACTCCTGGCAAACCTACGATGCGGGGGAAAATGGAACAGGAACAGACCCGGACGGTTATGCGGGAGCAATATTTGACGGAACGTATATCTACTTTGTCCCCCATTACAACGGCACAAAGTATCACGGAGAGGTCCTCCGCTACGATACTAACAGCACATTCCAAAATGCCGATTCCTGGACCAGCTATGACCCGGGCGCAAACGGCGTTGGTTCGGACCCAGACGGATACGTCGGCGGAGTTTTCGACGGCAGATACATCTATCTGGCGCCTTACTTTAACGGCACAGATTACCACGGCGAAGTCCTGCGCTATGATACGACCGCTGATTTTGAGCAGGTAGGCTCCTGGCAGAGCTATGACCCTGGCCATGACGACGTAGGCACCGATCCTGAAGGATACTGGGGTGCGGCTTTCGACGACAGATACATATATTTCGCACCTCTGCACAACCAGATGGAAGCACATGGAGAGGTACTGCGTTATGACACAAACGCTGTCTTTACAAACTCTTCTTCATGGTCAACTTTCGATCCGGGTGAAAACGAAGTCGGTAACGATGCTGACGGATACAACGGTGTAGTCTGCGACGGCCGATACCTCTATTTTGTCCCATATCACAATGGCACCGAATATCACGGAGAGGTGCTGCAATACGACAGCAACGCACCTTTTGACAATGCAGCAAGCTGGAAAACCTTTGATGCCGGCGCTAAAGGAATCGGCAACGATGCAGACGGATACGACGGGGCGGTTTATGACGGAAGCCACGTCTATTTCGTACCGTATTATAACGGAACCAACCATCACGGCGAAGTCTTGAGATATGATGCAAACCACCTCTTTACCGACCCCAATTCCTGGAACGCCTTTGATGCCGGAGCAAACGGAGTAGGCGATGACCCTGATGGTTACGCGGGCGGACTTTTTGACGGCAAGTCCGTCTATTTCATTCCACTTTATAACGGCAGCGATTATCACAGTGAAGTGCTTCGATATCGCCCGTATTACTGCGGCGACATCGAGAAAGACGGCGATGTTGACTTCGTCGATTTCGCTATGTTTGCCGAATGGTGGCAGCGGCAGGATTGCGGCCAATGCGGCGGTGCGGACTGCACCGGAGACGGCAACGTTGAATTTGACGACCTTGCAAAATTCGCCAAAAACTGGCTTGAAGGAAAATAATCAAACACACACAAAACTCAGTACCTCCGTGTCCTGGACTTATCACTTCTCGAATAACCCACAAAAAAGTACCGCAGGGCGTCGATCGCATGGTCGTAAACTCCGTCTTTCAACGGAAGTTCGTTATCGGACATTGAGCCTCTCTGCGGGTAGTGATAACAACGCATTGCCTCTGTCAAACGGGTGCATCGAGGCGAAATAACCAGCGAGCTTTCTCCCCGGCCGTTGCGAAGGCTGCGGCGAATCAGCTCGACACCCTCCAAAATAGTGCTTCTGCGATACTTCACCGCTATCCCAAGCGAACGAAGCTCACGCACCGCACTCGTGCCGGTTACATCATTAGTGCCGGCGCCGGCAGGGTCACAAAACGTCCCAGCAACCTGTTCCTCCGATGCGGGACTCCGCTTTTGCATCTGTTCCGCGTGCACGTCAATGGTTGCCCGTGTGCGAACGTACTCATCGATAACCCTCACCACGCCCCCACTATCCACCTGAATCCAAAGGCACACAAATGGATTTACAAAACCGAAATCAAGTGACCGGTACAATGGAAGCTCCGGATTGTAATCCACCTGCCTGATATGTTCTGCAGGGGCAAAGTTACCGAACACGGCATTCTGCAGATTCGGACGCCGGCAGAGCATCTCCGCCTCCCACCCGGCCCTGCTGGCACGATGCATCTGTGTAATACAGTCGTCAATCTTAAGATAGCCGCCGCACCTCTTCGCCTTACCCCCGCAATCAGACCACAAAGGACAGTGAGAACAACTCCTTCCAACACACCTTTCAATAACCTCCCACAGACACCACTTAAAAACGGGCGTCTGCCGTCGTTCGGCCTCGGAGATAATCCGGGCCATCAGACCGTACGGCTTGTGCATAGTGCTTATCATCTCCATACCGCCGGCCAGCCCGTCTTTGCTCTGTGTCGTGAACTTGGCAGCCTCAAAAACATCGTCGTCGAACAATTCAACCTCGTCACAACGAAGCTTATGAATGTGCTGGCCTCGCACACTGCTCGCCGATTGCGTCAGAACCTCCACCGCCGAACCGTTGGCGAACCGGCAGCCGTCCCTGCGTACCGGACCGGAAAGAAATCTTTCAAAACCACTCCCGAGAAACCCGACAAAATAGTCATACATCCTTCCAGCCTGCTCTCCAGAGCCCGCCAGTATTCGCACCTGACATTTTGGCTTGAACACACAATCAAGAAGTGTCGCCACCGCCGCCAGCTCGGTTTTGCCGCCGCTGCGGTTCGCCCATACTACCGCATCGCTGTTGGCTACACGGACACTGCCGAAATCCGCATTAAAACTATGCCACAAATAATCCATCGGGCTGTTATGCCACTCGCAAATTGCCGCATCGGGAATATCAATCGAAAAAAACGCCTTCACGTAATTTTTCAAATCTCTTTTGTTCCTCGGCCGGATATTACGCAAAGACAAATACATCTGCTGTGCTTTGTCGATTTCACCACTCGCAATTACACGCCCTTGCATTGCTCTTGTGCTTTTCACAAATTACCTCCTTTGACCATTTTCATTGTTCTCTGCCTGTGAAGCCGGCACTTCCGCCAGAACGGCCAGCATCTTACTGGCCGTCTCGGGTGACATCGTCCCACCTTGCCCTTCCTGCCCGGATACATCCGCACCGCCATCGGCTTTGCCGCCGCAATCCTTATCAACCAGCCTCGGAAGACTGATAATATCCAGACACGCCTTCCGGGCCGTCTCTTCCTTCTCGGATTCGGTAAGCTGAACCAGCTTGGCCGCCGCCACGGACGCATATCGCGCAATCAGCGCTTCACTCAGCCGTTTTGACCATTCGATGCGCTTATCAAACTCACCCGCAAACGCCTCATCACCGAGCCACCGATTGAAGGTACATCGCTTCACATTATGCTTGTCCTGTACCTGTTGCTCGTTAAGCTCGCCCGAAAATAAATCATCGAGAATCGCCATCTGTCTTTTCGTCAGTTTTTTCCTCGCCATGATATCTGTCACCCCAAAAAAATAAACTACCCCCTATAAGGAAGTGCCGTCAAAACGCCGACCCCTTTTCCCGCTTTAAAATGATTAATCACCAGCCGAAAATACAACGCTTACACCCCGCCCCGTTTGCCCTCAAATGCCGTCATTCAGCCGACTATATACAGTGCAAGTAACGGTACAATATTGAATACAAATATGCATATCTTGTAACCACCCATCAATCCATACCAGATGGTATCGAACTGTTCCGGCGAAATGTGATACCATTTACTGTGAATTCGATAAATCCAGCCGTGCGCTGTAATGAACATCAAAAAAGAATACAACAACAAGCCGACATTGATTACCGAACACCACAGCAGCGCACTGCGAATTACTTCAAATGTCATCTTTCACCTCTCATTTCCGGTCTTTTTTGTGAACAATTTTTCAACCGTTTGATTGCTGCTCTTTCTGTCCCTTTTTACTGACAAGCTTCGAAGAGCCTGCACCGCAGCTGATAATAGAGCGCATCGCCTCTTCAGCCGAGACGTCCACAGGATGGACATACTTACCCGGCAAATGGTAAATATTTCCTGAAGTCGGATTAGGGCCTGTCGGCACAAAAACCGTATAGCTGCCGTCTTCGTTTTCATCGGTAATAAAACCGGATACCATAGTCTCATTACCGAACAGTTGAACGAGAGCTACCGATGTGAACGGGCTTTTTTTGTTACCCAGAAACTGCAATACTGTTTCCTTGATTAACGAATAGCCCGGAGCCTTCAGCAATATCTTTACCTCCATAAACGAGTATATCCATTTGCCGAGCCTGGTCCGCACCACTACCCCGACCGCAAAGCAGGCAACCACCAGCAGAACAATCACCAGTGCGTCCGCGACCACACCCTGCAACGGCGATTTTGCCATCACGACAGTCGTCAAAGGACCTATCGCTTTTCGCACCAGCCCGAACAACCACAAAAGAACGAACACGAATATCGCCGTCGGCAGAATGACCAGCAGGCCACCAATCACCGTGCTCTTAATAAATTCTTTTATCCGACTCATTATTATCTTGTTTCCTCAAAAATAATTATTCATTATACCACACCATTTTTTACACCACTCAGGATACTTTATAGCACACTATTTATCTTCTCAATAGTTTATCAAACAAACCCCGTCATCGCAAAAACCAATAGAAAAATATTTGTTAATTCAAAATTCTTATATGCCGTTTCTCGCATCTTCTTTTATCCAGACATAATAGACCGGCCGGGCGGTAAGCCTGCTCAGAACATACCGAATCCGCTCAACCCCGGGCTGCATAAACCGCCGCTTGCCGTAACCCTGTAAAAACCAGCTTATCTGGTCTTCAATAAAACGGTGTTTACGTTCACTCAGCTTGGCTATCTTCGATTGAACCCGCCGTGCGTCCAGCAGTTCGTAACCCTCGATACCGGCCAGGCTCAGCGCCTCGGTAAGCTGAACGCAATTCGCCTTTGGCGGACCATAATATGCCTTCATCCCCGCCTTTTCAAAAAACGGATTGACTTTTCCCATCACCGCAAGTGCCTCAACAAAGGGGACACCTGCAAACGGCAGCGTCTCTTTGACCAGCCGGACCGCAAGCCCCAGCCCACGGTACCTCGGCTCAATAACTACCCTGCCTATGCAGCGGAGCATTTTGTTTGCAATAGCCAGCTTGTCCGCTCTGCCAAACCCGTCAAACAAATCACCCAGAGCCATATTGCGAAGCCGGCACGAAGGCGCCGGCATTGTGTAAACAATCACACCAACAGGAGCCGTATCGCCGCCCCTTATTATGCCTCCAGTTGTACACGCAGCGGCCTTCAGACAAAATATAGCCGCATAAACTCCGAGTCTTTCAGCACGATAATGAAAATGTTTCAGCTTATCATAATCCGAACGTTTGCCGGGCACTATCTCAAGCCCCTCGGTAACACTGCAATCAGCAAAAACCATATCAACTGTTCCTGTAAATAACTCTGGCCGGGCCTGATAACTCTTTTTTGATTATCACATCAGCCTGAAGGTCACCGAGTATATCCTCGGCGCTCGATGCCAGTATGAAAGTCCTGCCGCTTTTTGCAGCGAATTTGCGAACATTATAAGAGACCACCGACGCCGTAATTCTGTCCAGATTAGAGCAGAACTCATCCGCAAAGATCAACTCCCTCCCGGCCGCCATCGCCATAGCCAGCCGAAACCGCCATTTTTGACCGTCACTTAGATGGCATGGCTGATTCAGAAGGCACCAGACGTCACTCAGGCCGGCCATACTCAACAGCCTCAGTGCCTCCATCACATCACCGTCCATACAATCAATCACCGACCTGCCGGCCGGCAGCCCAATCCCGGCCAGGTTAATACGCCGCTCGGGAGAAATCTTCTTTTCCAACTCTGCCAGAAGAACACTCTTGCCCGCACCGCTGGCGCCGGTGATATAGACTACCTGGCCGGCATCAATCTTTACTTCGCACTGGTGCGTTATGGCCTGTTCGCTGAGACTCTCAAGTGTCAGGCCAAACATCCTCATTGCAAATACGACATTTTCTGTCAGATTTACTCGCGGCTCGAACCGCCTGCAAACACTATAGCTCGTCATAACACCATCATCTTTCCATAATTGTCAGTTATTCAACCGGCGCCAAAACACGATTTTTTTGCTGCTGGAGATTTATCAAGACATTACGATGTAGGACTATACCCATTAATTATCCCGCATGGTTCTCAGTCTGCCCTTAATGGATTTTATTGTTTTCCTGACACGGTAATAGCTGAAACCACTTTTCGCCGATATCTTCTTCATCGGGAACCCCCGAAGAAAATAGTCCTTCGCCATCGATAGCTCGGCGGAACTGAATCTGTCACGATTGCGAAGGCACCTGAAGTATTCTCCGTCCGCAAGCCTCCGGCTGGCTCGGTGAATCCGCCTTGCAATTGTGGTTTCATTAACTCCTGATAGCTGTGCCAACTGCCTGTAGCTGTTGCCATTCTCCAGGTACATCGTCATCAATACCCTCTCCTGGCCGGTTAGAAGATTGACACGCCTGCGAAGCGTCTCAAGCTGGCTGCGGTAATCCTTCCTCAGATCCATCGCACTTACCGGGATGTTTGGATGAATCCTTTCCATAATTTCCCCCTTTCCCTGAAATTATCTTAAAGCGTCTCTGGCAGGGCTGTATCAGTCCAGTCGGTTCCAAAAGCCCTCCTTCTTGCCGTTTGGGTCCCTGCCCCCGTTTTACACCAGCCCAACATAGGCCGGGACAGGTATTCTCTACACTGATGACCGTTTTGTAAATTCCCTTTTATACCAATCTCGTTTAATAATTACGCTCTAATGCACGCTAAGTGGCTTACTGATAATTACAAAAACTAAACGCGCAACTTAATTACCCTGAAGGGTATTAAAACTCAATTGAATCGCCACATCATATTCATGCTCTCCTCTGTATTCACAAATAGCCTTGTTTTTGGCGCCAGAACACCTGCAAAACGCCTTTTACTGCCTTCAGAAGGGTATAAATGTTCTGTAATCATCAAACATAGCGGTATTTTACCATAAAATACAACAAAAGCAAGGGAAAAGTTATACAATTACAAAACTTTTTGCAAAATCACTCTAAACACATAACTTATTTCTCGATTTACACATCCGCCCTGAAAATCGAAAAAAGTAGTTTTTTTGTAGGAAAACAGCTAACATTGCGTCAATAGGTATAGAGGGAAGGTCTGTCTGCCAACATAACACCTTAAAACTTAGAGCTCTTATTTTTGGAGGTTTTACTATGGAAACGTCAAAAAGAAAACTGTTTGTAATTGTTCTGACCGCTGTACTTATCATCCCCTTGCTGGCTGCTTCATCCGGCAGTGCTGAAGACAAAAAGCAGGAGCCG
>Ga0180438_10008801_pt1 | contig 12741 bp, 16 predicted proteins | sample SS_ome_12_FD_132455 | JGI IMG/M metagenome (GOLD analysis project Ga0180438, IMG submission 132455) | Hypersaline lake sediment archaeal communities from the Salton Sea, California, USA - SS_3_D_2 metaG | ecosystem: Environmental > Aquatic > Non-marine Saline and Alkaline > Hypersaline >...
AACCAAATACACAACCTTTTGTGCTGACGAGATACCCTCAAATTATCGGCGGGTTCTATTCTTGAACCTGCACAGGCAAAAGGCAGAAAGGAAATCACTATGGAAAGAGAAGTTGTATTATTTATCGGTGTCCCGTTTGCGGGAAAAGAAAAATATCTGCAAGAGAATTATTACGGTAAGAATTATCAAATTATTTCGTTAATAACGATCCAAAACATTTTACAGCAAGAACAGCGAGATGTTAAAACTTTGTCTGATATTGTGAGTGTCATGACGAAGAGTTTCATGGCTCGTGGTCTTCCTATTGTAGCTCACGGAAATAATGTGGGTATTGAAGTTATACAGAGTTGGCAACGTTTATGTAAAGCAACTCAGTACAAACTAAAAGTTATTATGTTTGAACCGAATAAGGAAGAAATCTTCAAAAAATTGAAAGAAACAGAACAATTTAATGAAGAAACACAAAAATTAATTGAAAATAACATTGAAGTTTACGATGAAATAAAGAAAATTTTAGACATTGATCTCAAACATCAAAAACTTGCTGATGAGGTTGTCTATGTAAACGAGTTAGTAAGGATTAAAGATATCGGAGGAAAATAAAAAATGAGATTTTATAAAATAACAGTAGCTGGAGTATTTGAGCCAGATTCTCCAAGTACCAGAAAGCTAGGTGATAGCGGATCGGAGTTTCTTGAAGTTCATTCAGATGATTTCTTTGGAGATCTAACAGGAAATGTTACTGGTGATGTTACTGGTGATTTAACTGGTGATATTTATGAACACAATGGTGTTGTGAAAGTTTTGGATAATGGAAATGGTGGAAATGATGCCTGGTTTAGAGGAGATGTATATGCAGAGGATCTTAATGCTATTTTACATTCTGGTGCCGATAGAGCTAATTCTTTTGCATCTCTTAAGTACATTAACAATGAAAATGGTAATCCAGTTCTAACTACAGACCCAACTGCGGCAAACTCAACCTTTGCAGGAATATCAGAAAAGGCAAAGTACGCATAATGGAAAATAACATTGCATATTTTAAAGCTGCATGGAGTTTAGTTCAAGCAGCAAGAGAACTTAGAACAGTTGATGATGAACTTGCATTTTCACTACTTGAGATAGCAGATGATTTAAGGAAAAAAGTTTCTATAAACGAAGAAGAAAATCAAGAAATAGAGAAATACGTGGATATATTGAAAAATGAATCAGTACACGATTGAAATTACAACAACACAAGCTTGTAACTTTGGATGCTCCTATTGCTTTGAGAGGGATTTTATACCAACCAAAACAACATTAGATAAAAATATTGTGTTTTTACTTGAAAGGCTGGACGAATTAATCCATAAAGAATGGATTATCAAAGAATTTGATAAAGTACAGATATCATTTTGGGGAGGGGAGCCTACTCTTAATCTAGATATAATAGATAAGGTTGTAGAGTTTTTTAAAGATAATGAGAGAATTCACTTCCATGTTTATACTAATGGCTCAACAGTAGATGAACTGATACCGATTGTTTTAAAGGTTAAAGATAGATTTGCCATACAAGTATCTTATGACGGTATGCCTGTTCAAGACTTAAGAAGAAAAACAAAAGATGGAAAACCTACCTCTAAAATAGTTAATGAAGCCTTTGAAAAACTGAATAAAGAAGAAATAAATTTTAGTTTGAAATCCACTTTGACATATGAAGATTATCATTATCTTCCTCAAATTTGGGATGACTTCTATCGTCTTAGAAAAAAATTTGGAGAAAAAATTCTTTATGCAATTACAGTTGATTATCACACAATAAAATTCTATGAACACAAAGAAGAAATAGAAAAAACTATAATCGAAATAGCTCAAGTGGAAAAGGAATTTTATCAAAAAACTAAATCTTTTTTGACAAATCTATTTCAAGGTGCGAATAAATTAACATGTGCTACTGAGAGAATGTTGACAATAGACACATATGGTCAGGTCTATTTTTGTCATGGATGTATATATTCTTCGTTCAAAGACGATTTTAATTACACAACCATCTTTGAGAATGATTTTTTAGAAAAAGTTTATGAAAATTATCTGAGATTTAAAGATAAAAAAATACCAGAAGAATGCCAAAATTGTGTTGCTTTGATGTGTCTTAAATGTAATGTCAAGAAATACGAAAACAGCTCAAAGAAAGATGTCGTTGAAAGATGGACTGATTATACCAGTCAAAAAGAAATATGTGATTATTATAAATTATTAGGAAGAATAGGAAGAGCTTTATTAAATATCATTGAGGAGGAAAACAACAATGGGATGTACAGGTGAGTGTACAAACAATTGTACTACAAATGCCGTTTGTGTTGGATTTCAACCAACATGCCCAAACAATTTAAATAATTTGACAGGATGGCCATCTGGAGATGATCCAATAGTTGCTGGTACCACTATTGTAAAAGCAGCTCATCTTTCAGAGCTTGAGACTGCAATAAATAATGAAAGAACACACGCATCAAGAAGATGTAGTGGAACTTCATCTGCTTGTGGATCTAATTGTCCCGGATCTTTTTCATTTTCTGGAGCAAGAGGAGTAGGTGATGTAATTGATTCTGCACACTGGAACAACGTAGCTTCAGCTATTAACACCACTCCATATAATCAAAATGGAAGCACGGAGGCCGCTGGAGCCATAGTCGGTACTGTAGCCACAGGAAATACTATTTTAGAATCTTATATTACATCATTAAGAAACGCCATTTTAAATGTGCAATCTTATTGTATCTGTGTTGGATATACTAAAATAGTATGTACATGCAATGTAAATTGTGTAGCAGACGGAGCTTCAGGATAAGAAAGGAGAGAAAAATGAACGATTATGTCGGAAAATATTATCAGAGTGATGGAATGTACATAGTAACCAATATTTTTGATAGAAGAACTTCCCTAGTACCTCCGGGAAACTATGTCAAAATAAAACCAAGTAGTGTGGTTGCTGTTAACAACGCTGTCAGAAGTGGAGACATTGTAAAAATCAAAAAAGGGGTTAAGAAAAACAAACCATTGGGAATAGAAGATTTTGAAGTTATTGAAGTATCAGAAACTGAGAAAAAGAGAACTTCTTATCAAATAGATATTCACAATGAAATTGCAGAACTACCACTTGTCATGTCGTCAATTGAAATACTTGATTTCATGATGATTTTTGCTAAATTTGCTGAAAAAGGTATATTCATTTGGGGAAACGAAGTAGAAGAGAAATATTTAGAAATATTAAATAGTGGTGAGGAAAGTCTTATTCAAGATCTAGAAAGATTTTTAGAGTTAAAGGATAAAGTTGGGTCTGTAATAAGATATTTTCAAAATATCAAAAAACATGAAGAAATGATAAACAAAGCTAAAAACGAAGATGAACTTGATAAGATTTATCAATCCTTCAAAGGAGCAGGTGGATAATTGAAAGCTGTTCTTTTCTATGTATTTAAACATAGACCTTTAGTTGGATCATTATTTAATGCCTTTGAATATTTTATGAAAGCTTACGAATTAGATAAAGAAGTTAAGTTGATTTTTGTATGTGGAAGCAAAGAAGATATTGAATATTATATGTCTATATTTGAAAATAGGTATGATCTTTCTGGTTTGGATGACATAAGATCAAATATAATCACAATTAAAAAAAGAACTTCTATCGTTAGGCATAAATTTGAAACTGTTCTCGTTGTCGATTATTCAACCATAAATATGACCAGAGGTTTATTTCTCCCGAATAAAATTGTTGTTATAAGCGAGAAATATACAGAAAATCCAGACTTTTTTTACAGAAAAGATTTCTATAATGTTATCTACTATGGCGAAATGCCTTTCCATTATAGAGATATAAATTACAGAATGAAATTCCTATTTGAAAGATATAAACCTCTTTCTTCTGTTGAAGAGGCAATATACATCAACTCGCCTAATGCCACCGACTATGATTTCGTAAAAGAATTAGATCTTCAAAACAAACCCCTTATTTTTAAATCTCGAACGTCACATCTCACCAATATGTTTGAAAAATTTGATACTTATGTCTATTATCATTCAAATGCTTGGTTTGATCCACACCCAAGACTGATGATTGAATCTACATTTTACGAAAAAGAAGTCCTTTATTTCAACAAATACAAAGTTAAAGATGGAAGTTATTATAGATTTGAGGATTTGAAACAAAATGGTTTGAATAATAGAAATCTAACTGAAGATGATGAAGTTATAATGGAGTTTTTAAAATGAGATATAATCTATTACTCGTAGGACCATCAAGAAGTGGAACAACATCACTTTGGAATTGTCTTAGGCATCCAAACATAACTAATTCAATTATTAAAGAACCTTTAACAATGGCAAGGAGAAAAGCAGTAGATTTTGATACCTATGTTGATGAATCTTTTATGTTAGATTTCAACACAAAAATAATTTTTGATGGTACTGCATTTGGAATAGGAAATATCATGGATGCAAGAAAATGTTTACAAAAACTGAAGAAAATAAAAGAAATAAGAAAAATAAAATATATTTTACTTTTTAGAAATCCGAAGGATAGATCGATTTCCTCAGCTTTTTGGTCTTTATATCTTTTTCATAAAGGAGATGCATACTTTCAGAAGAAAAGACCAAGATTTATAAATGAAAAAGGAGAGTTGGTAAAAGAAAAATTTGTTAAAGGTATCATAGAACAGATGAAATGTTGTCGAAGAACCTTTATGATAGTTGCAGATCAAATAGGAATTGAGAATATATTTGTGACAAATATAGAGAAAATACAAAGTGAAAAGAAAAAATTATTTAATTTTCTTGAATTAGAGGACCACAGTTTAAATATTTCTAGGTATAACTCTTCAAAGAACAAGATATTATCACTGAAACATCTAAAAGAAAAACAAAAAATGCTCGAAGAATATAAGAAAAATGAGAAAGTCTTTGATAGATATTGTGATATTGAAATAAAAAAGATGAGGCAACTCTATGAATGATATATTGGTACTCCAATATCATGACACTAGAATAACGGGTTCTTTCACTACGATAATTGATCTATATATCAACTTGAAAAAATACATAGATTTAAAATTTAAAACAGTTTGGGGTCAACCAGCAAAAACAATAATAAAATTGCTGAAGGATAACAATTTCTTTGGTGATAGAGATGGAATATTAAAATCTCTTACAAGAGAAAAAACATTTGAAAGTGAAACCATAGTTTGTAGCGCAAAACTACTAGCAGATATAACTTATAGCTACAATGTTGCACAGAAGATTGAATTTCATTGCAAAAATTTAATTGTTCTCGACTCAATGGATCTAATGAAGAGTAAGTATGGTTTTTTTCCAGATATCAATGATTATGTGAAGGCAGAAAACTGTGTATTTCTTTGCAATCCTTCTAACTTTAGACTGGTTAGATATCCAAAATATGAATACTACCATAAGTTTAGTAAAGAGAGGTTGGATTCGATTGATAGATTAAAAAATATCCCTTACAACTATAAAAGAATAAATAAAAAAGATCTCCAACTATCAGAAAAACTATTCTTTGAAAATATTGGAAAACAGATATTTGAATGTTGTTATCATGGATGTACCGTAAACTACAGTACGGAAGGGATGACAATGAAAGATGGCTTATACTATTATTTGGAACTGTTTGGTGTGGATGGATTCAAAGATCATACACCTCTAAATATAGGAAAGGATCAGATTGTTGAAAAACTTTTTATGCATGAAAATGACACACTTTTGGATATATTACTATGAATAGAGATTTAGCAATACTCACAACACAGAGATGTAATGAAAAATGTGAATACTGCGATGTTCCAAATATTAAAAATCCAAAAGATATTAATCTAGATATTTATTTAAAGTATATAGATATAATTCAAGACTTTTATGAAGAATTCAGCTTAACTGGTGGAGAGATCGGTCTTTTGAATGAAGATGTACTTAATGTTATTTTTGATGCTTTAAGAAAACCAGTTAAATTAAATACCAATGGTCTATTTGTTAAGAAAGGATACTACGAAAAGTACAAAGATAAGATTGGTGAAATGTGGTATCATATTATTAGAGATGACGGTGTCATTGAAATAGAAAAAGAAGATTTGACATATATAATAATTAAACACAGGAAGAACATTGATCAAGTTGATAAAATTGTAGAAAAATACAACCATCTAAATACAAGAGTTGTGGAAACTTCTTTAAAAAATAAAAACAGAACCGATTTGCTTTTACATGATATAGATAGCTTTGTGTATCCACCTATTGGCTGTCGTCTCAACACAAAAATGTTTGATGCTGTCAATGGAGCTTGGATGTATTGTTGTGAAAGTTATAGTCAAATACCCAAAATTCCTTTGGATAGTATAGAACCGCACGAATTTCTAAGATTAAACAAGTGCCCCGAATATGAGTTGTGTCACACTTGTATGAAAATAAAGAGATACAGAAAAACAAATATAAAAAGGGCAATATATGAAAAAATATGACATAGGCTTTGGTTTTATGTGTTATCATTTAAATAATGGATGTTTCTATGATACATTTGAATATTTCTGTCTGTTTAAAAGCCTAGGTTACGATTGTTGTTTTTTTATGATTGTTACACCAGAAACAGAAAAAGATATGATGATGTCGTTGGAAGATAGATATGATTTTGATGATTCTTTTAAAGAACATATCTATCATTTTGATTTTTTTGAAGCAACAAATGTGTACAATAAGAAGATTTTCCCTCTCAGATGTAAGACTTTCTTTATTCCTGGTGTTAGTGCTCTTGATTGTATGATTAGTTCTAATCTGTTAATGGCATATAAAACAATGTATGTAATGTATGATAGACCTTATGAATATCTATCTGACGAATTTCATAGGAAGAAAGGGTTTTATAAAAATATTAATATTCTCTACGACAGCAGAATAATAGATAAGCTGAACGGGTTTAGAAATATCCATTATGTTAAAAAGATAAATTTCTCTATATTTAAAAGGATAGAAAAATCAGATGATAAGACATGCCTTAGCTTATATTGTGATCATAAATGTTATAATGTTGATTTTATCCTTAAAATAATAGAAGAGTTTAAGGATCAAGAGTTTTTTATTTACACAAAGAGTTTTGGAAAATTTGATATTAAATACTATTCACTGATAAAAAATAAGAGAGTTACACTAGAACAGGCCCCGATAAGTAACTTTATGGAGAAATTTAACAGATTTTTATATCTTCCATCTGTAAGAGGCTTTGATCCATCACCAAGACTTTTAGCTGAATGTAAATACTATAACAAGGATATCATTATATATGGCGAAGAAAGGATAAAAACCATAAAAGACGGAGGATACTACAGACTTTTGGATATAAATAAGTTGGAAGAAGTCGATTTGAATAAAGGAGATCAGATAATTGGTATCTATGAAGAAAATATTGGCAGAACTTAATAAAAACATCAATGACGTTGAAAAATTAGATCCAGTCGAATATCCTTTCAAATTATCGGAAAGGGCTAAGATAAATATAGGGTACAAATGCAATGCGAGATGCCATTTCTGTTATTACCATAAAGTTTTAGACGCACATTTATTTTCACTTGATCTAATAGAAGGTCAACTAAAAGAATTTAAGGAATATGGTATTAAAGATGTTGATTTTTCGGGGGGAGAGCCAACGATACATCCAAAGTTGCCAGAAATGATATCAATGGCAGAAAAAATGGGATTTAGAAAAATCTGCGTAATTTCAAATGGAATAAGATTTTCTGATATTGACTTAATGAAGAAGTGTTTTGACAAAGGAATGAATGATGTTCTTTTTTCACTACATGGAGACTCTGACATAAATGATAGCATCATGGGTGTGAAAGGATCATTTTTAAAATGTGTCACTTCAATTCAGAATGCAAACGAGATAGGAATAAAGCCAAGAGTGAATACTGTTATATCTAAGATTTCTTACAAAAATCTTCCGAAATTAGGTAAAATAATAAACTCATTGCCTGTATTTAACCACAATATAATAGGATTTAGACATTGTTATTACAAAGTTGGAGCTGGCGATAAAGACACAGTTTCACACTCAGAGATGTCTCCATATTTAGTAGAATGTCTATCTCATGAGAAAAACATAGAGTTTCTAAATGTAAGATATGTTCCTTTCTGTTTTGCAATTGGATACGAGAAGCACATGACAAATTATCCACAGAAAATGTATGATCCATTGGAGTGGAACAACGCTTTACTGTTTTTTATTGATTACAATAAAGATGCTAAATTCTGTAAATTTGACTATGATCGACAGTGTGATAAAACTGAGATGAACAACAGAGGAGTCAACTCTAATCGATTCTTATATAAAAAGACTGAAAAGTGTATGAAATGTAAAAACCTTCTGATATGTGATGGATTTGAAGAGGACTACTTGAGAAAATATAATGCTGAAGAAGAAGCAAATCTCTATGAGGGAGAAACAATAAAAGATCCTTTATACTACAGAAAAGAATATTACAAGGAGATTTATCAGAAACTATGAAAGGATTACTTATTCAATTTGGAATAGATTTGAGGTTATCATTCAATATTCTTAAACAACACTTTGATATAGATCGTCTGGTGATTGATGAAATATTTCCTTGGACAAAAATACTATCCACTACCGAGTTCTTTGAGGGTATCAAGCATCAAAAAGATCCCAAACCGTTCTCCAGTTATCATAGGGTTCTACCCCTATATATGATTATGTACAAAAACCTCAAGAGGGATAGGGATATTTTATTTAATCTGGAGAATGAACTAGAGGCTATGGGTATAACTGAATTGGAATATGACATACCCAAAATTTTAGAAATAAGAGAATATGTTGAAGGACAGTTATATGTAGAGCATTATGACTATATAGGATTTTACACCATCACAAGAGCAACCCTCTACATGACCCTAGCAATGATGTTAATAAAACAGAAGTATCCAGATAAAAGAATAATCGGTGGTGGCCCTTGGTTTGAGGTAGAATGTCACAATGCAGACATGTTTATTGAAAATGGTACTTTGGACGGGTATCTAGTTGGGGATATAGAGGGTATAGACATTTCGGAGATTAAAGGAAGGACTGTAAATTTCTGTAAAGATATTAACACTCTTGAAATGCCAGAACCAACTATACAAACAATGCCTTGGAATAATCAAGATGCTATATTTTTTTATGGAAGTAAGGGGTGCCCCTTTTCGTGCTCTTTCTGTCAACAGGGTATACAGAAATTTAGAGCAATTGAACCCAAGAAAGTAGCTGCTTACTTACAAAGATGTTTCAACGAAACTGGTTTTAACAGTTTCTTCGCAGCAGATAATATTTTCTTTGTTCATAAAAGTTGGATATTAGAATTGAGGGATGAAATAAAAAGACTTGGTCTTCTTGGAAAAATAAATTTTCCATTCTGTAATGTTCATCCTATCTATCTATCTGACCGTGAGACGCTAGATGCTATAGAAGATTTGAGAATACATTTGTTCATTGGTGCTGAGTCGTTTTCAACTGCATCTCTTAGGAGAATGAAAAAGGGGGTTACGAGAGAGTATAATCTGAAAATGGTTGATGAATTAAGAAGAAGAAATATATCATTCACATTAGGTAGAGTTTTTCAATTTCCCGGTGAAACAGAGGATGAGTTTCAAGAGTCTCTTGATTCTTTTTTGAGAGTTTTCATGTGGAATAAAAACTCAAGATACCTTGGTGTGTTTTCTCTTTTTCCAAATACGGATGTCTATGATAATCACGATAGATTTAATATCCGTTTGAATTATTTCAACAGCAACGTTTATAATTATATGCCAGAGTTTAACAAATATCTAGATCAAGTTCCATGTAGCTATACAGATTTAACAGATCCTAATTCTGAGAGGTTTTTAAAAGTAAATAAGAAAATCAGAATAATAAACGATAAAATATGTAAGGTGTTTCCATTATGAAAACTTTAGTGATACACGAAATGCGAGAAGAGTTTTTTGATTATCCACTTGAGAATTACATCCTTACGTTTGACGATGCTTTATACAGTCAGTATTACTATCTCCCTCTTATAAATAAAATAAGCACAAAGAAGATATTTTTTGTATGTGTTGGTCTAATAGGAGGTGGTGATAGAAGGGATCAGTTTAGCGGAGATCATAAACTCTTCCCGTCATGTTATGATGCTATGAGAAAATGGAGAGAATCCAATAATAATTATGATTATATGAATGTTGAAGAACTTAAATGTATAGAGGATGAAATAGGCGCACACGGTTATAGCCACTTAAACGACTATGGCACTGAACTCTATACACAAGTTTACAATCTTCAAAACGACAATCAAAAAATGTTTGAATGGTTTGATAAAAACTTGGGAATTAGACCGACCAAATTTGCCTTTCCTCATTACATCGAGCCAAAATTTGGAAGACTGATACAAAAAAGGCATTTTGACGAAGTTTTTGTTGATGAAAGGACAACGATAGAAAAAGAGTTTGACTTATGATAAGTATAGTTTCAACTAATTTTAGAATGAGTGGGAGTTACATCAACCATCTTGATATGCAACAATTCCTTTCAAGTTACTATGATGTAAATTATTACTATGATGATAGAGAAACTCCTCTCTGGGAAATGTTGTTGAAAACCAAGAGGCGGTATCAGATACAAAACCCCATAAAACTAAAGAAAAATATAGAGGATGATATAATTATAACTGACTTTAGAGGGTTGTACGTTCTAACGAAGGAAGGGTACAATTTAAAATGCAACAGGTTAATAGTATTAGATTGTGCTGAGTTGACTTATCATCTGAAAAACATGATAGAGGCACCTAACTGGTTGTTTTGGTTAGATATATCATACAACGAACCCCTCTACAACTACATAGACTTTTCATATAATTCAATAGAGTTTTTAATGCCTCCATCTAATCACAAGATATTTAGAAAAAAATACCCAGAACTTAAATCTACAGTGTTTTTTAAGAAAATTAACATAGATGTTATGAGGGATGATTATTTTAAAAGAGATATAGAGTACGGTAGAAGACCAGAGGTTCTTTGGCATGAACAGATGGGTAGAAGAGTGTTCGAGTGTTTAGTGATGGGTGGTAAAGTCAAGTTTATCAACGATCCCTTTATGATAGAAGATGGTTTGTTTGATTATCTAAAGCATTACAACATTGAGGATCAGAATGGATTTGCAAAAGTTGATTCAGAACAATTAAGAAACGATATGGAGGGAGGGTATAATTTTGAGTTTTAATCCAAAAACACTACATATAGAGTTAACAAACCTATGCTCATTAGAATGCCCCTTCTGTCCAAGGACTGAATGCGGAGTTAAAAAGATATCGCATTTCTCAAGAGAATGGTTTGAAAGTTTAGAGGTAGAAAAATTTGAATTAGTGAATTGTTGTGGTACATTTGGAGATCCAATATACTATCCACATTTACATGAGTTTATGGAACATTTAAATAGAAAGAATGAAAAAATTTGGGTATCTATTAATACAAACGGAAGCATACATGACAAAAAGTGGTGGCAAGACTTTGCTAAAGTACTTCCTAAAAATCATACAGTTGTTTTTGCAATAGATGGTCTTGCAGAAACTCATAAAATTTATAGGATAAACTCTGATTTTGATAAAGTAATAAAAAATGCTTCAAACTTCATTAGAGCAGGTGGAAATGCAGAATGGTGGATGACTTTATTTAAACACAATGAGAAAGACATCAATATAGCTAAAAAATTGTCAAAAGGGTTGGGGTTCAAAAGTTTTGTAATGAGACCATCCTTTTATTACAGTGGAAAATTTGAAAGACCAGAGAGTAACATAAAGACTAGACGTGAGTTATCCAAAATGATTAAAAAAGATGTTTATAGCTGTAGAATATCAAGTGGAGAATTGTTCGTAGATTCTTATGGAAGGGTTCTTCCATGTTGTCATATGTACGATACAAATATTTCAAGGCTTTTAACGGGAGGAGTATTATTAACAGTTCACAAACGCAGAATTTCAGAAATAATAAATTCAGGTTACTTGGATAGAATTTTGAGTAGATTACATAAGGTTAAGCAATGTTCCTCATGCAAAATTATATTTCAGAATGTAAGAGGAGAGTCGGTTCAAACCTTAATTAATTTTGAAAAAGAGTTGGGCAATAAACAATAATAAAAGGAACAAATTAAAAATACACACTACGGAGTATCACGAAATGGTTGACGAGATCACTAACTTTGAAGCAGCAAGAGAGTATTTAAATATTATCGTTTCCCCATATATGGAGACGTTCTTTCCATTTGCAACAGATCCATTCAGTAGTTTTACAATCATTAGAGATACAGAGCGTCTCATTGATGAAGATATGAGACGAAGATTTCCCATTATACCTCCACAAATCCTACCAAAATGTAAATTCCGTATGCACTTAGTTGATGAAGACAAATTCGGTCTAGAGTATAATATTCAATTCTTTATTAACAAAACCAAGGGTCTCAAATATCTTGGCTCTTGTGCAATCGGTAAAGAATCCTACGATCTGTACTGTAGACACTCCTTCGATCCAAACTTTGACATCATGTTTTTCTCTAAGCACGGTCATGGTGATAAAGAGATTTCATCGGGATCGAGGACAGCAGAAGCAGAATATCATCTAGGTGTTAATAGTCCACTGGCAGTAGCATTTGGAATGGCCGTTCAAGATGGACTGATTAACATT
>Ga0180438_10008802_pt1 | contig 12740 bp, 19 predicted proteins | sample SS_ome_12_FD_132455 | JGI IMG/M metagenome (GOLD analysis project Ga0180438, IMG submission 132455) | Hypersaline lake sediment archaeal communities from the Salton Sea, California, USA - SS_3_D_2 metaG | ecosystem: Environmental > Aquatic > Non-marine Saline and Alkaline > Hypersaline >...
CTCCCGAAGGCCATCGCGGTCTATATTCACCGTCTTTATAAAGCGAAGGATTTCTCCGACTTGGGGATTGGCACCTGATGCAGAAAGTTTCGCACGGTCAGAGCTTCCGCACGGCGCTTCGCGCCGAGACGTGGAACTCGTTCATTGACGCCGCCGAGGGCTTCAAGGCGCGGCAGATGAACCGCGGCGCCCGCGGCGAGGACCTGTCCGACGACACGGTCCTGGTCCGGAACACGTCCGGCTATGACGTGCCGCGCTATGGCGTGGTCTGGCTGCAGTCGACCTATGCGTCCGACGGCGATTCCACCTGGGAGGTTCTCATCGCGAAGCGGCCGACGTGTCCCTTCATCAGCCAACTCGGCATCGCGGCCGAGCCGATGGAGGCGGGTGTCACGCGGCTCTTTCGCTGCTGGACGCGCGGACACCATCCGGCGCTGCTCGATCCGGATTTGCTCGTCGTGGACTATCCGAAATTTGCCGTCACGCAGCGTGAGTCCTTCAAGCTGGCCTGTCATCACGGCTCCTGGGGCGTGCCGGTCATCGCATCGTATCTTCATCCGGATGCGTCCGCCGGCGTCCGCATGGTGTCGCTGCCGATCGTGCCGCCGCCCATGGTTCGCATTCGCCTCACGTCCGAACAGGCCCAGCAGGTGGGCGTGCCCTATATCGGCGCAACGGGCCCGACGTATTTCGACGCGGCATTTCTCTCGTTTCCCGATTCCGATCTCCGCGAGATCAATAGTTACGGTCTATCCGTAGAGTGACCCATGGCGAGTTCCGTCAATGTCGTCTTGACCGAGGACCAGCACGGCGGGCTGGCCGAGTGGGGAACGAATGAGCGCGGCATCGAGTTCCTGCTGCTGTCGTTCCCGACGAGCGCCGTCGAGCGATCGCCCGGCGGCGGACTGACCGTCTATCTCAGCGGGTCGCTGCCGACGGCGACAGGGACCGAATCATGATCTCCTCCGTCCGAATTCGACTGACCGAAACGCAGCAGGACGATCTTTTGGCGTTCGCCGAGGACGAGGAATTCACCTATCTCCATTTCCCCGAGGCCGCCATGGCGCGGCTCGGGGACTTCGGCCTGGCGATCTACGGCAGCGGTCTCTTACCGACCGAGACGGGAGAGGGCACGGAGACCGGAACGGGTGACGGGGAGCCGACAGAAAGCGGCACGGCGCCCGGCACGGCGGACGGCGACGGGTCCGAGACGGGCACGGCGGACGGCGACGGGTCCGAGACGGGCACGGCGGACGGCGACGGGTCCGAGACGGGCACGGCGGACGGCGACGGGTCCGAGCCCGGCACGGCGGACGGCGAGGCGACCGAAACCGGTACCGGCGACGGCGACGGCACCGGAACCGGGACAGAATCTGAAGGCGATACGCCGACCTCGACGTCCACGGAAAGCGACACCCCCGCGCCCGGCACGTGTCCGGAAGACAACTGCACGAGCTGCGAGGTCACCTATTACCTCGACGTGAGCGAACAGAGCGCCTGCGGCGTCGGGCCGTTCGGCGCGAGCAGCATCATGACGCTGACGCAATACACCGGCGGTTTCCCCCCGGGGCCGAAATGCGAGTGGACGGGTTCGACGGTAGCGACCGGCGACTATCGGGCGGAGTTGACCGACCGGTTGAAGTGCGGCGTCGGCTACTGGCTCATCCCTCTGCATTTCTATACGAACGGCGGGCCGGACCCGCACGGGCAAGCTGATTATAGGCGGACGCCCGAGGGGAACGGGGACTGTCCGGACGGCCTCTACAGAAAATTCGACAGCGAATGTCTCAGCGGCGGGAGCGACACCTTCCCCGCGACGCAGACCGTTTATTCCTAGAGGAGGAGGGCCGACATGCCTTTGACTGAGATCGGTTGGGGCCGCGTGCGCGGCGTCTGCGAGAAGTGCGAACATTGGGTCGCCCGCACGGGCGACAAGTGGCCGCACTGCGAGGCGAACGGGAAAGAGTCTCGCGTGCCCCTCGAGTACGAATTTCTGAATGGGCCGGAATCGAACTGCCCGATCGGCGCCTGGAAAGACGCCGTGCCGATGGACGTGCCGGCGACCGCGGAAGAGCGACGCCAGGAAGCGATCGCGGCGGCGGCAACATCGGCGATCGCGCTCCTGAAAGCCTTCGGCGGCACGGTCCCCGATAAGACGGCCGACATCGAGACCGAGCTGACGGCGCTCGTCTCGGACAATCACCTGACTGCCGAGGTCGCCGCGAAGATCGAGGAAGATCTGCTTGCCGAGAAGGAGGCGCTCGCGAAATGAAGCCCGATCGCATCGAGTTCTATCGCCACGCCGCGGGCCGCAATGTCCCGGACAAGCCCTGCGCTTCCTGCCAAGCGAAGGCGGTGCCGCGACCGATGATCTCCATCTGCATCAACACGCAGAACGAGGGCCCCCGCCTCGCGGCCACGGTTCGGGCTTTCCACGAGCACCTGGCCGACTGGCCGCACGAGTTCGTCATCATCGCCGACGAAGTCACCGACGGCTGCTGCGACGGTCTCGAGAAGCTCGTGGGAAAGACCCGCCTGGTCATTCTCCGGAACGAGAAGCGGATCGGCTGCGGCCGGTGCAAGCGTCTCGTGATCGCGCACGCCCGCGGCGAGGTACTCGTCTTCCTGGATGCGCACATGAACGTCCTCGCCGGGTCGCTCGCCCGCATGGCGTGCCGCGCGGCCGTCGAGGACGCCATCTTCACGCCGGTCATTCACGACATCCGCTATGACGACGAATGGCGCATGACGGACCGCACAAAGCGCGGCCTCCACGAGGTGCCTTGCGACCAGGGCATGCGCTTCGAGAAGTCGCAGTATGCGAAAGCGAAAGACTCCTGGATTCGCGATCATCACTTGGCGGAGATCCGCATGCCGGGCGTCGGCTTCGCGATCAGCCGGAAGACGATCGAGCGGCTCGGCGGCTTCAACGCCTATCACGGTTTGCATGGCTCGCAGGAGCGCGGCATCGCGCTCCGCGCCTTCATGGCGAAGGTCCCGGTCAAGCTCTATTCCGAGGTCATCCTCGGTCACGAATTCCGCGCCGGCCGCCCGAAGCCGAAAGGCTTCAAGCGCTGGTCCACACGCGGGCAGTCCAAGAACTTCTGGCACGCCTATTTCATTGTCGCCGGCGACGCGGCGTGGAAACGCATCGCGCCCATTCTGAAACGAAAAGCGAGAGGGGGGCAGTCCGTGACGCAGGCGCCGTCGGTCATCGAGGAGAGGAAGGCTTTCGCGGACAAGAAGCGGCGATCGGACGATGACCTCTTGAAGATGCTCGGCATTTCCTCGGGGGGGACTGCGCACGCGGGAGAAGATGGCCCTCCGCTCCGTCAGCCGGCGCGGTCCCCTTCGACGGTCGACGCGATCTATGGCGTGCCGATCGCGAAATTGCCCGAGGAGATGATCGCGCGCTGGCGCGCGGCCGAGAAGCTCGGCGCCGGCGTGGTCCAGCATCCGGCCGAACTGGCCCGCGCCTGGACGCGCGTTCGCGACACCGCGCCGGAGGCCTTCCTGGAGATCGGCAGCGAGTCCGGCGGCGCCCTCTATGTCTATGCCGGGGCCTGCGCGAAGGGCACGCGCATCGTCGCCGTGGACGACGGCCGCACGCCGAAGCACCAGACCACGCTCAAGCGCATCGTGGACCAGCTCCGCAAGGAAGACTTCAAGGCGAACATCGTTTTCGGGGACTCGCACGCCGACGAGACCCAGCAGGCGGCGCTCGGGTTCCTGAAAGAGGCGAAAGAGGCGAAGGAGATCGGCTTCCTTCACATAGACGGCGACCATTCCGAGAAGGGCGCGCTCCGGGACTGGAAGGACTATGCGCCGCTGGTCCGTCCGGGCGGGCTCATTGCCGTCCACGACATTGACATGCCGGCGGTCCGCAAGGCGTGGAAGACGATCAAAGGGACATGCGACCGGCGCTATCTGCGGGACGTGAATTCGGGCCCCTTTGGCGATCATCAGGCCATGGGCGTCGGGCTTTATCGCGTTCCGCCCAAGCCCGCGATCCCCGAACCCGCCGCCGACGCGCCGCGCGAGGTCGATCTCCCGGTTCAGAGCGACCCGAAGATTGACGTCCGCATCGCTTTCGAGCCGGGCGGCCGCATCGGCGCCGACTACAACCGCATCATGCGCGAGTCGGCCCACGAGTGGGTCCTCTTTATCGATCATGACGTCCTGCTCCTGCATCCCTCCTGGTACCAGGTCGCGCAGCACGCGATCCGGACGCACACCGACGCCGGCATCTTCACGTGCTGGACAAATCGCATCGCGTGCAAGCATCAGCTCGACACGGGCGCGCCGGCCGGACACGACATCGAGGACCATCGCGTCCGCGCGCGTGAACTCTGGAACCAGCACGGCCTCCGGTGCTCGTTGAATCGGCGCTGGCTCATTGCCGGGTTTTTCCTGCTCACCTCGAAGACCGCCTGGCGGAAATCGGGCGGCTTTCCCGAGGACGGATTCTTCGGGGTCGACAATGAATACCATCGCCGCGTCATGCGGACCGGGCTGAAGTGCTATCGCGTGGACGGCCTCTATTGCTACCACATCCGGGACCGCAAGGGCCGCGCCTGGGCGACCGGCGTCCACACCTCGGCCGATCTCGCGCGGAACCGATCGCTCATCGAGATGAAACGCAGCACGACGCCGCCAAAACCCGCGGCGCCGCCGGCGCCGAGACGCGACCCGCCGACCGGCCGCCGCTGCGTCTATACCGTCATGACAGGCGGCTATGACCAGCTCCTGACCCCGCGCTGCGTCGCCCCGGGCTGGGACTTCATTGCCTTCGTAGACGATCCGGACGCCGTGCGGTCTCCGCACTGGCAACTGCGCAAGCTCGACGCCGGCGACCTCGACGTGCAGGCCGCGTCGCGCCTCCCGAAGATTCTCCCGCATCGCTTTCTCGCCGACTATGAGTTCAGTCTCTACCTCGACGCGAACATGCGTCTGCGCGGCCGCCTCGAGAATCTCGGCCGAAAGCACAACTGGCCGATCTTCTGCAGCGTCCGGCATCCCTGGCGGTCCTGCGTCTACCAGGAACTCCGCCAGATTGCGAACCTCCGCAAGGCGCCCGTCGCCGCGGTCAGCGCGCAGATCGCGCGCTACGAGGCCGAGGGCATCCCCGGCGATCTCGGCCTCTATGAAAACGGCTTCCTCCTGCGTCGACACAACGACCCGGAAGCGATCGCGATCGACGAGGCCTGGTGGAAAGAATACATGCAGTCCGAGACCCGGCGCGACCAGCCCGCACTGGCCGTCGCGCTCTGGCGTCTCGGCAAGACGATCGAATCGGTTTCATGCACGGAGCGCACCCGATGGGTCCGCCTCCTGAAACATCGCGCGCTCGAAAAGAAGAGCGTCGGCGCGGCCTGAAGGATCGGGCGGCGAGTGCCATGCAAGGATGCGCGGACGTGGCCATGAAGGCCTATCCGGCCGAGCCCGTTGCCGCCTGGTTTGCGCACATGCGATTCTGCCAGCTCGAGAAGGCGCTCGCGAAATATGAAGCGGCGAAGACCGACCTCGAAAAATTGACCGACTATGCCGAGCGCCGATGCGCTCGATTCGAAGGGAGGGCGGATCATGACCGATCCGAGAAATGACGGCGACCTGCATATTCGCGAGAAGTACTCGGACCTCGCGCGGGAGGTCCTCAACCGCCAGCGCGTCCGGCTCAGCGGCCGCCCGCTGTCGGTCCTGAAGACCGACGCGTTCAATGAAGCGCACAAGCGGTCCCCGATCGAGGACTATGCCGAGACCGCGCACGTGCAGCTTGTCGAAAACGACGAGGCGGTCATCGCGGCGGCCCGGACAAACTATCCCGATCTGAAGATCGTTCTGGGCGACATCCGCGCCCTGCCCTTCTCGGACCAGGCCTTCGACGTCATCCTGGACCTCAGCACGATCGACCACGTGCCCGACCCGCCGCGCGCGATCCGCGAATATGCCCGCTGCCTGCGCCCGGGCGGCGCCCTCTGCCTCGTCTCCTGGGTGCATCTCGGACGCGCCACGCAGCAGCGGCCCTCGGCCTATGGCGGCATGCAGTACTTCTTCGATTGCGTCGCGCTCCGGTCGTTTCTCGCCGAGCATTTCTGGATCGAGGACGGCCGCATTCTGACGCCCGGACTGACCGGGCCCTATGGCGGCCACGATCTCACGAACGTGGACGTCCACGCCTATCTCTGCAGGAGGTGAGCATGTCCGACTTTTCCTATCTCAATACCGCCGCGCTCCGGACCCGCCAGGTCCTTGCCGCGCACTTCATGCGCGGGCTCTACCACGTCTTGGAGATCGGCGGCGGGGAGAACCCCATTTCGAATCATGTCCGCGGCGTCGAGCGCGTGACCGTCGTGGACCCGGTCATCCGGTCGCTCGTCGCCGTTCGGCACGTCCCGGGCGGCGGCATGCTGGACGTCCGCCACATGGCCATGCGCATCGAGGACTACGAACCCGACGAGACCGCCGACGGCCTGGTCATGCTCGGCTTCGAGGGCGATGGGCATTGCGACCTCGACGTCGTGTGTCGGTTCATCGAGAAAGCGACCGTGACGGTCCTCGAGGCGAGCTGCAACCACGCGCCGGCGGTCCGTGCGATCGGCCGCATCCTCGCCCGAGAGATTTATCCCGTCGCCGTCCACCTCCACACCACCTATCGCGGCGCCGGCGTCCCGGAAGGGCATGCTTTCTGTGCGCGAAACTTCTACGTGCTCCGGAGGCCCACTTGATGCGCCTCTCCGTCGTGATCCCCGTCTACAATCAGGATGACCTGGCCGTCCGCCATGTGCGCGCGTGCGCGGCCGCGACGCGGCGGCCGGAGGAAGTCATCGTCGTGGACGACGGCGGCGCCGTCGGGCTTGCCGAGAAACTCGCGCGCGGCCGCTGGCCGTTTCGCCTGGTCTATGCGCGGATCCTCGAGGACATCCCCTGGAACCAGCCTGGCGCGCGGAACATCGGCCTGGTTCTCAGCACGGGCGACGCGATCTCATTCGAGGACGCCGACCACCTGCCCGGCTCGGGCTACTATGCGGCCGCGCTGGACGTCCTCGAGGGACGTCCGGACGTCGCTTTGGTTCGCGCACGGCGCGAGCATCGCGGAGAGACGATTCGGCCGTCGCTCAGCGTCTGGATTGTTCGGCGGCATGCGATCGTCGCCCTGGGCGGCTATGACGAGGATTTCTCGGGGCACTATGGCCACGACGACGTCCTGATGATCGAGCGGCTCCTGGCGGGCGGTAGGGCCGTCCAGATCGGGCGGCATCTCTCCGTCCCGGAGCACAGCGGCAGTCGGGGCTATGCCCGCGACGACGCGCACAACGCGGCTCTTCTGGCGCGGAAACGGGGCGAAAGCCGCAATCGCGGCGGCATTCTCCGCGCGCCGTTCGAGGTCAGCATCGTCGGGGGCGGCTGAAAAAATCTCTCCCCTAAGGCGGAATTTCACAAAACCCCTGCAACCATTAGCGTTTCTCACCTGAAAATTTCCGGAAAATCCGCGAAATTCCCTTGACTCTCGCTGTACATGATGTATAATCTATGTAGATAAACATGAGGTTTAGTTAGGAGTGATAACGATGGACCTGAGAGCAGCACACGGAGCGGTGAGCGAACTCTGGAGCCGGGCGCACGCGGATGAACTGGTGCAGCGGACATTCCCGTCCGTGGCCTCGGCAGTGGGCGCCGCGCGGCGATTCTGGGCACAACGTTTCCCCGGCGCCGAGATCGCCAGCCCGGTTCAGTGCCAGCCGCGGTCAGACGGATGGCATCGCGGCGAGTGCGGCATGCTCGCCCCGCACGGCCGCGCGGATGTGGTCGTGCGCGAATACGCAAAACTCGGGGCCCGCTGTGCCCGCGCGCTCCGCGCGGCATACGATGACGGCGGGTATGATGACCTCAGCACGGAACGCTAACCGGGGCGCTGCCCCACAGTGGAGGGAGAACGATGCAATACTATGAAATCTATGCCGGTGGCGTCGTGTCTGGCGAAATTGTCATCGAAACCCGCCAGACGCCGGATGAGAACGGGCTGGTCGTTATGTCCACGCATGAGTATCATCGCGCGTTTTCCGATGTCGGACGCGAGTGCCGCGGCCAGGACAACTACCATCAGGGCTATGACGCCACGTCATCGGATAGCTGCGTCTGTCTGCATCCGCGCGATGTCGCGTTCGATTCCACCGAGGTACAGGCGGCTCTACATGGAGAGCGTGTCCATGCCTGACCGAACCCGTTACGTAGAGATTGAGCGAGACGCCCTGATTCGGCGGGGCATCCCGCCGGACCGACTGCCGCATGGCCGCTATCGCGTCCGTTGCACGTTTGAGCCGGATGAACTGACCGGGCAGGACGCGATCAGCTATGACCTAGAGCGGTTCGTGAACGGAGCGTGGGCCGCGTGGCCCACCGCGAACGATGAAACTGAATCCGAGCCACAGGTCCGCGCGATTGAGGCGGCGGCACAGGATGCCGACCCCGGCCTCGTCGCCTGGATGGGCGAGTGGAACATTTTTGAGGAGACCGACCGATGACTACCCTGAGAGAAATTCGCGAGCAGTTGCGCGAGGCGTGGATGGCAACGCAGTTTTTCCCCAAGATGAACGAAACCTACTACCCCGCCGCCTGGCGATTCGGCGAGGGCGCCGGTGACGCCAGCACGTCCTGCCCCGGCAGCCAGGAGATCGCCGTCGCCGCCGAGCACGTTGCGCGGGAACTCGGGCTGTTCAACGTGGAGGGAGAGTTCGACGAATTCACGCGCCAGCGCGACGCGGCCGCGCGGATCGCCGAACTGCTCCGCGAGCAGCACGAACGGGACCTGGCCGAGGATGCCGAGCAGGACGCGGAGATCGCGACCGCCGACGAGGCGAACGCCCGCGCGCTCGAGTTCGGAGAAATCCGAAAAAACCTCGGATGGACGCAGGAGCGTTTCGCCGAGGCGCTTGGCATCTCTCCGATTCAGGTGAGCCGGATCGAACTGGGCAACTCCGGCGTCAGCGAGCCGGTCCTGCGCCTGGCGCGGACGATGATAGAGACTGGAGACTAGAGTCTGGAGGCTGGAGAGCGGCGGCGGGTTGCGGCCCGCCGCCGATTTATTTCATCCGATCAATATCCGGATCGTGATCCGGCATCATCGCCGCATAGTGCCGCTGGCAAATCGCGATGTCATTTCCCATCCACGTCGCGACCTTGAAGATTGAAACCCCCGCCTGGACCAGGAGCGAGGCGAACGTGTGGCGGAAGACGTTCCACCTCAGCTTCTCTCGCGGGAACTCTTCGCCAAGGCGGCCGGCGATCCGCTCGAGGAATATCCCGGACCGGTAGGTCCAAGCGCCGCGATCCTCCGGCCAGGGGACCACGCAGCCGCGGCGCTTTCCCTTCGGCGTCTTTCCAAGCTGAGCGGCCAGCTTCGCGCTCAGGTCCACGGTGCGGCGCCGGCGCGTCTTCGTTCGCGGAACGTCGAGCTTGCGCCGGTCGAGATGGACGTCCTTCCACGTCGCCGCGGCGATCTCCCCGCGTCGGAGACCCGCATAGAGCGCCAACCACACCGCGATGCCTTCCGGGTCCCCCTTCGCGGCCGCGAGAACCTCATCCCGCTCGGCCGCAGACAGGTGGACGATCTCCCCGCGATCCTCTTCGGTCAGCGTTCGAAGGCCGGCGAACGGATTCGATCGAGCGCGCCCGGTCCGGACCGCCCACCCGAAGAACTTGTGGCAGACCACGCGGATCCGGTTCCGCGTCGAGCGCGATCGCGGCTTCTTGCGTTTCTTCAGATGCGGCCCGGGCGTTCGCACCACGTCAGCGAGGAAGGCCTCCGCATCGCGCGCCGTGACCGCGAGCAGCGGCTTCCCGGCGTGCCCCTCGAGCTCCCGCAGCATTGCCAGTGAGGACCGCGTCCACCCGGATGAGACTTCCCCCCGGAGGACCCGCTCATAATCCGTCAGGGCGTTGTCGCCCTGGGCAGTGGAAGACCCGGCCAGGTACCGCTGAACCGTCGGCTTCGTTGCGGCCCAGTCCGGCCACTTGCCGGTCCGCAGCGCGAGCGCCACCTCGAGCCGGCACGACTCGGCATCCCCCTCGGAAATCTTCCCCACGGACATCTCGAAAACGCCGGACCTGTCGCGCCAGAAAATTCGCCACGCGTCGCCGCGAAGGCGCTTTCCTGGCGTATGGAACGCAGAGTGCGGTCGAGCCATGGACGCCTCCCGATCTCCGTTTCGTTGGCACGTTTCGTTGGCGATCCAGCCTGTTGAAAAGCAGGCCAGCGTCGCTTCCTCAACGCTGGCCTGCCGATTCTGGTCGGGGCGGCGAGATTTGAACTCGCGACCTCTTGACCCCCAGTCGCGAGCCGGGGGTTTTCAGGACAGGCCGTCATCATTGGCAAATCGCGCCAGTTCCCGATAACCCAAGACGTTGCAGTCTTTTCAGCGAACCTTCGTTTGGTTTGGAATGTCCGTGAGGTTCGGCCTTCCTGGGGGTTTCGTTGGCGGTTTCGTTGGCACTCACTTCCTCTTAACCGTCGCCAAGAGGCGACCGTAGACATCACGGGCATAGACGGTGACACTGACGGGGTAGCCGACCGGAAAGCGCTTCTCGAGCGCGATCTTCGCCTCGGGGCCGCCGGGCTCATCGAGCTCGGGAGCGTTTTCGTCTCGGAGGCGGACGCGTTCTTTCGCGCCGGCGATTTCCACGATCAGCGTGTCGCCGTCCGTGATCCGCGTGACGACGCCGTGAAGTACTTCCCGATCCGTCGTCGTCGGCGCCGCGGTCGGAATCGGCGTTCGACAGCCGCACAGGATGAGCAGAATGAGAAAAAACGGGCGGATATTGTGAAGAGGCGGGTGGAACATGATTACTCTCGTTCCACGGCTACCATAATGCGCTGCCAGATCGCCGTGACGCCGACAAACCAGTTGCGGTAAGCGAGTAGCAGGATGCCGACAACAATGAAGTAGGCCGCGAGGATGAAACAAAGAAGCGAACTAAGGATCGTGAACGCCGGTCTTTTGGTCGCTAGTGCAATGATAGCAGACCCGGCGACCAGAATACCGGACGCGATCCAGAGCCATGCGAATATTGCGGTGAAAACGCCGATGCGACGAGCGGCGGGAAGGGTACCATCGGCCTCCGGAGCGATGAAGGCAAGAGAAACTCTTCTTCTCGCATCCGTGGAAGGCGGAGCGCTACCAGGGATGCGCACGCGCTCTTTGCAGTGCGGGCAGGGCACGATTCGCCCGGCGTCGTGTGGCGCATATTCGATGTGCGTCTCGCACAACGGACAATGGAACTCCGGCATGGTTCGCTATCCTCCGCTCTATATTTTCTGCATCCAGACGCCGACGATTTTGCGCATGCGGCGGATTTCGGACCGCTTCAGGATGATCGGTTTGTAGTGCGGGTCCGGGTTGAGCGATGCCGCCGAGACGACGTGATCGGTGATCGAGACTCGCTTGATCATGATGCGGCCGTCGCGGCATTCGATGACGGCAAGGTCGCCGCTTTCGGCCTCGGCATCCGCGACCAACGCATACTGGCCGTCGAGGGCGACGGGGATCATGGAATCGCCATGGACGCGGACGGCGTGAATGTGCTTGGGCAGGATGATGTGCTTCGTGTCATAAGGCGTCCAGCCTTCCGCGACGTGGCAAATGCCGAGAGTATCGGCGGCGCTGCCGCAGGCGCGGATGGGGATGCCGGCACGAGAGACAGCGCGGGCCTCATGCCCTAATAACCATCCTGGGTGGACGCCGATCTTTCGGGCGATACGTTCAATGCTCTTCTCTGTCGGTCGATTTCGCTCATTGATCCAGTCTGTAATCTGGCTCGGGGAAACGCCCACGGCGTCTGCAAGTGCCTTCCGGGATGTAAATTTTTCCGCGACCTCGGCGAGTCGTGTCGCAAATCGTGTCATTGTCGCACCTTGAAGGGACTTCGCGAATTCCCGAATTTAGGCTTGACAAACTTCGGAAAGTCCCGTATACTCTCCTATGAAGCTGTGGGAGGAGAGCCATGAGCCAAATTCAAGAAACCAAATGCCCGTTGCGGAGCGGACGATCCCACCAGATCTCCACCCGCGGCTTCAACCGTAACGGGCGCATCGGCGGCCCGGGTCTGCGCGGCAACGCGGGTCCGGGCCGTTTCCTTTCCGCGCATTCTATCAGTCCTCCGGGCTGAGTCAAGGGTCGGGAGCACTATTGCACAAACGGTCGTTCGGGCCAATTTTTTTCGGGGAATAGAATCCGGCAACCCCATATGGGGGCCGGACGGAAACGGAGAGGCGATGAATCGGCGACTGGAGGCGGAGATCATTGACGGGGCGATCCGAGCGATCCTGAAGCACGATCCGACGGTTATTCAACTCGATAAGGACGCGCTGGCCAGCGTCGCGGAAAGGCTTGGAATATCGCGCTCGACGCTTGGCAGCTGGCGTTCGAAGGCCGGGCGCTATGCCATCAGCGCGGAGGGCGTCCGCGCGATCGCGCGGCATCTTCAGGCGGTCGGAGCGCACGCCGATGCCCGCGAATTCATTCAGAAAATCGTGTGCAACCCCCTGGGCATGTCGCTGGACGGGAAAGGGACCGATGTCCGCTGAATCGCCCTATTTGAACATGACGACGGCCGCCAAGATGCTGGGCCTGAGCAAGTCGCAGCTGAGCGAGGCGGCGAAGATGCATCCGCTCTATGCGCCGGACGTGACGGGGATTCCGACGGGCCGGAACGCGAACCTGGGCGTCCGGATGACGCGGTATCAC
>Ga0180438_10008803_pt1 | contig 12740 bp, 13 predicted proteins | sample SS_ome_12_FD_132455 | JGI IMG/M metagenome (GOLD analysis project Ga0180438, IMG submission 132455) | Hypersaline lake sediment archaeal communities from the Salton Sea, California, USA - SS_3_D_2 metaG | ecosystem: Environmental > Aquatic > Non-marine Saline and Alkaline > Hypersaline >...
ATTCGTGAGCGGAAGCTATTCACAAAGTTGGATTACTCAGACCAGAATTACTCTGCCACAATTGACAGCGTGGCCTCTGATCTTTTGTCAGTGGTAGCAACAATTTCAGTAGTGCCAGAGCAGGGTGACGTGCTAGTCAAAAACCAAGTAATCAGTCGTGTACGCTCTGTTGAATCACTGGGTGGTTCTCAATACAATCTCACGTTACGCAATGAAACGAATTTGGTAGCTACTGACGTGGTTCAAATCTATGACGCATTCAAAACCACCATTAAACTAGCACCGTTTCATGCTGGGCAGGTCGGGCGCATGAAGCATTTCGCTGAATGTCAGATACATTTCAGAGCACACGCTATTAGCCGTGCGGTTTTACGTTTTGCAGGATCTTATCAAAATAGCTCGATTGAAACCGAGTGGGTTGATACAAATATCACAGGAATAGTTGGATCAGATGGATGGGGTTACTCTCCTTGGGGTTTTTTCCCATGGGGTAATGTGAATGAAGAGCAGCTTGTGTATGGAACTCAAGCCGTTCCGATTATTCGCACCTATGTCCCTCAGGGGGCTGCAAGAAATCCGTTTATCCAATTAATTTTTGAACACAACGAGGCAGCCGAGCCAGCGGAGATGCAGGCGGTTAGTTATTCGGTACGAGCCTATAGCAACAGGGTGACACGGTGACAGATAACAGAACATATTGGTTAGAAGCAGATGCCAAGGATGTGGCTAATGAATTGATGGAATATCATGGCCGCTGGGTGTCATATTCTACGAATCCTATTATGCAAGCTTGGTCACGCAATACTGTTAAGTACTTCTCAAATATAATCGAGGCCACTTATTGGGAGACTTCATTATCATTTGAGGGTGATCAGGGTGAATTCGTCAAAATGCTGATGCCGATAGCTCGCAATTTGATCAGGCAATTGCTAACAATCATCAGTAAACAGAACCTGGATTTTTCAACTATTGCTCGGGCCACTGGAATTGATGTGAGGACTATTACCCGATTGGGCGATGCTCTTGCTAGTCAGATTGTTCAAGATGAGGATTTGGATAGAAAATTCACAAACATGGTGGAATATGGGCTGGTCCAGGGTATTTCATACACAAAGAGTGTTTGGAGAACTGACAGAGGCGAGCCTTGGGAATCTGAGCCTCTAGAAGACACGGAAGAACACATAGCAAAAGGCGAACACGGGATCAAATACACGGGTGAAGCTGAAGTCTCTATCCATGACTGCTATAGCGTCTTTTTCGATTACACCATTGAAGAGTGGGAAGATCTGCCCTGGGTTGAGGTCCGTACTAGAAAAAACAAATGGGATTTAATTGCCCAACATCCCCACATGGAAGAAGAGATATTAGCTCTTGAAACCGACCCACGTTGGGACAGCTATTATAGCAACGAGCTAGACAATCTCTTAGAAAAAGATCAGGTCTTTGTATATGAGTTGTTCGTTAAGCCCTCACCGGCTTTGCCGGAAGGTCGGATGATGATGTATTGCTCTCCCGATTGTATTCTTTGGGATAGTGATAATTTATATGGGACTATTCCGGTAGAGCAGTTTAAGCCAGAGCCTATTTTCAAAACTGGTTTTGGATATCCAGCTTTAAGCTCAATTTTACCAGCACAGGAAATGTTAGACCATTCGTTTTCTGCTATATCAACCAATGAGCAGGCCTTTGCTGTTAAGAATGTGTTGGTTCCGCGTGAAGCTAATGTCGGCGTGGATCAAATAGACGGCATGAACTTCGTTAGCTACACACCTGGAGAAAAGGGTGGAAAGCCAGAACGTCTAGACCTTGGCGCCAGTTCGCCAGAGACATTTAAGTTTATAGAACTTCTGAAGACCTTTATGACTGAGGTTAGTAACCTCAATGAGGCTATTCGAGGACAGCCATTGCCGGGGGTTACTTCAGGTGTGGCATACGCCACACTTACAGCAAATGCTTTAGAATTTATTACTGCTGCTAGCAAGGAATATATCAGCGTTGCTAAGAAGACCGTCATGCATTCTATAAATGCATACCGTAAGTTTGGTGGAGACACTGAGCGAATGGTTAGAATGACTAAATTTTCCAACAGCAGAGAGACATCAACTAAATTTGTAGGGTCCGATTTAGATCCGATTCAGTATGTTGATTTAAAAGCAACCAATCCCCTGCTACAGACGACTGCTGGACGTGAAGCTATTGCTGATAAGCTCATGCAATATGGGATTGTGAAGGATGTTGATGACTTCCTTAAAGTGATTGATGGTGAACCTCTTCAAGCCCTTACACGTGCGGTTAGAAATCAAAATGACCTTATAGAAAATGAAAACGAGGCTCTGCAAGAAGGTGAAAAAGTGTTGGTAGTGAATACCGACGACCACCCGCGCCATATTTACCATCATTCAGCTCTGTTGGATGACCCGGAGATTAGGACTAACGCTGATTACACATCAAATGTGCTTATTCACATAATGGAACATTTGAAGATGGAAAAAGAAATGGACCCGATGTTGGCCGCTATAGTTCGGACGGGTAAAGCTCCGTTACCAGAGCAGGGCGCCTTGCCACCGATGGGCGGAACCATGGACCAGCAAGGGGGCCCTACTGAAGTTCTTATGCCAGAGGAAGGGCCTGGAGTCGAGGCTCAATCTGACTTAATTCAACAGGGTGCTGTAACTCCAGCTGCGCCGGCTGATGATCTGCTAGGGAGGATATAATGGCTTACGTCTATGATGAGATCGAATCCCAACTGAGACAGCCAGGAGCTGAGAAAACTAATATATTTGGTGATCAGGGGACTACTGCGGCGACCGCACAGGCCCCGACACCTAAAACAGAAATAAGTGCAGGAGGTCAACGTCGTGAAGTATCTGAAGATAGTAGAAGTAGTGCTCCAGCTGCTAGTGGCCCTAGTCGGAATGTTCAAGCCTTCCGCGCGGCGCAAGAAAAGGTAAAAGCACCTCAGGTTTTTGGTGATATTGCTTCTCAGGTTACTGGAAAACAACAGCAGCTTCAACAGCAGGCTCAGCAGTACACTGAGGCCGCGAGGCAAAAGGATTTTGAGGTTAAAGAGCCAGAAATCGAGACAGCTATTGCAACTCCAGGCGCTGAGCGTGAGACAATTGCCTCAAGACTGGCAGGGCAACGGGCTCCGCAAGCTGAGAGGTTCACAACGGACATAGCCAACGTGTCTGACAGGTATGTTGCAACCCCTGAGGGTATTGGCGAGTATTTCCGTGACATTTCGGGGCCAAGGTATTCAGCAGGTGAAATGGCCTTTGATGCAATGCTGGCTGGGCGTGACCCCGAGACACAGTTAGCACGCGATAGAGCCCTTAGAGCCCAGCAGGGCCTAGCGCAGCAGTTAGGAACCATTGGAACCGAAACAACAGCCCAGGCACAGGATATTTATCAGACAGCTTGGGAAAGAGCCAATGAGCAGCTTAGGCAACAGCTTGAAGGTAGAGCAACGGGGATAGAGGAAGAGGTAGCTAGATTAGAAGCCGAGGAAGAAGCCCGGAGAGCAGCTCAAATTGGTTTAGCTGGAGAGTATGGTGTATCTCAGGCTGAAGAGCCCTTAGAAGCGATGAGACAAACGCTCAGAGATATATATGGCGCTGAAGGACAGGAGCAGAGGCTAGAGGAATCTCTAGGGTTACTGCAAGGTATTGATATAGACCCATCCCAATATACCCGCATCGGCGATGTTGATATAGATCCATCATCCATAATCACTAGTGGTTTGGCAGACCCGTACAATACAATCATGTCTCTACTCGGTCAAGAGGATATGCTTCAGGCAGGGCCAGCGGCTGATCCAATGCTTGGATTTGATATACCCGGATATGAACAGGCTGCCTCTGAGTCCTATATAGGCGCTAGACAGGCTGAGGACGTGCGGTTGCAGGAACAACAACAAAGGATTTTAGAAGACGCTGCTAGGCGGGCTGAAACGACAACTTCTCAGTGGCTGAGCCCTGAATTCCAGCAACAGTTCAAAGAAGATTTAACCAGCAGAATGATGAGAGAAATGGGCTATGAAGGACAAATTGAAGCACCAGATATTTCTGATTATCTTACTTTTTATCCTCATGCTCGGGCTGCACCAACTGATGTACTGACTCAAGAAGATGTCGACACTCTGAATGCTATTAGACGTAGCCTGGGGTCGATGGGGCCAGAGTATGAATTTGGTGGAGCTCAATTTGAGGATTATGGATTTAGAGAAGAGGATTATAGACAAGCTCTACGGGATTTATTTGGAGCTAGAGAGGTAACCCCAACTGGGACTGCTCCTGTATCAACAGAGCTTGAGCCTGGCCCAGAATTTACTGGTAGTCCATTAGCTGGTTGGTTCCCCGGTATGCAAGCTAGGCCAGAATCAGACCTAGGGGCAGGTGCTCCGGTAATAGCAGGTGAACCAGAGTCGGCGCCTATAGGAGGGGATGGTCCTCCTTTCCCAAGCATATTTGAACAGCTCGCAGGTTCTCCAGTGAGCCCATTGACAGAACGTATTACACCAATTTTCGGAGTATAAAATGGTTTCTCCAATAGCTATAGCCGTAGGAGCCCAAGCGCTAGGGACATTAGCTCAAGCCTGGCAGGCAGAACGCGCCCGAGGTGCAGCTCAAGATCGACTAGACAGAATAGAGAGTTTATTCAATTCACTTAAGCCGCCCGAGTACGATTTGTCGGTTATGGATGCCCCAGAGTATATCTCTACAGCTATTCCAGAGCCAGAATTTGATTACAGTCGGTTTACTCCTGAGATGTACGAAATTGTAGGGCAGTATGAGCCAGAATTAGCTCCATACATACAAATGGAAGCCCCACAGTTAGCTGAATTGGGAGAAGTCGGTGAAGCTGGTGTAGAAGCTCAAAGGCGTGCTCTTGAGCAAATGATTAGAGTTTCTGAGGGTGAAGACCCATTGCTACAAGCCCGAATGTCTGAGGCTGCAAGGCGGGCTCAACAAGAGGCAGGGGCTAGAGAGGCATCGATACTTCAAGGAGCTGCACGAAGAGGCGCCTTAACCTCAGGTTTGACAGCGGCTGCTCAGATGCAATCGGGAGCTGCGGCAATGGACAGGCTTGCTGGAGCCACAACCGATGCAGCTGCGGAAAGCTACCGTCAGGCTCTGAATGCTATGGCAGCCAGTGGGCAGTTAGGTGGGCAAATGGCTCAGCAGGAATTTGGTAGAAGCCAATCGAATGTTGATGTCATTAATCAATTTAACCAAATGACCTCTGCACAGTACCAAAATTATTTGCAGGAGCGTGCTCGGCAAATGAATGAAGCCCAGTTACGGAATCTAGGCGAAGAGCAGAGAGTAGGAGAGGCCAACGTGCAACAGAGGAACGTTGCAGCGTTGCAGGAGCGTGCTAGAAGAGATGAATTAGCACAAGATAGATATATGCGACAGCTTGCTGAGCGTGACTACCAAAACAAATTATTAGAGCGTCAGGCAACTTTCCGTCAGGGCGAAAGGGAAAGAGCAGCTGGTTTACAATCTCAGGCATTCAGGGACCAGTTAGCTAAGGCCCAAGGTCAGGCTGGAATTGGACAGACTCAAATTGGGCTGGGCATGCAGACCGCACAGGATCGAGGAAGAATGATCCAGGGGGCAACTGATCTTGCTAGCGACTACGCGAAATATAAAACCGCACAAGACCAGGCAAAAAGAGACGAAGATTTCCGCAATCGTCTACTAGATTTGGAGCAACGACGGACACCTTACGGCTAGGGGGTATCAATGCCAAGGGAAGAAAAGACAGAAGCTTATAGGCGTCTGATAGATGATTATAAGCGATCTAAAAGAAAAAAAAACCAATTCGACACACCGATTTCTAGGGCCTTTGAGTCCCGATTCCCCGGTGAGACTCTGGAAGAAGAGGATATTGAGGAAGAGGTCGAAACTCCTGAAGAGGAAGAATTTGACCTCTACGCCTTGAGTCCAATTGCTCAGCAGATGTCTGAGCGGTTCACTGAAGAGCCTGAAGAAGAGGTTGTTCCAACTCCGGCACAAGCTGGGTTTGGTTTACGTCCTAGTCCAGCCCCAGAGCCTGAGCCCGAAGATGATATGAGAGGTACTAGGGCAGAGCGCGAACGTCGTGGGCGCTTTGGAATGGGTGGACCGGAAACAAATGTTATTAACGAGTCATTCCGTATTAAGAATGATGGACCGCTATATAATCCAGATAGGCCAATTGAAAACGACGGGAGGGATGAGGCTGAAAAATCGCTACTGCTCAAGCTTGGTCTCATGGGCGGCCCTGAAGAGGATGAGCGTTCACGTAGACTGAAAAATCTAGCCCAACAGTACTTGTATTCAGTAAGTCCTCAGCAAGCTCAGCAGGCTACTGAGGCTCAAAACCAAGCTGCAATGTTAGGCGCACTTTCTCGCGCTCAGAGCAAGATTGGGACCGTCGGGGGTAAGGAGGCAGGTAGTGGCTTGGAACCCGTGCGGTTTGGTGTTCAACGCCCTCAGTTAAATGAGCGTTTGCTTCAAATGTTGCTTAAAAAACCATATCAAGGAATGGACCCGCGTTTAGGCTTAGCTATAGAGAAGTTTCTGAGTGGTAAAGAAGAGAGAAAGGCAGCTCGAGAGCAAGCAGAAAAAAAATTCCAGTATCAAGTTGGAAGAGATGTAACTGCCAGAGAATCTAAATCTCAAGAGAGAATTCAGCGTGATGCTCGAGACTTTGGAAAATCTGCGAGTGCTGCTCAATCTGGTTTAAAGGCTATAAATCAAGTTGAAGAGATTCTAGGTCATGATTTGGATACCCTTCAATATGATATAGACAGAGACAGAATATATGATCCAGCCGGGCAAGACGTAGAGCCACCGGGTTATAATGTCCCAGGTTACGGGCGAGCGGCCCCATTGTCTCCACGGGGTAAAGAATTAAATTCTGCTTTGCAGGCAGTTTACAATGCCCATATTAAAGCGGTTGCGGGTAGTGCGGTTACAGGTCCAGAAATGGAAAGGATTATGAACCAATTTGGTTCTGGCGCTTTGAACACGGAATCCCAGATGCTTAAAGCCCTTCAACGATATAAAGAATTGTTGAATTTCAACCTAGGGCAGATTAGAGCCAAATATCCCCAAGAGGCTATTGATTGGTATGAGTCTCGGGGCGGTTTCACAGGTCGAACTCCATTAAAAACGCGTGAACAACGTGAACAACGTGAACAGCCTGCGCAACAAAGGCCACAGCGTTCTGAGCCTCGTGAACAACGTGGAACAATTCCAATGCGTAAAAAATCAACAGGTGAAATCTATGACGTTCCACCTACATCAGAAGTATTCCAGAGGATGCTAACAGATCCAGACTTCGAGGCTGTGCCTGCTGAAGATCCTGCCTATAACCAAGGAGGTCGCTAATGCCAGCAGATCCCTTTGAACAATTCAAAAGAAAAAAAGCTGAGGTGGATCCCTTCGAGAAGTACCGTCGAGGCGCTCAAACTGTCACTGAAACCGCACCACCACCGGCAGAGCCTAGGAAGAAAACGCCCGAAGAGATTGAGAAGTACATAGAAGAGCAGACCACAGACCCATCAATGCTTTTCACCGATCCAGCCGAATATGGTCGGCGAATGCTTGGAATGGGTGAAAGGCTCGGTCGTTCCGTGCCTGTTCTAGGTCCAGCGGCTGTTAAAACCGGCAGAGCCATTGATGAGAGCATCTTTGGAGAAACTGAGGGTAGGAAAACCTTCGAGCAGGAAGAGGCTGAATATAGGAAAAAGTTCCCTCAAAAGGCCGCTGCTGAGTCTATAGTTGCCGGAATGGCTGGACCATCACTAATAGGGCCTGCTGGTCGTGCATTCAAGGGTGCTGAAGGCGTTATAGGACGTGGGGCACAGGCATTAGGCAATATTGGTTTAAGAACAGGCGCAGCAGGTGGAGAAGCGGCTGTTGATGCTATGTTGAGGGGTGATATTGATCCACGGGCTGCTGCTGAGCAGGTTGGCGGGGTAACTGTATTTCTAGACACTTTGCAACGTGCGGTGCCCACATTTTACCGCTCGGTAGTCGCTGGAATGTCACCTAAATTGATAAAAAGGTATAAGGCGAATCGAGCCGCCGTGAACGCTGCTGATGAAGAAGCCTTTGTACGAAAAATCGAGAAAATGGTGAAGGAGCAAAAAGGGGTTCAAGAAGAGGCCCAGAAAATAGCCCGTGAGGCTCGTGAAGCCACAACCGATGCTAAGGCATTACTCAAGGAACAGCTCAAGGGAGAGATGCCTCCAGAGAGCCTTCCAGATGAAATTCTAGAAGACGCTCAGAAATTACGGAAGATGATCAGCCAAAAAAGTTCTGAATCTTTCGATATTCTTTCTGAGAGTAATGTAACGATTCCAACTAAGCCAATTATCGACAAGCTGGTCAAAAAAGCTAAAGATTTTGATATCGGCGGCAAAGACCCATTAATGCCAGAGCTTCGGCAGGGTAAAAATCAGATGATCATGATGGCTAAGCAAGTACAGGCCATGGGGCCAGAAGCAAATCCAGTTGAGGTTAAGAAATTTATTCAAGTCCTAGACCGGCTTACCGAAGATGTCTATCAGGCTCAAAAGTTTGGTGGATATGTGGGGCTCCCGCAAAGGCAATTAGTTGAATTAAGAAGTGATCTTAATGAGTATCTGTTACAGATCCCAGAATATGCGAAAGCTATGGCACCTTTGCGAGAGGCTACTCAGCTCTCATCGCAGTTGAATAAGAGATATTCAGACCCTCAAAAAATTGGGAAAACGCTCCGCTGGTTGAATAAGTACGATGCTCGAGAGGATAGAAAGATACTTGAGGATTTAGGCAGGATAACTAAAAAAGAGTATCTCACTCGGATCAGGCCGTATGAAGAGGCACGAGCTAGGCTAGATCCGATGAATCTAAAGAAGGAATTTGCAAAACTTCCAGAGGCCCAAACCGCACGTTATTTTGAAAATGTTGTGGAGGGGCTCAAAGACTCCAATGAGTATCTAAAAGAACTGAGCAAACCCATTCAGGCAGTGGAAAGGCTAACCCGTGAGGGCAAACGCCTACAGTACCCAACTCGTGATGCTCTGATTAAACTAGGCAGAAAAAACCAGGTGGATTTACTTGATGAGCTAGACAAAATAGCGATCAAAAAAGCAATGGACAGACAATTTATTCGAGGCGGTAGAAATGTCTACATGACGACATTTTCTATTGGAGGTTTAGCTGGCCTGTTAGCTAAAATGAGTGGGGTAAACCCTGAGGCGGCTCAAATGGCTGGTCAAGCTGCTGGCTCTGCGATAGGCGGGGCTAGCGATGTGTTTGGCCCTAAAGCGGTCAAATTCTTAATCGACATTCAAGCTGATTTTCCACACCTTGTTAAGCCAATCAAAAGTGCCTATGAAAAAGGGCCGAAAACAATGATAATGGAGATAATTAGACAACAATCAAAAGATCCAGACTTTGCTCAGTATCTTGAGCAGCAGAAGGTCAATGATCAAATGAGAATAGAGAGGTTGAGACGATGAAAGAATCTTTGATGTTTAATGCTGTTGATGTAACAGCAGGCCAGACTAGCACACCTTTAGCTCTAGGTGATCTGACAACATATAGTATTCATGTGGAGTTCAGTGATAACTCAATTAGCGGCGACCTAAAATTGCAGGTGAAGAACGTCGATGCAGGGACATGGATTGATCTCCCAGGCAGTACTCAGGCAGTAGCAGCTGGAGTGGCCCATATGTGGAATACTGAGGGCGCAGGCTATGAGCTTGTCCGTGCGGTATGGACCTACACAGCTGGAGCCGGAACAATGTCGGCATTCGGGATTATAAAAGAGAATCAAATCAAAGGGGCGTAATATGTCTTATATCAATCTACCCCCGGTGAGCATAGGACCACTAGGGATAGTCGACCTAACACCTGAGACGGGTGGTGCTGCTGCTGGCGTTGGGCAGATTGGAGAAATTACAACCTCAACTGTTGCTGTGGCTACTGCTACGGGTGTGGCTGCTACGAACAATTGGGGAAATGTGACTAGCATTATTTTGACTGCTGGCGTGTGGGAAATCACAGGTATAGTTGGTTTTCGTGAGAACGGAGCTGTTTTAAGCGACCATCTTTCAGTTGGTATTTCGAATACTGCTGACGGGTCTGCATTGAGCACATTTGATTTTTGCCAATACAATCAACTCGTGTCCGGTCAGGATTTTATTGGACTTGCACCGCCAAAGTTGATAAATATTGCTGCTGGAGGTACCTACTATCTCAATACGAGATTTGTTTTTAGCTCAGGCACTCCGCAGCACTATGGCAAGATAACGGCAAGAAGGTATAGGTAGTGACAATCACGAACCTGTCTAACTCGAATAACCCGAAAGTCACGGTTCGATCCACCGTAGACAATTCGGATCTTATTCGAGAAGTTCAAGCGTTACGGCGAACGATAGAAGAAAATACCTTTGAGCCAAATATAAACATAGAGCCCACTCCGGTTGAGGTAGTGAATCATGTTGACCCAGTCTCCAACGTGAGGGTAATAGTACCGGATGAAGCTATTAAGATCATCATTTCTCAATCCCCTGGTTTTGAGAAAAAAACTATGTTTATATGCATAGCGATATTGAGCCTAGTGTGCATAGTCACCTCCCCAGTTTTCTGGGGATGGATGGCTAGTCTAATCCAGTGACATAATCTGTATGATAGTGCGGTCAGATGGCCCGTAGTTCTGCTCAGCGCTGATCTTGACTATCTGCTTATCATCATCAAACAAAACACCATTACAGGCGTCTAAGGCGGTTTTAAGCACGTTATCGATATCAGGTTTAACTGTGGGATAATCTCGCCTTGCCGATTTAGGCTTTTTCATTTCAAAGTATATGTGCAGATTAACCGCACCTTTGATTGGAAAGCGGTCATTATCTTTTACGATTCGCACAATAGTCCATTTGATTCTTTCCTCTGACTCTATGGTCTTCTTGGGAGTGTAAAATGAACCGTTACGACCCTTGCGGGGCCTCTGTTTGGGAACGGGCAGGAAGTCTAATTCAATCTGATCTAATAGCCCCATATTACCTTTCTTTCACGTTTATCGGTCTTCACGTCTATATGAATAAATTGCCGATAGACGCCAATGCCTCTAATTTTGGGTTGTTTCATAAATTCTCTGATCAGTATAAACCTATCTATCCCATTATTGCACTCGATGTCTGCTGCTAGCCCGTGAACGTGCCGACTACCAACCATACCACCTACTTGCTTGTTGTATTTTTCACATCTCACACCCGAGGTGATCACCATAGGTATATCTGTCAATCTTCGGACATTCTGTAATGTATCGATCAAAACTTCATGCGGGTATTTCTTTGGACAAAGGCCACACTTGCAAAAAAATTCTTCTGCACTAAAATTTTTTGATAATTTTTCCATTTGTTTTCTCCTGTACACTAATGTTATACAGAGTATACTTATAAAAAACGAGTATTCAAGGAGATATAATGAGTTTTGAAAGTTCTGAGCAGATCAATGAACTAGCAACCGCTTTTGCGAAAGCTCAAGCTGAATTCGCAGTAGCTTCAAAAGATAAAGAGAACCCACACTTTAAAAGCTCATATGCTGATTTAACGAGTTGCCTAGAAGCTGTCAAAGGGCCTTTAGCAGCACACAGCTTATCGGTGATGCAGTTGCCGCGGGTAGAGGGCCAGAACGCTGAGGTTAAAACAATTTTATTGCATGCTAGCGGGCAGTGGATATCTAGCACCCTCAGTATGCCTTCATCAAGAAACAATGCTCAGGGGCTTGGGTCTGCACTTACCTACGCTAAACGATATGGATTAATGGCAATGCTCGGTATCACAACAGAGGAAGAGGACGATGATGGGAATGCAGCATGTGCGAGCGGACAGCAACAGCAGAAGCAGAAGGCACAGGTTAAGCTCTATGATAACAATAATACAGTCCATCAAGAGCATTTAGTTAAATTTTTGGATACTCATAAAGTGGTACCGGCTAGTTATTATGAGCAGGTGGGGAAAGGTCTTGATGGCAAAGATTGGAAAGTTTTGCCGCAGGTGATTGAATGGGCGTTGAAAAAAATTGCTGAAAAAGAAGCGAAGGAAGTTCAGAATGACCCGAAAGAAGAGACAAAAACAGAAGAGCCTAAAAGTAATTCTGATGAGCAGAGTTTTAACCCATTTGAATAGAGAAAAGGTATCTTATGATCGGCGAAAAGATAAAAGAGCTTCATGGATTTATAAAATTAGGGAATTTTTTAAATATTCCACATGATACACATACCAGGGATATTTTAACCGCACTGATGTACGGCCAGTATCTTCTTTTCAAAGAGAGAGAAAAGCCGCAAACCAAAGAAAAACCTCAAGAGAAAAAGGGAGCTAAGAAGCTATGGAAATAAAAGTTGAAGACGATTTCAGAAAAGATAACGAAATCCTAGAGGCATTCGCGGAAAGTTTAGATGAATACAGTCAGATGAAGTTCAAAAAAATATATCAGAACATTATGGGGTATCAGCGTAGGATTGATGAGCTGAGAGCGGAATGTGATTATCATAAAGCCCAGTGCGGTAGGAGGCAATTGGCTGAGGAAGCGATTACGCGACAGGCCCAGCATGCAATTAAAGAATTAGATGTGGTAAAAACAGAGCGAGCAAAATTGGAGAATATTAAATGGGTGAGATTCTTAAGGTGGTTAAAAGTCGTTTAATCCGCAAGTGTCCTGACTGTTCAGAAAAGTTTACTGAGGGTGCCATGG
>Ga0180438_10008804_pt1 | contig 12740 bp, 9 predicted proteins | sample SS_ome_12_FD_132455 | JGI IMG/M metagenome (GOLD analysis project Ga0180438, IMG submission 132455) | Hypersaline lake sediment archaeal communities from the Salton Sea, California, USA - SS_3_D_2 metaG | ecosystem: Environmental > Aquatic > Non-marine Saline and Alkaline > Hypersaline >...
GTCAGAGGGTTTTTTTGTTGAAACAGTTGGTCATGTTAGTGAAGAGGCCATCAAGAATTATATTCAAAATCAGTAGAGCTTCCTTTGAAAGATGCCACGGCTTTTAAGCCGTGGAGAGTCACTAAACGAAACAAGACAATAATCCTTACACGTTTCACAAAAATCAAAGGGGCCTAATAATCTTTCTCTGCTCGGCTGAGCAAATGAATCTTTTTCTTTCTTCCAAAGAATGTACAAATCACACGTCTTAACAATTATCTTATTTAGACTGGAAAAATACGTATCAATAGAACAAGGCTGACTCGCCTGATCATGAAACGCCTCCATTTTTTCCGGGATGGCATCGACAAACTTCTTTTCTGCATCAAAAATTTTCTTTTGATTTACTCCAACCCCCTTTTTTAACTCCTGCAAAGCACGCAGCATCTTACAAAGAGCATCCATGTCAATCCCATATTCTTCAGGACTATCCAAAGAGGCCTTAAGTCTCTCAAGCATCGCTTTTAAATACCGAGGACAAAAAATTACCTTCTTTTCAAACTTTGCCTCAACAAGCAAAAGTACATCGGAAGCTTTTCCTATCTGATCAGCAACATCTTCTGGTTTCGGGTTAAAACCTTCCAAAGAAACCTCAGGATACTTAACCTTCAAGCCAAACTCCTGCAAAATACTGGCAAGCGCTGGGTCTTGCGGTTCTTCTTTTTCCATTGCACATAAACCAAAACAAAAAAATGCTGTAAAGAAAAAATAAAAAAGCTTCATGACTACCCTTTCATACTCATCCCTCTCCGCCTAAATGCTTCAGAAAAAATATTCCACAAAAGAAATACAAAAACAAACAAAATAACCAAAAAACAGCTGGTGCCGTTTGACTATTTGCTGAAGCAAAAATTACACATTGTAGTTTTTAAAAAAATAGTTGTAACAAAAATTCTTCCATGTTATTGTTCGTTCAAGCAGTTTTCTAATTAACCATGAGGAGTCGTATCATGCTCAACCTTAAAAACAAAGCGACCGCTTCGTTTCTGCGGCGGTCTGCCGCGTATCAATTTCTTGCGCCCTTTAGGGCCAACGATTTAAGCTTGTAATCGTAAAGCATTTTCGTATTACATCTATAGGTCAGACAAGAAAGCAGCGTAAAAAGCTGTAATATTTTGGCATATAAACCAATTTGAAATTAAAGGAAAAAAGATGAGCCTTAAAAGAGGATTGATAACCATTTGGATACTAGCAGCTATCACGATACTTAAAACCTGTTTAGTTGTTACACTTTGCAGATTCAACGTAAACGCAAAAAAACTGTTGCTTTGCCAAAAAGGAATCGGCAGCAGGTATCATATGAGAACGTGACGTACTAAACAGTCAACCGCTTCGGGGGGGTGGGGACCCCTTTAAAAAGGGCGGGTCGGTAACAGCAAGATTGTAAAATTATTGATTCTTTTTTACCGAAACGAGATTTCATGCACAGTGAACAAAAAAATCCCGCCTTGCAGCTTGTCTTTAACATCCTGATCCTTTTCGCGTTAATCTGCACCCTTCTTTTGCGTCAAACCAACCTTTTGCACCGCCTGCACAGCTATGAATCACAAGAAAAACCAACCGTTTTTGTGTTTAATCTGATTCGCCCAGAGGGAAAAACCTTTTTTCAGCCAAAACTATGTCAAAAGAAACTACCAAAAAATGCAATTCAGTATCTTTCGCTGTTCGGGCCACCTGCCCACAGGTAAAGATATAGAAAAAATCCTTTCTTTTAGCTAAGCTGTAACAAACTCAATTTTTTCCACTTTTTTAAAGGACACTTATGAAGACCCGTTATTTGTCTGTTTTTCTGGTTATGTTTGTCTTCGTCACTACCAACAGCTTTGGGATGAAATCAAAGAATTTTGCAAAAAAGAAAAGGCTTTTTGTATCAACTTGTTGCGGCTTGGAGATCTACAACAAATCTAGTGATAAAGTGGATATACAATGGGCACAAAAAGCTAACAATGGGCAAGAAGAAGTTTTCAAAAAAAAACTGGAAATAAGCCCCGAATCTCCAAAAGGCTTTATGTTCGCGAACATTGTCAATAGAAGCAAAGGCCTACAGATTATACTTAAAAACAAAAATCACTTTGATCCCGATAACGCCTTACAAGAAAAAAGCACTAAAGTAATAGATTCGCTCTCTTTCAAACTAAAACGAGAAAACAGATGCGATATTATAGAGGGAAACTCTGCAATCCCATTTTTTCTACTTCGCCATAAACCAAACGGCGAGAAAGAAATTGTAATGCCCGAACCTAAAAAAATGGGACAAACCATCAGCTAACACTTATGATTCATGCAAAAAACCTAAACCTCTCTTTTGGCCCTCAAGCAATTTTTACCGACCTGTCTTTTACCATAGAACAAAATCAACGAGTCGGGCTTGTTGGAGCAAACGGTTCTGGCAAGTCCACGTTGCTCAAAGCAATCGCCGGCTTGCAACATTTAGATAGCGGAACCATTTCAATCACAAACCAGGGCTCAATCGCTTACATGCCACAAGATGTTGTTCTTGCATCAGAAAAATCGGTGCAAGAAGAAGCATTTTCTACATTTGAAAAATTATATGCGCTGCAAAATGAAGAACGCGAACTCGAAAATAAAATAAACATGCAAAGCACGCCCGCGCTCGCTGAACGATTAGCGCAAGTGCATGAAGAACTTTTGGAACTTGAGCCGCATGTGTGTAAACGCAAAACAAAAGAGGTTCTGCATGGACTTGGTTTTTCTCAAAAACAACAAAAACAACCATTCTCTCAACTGAGTGTTGGTTGGAAAATGCGTCTTGTTTTGGCAAAACTTTTATTAAAAGACGCAGATTTTTATTTGTTTGATGAACCAACAAATCACTTAGACCTTGTTGCAAAAGATTGGTTTTTAGATTTTTTAAAAAATAGCTCGTTTGGTTTTATTTTGGTCTGTCACGATAGATATTTTCTAGATCAACTGTGTCAAGAGACCATCGCGCTTGAGCTTGGCAAAGGTAAACGGTACAAAGGCAACTATTCGTTTTACGAAGCACAGCGGGAGCACGAACTTGTTGCGTTGCAAAATGCTTATGAGCAACAACAACGGGAGATAAAACAAAAAACAAAAACAATCGATCGGTTCCGCGCAAAATCAAGCAAAGCAAAAATGGTAAAAAGCATGCAAAAGGAACTGGACAAAATCGAGCGCATTGTTTTACCACCGTCGCCAAAAAACGTCCACTTTACTTTCCCACCTGTAAAACGAGCCGGCAGAATTGTGTTGAGTGTACAACATGTTGCACACACGTTTGGCTCGCAACAAATATTTTCTAACGCAACATTTGACATCGAACGCGGAAAAAAAGTTGCGCTGATTGCGCCAAACGGCACGGGAAAATCTACCCTATTTAATATTATTAGTGGTGAACTTCCGTTGCAAAAAGGTGATGTGCAACTTGGCCACAACGTGCAACACGCACTGTTTGCGCAAGACCAAAACGAATCGCTTAATCTTGATGAAACTATTTTTGAAAATGTTAAAGAATGTTGCACAAATAAACCAGAAAGCACCATTCGCAACTTTCTTGGTTCGTTTTTATTCAGTGGTGAAGAAACAGATAAAAAAATAAAAGTACTCAGCGGCGGAGAAAAAAACAGAGTTAGCATGGTGTGCGTTTTGTTGCAAGACGCAAACTTTTTACTACTAGACGAACCCACCAACCACTTAGATATACAGTCAAAAGAAGTGTTGCTTAAAGCGTTGCATGCATACGAGGGAACCATTTTATTTGTCTCTCACGATCGCGATTTTATAAACCGTTTAGCAACAGACATTATCGAACTAGAACCAAACGGTACCAAAAAATATCATGGAGACTATGATTCGTATCTTTATCCTTCCTACTTCGCCCCTAAAGGAGCTTCCCTTCGACAGGCTCAGGACCTTGCTCCGGACAGGCTCAGTACCCCTAGACCCCGCCCTTTCAAGCACTTGCATAAACTGCGCAAACAAAGTAGAAAATTAGAAAACAAAATTGAAAAGCTGGAAAATGAAATTACCGCACTCGAACTAAAGTTTGTTGATTTTAAGTACGGCACACCAGAATTTTTAGAAAATCAAAGCAACATAAAAAAGCTGCACGCAACAATTCAAAAATTGACCGATGAATGGGAAGCGCTACAAGAAAAAATAGAAAATGCTTCACAAACGCCCTAAAATCTCTCGCTCACTAAAATAAACTTTTTTATTTCCAAAAATTTGGTATTCGTCTCGCCCTTTTGAAAGCAGCGCGACGATGCCATTTTTCTTAGACAAGCTATAGGCAATTTTTATCGCTTTTTCTCGGTCTAGCTCACAAACTATTTTTGCACGATTATTTTTAGCAATTCCTACCAAAATATCTGCCACTATTTCCCTTGGGTCTTCTGTGCGCGGATTATCTGTTGTTACAATCACATGATCTGCGTAGCTTGCTGCAATGGCCCCCATTTGTGGCCGCTTTGTTTTGTCCCTATCTCCACCAGCACCAAACACAACAACCAACTGATTCGTCATGGTACGCAATGTTGAAAGCACAACATCAAACGAAGACGGGTTATGCGCGTAATCAATAAAACAAAACGCCCCGTTGGGCAACTCATAGCGCTCAAGCCGACCAGGTACTGCTTCAAATTTGGTCATTGCCTGTGCGCAAATTTCTAACGACACACCAAGCGCATGTGCTAAAGCAACCGCACCAAGCATGTTGTACGCATTAAACATGCCAAACAATGCGCAACAGATGATGGTAGCAGATGTTTGTTTTGTGCAAACGCAACAAGATAAGCTGGTACCAACTTCAATTGGAACTGCCTTGTAGTCAGCACTTTCTTCTTTTAGACCAAACGCAAAAAATTCTGGGTAATTTTTTAAAATCCCTGTGCCTTTGTTGTCATCTGCATTAATAAACATCGGTGCGCCAACATGCAGCTGATCAAACAGCTGACACTTCGCAGCAAAGTACTCATCCTGTGTTGCATAAAACTCTGCATGCTCTTGCGCAAAATTGGTAAAAATCCCACCAGCAAATAAAATCCCATGCAAACGATGTAAAGAAAATGCCTGCGCAGCTGTTTCTAACACAACGTACTCAACACCCTCTTGCACACACAGGCAAAAAAAACTATGCAAATAATCTGGTTGTGCAGTAGTAAGTTCTGCAGGAAATATGGTGGTATCAATCTTATTGTGCACGGTACTAAGCAGCGCTGTTTTGTACCCCGCACTGCGCAACAAATGCTCAAGCATAAAAACAGTTGAACTTTTTCCTTTGGTACCAGTAACGGCAAGAATTTTTAGTTTTTTTGCCGGACAATCATGCGCTTGCGCACTCATTTGCGCTAACGCAAGCCGTGTATTTTCAACTCTTAGCAGTTGAGCACCTGCAGCAGTAATTTCCTTTTGCAGAGCTACGGGAATAACCGCGTCACTTTGCACAACAATTTTTTTTGCACCACGCTCAAGGGCTAATGGAATAAAGTCAACGCCGTTTTGTTTTTGTCCATGAATGGCAACAAAGATGCTGCCGGGACCAACGTAATCTGTATGACAGGTGACAGGAAATGTTTTTGGAAGGGAGATTTTTTTCTGTATTCGATTCATAGAAGAAAGCCTTATTTATTACTATTTCGTTATTTAAAGTTTACTGTAAAACTGGATTAGAGAAAATTTTTGTTTCCGGTACTCTTAAACAAACAAAAAAGCACAAAACAAAAAAGGCCTGCATGGACACAAAAAAATTGCGCATCGGCGTATTCATGGGCGGCAAGTCCATAGAACGTGAAGTCTCTTTTAATTCTGGCAGAACGGTTTGCGATCATCTAGATACCCAACGGTATGAAATTATCCCTATCTTTCAAAACAGGACCGGAGACCTTTTTATTTTGCCGTGGCATTTTTTGTACCGTGGAAAAATTGCAGACTTTCAACATCGTCTTGAAACTGAAGCAAAAAAAATAATATGGGATGATTTAAAACGACTTGTGGATTTTATATATATTGCTGCACATGGCCGATTTGCAGAAGACGGCCGACTGCAAGGTTTTTTAGAAGTCCTTGGTATCCCCTACTTGGGTTCAAAAGTTTTTGCCAGCGCAATCTGCCTGAACAAAATCATGCAAAAAAAGTTTTTACGTGCGGCCAACATACAGGTTCCAAATGGTATTTCGCTCACGCCACATGAAATTGAAAACCTCAAAGAAGAAACTCTTTTTGAAAACCTTGACGCAATAAAGCTTAAAGCTCCGTACGTTGTTAAACCGTGCAGTGAAGGCTCAAGCCTTGGTGTAGAAATTATTGAAAACAAAAAAAATCTGCTGCAAGCAATCAAGCGTGCAGCGACTATAACACCGGGCATCCAACAGTCTGTTTTGGTAGAAGAAAAAATTGAAGGCATGGAATTTACCTGCATTACCATCACTGACAATAAAACCGGCAATATCTTGCCACTTCCCCCAACAGAAGTGGTGATAGAAAAAGGCACGAGTCTTTTTGATTATCAACAAAAATACATGCCCGGCCGCGCACATGAATTTACTCCTGCTCGTTGCTCAGAAAAAACACTCAAAAAAATTCAAGATTGTTGCATACGTGTTGCAAAATTATTTGGGATGAGCAACACCACTCGAACCGATGGTTTTGTAAAAAAAGATGGCACAATCGTCATTGTTGATCCAAATTCACTCACTGGCATGGCACCTTCAAGCTTTTTTTTCAGAGAAGCGGCACAGATTGGATTAAGCCACACAGACTTAATTAATCATTTAATAGAAACTGAACTGCAACAGTATGGTCTTTATGAAAAAACTTCAGCAAAACAAACAGGCACAAAAAAAATGGACACCCAAAAAATCCGCGTTGCTGTTTTGCTAGGCGGTAACACAAACGAAAAAGAAATTTCTTTAGAATCCGGCAGAAATATTGTCTACAAACTTTCTCCACAAAAATATAAACCGATTCCAGTTTTTGTTTCCCAAAACATGGAACTTTTCAAAATTGATCAAAAACAGCTGGTATTAAATTCCACCGCAGAAATTGAAGCAAGCTTAGACAAGAAAAACAAGATCAACTGGAGCGACTTACCAACTATCGCAGATTTTGTGTTTATTGGTCTGCATGGAGGAGCCGGAGAAAACGGTTGTGTACAAGGCACGTTGGAAATGCTTGGGCTACCGTATAACGGCTCATCGGTCCTGGCAAGTTCACTGTGTGCAGATAAGTTCAAAACAAATAATTTTTTGAAAAACGAAGGCTTTGATGTTCCAAAATCGATTTTGGTTTCTGAGCAGCAGTGGACCGAGAACAAAAAAACAATTTTGCAGATAATCGATAAAAAAATCGCCTTCCCACTCATTTTAAAACCACACAATGACGGCTGCAGCATGTATGTGCAAAAAATAAAAACAGAAAAACAACTGCTAAAATCCATAGAAAATTATTTTAAAGAATCTGGCAAAACGCACGCGATGCTAGAGCAGATGGTCAACGGTATGGAGCTATCTGTTGGCGTAATCGGCAATGAAAAAGCAAAAGCCCTCCCACCAAGCCAAACCGTTGCAGCCCAAGACATTCTGTCCATAGAAGAAAAATTTCTACCTGGCGCAGGAGAAAATCAAACCCCAGCCCCTCTACCGGCACAAGCAATCACCTTTGTGCAAAAAACTCTCGAGCAAGCGTATGAGACCCTCAATTGCGCTGGCTACGTCCGCATCGACTGTTTTTATCAAAGTCAAAAAGAAAGCCCAACCGGCAAAAAACGCCTGGTTATTTTGGAAATCAACACCCTGCCAGGAATGACCCCAGCCACTTGTATCTTTCATCAGGCAGCAGAGATTGATCTAAAACCGATGGATTTTATCGATTTGGTGGTCCAGCTAGGGCTAGAGAAACACTCCTCCTACGCTTTCCAAGCTACGGAGGACAGGCTCGTCCAAACTCGTTAGTCAGCCCTAGGCATTTGACAAATCCCCCCATACACATACTATGAGATATATAGTTTTGTAAAAAACAAATATTTTCTTATTGTATTTCTTCTTTTTAGGGGGATCTCTGTGAATAAATTTAAGTCAGCAGTTCTTTATGTATCAGCAGCAGCATTGGTACTTGTCACCGCAGGGTGCAACCTAGAGTTTTGGAAAAAAAGAGAGAGAGTTGCTGTACAGGCACAAGTTCTGGACACAAAAAAGAAATGCAGAAAAGCGTTTGGCAACAGAGGGAAACGTATCCTCGGTAAAAAAAGCAAACGTATTTATCCAGTCAAACTAACCATTGAAAACAAAGACAGCAGGCCATGGAAACTTACAAAACATAATGTTGGTTTGCGTACTGTTGACATAGAAACAATCAAAAAGCGAATGCAGCGTCGCCCACTTTGGCAAGCATTCTTTTATGGAATCGGCGGATTTTTCCAGCAGCTTGCAGGAAGCATTCTTTGCGGTTTCGGTCTGGGCGCACTGGAAAACATAGACAACCCTGTGCTTGCACTTTTCTTTGCGATTCCATCCTTTATTGGCTCAGCAATCTTGAGCTTCAAAGGAAAAATGGCCACAACGGTTGGCTATGTTGATGCAAAAATGAATAACGAAAAAGCAAAAGAAACAATCGATCAAATTTCTCTTGCTCAAGACACAGTCGTGCAACCGCTTGAAAAAAAAGAACGCTTTGTTTTTGTTAAAGCAAAAAACTTCAAAGAGCGCTTCTCTCTCACGTTTACTGACGCTTTTGGAAAAAAAGAAGTCATAGAGGCTTCCTGTTTGTATAACCTCGCCTAACTTTTTAACCAGAGGTATTTTATTATGAAAAAAATAATCACAGCTATTACTTTAGCCATAGCGCTTATCGCTGCACCAGTGTGCTACAGGTTGTTTGCAAATAAAAGTTTAACATCAAAAAAAGGATTTTCTGTCTCTGCACATGTTTTAAAAACACAGCAAGAATGTGGGGAGGCTTTTGGAAAAAATGGCAAAAACCTGATTCGAAAAAAAGAATCGAGATCAATTTATCCCGTCAAAGTTGACATAACCAATAATACCGTTGAAAAAAAACAACTTGCTCTGCAAAAAGCAAACATTGAACTCGCCTCAGAGAAAACTGTCTCGAGAAGAATTCATAACCTTCGCCTTTGGAAGGTTGCACTTGTTGGAACTGGAATTTTTGCAGCAGCTGTTGTTATAGGATGTGGAGCTGGCCTTGCTTGGGCCGCATGTATTCCATGTGCATCCGGGCCCACACCCGGACTAGCGAAAGCCTTACATGGCATACTTTTAGGAGGTTTAGGAATCTGTGTTGGAGGCGCAACTGGTCTTGTTGCAGCACCAGCAGCAATTCTCATTTTCGAACCAAAGTTTCGTAAAAGAAATAAACAAACAAAAAACAAAGTATTTGATTACCAGAAACTCACCATAGAACCAGGGCAAACACAAACACTGTACTTATTTGTTGAACACAAAAACTTCCAAGAAAATATCGAATTAACTTTTAAAGATGGCAATGGCAACGAAGAAATATTCTCGTGTCACGTCAGTCTTTTATAAGGCCTGTCAGGACTTAGCATGAAAAAAATAATCACAGCTATCACTTTAGCCATAGCGCTTATCGCAGTACCGGTGTGTTACAGGTTGTTTGCAGACAAAAGTTTAACGCCAAAAAATGGCCTTTCTGTTTGCGCAAAAGCTTTGACAACAAAAGAATGCTTGGAAACCTTTGGTAAAAACGGTGACAAGTTGCTCAAGGACAAGAAGCCAATCCAACCTATCAGAGTTGATGTTACAAACATGGGACACAAAAATATATCGACCTAGCTCAAAAAAGCAACCGTAAAGCTAGCATCCCAAAAAAAAGTTCATCATCGAATTATAAAAAAAAATTATAACCCCCTAAAGGTGTTGGGTCTTGGTGCTGGAATCTTTCTTGGGGGGCTTGCTACCCTCATCGGCTCTTTATATTGTCCTCTCATGTCGACAGTGACAATAGGAATTACTAACAATGGAGGTATTATTTTGATACCGTCTCTATTCATATTAGTTCCACCAGCAGCGCTTGTTGCAACACTAGCTGGTCCTCCAATAGGCATGGCAATCTATGCATCAAAATTAGGCAAAAAAAGAAAAAAGGCCGTACAAAAACTTTTCGGCTCAGAACAGTTCACCCTCGAACCAGGTCAAACACAGACCATGTACCTGTTTGTTGAACACAAAAACTTCAAAGAAAACATCGAATTAACCTTTAAAGACGGCAATGACAACGAAAAAACATTTTCGTGCTACGTCAGTCTTGCATAAAAATAACTCTGGAGCTTATCATGAAAAAAATAATCACAGCTATCACGTTAGCAACGGCTATTATTGCTTCTCCAATATTGTACAGACTTGTTGAAACAAAATTTTTAACACAAAAAAAAGAAAACCTCTCTGTTCGCGCACAAGTGCTTGTAACAAAACAGGAGCTAACAGAAGCGTTTGGGCAAAATGAAGCAGCAAACCTGCAAAAAACAAAAGGAAAAAGAAAGCTTGAGCCCATTAAACTTGATATCAAAAACAACCAAGACAAAACAATAACAACCTCCCTTGTTGCAACAGACTTAAACATTGCTCCAAAAGGCGTTGTTACAAGAAAACTAAAAGGAAGATCTGGGCATAAAGTTTTTGCACTAGGCGCAGGAATTTTAGTAGGTTCTGCACTGCTTGCATGGAGTATTTTTTCTGCTGATGCACTGATTTACCAAATTCCAGAATGCATCGCGGTGTATTGTACTCCTGCCGCAGGAATTATCGCTGGCACTGGAGCACTTGCAAGCATACCAGCCATGACTGTCTATAGCTCTCGCAGTAAAACAAAACGACAAGACAGCGCAGAAAAATTAGTTGGCTCTAAGCGACTCACTCTTGAGGCAGGACAAACCAAGAGTATTTACTTGTTTGTACGACAGCCAGATTATAAAAATGAGTTTTCTTTGACGTTCTCAGACGGCATGGGAAATAACGAAACAGTTTCATGCCATTGCGCACGGCAATTGAGCTAAGAATTTTATACCCCGCTTTTCAGCGGGGTAAGTATTTTCTTTTAAAACAAATCTGAAAGCGCCTCCACAATACTTTGTGAACTGCCAATCGGATCACTCAAATCAAACGTAATGTCATTCAGCTCAAACTCTTTGCCAAGCACAATCCCTTTAATTGTTACACTTGGCAGACAAGAGTTATCAACAAGCTCTTCTAAGCTCCCTTCAAACGAAAATTCTTGAATGTTAAATGTTTTACCAACCAGATTTGCTAGCAGATGCCAGAAGCCATCATACGCATTGGCAAGTGATTCAAAAATGTTGAATTTATTCTGATCAATTGGGTTAAGCGCCTGTCTGATTTTTCTTTTTTCGTTTTGATATCGTTCCATTTTTAAAAGCGCGGTGCGGTATGCCGTTTTGCTTAAAATATCCTGCAATGTTGAAAGCGCAGTTTGATTCATATGCCCATTGACATAAAAATCAACAGGAATACCAGTGTCATTGAGTTGTGCAGAAAAAATCAAACCAAACTCAAATAGATCAAACAGATCTTTTTCTGTTTCAAATACAATACCGGAAGAAGAAACATCAATTTTTGTTTCGGTAGAAATTCCGCCAAAAATATCAACTTCTATCGCCGCAGCAACCACACAATGTTGATCATCAAGACCAAGTACTGCATCAAAAATTAATCCATCATCAGGTGTGTCCATAATCATGTCTGGTCCCGGACCGGTTATACGCACAGGGCCAAACTCTAAATCTTCTAAGTAACCAAAGATCCTCATGCCTGATTCTTGTACGTCAATGTGCAGCTCTGTGTCAGAACCAAGCACTGTTGCCTTACCATCGATGATTAACCCTTTGGAGTATTGTATTCCGTTAATTTCTACGTCAGTTGGTGAGAAAAATAGATGTACATCGCCAAGCTCAAAGTCTGGCGCTACACCCTCAACCGAAGCTTGATAGTCTGTAAGACCTCCTTCTATAGAAGGTGTATTTTCAATCACATTACCCATAAACTCAACACAATCTTGCAAAGAAACCTGATCCGTTAATGTCCCCTCAAACGCCACTTCACCTAACCCTTCTTCGCCTGGCAGACCAAGCTTGCTTGCCATTCGCACTTGTTTTCCAGCAAACAATAAATCAAATCCTAAGGAAAAATCTGTTAGCGGAACAAGGCTGCTAAATCCATCAAGCAACATGTACTCAACGGTACCGTTTACAAACCAGTTGCCTGCATCCAATCCATAAACACCAAATAGATCTTCCATGATGCCATCCATAGAACCAGAAAGCTCTATGCGATCGGTAAACAGATCGACCGCTGAATTAAAAATAAATTGCTCTCTTCCTGGAATCTTGACCGTAAGCGCACCTCCTATGGTACCCAATGATTCAGCCAAGCCAGTTTCAGAATCTCCAATACCAATTGAAAGTCCCAAGTTTTCAAGGGTAATACCACCAAAAAAAGAAATTTTTCCTGGCAGACTCGCGGCAAACACAGAACCGATAATACTGGGCTGCAAAAGCCCCATAATTTGAACGTCAGGAAGCAAATCGCCAATTATCCAGCTGAGATACTGCAATGGACCGCCAAGAATCAACGTGCCAATTAAATTCACTCCCGGCTGTAAAGGTTGTTCGTATCCTTCGTCAATATACTGCTGGTTCGTTATGGTCAGATCAACGTTTTCCAGCGCAA
>Ga0180438_10008805_pt1 | contig 12740 bp, 16 predicted proteins | sample SS_ome_12_FD_132455 | JGI IMG/M metagenome (GOLD analysis project Ga0180438, IMG submission 132455) | Hypersaline lake sediment archaeal communities from the Salton Sea, California, USA - SS_3_D_2 metaG | ecosystem: Environmental > Aquatic > Non-marine Saline and Alkaline > Hypersaline >...
CGCATGTAGATCGATCTATAAAAAATGCTGACAGTTTTCTGCAGTCTAACTGTGTTGGTGTTTACAATATTGTGCAGGGGCTTAGAAATTATACGAAGGAGTACAATGCAAAGTGTGTCCTAATCCATATATCTACTGATGAGGTTTACGGGGATACTTCGGTATGTGATAGATATGAGTTTTCTGAAAGTGATATGCTTTTACCGAACAATCCCTATAGTGCTACAAAGGCATCTGCAGACCTGCTGATCAGGTCGTGTTTTTGTACTTACAATGATTTTAATTATTTAATCTTTCGAGGATCAAACAATTTTGGCCCAAACCAACATATGGAGAAATTTATCCCGACTGTGATCCGATCAGCGATACAGGATCTTCCTATACCTATATACGGTACTGGGGAAAACATTAGGGAATGGTTATGGGTCGAAGATTTTGTAAAAGGTATAGTCCACTTTAGTAATTTAAGAAACGTTGTTATTAATTTGGGATCGTGTGTTAGACTTACTAACCTAGAATTGGTTAAGAAAATTTTGAGTATAATGGGGAAGCCAGAGAGCTTGCTTGGGTTCGTACCGGATAGACCTGGACACGATGCCAGATATGCATTAAATTCTTCTTGGGCATGTTCACTTGGGTATGAACCTACTATGCTTGGATCTTTTGATGATCGTATTAAAATTGTAGTTGAGGATATAACAAAAAGGATGAGACAAGGTGAGCGATGAGAATCTGATCCCGATTAATTGTACGGTATCGAAGGGAACATTTCGCCGTCCAGATCATTATGATGCTCGGACAGACCCGAATCGTTTAGTATTCGTTTCTGTCTTTGGTCGTAGAAAGATGGGTGCTCAAAAAGAGCTTGAATCAATACTGAAAAAACTAGGATACAAGCCTGTGTGGGTTTCACCTGAAGATCTAGAGATCCGAGATTATCGTGATAAGGATAAAGAAAACAATTAGTTATGAAAAACAAAACATTTCCCTATAATTTTTACGTTTGGTACAATACTATTTGTGATGGTTGAGATTTCCAACATAGACCGTGCGAATAAGGTAGCTGCCAGGTACTTCTGTTCATGTTTGAAAAGGTCACCCAAAGCGCAGCGATACATTAGTTCTAGGGTATCGGGGAATACTGCTAGGCTATTTCGGTTGGGTTATGTCCCCAATACGGGAGTATGGGATGCGCTCTGTGCTAAAGGTATAAAAGTTAAAGTACTTAATAGCTTAGGGATCTTTAAAGATAAAGAATGTATTTTTAGAAACAGGATAGTTTTTCCTGTTGTCCATAATAGTCGTTTGGTTGGTTTTGGTGCGCGTGCTTTAGATGATAATTATTTACCTAAGTACATTAATTCCCGCTCTACTATATTGTACGATAAAAAATCTATATTATACGTAAGTGATATAGCAAAAAAATACATACACAACCGTGGTTGGGTTCTGTTAGTTGAAGGTTATTTTGATGTGCTGTCTTTGTACGATATTGGGATAAAGAATGCTGTTGCTACCTGCGGTACCGCGTTTACTGATTACCATGCTAGGTATATTAAACGATGGGCTAATAAGGTGGTAATTTGTTATGATGGCGATTTTGCCGGGGTGCATGCTACTAAAAAAGCCGTAGGAGTTTTACGAGAAAACCGTATGGCGATGTGTAAAGTACCTTTACCAGAAGATTGCGATCCTGACGATTATATAAAAAAGAATGGCAGAAAAAAATTTATAAAATTAATAAAAGGAGCTATGAAAAAGAATGGAATACTTGGGATTAGAAAAGGATGACAATATGACACGCAGTATTAGCCCAGAGGATAGAAAAGATTTTGCTAGGAAGCAGTATGATTTTTTGAGGAAGCAAGGTATTGAGGATAGGTTATATCTTAGGCGTATCTTCAAAGTAGCAGGTCCTGGGCAAGTACAAGAAGCATGGGATTTAGCGCATTGTGATGATTGGGAAGCAGACCCCATATCCAAAGATTTGTTATATTGTATATTGACCACGGGTATATCATCTGGTTGGTCGGCTGAACGCATTGCAAAGATATTGAAAGAGGCTGATTTTGCTGTTCCGGATACTACTCAGCCGGGTCGTTTTTTTAGAATACTAAAAGGTGCTCGTGAGGTACTGTTTCCGTATTCGCATGAATTTACTGCTGAGGAAATTCAAGAGCTAAAGAGTAACTTGTGACTCATTGGTATATTATGAGTGATCTGCATTTAGAGTTTCATGCGGATCATGGGGATTCTTTTTTTAGTAGCATTGGAGATGTTTCTGATTCTGGTTTAGTGTCCGCTGGGGATCTATGTGATAGTCGCTTTTTAGCAGAGGATTATGCTCGTTTAGCGAACAAGTTTAAGCATGTTGTGTTTGTACTTGGGAACCATGAATACTACCATAGCTGCCCTACTGATGTCCACGATTGTATAGCTAGATTAGTTAAGAGCCATAGCAATCTATATTGGCTTCATGATTCTAGTGTTACTATTGAAGGCCAAAGGTTTGTTGGGTGTACATTATGGTTCGAAGAACACCCCATGAATGCGCACTACGAAAAAGATCTTAATGATTTTTTGGTTATTTATAACTTTCGTCCGTGGGTATACAAGACACATAAAAGATCTGTTGAGTATCTTAAGCGTACAGTTAAACAAAGCGACATTGTTGTAACCCACCACATACCAACTGACCTGGGCATAGATCCTTTGTACAAAGATTCTACCCTTAATAGGTTTTTTGTATCTGATCAAACTAATTTTATTAATGATAGGCAACCGCGCTATTGGATTTATGGCCATACCCATCGACAAAATAATTTTAAGATTGGTAAAACAGCTATGATATGTAACCCATTGGGTTATGTCTTTCGTGAAGATACTTCTAAGTTTAATGACCAGCTAACTATTGAAATTTCTTGATACGCTACTTAATCTTTTCTTAGGTGATTAACATACGATACCTGTATGAAGAGGATAGCTGTTATTAAGCAGTGTCAAGAAAAGGATATCGATCCGGATCGCCCACGATCCGAGCAAAAATATTGTTTGTATACTCATGATGGAAGCCGGTTACTGGGTAGGCATCCGACTAAGGAATCTGCAATTAATCAAGAACAAGCAATAAAGGCGCAATCATCAAAGCGCGTGCTTGGATTTATAATTAAATACCTAAGAATTAGTCATGGCTAGGATACTAGTAGTTGAACCGGAAAAGTCTGCCAGTGAGTTTATTGTTGAGATAGTTAGAAGATATGCAGTTAATAAGTACGTTTCTGAGTGGTCGTTACGTTTTACTGAAGTTTCAAATAGCGCGGAAGCACTAGATCGGATCAAAGAGCATAATTTTGAGTTGATTATCTCGGATATATCAATCGCACGGGCTGATAATTGGGAGTTTATTCGTGTATTGCGTAAAGGAACAGACCACTTTGATTTACCTATTGTGGTCACATCAGCTATTGGAGGTATAGAGTTAGAATATATGAGTAAGCGAGCTGGGGCGAGTATGTTTTTTACAAAGCCCCTTGAGCCGAAAAAGTTTGTTGATGATATCTTTACGCTAATTATGGAACGCTAATGGACTGGTCCCCGAGTTTAGTATTAAGTATTATAGCCTTGATTGTTTCTGTGATCGGGGGTGCTCTTGTAAGAATTTTCGTGGGTAGAACGTTCAAGGGTATTGATGATAGCATAGCGTCTTTGACGGGTGCTTTAGAAACATTAAATATTAAAGTGCAAAATGGGTGTTGGATATCCCCTAATACCTGCGATATGCGAATGCGGGGCGTTGAGAAATTAACCGATCTTATTCCTGATCTAGATAAACAAGTGGCTTTGCTTATATCTTATAAAAAAAGAATAGAAGAGGTACAGGATCGGGTCAAAAATATAGATGCTATCCGTGTAGAATTCCTGGAAAAATTTGTTCCCATTCCAGAATTTTCTCGTCAAATAAAAATTATAACTTCTCAGCTAGAAGGCATATACAAAAAGATTGATTCTCTTGATAACAAATTGGATTCATATAGGAGGGGGTAAAGTTTATGCTTGATAACAAATTGATTAATGATTTAGTCGATAAGATTAAGAATGAGAATGGGCAAGGACATGCTTTACTAGAACGTAAATTTAATTCTGGTAAGATTAGCGAAATTGAACGGGACATAGTGTTAATGCGGGTTGCGTTGAATCATATAAAAAATAAATTAGATAGTATTTTAAATAAGTGTGCATTATGATCTTATATGAAACATTAGCTCGTAGAATACAAACTCATGATGTTGTTAAAGTAGAATGTTATGACGGCTTGGTTTTTTATCTGTTTTCTGCTATGAATGACGGCAAAAATTTTTTGGGGAATGCTCAACCTTGTATGGCTGGAAAAAATATTAAAGTACCAATTTACACTATTCGTGAAATCCTACCACATGACCCTACCTAAGTTTTTCTAGTATTTTCAGTAACATATAAAAAAGTTAATCTAATAGTTATTAAAGTGTTGACAGCGCATTACGAAAGTCTTACAATTGTCTTAGATAGCCAATACTGAAACAGAAAGGGGTCTAAGATGGTTGAAAAGGGAATTATTGTAATTGGTTACTTTATTTGGTGGGCCGTTCGGGACGTGCTTATCCTGAGAGAAGAGCTGAAAGCTCTTCTCAAAACTTTTAAAATCCCCCACCCATTTGCTGAGGTAGACGACCCTGAGAAGGTCGTTGCCTTCCACCGCTCCGCATTCCTAAAAGCTAAGAGGGAAGTACAGCAGGAGTTTGGTCAGAAATTTCTGATCAGAAAGATTGCTAAGAATGCTGACGCCTACACTTTTGGTCTGGTAGACGAGTCTATCAGTCAGGCCGATAAAAGGCTGAATTATAGGCACTCAGCCACGATGACTTTCCTTCCCGCCACGGGGGATCTGCTCTGTGACTTTCCCCACCGTGCCTTCGAGGAAATCCAAAAAAAGTACGAGCAGTACAAAGACTATTGCAACAGTGATGATGTTCGGCAGATCCTTCTCGAAACCATTGATCAATACCACAGAGTCTCTGTTCGATCTCGCGGGGGAATCTATTTTATTCCTGCTAAATTCTCTCAGCAAGTTGCGAATATCGAACAATTCGTAAGCGCTCTTCCCGGCGAATGCTCCCTCGCTGTGGCACCTCAGGTGGACTTCGAGGAGAGCAAAAAGGCTATTTACAAAGCCTTTGTTGACGACCTGAAAAATAAGATTGCTAACTATAAGCAAGAGCTAGAGGACAATGCGTTTTCGAGACAGAGCGCATGGGCTGCTCGCTTAGATGCCTTCAAAGACCTCAGAAACGAGATCGAATTCTATGCGGATGCTATGGCCTTCCGAGCTGAGAATCTCAAAGAAGAGATCGCAGAGTTGGAAGGTCGGGTCAGGGCAAAGCTGGCAAGCTAGGATAAGAAAGGGGATCGATAATGAAAGCCATAGAAAAGGTTAAGGCGCTGCGAGACGAACTTAGCAATGCCGTGTTTGAGCGGGAAGAGCAAATTGTAGCGATGATCGCCGCTATACTTGCAGGGGTTCACGTTCTTTTGCTTGGCCCTCCGGGAACGGCCAAGAGCATGTTGGCCAATCTTTTGTGTTCGGCAATCGAAGGCGGTCAATTTTTTCAATGGCTGCTTACCAAATTCTCTACCCCGGAAGAGCTTTTTGGGCCTTTGAGTTTGAAAGGCTTAGAGAACGACGAGTACCGCAGGGTGACTTCGGGCAAGCTTCCCGAAGCCCATATCGCCTTTCTCGACGAAATTTTCAAGGCTAATTCTGCGATTCTTAATTCGCTACTGACTTTGATCAATGAGCGGAAATTCCATAATAACGGTCATGGGCAGGCTGTCCCGTTGATCTCTTGTGTTGGCGCGAGCAACGAGCTTCCGCAAGGTGAAGAGCTGGGCGCTCTTTATGATCGTTTTGCTCTTAGGTTCTGGGTTGATTGTTTGCAGGATGATAATGCTTTTCAGACTATGCTGAATAGTTCCCCAACAACAATTAATACAAAACTTACGCTAAAAGATATAGAGGAGCTACAAAAAGCTGTAGAAGCGGTTAATGTCCCTCAAGATGTCATTGACAATATCCTTGCTGTTCGTAGAGAGCTAAGACTCGCGGGGATCACGGTCTCAGATCGTCGTTGGAAGGGTGCGGTTAAGATCTTGAAGGCGTATGCGGTCCTTGACGAACGGGACGAATTGACCAACGACGATCTTGAATCCTTAGTGAATATCCTTTGGAACCATCCCGAGCAGCGAAATATGATAATGAAATCTGTTGCTCCTTATGCCAACCCGTTTAATAAAATGGCGGTTGAAAAACTCGATGCTGCTAAAGAGCTGTACGATAATTGGACCAAGCAAGTATACGAAGCGCAAAATATGCTAGATGAAACAAGCAAAAATAGAGTTTTGCAAGAGGCAGCTCTGCAGACAAACGGGGCACTGAAAGAAATCCTAAAAGAGATCGAAAAGGATCTTAAGGATCGTCCAGAGAATCGGGTTCGGAAACTCAAAGAGACCCGTGATCAGATCAAGAAGTGGCAAAAAGAAGTGATCGTCAGCTTAGGAGTCTAAGATGACTTTACTACCTAATAGTAAATGGGAACGGTTGCAGAAGGATGCCTTTCAGAAGAGGCATACTCCGTTGCAAAAAGTGGTCGAGCAAGGATCTGACAAGGGATACGACTATAACGATTTTACCCAAGATCTTTTTTCAGCTCTATATCAGCGGACCCCTAAATTCCCCGAAACCGCAACATCGGGCCAACGATGGGCGCACACGATTTTGACCGCCATGAAAGATTTGCCGGAATATAAACAGATCAAAACTTGTGGAACCGAGACCGATTCTTTTCAAAGCGGTCTTGGGGCTACGATGCTCGGCGAAAATTTTTTGAGCCAGCTCCCAACGATGAAAAAAAAGAACCCGGATGAGATCGAACGAGAAGTATCCCAGATTGAAACTCTGTTTGAGGATCTTCCTAAAGATAGCCCAATTCGAGAGAAATACGCAGAGCATAAGGATCAGCTAGAGAAAGGTCTTCCGGAATCGCAGGAAGCGTGGGATCAAATGGCTGATAGTCTGGACCCTGCGCACGTAAGGCAAGCGCTTAGGAGGGCTCTGAAAGAGACTCAGCAGCAGATTAGAGAGCATGTTGAGATGGTTCGGGCTTTTGGGTACGGCAATCGACCTGGGGATAATGGGTATGCGGATGTTCAAACGCAAATGCAGGTCGCAGAGCTTATTAAAGATAATCCAAGGCTTCGGGATATTGCCGAGCTGGCAGGAAGGCTCAGGAACGAAGCTAGGGCCGTCCAGAGCCAGAAAAAACAACCGGGTCCGGATGAGTTGACCGATGTCGAGATCGGAGATGATCTTGCAAGGACCATTCCTGCAGAATTGGCCCAGCTTGCCCATCCAACATTAAAGAAGCTATTTGCAAAAAAATTCGTGGAGAAAACATTAATTCAGTACCGGCTTGAAGAAAATCCTAAAGAAGCGAAAGGTCCCATTGTGGTCTGTGTCGATGTGTCCGGATCAATGGGGCACGGTGGGCGAGACATTTGGAGCAAGGCTATTGCTTTAGCTATGCTTCAGATTGCTACGGATCAAAAGAGAGATTGCGTAGTGATTAGCTTTTCCAATTCTGTAGTAGATGTTACGAGATTGTACGCAAATAAAGTTAATCCTTTAGATGCGATCAAAACGGTATCGGTAGCTTGTGGGGGTGGGACTAACTTTGAAGAACCCTTGGATCGGGCTTTTGCCGAGATTAATAATTCCAAGGTTATTAATAAAGCAGACGTTATCTTCATCACTGATGGTGATGCTTATCTGTCAGAAGAAAAGATTAATCAAATCAAAAAAACTAAAGAACAGCATGGAATGCGGATTTACTCTGTAGTTATTAATGTTTCAGCTCCAGTTCTCCAGCCGATATCGGATCGCATGGATTCGGTTTTTGATCTGCAAGATACCTCAGAATTTAAAGAAGCCGTTTTCTCTATCTAACCACCTCCCATACAATAATTAAACTAATTTAGCCCGGTTCTCATACAATATGGGGAACGGGATTAGTTTATTAATCTTACCCTGAACAGGAGTGGGTATGACTATTAAATTTTATACTTTTGGCAATCCGGAAGGCGGTGGGGGTGGCACAGTTATTCCTGCTGAGTCTGATTATGGCGAGAGTGAATCGTTTGAGGGAACTATAGGGGCAGCGGGGGCCACTATTTCTTTTACTCGAACCACGAAGGGTTTTACTGTGAGGAATACGCACGATAGTAATACCATGGAATTTAGTATTGATGGAGCGGTTTGGCACGATTTAGGTCCGTATGCTGCTATGACTCTGGCTGCAGCAGAGAATAGTGTTCAGCTCCGTCCCTACGGCGGTGGGGCGGGTCCGGTTACTTATGAGGTGATCGGCATCCTGAGTGCAATCTAAGGGGTAAAACATGAAACGTATATTTACTCTGATTATATTAGCTCTGGGTTTATGCTTTCCTGGATTAACTTTAGCCCAACAAAGCACACAGAGGTTTGTCCGGATCCGTGATGTTTCTAACAATGATTGGCAAGCAAGTGTTAGAGCATTTGATCTAACTTTCCCTGCCACACGTTACGGCTTGTACACTTTATCGGCTGGTTATTTTTATGACGGTGGGAATCTGAGAAGGTGGTTAGGCGCACAGATGAATTCCGATAACGTTGCGGCTACTACTTATGCTCCATGGTCTGGTACTTTTTTGCATGCGTATGATACGGGGGCATCCGCGTGGCAGAGATTAACCATGACGGCTGCTGGGGACGCATTAGCTGCGGCGACAGAAGGTATCAATAGTTTATCTTATAACTTATTTTATGATGGTACAAATTATAGACGTTGGCTTGGTGCTCAAATTAATTCTGATGCTATCTCTGCTGATACTTATGTTCCCTATATAGGAAACTTTGGTCATTTTTATGATATTACGAATGGTAATTGGCGTAGGTTTAGCGGTGATGAACTAAGTAGTGATACTGTTCCAACTACAACAATAGCTCCTTATGTTGGGGGTTTTAATCATGCTTACGATACGGTTGGTGATGTCTGGCAAAGAGTAAGTATGCATGCGGCTGGGGATGCTTTGGGAGCTACAGCGGAAGGGTTGGATAGTTTATCTTATAACTTATTTTATGACGGAACAAACTACAGAAGGTGGTTAGGTGCTCAAGCTAATTCTGATGCCGTTGCTACAACTACTGTTGCCCCATATAATCTTTCACTTAATCTTGCATACGATATCGATAATTCCCAGTGGCATAGACTTAACTTTATCAATACTCATGCAGATGATCAGGCATATACAGTAGGGGGTTTGCTGACTGGATCGGTTTTATATGCTGACGATGGGGCACAACTTGACATGTTAAAGTTAGGTGCCACAGGTGGTTTGCAAACAGAGGTGGATAACTGGCCAAGCGCTTTTTCTGAAGGTGATGCTAACGTTACAATTCACAAGGGATCGATTGGTCCATACACTCCACCGAAGACCGCAGGCACAGCGGTTGACGATACTGGGGATGGCACTACTGGGGATGTTGTGCTTGCTTCTACCGAAGTGATCGGTTACCCGAATTGGACTTTATATATTAAAAACGTTGGTGGCGGTTCTGGGGATGCCTTAGCTAGTGTATATGTTATGGTATCACCCGACGAGACAAACTGGTATACCATCACGGTATTGGACGCGGATGAAACTGCGGCTCAAACTCTCACTAGTGGGCAGACTGGTATAGCTTATACAGCGCGGACGCTTGCTCATAGATATGTTAAGCTAGAAGCGTTATGTGGTGCGGGAGACGATACAACGGTTGACGCTTGGATTGTTGCCCATACTAACTAAGGAGAAAAATTATGCCTAGTGGCTTAGGACTTTCTACAATACGTGAGGCTATAGAAGTTGAAGCATTAGAACCATCCCACTTTACCTTGAATTCTTTAGCGTGCATGAACATTGCGCAGGCGGGTGCGTGTGCTTCAAAAACCGTACAATTAAACCCTGGTGCTGGAGCCACTACAGAAAATTTGTTTTCTGTATCCGGTGGTCCTGTAAGACTTCACGAGATTTATTTAGTGGCTACAGCCGTAGGGGATAGCACAACATTTTCTAATGTTAAGTTTGAGTTTGATGACGGTGGGGCTCAAGTTGATATAACGGACGTTGTTGATGCATCCGGTATTGTCGTAGGTGGTGTTGTTGACCGTGCTAATACTTCGGGCAATCCTGCCGTCTTTACGAATGCCTCTGCAGCGGTTGTTCAAGATCCCCCAAGTGTTGGTAATAGAACCCCATTGGTTGCTTGTTTGTTAGTTCCCAAGACTTCTACCACTTGTTACGTGCGCTTATCTTATACTGCAGATGGGGCTACCGATGTTACGATCTATGCTATGGCTCGTTGGAGTCCTATGATTAATGAGGCCACTTTGGCTGCTGTGTGAGGTACTAGTATGAACCTTAAGAATATAGGAATAGCTGCTGGTATTTTAGGAGCGGGTATTATAGCCGGTACTTTAGGAACTTTGGATTTAGGAGAGGGAGAAGATCCTATATTTGGGGAAGAGGATATATTTGAATTTACTGAAGCACAAAAAGCAGATCAAGTGATTAGAAGTGGGGCAGGTAAACTTATTAGGATGGCTCGCTCTAACATTACTGTAGCTCCGGATGCTGCTACTATAGATACAGAATTGGGTAAAGTGGTTGAGTTAGATGAACCTAAAGGTATCTGTAATGTGATTATTGATGCTCGGGCTATTAGAGTAAGTTTGCTGTATGAAGATCCCGAGATGGGAAATCGAGAGGTACCAAATATTGCGGCTCTTAGACCTTATATGGGTAAAGTATCTTGGCCTGTGAAGATACCTAATAGCAAAGATGGTACTAACAGTTGGCTTTGGAATGGTTTGTTCAAAGATGCTGATTGTAAAATTATTGCAGATATGGACAATGCATATATTGGAAGCACTATTAGAGAGTTTTTGCTAAAAGATCCTCAGCTCCAAGCTAGGTTATTAAGAACTAAAGGGCGGTGTGAAAGTAAGGACGAAGAAGGAAAAGTTAAAACTATAGATTGTACTGTGCCTGTTGGTGATCCTAGAGCTATAGCGGGAGAACGGATCTTTGTACCTCATGGTTGGGCTGGGGCAGAGCATGATATTAATTTTTTAGGTTCTACGGCTGGGATAGTCGAAAGCAGGATAGAATCTGTTGCAAAAGAAGAGCCTATACCAATCAACTAAAGGTAGTGTATGCATGAAAAATAAACGCAAGAATGTTTTTATAGGCATACTTTGCGTAGTGGTTGTCTATATACTTTTGATAGTAGATCCGTGTGATGCTGGCGGGCTCGAATCCAGTTTCAAAGGTTCGAACTTTGACGGGTTGACCCGAAGGCTCACGCTTTGCGAATATGACGGTACGTTGGACGGATCGGGGAACTTGGTTGACGTGTCTGGAGAAAACCTTGTTACGTACAGCGAGGATTTGAGCAATTGGACCACAGTTAGGACCAACATAAATGCGAATGCGATCAAATCGCCGATCAACGAATTGACTGCTGACATACTGCAAGAGGACTCAACATCAGGAAACACTCACTATGCATACGGTACGAGTGTTTCTTATGTTGCTGGCAACAGATACAGATACAGTGTTTATGCTAGACCGATAAACAGATGTTGGGCAAGGCTTCAAGTGAATCAGACAACCACGCCTTACGTGTATTACGATATTTGTAATGGTGTTGTGGGATCTGAAACCAATGGCACTGGCACGATCAAGAAATCTGTTGGTGGTTGGTATAAGATAACTTTGGATTGGATTGCTTCGAACACTGAAAGCAAACTTTGCATTTTGTATATTGCGGAGGCAGATGGTGACGTTAGCTTCGATGGTCTTGATCAAGACAGCATTGCGTATTGGGGGATGCATATAAGACAGGTTGGAAACGCAACCCCGTTGCCCGGACAAGACAACTATATCTATACAGATGCGGACGACAAACCGAGACTGACTCTTGCTTCGACCAATGGACCAACGACTGTTTATTCAGACTACCAAACAAAGGAAGGAAACAGACACAGATCACAAGAATTCGTTTTTGCGTCAAGTCAGTATTATTCTTTGGCACATGACAATGTGATGAACGTGTTCGATACGGATCACACGATAACAATAGCCGGTGGTCATACAAGCATATCTCAATCAAATTATCTTTTTTCGCATGGTGCATTCAATGCAGACGGCGTATATGTTTATATCGCTACGGGAAGGGCTGTATGGTATCGCTTTGGAAAAGCCGGTGCTCTTGAGTCAGTGTATACAGGCGATGTGATGCCTGTTGGCATGTATAAGACGATCCATTGTGTGCGTTCGTCTAATTACGGTTCCATTTACATAAATGGAAGTTTGGAGGGTGGGCCTGTTGATGTTACTGGTTATGGAATTGATGGCAACAAGTTGTTTGTTATCGGTGCGAATAGCGTGCTTAATAGTTATGGTGATTCGATTGTTGCTTATTTCAGAATCGACCGTGAAGCGTTATCAGCAGACAGGTTGAAATTTGAGTCTGACAGGATCAACGGGGTTGCTTCCGGTGCTGGATTTCAAGATCCTGGATGGACGTTCGACCGCGCAAGCACGGCATACAAGACTTTTTCGAACGGGAC
>Ga0180438_10008806_pt1 | contig 12738 bp, 14 predicted proteins | sample SS_ome_12_FD_132455 | JGI IMG/M metagenome (GOLD analysis project Ga0180438, IMG submission 132455) | Hypersaline lake sediment archaeal communities from the Salton Sea, California, USA - SS_3_D_2 metaG | ecosystem: Environmental > Aquatic > Non-marine Saline and Alkaline > Hypersaline >...
CTCCACTGCTGAGTCCCCCCCCCCGATCACGGCCACAACTTGGTCTCTAAACAGAGGGCCATCGCATGTGGCGCAGTAAGATATTCCTCGGCCCAGAAGCCTTTCCTCCCCGGGCACGCCCAGCTGGTTGGGCTCAGCACCTGCGGCCACGATTACTGCCTTTGCCTGATACTCGCCTTCCGTGGTTTTCACCACCTTGCCCTTCTCCACCAGCTCGATAGCGGTGACTTCGGCGGCGACTGTCTCCAGCCCATATTTGGTCGCCTGCTGATGCAGCAGCTGACCAAGTTCAAAGCCCGAGATGCCCTCGGGAAAGCCAGGGTAGTTCTCCACACGCTCTGCGTTGGCAATCTGACCGCCGAAGATGCCCTTTTCCATAAGCAGCGTACTCAATCCGGCTCTGGCAGCATAGAGCCCGGCGCTCAAGCCCGCCGGCCCTCCGCCGATTATGACCACATCGTAGGCTCTATCCACAGCCAACCTCCATCTGGGCCTCGATGGCCTCCTTTACCGCCCGGAATTCGATACTGCCCGATAGCTTAAAGATGCCATTTATCGCCACCACAGGCAAGGGTAGATTATGGGCTCTAATCTTCTCCATGACCGCTTCATGCTGGGGCGAATCAGCGAGGTCAATATATTCCACCGCCACCTGGTCCCCAAAGCTCCTTTTCAGATGCTCAGTGACGAAAGCTATCTCATCCTGCAATCGGTCGAGGCCGCATTGCCCGGAGCAATGCTCCTCCCTGCTGTGGTCGAAAATGGTGACCCTAATTGGTTCTGAAGTCACTGTATCTCTCTGCCGTAGGAATCAGGTGAGGGTTTCGTCCAAAGCCTTCTTCAGCTCAGCTTTAGGTCTGTAGCCTACGATCTGGGAGACAGGCTTTCCCCCATTGAAGATGATGAGGTTGGGGATGGCGGAAATTCCATACCTTGCGGCAAGTGTAGAAGACTCATCAACATTGAGTCTGGCGATGACTATTTTCCCCTCATACTCTGCAGCCAGTTCCTCCAGTATCGGGGCCACCGCCAGGCAAGGTCCGCACCAAGGGGCCCAAAAATCAACCAGCACTGGTGTTTTGGCCTTAAGCACAGTCTGATCGAAGGTTTCTTCAGTAACATCAACCGACTTTGTCATAACCGCTCCTTCTTCTCATATTATCCCTTGCCTCATTGCCTCCAAAACCCCCTGTTCCGCCTCCTGTTTGGCCATGAAAATGGCGTTTCTGATAGCCTTGGCGTTGCTTTTGCCATGAGCAATAATCACATTTCCATTCACTCCCAGCAGGGGTGCCCCGCCGTGCTCGGAATAGTCCAAGCCCTTGATGGCGTGGCGCAGAGCAGCCCCAAAAAAGAAGGCTGCAATCTTGAGCCGAGGTCCCGCCGCTAGCGTTCGCTGTAGCGAATGGAGCACCAGCTCGCCCAGCCCCTCGCCTTCCTTGATCATGACATTGCCAGTGAAGCCATCGGTGACCACTACATCTGCCTTCCCGGTGACCACGTCATTACCTTCCACGTTGCCAATAAAGTTTAGGCTGGTGTCCTTGAGCAGCTTGTGGCTCTCCCGAACTAGCTGGTTTCCCTTGTTTTCCTCCTCCCCATTGCTGAGCAGCCCGATTCTAGGGCGCTCCACGGCGAAAACCCGCTCCATATAGACGCTGCCCATTTGAGCAAACTGAACCAGAAAGCCGGGTTTACAATCGGCATTGGCCCCCACATCCAGCAGCAGAACGGGGTGCTCAGGGGCGGAGAAGAGGAACCCCAGGGCGGGGCGCTCGATCCCTTCAATGCTGCCCAAGGTGAGCAGTGCTGCTGCCATCACCGCCCCGCTATTACCGGCGGAGACGAAAGCAGCGACATCTCCCCTCTTGAGCAGGTTCATCCCCACAACGATGGACGAGTCCCGCTTATTTCGCACCGCCTGAGTCGGATGCTCGTGGAACTCGACCACCTCATTAGCGTCAACAATGGAGATCTGCAAGTCTCTTAAGTTGTAGTTTGCTAGTTCAGACTTCAGGGCGCTCTCCTTGCCCACCAGCACTATTTCCCCGCAGTGATCGCGGCAAGCCTTCATTGCTCCCCTCACCACCTCGTGGGGAGCATGCTCACCTCCCATGGCATCAACAGCTATTCTCATCATCCCCCTTAGGGGCTTGTCGCCCTTTCCCACATTTCGCAGCGCCCTCCCCATCGGGCGAGCACCTTGCTGTCAAGGAATATCTGGCCGATCTCACACATATTGGGGCAGGCTTTGCATTCGAAGGAAGAGGTGCGGAAATCGGCGTCGGCTGCTCCAAACCCATTGAACTTGGTGCCATTGCCGCGAATTGTCATATCTTCGTGGGCCAGGAGCGCTGCCCCAACAGCTCCCAGCACCTCATGATGGGGTGGTACAATGACTTTGGTCTCTAGGGTTTCCTCGAAGGCTCTCATGATGCCTTGATTGAAGGCAACGCCTCCCTGGAAGACTATTGGGGCTAGGATTTCCTTTCCCAAACCTACGTTGTTCAGGTAGTTGCGCACCAATGCCTGGCAAAGTCCATAGATGATATCCTCAATGCGGTGACCCATTTGTTGCTTATGGATCATATCTGACTCGGCGAAAACGGTGCACCGCCCCGCAATGCGCACCGGTTTTTTGCTCTCAAGCGCTCTGTTTCCGAAATCCTCAATCCTGATATTGAGACGCGATGCTTGTTGGTCGAGGAAGCTTCCGGTACCGGCAGCGCACACCGTGTTCATGCCAAAGTCGGTGACCATGCCATTGCGGATAAGGATGATCTTGCTATCCTGACCCCCGATCTCGATGACCGTTTGCACCCCGGGGACGTAGTGAAGTGCAGCTACAGCATGGCTGGTGATCTCGTTCTTGATCACATCGGCGCTGACAATAATGCCCGCCAGGTAACGGGCGCTTCCTGTGGTGCCCACGCCTTGGATCTGGACATCTGAGGGTAATCGCCGGGCAATCTGCCTCAGCCCCTGCTGCACCATGGCAATTGGTTTGCCCTGGGTGCGCAGATATAGGGCCTCGATAAGCTGGTCATCCTTGCCCAGCACGGCAAATTTGGTGGTCACCGAGCCGACATCGATACCGAGGTAAACTTCCATCACTTGTCTCTGATTCCCCTGCGCTAAAGAAGGTCAACAAGGCCTCGAGGCCTATTTATGCTGGGCAAGGAATTCCTCCTTGATCCTAGCCATAACCTCGGGCTGGGCGATTAGGTCGACCACGGTCATGGCCAAAGCCTTGGCTCCGTCGATAAGTCCCCGATGTCCCATTTCCGAAGCAGCGGCAGAACAAAACTCCGGCGAATGGGGGAGCACTTCGATGGGGGCTATGGCTACCGTGGGATGAATGCTGGGCACCACAGTGCTGACGTTGCCCATATCGGTACTGCCAAAAGCCCGGTTCGGGGGTGGTGCCACCTTACGCCCCAGAGCCTCAAGATTCTTGCTGAAAACCTCTGCCAGAGCCATGTTTACACGCAGCGGTGCATAGTATACCTCTGACCACTTATACTCTAACCGGGCCCCGCTAGCCAAGGAAGCTGCCTTGAAACAGTTTAGCACTTTTCCCTTTAGCTCATCAAGATAGGCCTCATCCTCAGTGCGGACTAAGAAGTTCCCTGCAGCATGGGCAGGAACGACATTGGCGGCCTCTCCCCCCTTGGTGATGATACCATGGATGCGGGCCTCGTCCCGGATGTGTTGTCTCAAGGAATTGATCCCATTAAAGGCAAGGATCATGGCCTCCAAGGCGTTTATCCCATCCTCGGGGAGGGCTGCGGCGTGAGCCGCTTTGCCTATGAATTCCACCTCCAGACTGATGCAGGCTAAGGCCTGGGTGCTGGCGACGTCCACGATGCTGGGATGTACCATCATGGCGGCATCTATGTCATCAAAAGCGCCCCTTTGAACCATGATTCCCTTGCCGCAGTGAAGCTCCTCAGCGGGGGTGCCAATAACGACAACGCTGCCTCCCAATTGGTCGATGGCACTCTTCAGGGCAACCCCGGCACCAACAGCGGAGGCGGCTATAATATTGTGCCCACAGGCATGACCCAGCTCGGGCAGGGCATCGTATTCAGCAAGCAGAGCTGTCCTCGGTTTACCCGAGCCGTATTCCCCGCTAAAGGCTGTGGCCAGCTGACAAATCCCCTTCTCTACCTTAAACCCGTTTTGTTTAAGGTAGGAAGTTAGCCGCCGGGATGCTGTTACCTCTTGGAATCCCAGTTCTGGGTTTTGATGAATCCCGAGGCTGAGCTCGATCAGTTCCTCCCGTTGGGCCTCCACCTCTGCTGATACCCCTCTTTTTAGTCTCCCTACACCCAAGACCTAACCTCCAGCTACAGCTTGCAAAAAAGTTTAACCATTATATACCAAAAGGGCAGCTATTTCCAGCCCGAAGGGGACATGACATTTCGCTCTTCTAGTGGGCTTTGATCTAGGGGCTAGTGTCTTGGCTCCTGGAGACTCAGGGCAAACTGGATCAGAACATCACGCAAAATGATCCCCCAAAACCTTCCCTCCCCCACCACTGCCACTAGATTCAGGTTCTCCTCTTCCATCTGCTCAAGTACAGTCACGGCATCGTCGCTGGGGCGCACCGCCTTCACTTGCTCCACTGGAGTCATCGCCTGCCCTACGGTGGTGAGGTCCCACTGCTCTCGGGGCACTTGCTTTATCTGGCCCAGGGTCAAAAACCCGGCCATTCTCTCCCCATCGGCGACCAGGAAGCAAGGGATGCTGGGGAGCAGAGGCTGTCCCTGGATCACTTCCTTGATGGTAGTGTTTTGGCGAACATGGGGCAGGTCGCGGAGCATCACGTCCTTGGCGCTGAACCCCTTCAGGTCCTCGCGCACCATAGTCTGCCGATAGCTTGTCCTGTTGGCGCTGTTGAGGAAGAAGCCGATGAATATGAACCACAGGCCATTAAACCAGCCCCCCACCAGGAAGAACATAAAGAAAATACCGCCCAGGATGAATAGGTAGGAGACGCCATAGCCAGCAAAGGTGGCGATGCGGGTAGCTTGCCTGTAGTTTGCAGTAATCATCCACGTGATGGAGCGCAGCACCCTGCCTCCGTCCAAGGGGAAGCCCGGTATCATATTGAAGACAGCAAGCAAGCCGTTGATAAAGGACAGCATCCAGGCTAGAGCGGACAGGTGAACGCTGAAGTCCTGACTGATCCAGAAAAGACCATAGAATAAGCCGGCAAGCACCAGGCTGCACAGGGGCCCTGCAGCAGCCATTCTTAGCTCGGTGGCGGGGTGCGTTGCCTCTCGGCCTATGTGAGCCACGCCGCCAAAAATGAAAAGGGTGATGCTCTTCACCGGGATGCCGTTTCTGAGGCCGACAATGCTATGTGCCAGTTCGTGGGCTGCTACTGAGGCAAAGAAGAGGAAGCTGGTGGCAATGCCCACGATCCAGTACTGCGCTGTAGCCCAATCTGGATAGCGGTCGGGGAAATAGATAAGGGACCAGGATATGGTTATGATAAAGAAAATGATAAACCAGCTATAATCCAGCTGGAAGGGGATGCCAAAAATCTTGCCTAATTGAAGCCCTCGACGCATTTTTCGACCTTGATTACACTCTCTATCTATTTCCACATTACAATAATGGATGGGTGGTGTCAATGAGACCGATTTTTGGGCATAGTGGAGGCTCCTTCAACCACAGGGGATTAGGTCGAAATAGAGTAGCCGATCAGCTTATAGGCTAGTTTGGCGGCGAGGAAGGCGCAGGAAACCGGCCCCTCCTTGGGGCAAAGCTCCATCAGATCGAAGCCAACGATAGTCTTCTGCTCTGCCACCTGGCGCAATAAACTTAATATTTCATACCAGCCCATGCCCCCTGGCTGAGGGGTGCCCACTGCCGACATGATAGAGGGGTCGAGAACATCGAGGTCGATGGTGATATATACCTCTTCAGAGAGCGAGGAGAGGATCTCCTGGGGGGAGGTTTGGTCTAAGGGGGCGAAAAAGGGTCGCATCTTATTTTGGTCTAGGAACTGACGCTCCTCCTGGCTCAGGCTGCGGATGCCCACCTGGACAATAGGGCAGCATTCCAGCACCCGACGCATGACACAGGCATGGCTATATTGTGTGCCCTGATATTCATGGCGCAGATCGGCGTGAGCATCCAATTGTAACACGCTGAGGCGAGGGAATCCTTCCTTGAAGGCTTTGACCATCCCCACGGTGAGGGAATGTTCCCCGCCCAGCATCACCACAAATTTACCTTTTTGAACTAGGTCGCCAGCTACATTGTAAACGCGCTCTACTGTCTCCTCTGGACCCTTCATAGAAGGCTTAAGCTCGGGGAGGGTATGGATACCGCAGAGATAGCTCTCTCTATCGAGCTCCGGGTCATAGAGCTCCAGGTATCCGGAGGCGTCGATGATGGCCAGGGGCCCATCCCTGGAGCCGGTGCGCCAGTCGGAGGTGCTGTCGTAGGGTACGGGGAGGATAACCACCTTTGATGTCTCAAAATCGGCGTACTGTGGGGGGATGGCAGCGAAGATGCGCCGGGGGAAGAAAAGTTCACTATTCATCCTTTTCCTCAGTGGATGGTGAGTTCCCTTTCCAGGAGGAAGGTGGGTCTCTTTCTATTTTTGATCGCCTGAGCGCTCCTTTGGCTGAGGGCGCTTACCATGAGGGGAAGAGCAATGGTGGCATCACAGTTTACGGTGACTGTCTTGGCGCTGGGCGACACCTTACGCCAGGAGCGGGCTTCGTTAAAGGTGCAGCCGCTCAGCCCTCCCCATTGAGGGGAGTCTGTGGTGATTTGGATGGCGTAGTCATGCCCTTTGAGTTCCCTATCTAAGATATAGCCGCAAAGCTCTATCTGCTGGATGAAATTCTTGGGCGTTCCGCCACCGATGAGGATCGCCCCGCTGGACTTGGCGTCGGAGGCAATTTTGACCATCTCGATGATGTCGGTGACGATATCAAAGAGGAGCCTGTTTTCCCCCTTCACCCGTGCTGCGGCCAGGGCGGTGCCGAAAACGCTATCCCCAGGGGCGGGGCAGTATATGGGCAGGTTGGCCTTGGCGGCAGCGGTCAGGATTCCCTCTTTCTTCCCCTTCCTTGATAGTTCTTTGCCCAGCAAGAAGAAGTACTCCCTGGTGGTATAGGCTCGGTCTTGCTCAAGCCCGTTTGAGAAATTGATGGCAAACTCCTCACTGTCATCGAACTCCTCCTCCGAGGCGAACACATCGTGGATGCGATAGATTTTCGCGCCGGCCAGTTCACGGTCATCGGCGCTGGCGCTGCCTTTCCAATGGAATCTTCCCAGGCTTTCATGGAGGTCGTGAAATAGATTGGCTCCTGTGGATACCAGGCAATCGATGAGGCGGTTCTCAATGAGATAGACCATAACCTGGCGCATCCCCGCCGGGACCATCGCCCCCGCCAGTCCGAGGAATATGGTGACCTCCTCCTCTAGCATCTGCGACCATAACTCCACCCCTTGGGCCAGGTTTCTCGCCTGAAACGAAGTCCCCCCCATCTTGGTCACCAGCTCGGAAACCGAGCATCCTTCGGATATCAAAAACGGGTCCACCGGAGTGCGAAGATACTCTTCCATGCTTTCCCCTTTTATACGGGAAGCTAAAGGCGCTCCAGTTCCAGCGTCTCTATATTGGAATATTCCAACCCCCGGTTGAGTAGGTAGCTCCTGAGCTTGGTTAATTCTAACTTGGCTTGAACGTCTTGGATTGCCTGCCCAGCGTCAAAGTCCTTGCACGAGAATATATCGATGTTGACATAACATCTTTCAGGAAAGGTATGGATGCTGATATGGCTCTCAGCTATGATGACGAGGCCTGATATCCCCCAATCCTGTGGTTTTGAGCCTATGTACTTGAAAACATGGGGAGGCGCCACCTTAGTCATCCCGATCTGGGCCGGGTAATCATCTAGGAACTGATAGACCAGCTCCTCACTCTCGAGCAATTCTCGATTGCCCCCAAAACCATCAATAATGAGGTGCATCTCAACCCCCTTTCTCTTGAAATTGACACAAATAAAGCCACTCCCCTGGCAAACCTACAATCAAGCTTGCCATGAGACTGGAATTTATTCATTTTCAAGCCCTAGCTTTTATCTAGGAAGCTTATGGCTCAGCCCCTATTCTCTCAAGGAGCTTTCCCTCATACCACCGCTCCAAGTCTTCTCTTCTGATGCGATAAGCTTTGCCGATCTTTGCCGCCGGCAGCTTCCTATCGCGGCACCACCTTTGTATCGTGGGTTTGCTCACCTTCAGGATTCTGGTCATCTCCTCCACAGACAATAATTCGTCTTCGTCCACAAAGAACCAGTCCCCCTTTAGCGCCAAAAGCGCACCAAATTTTGGCTAACAATAGCACACTTTGGCGCACAATGCAATACTTTTCTTCTTTGAACATTAACGCAGCACCTGAATTGACCACTAATTATATTTATATGCTTTGTGCTTAACATGGGTTACAGTGTGGTAGAATATGTGTATGCGACAGTCGCTTAAGGAATATGGCCTTGCTGTCTCGCGATGGTTGTGGATTGTGGGAATAGGCGTCCTCTTTGCAGTTATAGGAGCCATTGTCGATATTTGGCAGGAATTAGACATATCGATGTGGGTATGGGTTGCAATTGGGCTATTAGGATTGTTTATTGCGCAATTCATGGCCTTTCACAAAGTAAGAGTTAGTCGAGACGAGGTACTGAAACAACCTGGCCCATGGATCAAGGTTAACCGTGTGGAAGAGGGTCGCGATTTTTATCTTGAGGTTAATAACATTGGGGGATATGGGGAGTTTAGAGCAGAGGTCAAAATAGTGAGCGGAATCGAGAACCTCCGATGGCATCTCGATAATTATTTGGCCTATTGGGAAAAAGCGGCTGGCCCCGTAGCCGAAATCATGAGTGGTCTCAGCGATAGGCTAAAAATAGCGGGATACGAAATAACAGGCCTCGCTATGGAGAACCGTTTGTATTTCTACGAGCCAGAGCATAAGCGATTAAATTGGTTTGGTTCTAATTCCTGGATAGCTGGAGCAGCCCCGCCGTTACCGAAACCTTGGGTTATACTTCAAGTGACGATCAGTTCCAAGCCAGATATGCACGATGGCCCGTTTACTAGGAAATACAAAGTACAATTAGGTTCATTCGAAGAATTGCCAGATTAGCAGCATCAATGCGGGGGGCATTATTTGCTGGCGAGCAGGGTTCGCCTCAGCTCAAAGAGGGCGTGATAGGCGGCGCGGCGCTTGACCTCGGGGCGCAGTGGGGGATAAAGGCCAAAGACCACTCTTTTCTCCCTGCCATTGTCAATGGCGATATGGGCAGTTTCAACGGGTTTCCCTTCCACCTCGGTGGGATCAGCCAGCCCGGCAACCCCCACCCCGATGTCAGCCCCCAGCCTAACTCGTGCTGCCTCGGCCATCGCCCCTGCTACCTCGGGGCTGATGGCGCCATGCTGGGCGATGAGTGCGGCGTCAACGCCGTGGGAAATCTTGGCTTCATCTGTATAGGCGACCAGCCCCCCCTTAAAGTATACAGAGCTGCCGGGGACATCGGTTATCATACTTGCCAGCAGCCCTCCGGTGCCGGATTCCATAGTGGCCAGCGTAAGCCCCTTTTCGCTGAGAAGGGCGCCCAACATTCCCTCCAGCGTTTCCTCATCGCTGCCCCAGATTCTTTCCCCGAGGAGGGAGCGGATCACCTCTTCTTTTTTAGCGATCATCCCCTCTGCCTCTTCCTTCCTCTCCGCCTTGGCGGTGATGCGAAGTTGGATGCCATCCAGCTTGGCGTAGACGGCGAGGCTGGGATTGGTGGTCGAGAGCAGGGGGCTTACCATCTCACCCACTGCCGCCTCTGAGTAGCCAAAGGTTTTGATCGTTCGCGACAGGATGATTTCATGCCCCAGCATCTGCCGCAGCCTGAGTGAGACCTCCTTCTGCCACATGCGCTGCATCTCGCTTGGGGGGCCGGGCATGGCGATGATAAGCTTTTCTCCTCGCTTCACCCACCAGCCGGGGGCAGTGCCTCGGGGGTTTGGGATTGCCTCGGCTGAGGGGATGAGCGTTGCCTGTTTGATATTGCTCTCAGGCATCTGGAAGCCGCGACCGGAGAAAAACTCCCTAAGCTGCCGCTCAAGTTCCGGGTCTACCTTGAGCTCCTCGCCCAGTATGGCGGCGATGGCCTCTCGGGTGAGGTCGTCCGCGGTGGGTCCCAGGCCGCCGGTGGTCAGGATCAGATCGGAGCGTCCCCAGGCTCTCTCCAGGCATTCTTCTATCCGCCCAAGGTTATCGCCTACCTGGGTCACCCAGTATAGGTCGATACCCAGTAGGGGCAATTGGGAGGCGATATAGGAGGCGTTGGTATCGGTTATCTCCCCTAAAAGGATTTCGGTGCCGACGGAGATGATCTCGGCTTTCATTTCTTCTAAATAGGTGCCAGCTTTTTCAAAATCTGGGCTGTCGCCTCTGCTGCCCTCTTTCCCGAGAGGAGCATGGAGCCGAAGGTAGGTCCCATGCGAGGCAGCCCGTAAACCGTAGCCACAGCCATGCCAGCTGCCACCAGCCCGGGGTGAACCTCACCGGTATTCTCTACCACCGCATCCTCAGATTTCTCGATCCAGAGCGCTCCCTCGCCCTTGGTCTTGATCAAACCTCGTTGCTCCAGCTTCTTTACCACGCTGGCGTCATGACCGGTGGCATCGATCACCACCTTCGCTTCCAAGGGCACGGGGTCCAGGGCGGCAACCTCCCTGGGGAGGTGTATGATGGGGCTCCAGTTAATTACCACCCCAGCCACCCGATTTCCCTCTCGCAGTATCACATCTTCGAGCATGGTGAGGCTGGCGAATTTCGCCCCCGCATCGCAGGTGGCGGCGATAAGCTTGGAGCAGGCATGGGGAGCATCAGCGACATATAGCCCCTCATTTGCCTCTTCATAGGGGACCCCAAGCTCATCCAAGACCTCTTGCGCCGGGGCTCTCAGGGTGAGCTTGTTCATGAAATAGCCCCCAATCCAGAAGCCGCCCCCCAGGTAGTTGTTCCGCTCGACAATGAGGACCTTGAGCCCGTTGTGAGCCAGCTCCCTTCCCGCCATGAGCCCGCTGGGGCCTCCGCCTATGATGATCACATCGCTCTCTACATAATCTTCAAATTGGCGCAGATAGCTTGATACGATAGCCCTGGTGACATCCTTTTCTGAGGTGGGATGGAAAATAGGCATTCGGCTTCTCCTTTTATATCTGGATTAGCATTTCTGCGGCGAAGTGCCGAGGAAGCTTGACACTAGCTCCATGGCGCAGTATTCGCCGCACATGCTACAGGCAACTCCCGTGGTGGTATGCTGGCTATGCACTCTTTGCGCTCTGGATGGGTCGAGGGATAGCCTCACCTGCTCTTCCCAGTCGAAGTTCTTGCGCGCCAGGGACATCTTCTTGTCCCGTTCCCGGGCTCCCTTCACTCCCTTAACGATGTCTGCAGCGTGGGCAGCAATGCGGGAGGCGATGACTCCTTGTTTCACATCATCGGCGTCAGGAAGGCCCAGGTGCTCCGAAGGGGTTACATAGCACAGAAAATCGGCACCTGCCACCGCGGCGATAGCCACACCGATGGCGCCACAGATATGATCGTAGCCAGCGGCGATGTCGGTGACTAGCGGTCCCAACACATAGAAAGGAGCTCCTTTGCACAGGCTCTTCTCTAGCTGCACATTGGCGGTGATCTGGTCCAGGGGTAGGTGCCCCGGGCCCTCCACCATCACCTGCACTCCGGCCTCCCACGCCCGCTCCACCAGCTCGCCGAGGGTGAGGAGTTCCTCCACCTGCGCCCTATCGGTGGCGTCGGCCAGGCTTCCCGGGCGCAGCCCGTCGCCGAGGCTGAGGGTGACATCGGATTTCCGAGCTATCTCCAGCAAGCGGTCATATTGCTCATATAGTGGATTTTCCTGCTCATTGTAGATGATCCAGCCCAGAAGGAATGCACCGCCACGGGAGACGATATCGGTCACCCTCCCCTGACGTTTCAGCCTCCCGATGGCCGATTTGGTGACCCCGCAGTGAACTGTGATAAAGTCTACCCCCTCCTCGGCCTGCTCTTCGATCACGGAAAAGAGGTCGTCAGCGGCCATTTTTACAATGGCCCCCGTCCTCTCAATAGCCTCGATGCCCGCCTGGTAGATGGGCACGGTTCCCAGCGGGATAGGGCTTTGGCTGAGGATGGCGCGGCGAATGGCACCGATGTCGCCTCCGGTGCTCAGGTCCATCACCGTATCTGCCCTATACTCCACCGCAACCCTGAGCTTCTCTAGCTCAGAATTGACGTCGCCGTAATCGGAGGAGGTGCCGATATTGGCATTTACCTTAGTCCTCAGCCCCTTGCCTATGCCATAGTAGTGGGCAAGCTTATGCCTAACGTTAGCCGGAATTACAATGGTTCCCTGTGCTACCCCTTGCCGAACAAGCTCGGGGTCTATCCCTTCCTCCTCGGCAACAAGCTTCATTTCCGGGGATACGATTCCATCTCGGGCCAATTCTAGCTGTGTCACCTCTGCCCCCCTTAAAACAAAAACCCAAGAGCCTAGGTTTTGGGTCGGGCTCTTGGCCTTAAACTCCGCTTCCCTACGCTCGCATTACCGAGATCAGGTTCCAGGGGTTGTCCACTTTGTTGGACTCTCAGCCTGAGAGCACCCCCGCGGTTCTTAAATAGTACTACAATCGCACCGGAATTGCAATAGCAAG
>Ga0180438_10008807_pt1 | contig 12738 bp, 10 predicted proteins | sample SS_ome_12_FD_132455 | JGI IMG/M metagenome (GOLD analysis project Ga0180438, IMG submission 132455) | Hypersaline lake sediment archaeal communities from the Salton Sea, California, USA - SS_3_D_2 metaG | ecosystem: Environmental > Aquatic > Non-marine Saline and Alkaline > Hypersaline >...
AGCTCGAAGTCGACCAGCCCGTAAAGCGGCTTGCCGCGCCGGTCCCGCACCAGCAGGCCGTTGTTCGCGGAGCGGACGATGACGTGCTGTGGCTTGTTGTCGCTGACCATGAAGCCCTTCTCGTCGAGCTCCTCGCCGGCGCGCTGGACCAGCTCGGCCAGCGTGTCGTTGTCCAGAAGGCCCTTGCGGAAGGCTTCCACGGCGTCGATGCCCTTGAGCCATTCGTAGATCACGGCGTAGTTGCGGTTCCAGTCGATGGCGATTTCCTCGTGGCTCCGCACGATCGCCTCCATGCGGTAGCGGCGGCGGCCGAGCTGCTCGCCCTTGACGTACTTCCGCGGGACGTAAATCGCCAGCGGCTTGTGCGTGTAGAGCCGCCCCGGGGACTCGAAGCGCGTGTTCCGCAGCTCGATGACCAGGCTGAACTCCATGAAGGGGCTGTTGAACTCCGCGCCCGCCACGTCCGTCACCTGCGTCTCGCCCGGAATGTCCTGCCCCATCCGGTTCCACTTGACCACGATCTGGCGCGCCTGCCCGTCGACCTCCTTGGTCGTCACGCGGTACAGCGCGCTGGTCCCCGGCAGGCGCAACCCGTGCGATTTCATCCAGGCCTCGTCGGCCCAATGGTTCTCGGGCATCAGGCACTTGGTCGAGGGCAGGCCGTGCTCGGTGACGTAGAGGTCCGAGCCGTCTTCCATGCGGAGGTGGAGGTACTTGACGCCCAGCACCGTGATCAGCGGCCGCGGCGCCAGGTACGCGCCGATTCCCTCGATGTTCTCGATCGTGGTGTCGATTGGGTGCATGGATCACTTTCGGCAACGCCGTCGGCAGCGCGCCGGCCGATCATCCCAGCCGCTTTTTGAAGGCCGCCAGCTCGGCCTTCAGGCGGGCGGGCACCTTGCCGCCGAACTTGGCGAAAAAGGCCGCGGCGTCTTCGACGTCGGCCTTGAACGCCTCGCGGTCCACCTCCATCAGCGCGGCGAAATCCTCCTCGGGAATCTCCAGGCCGTCGAGGTCGAAATCGCCCCCAAGCGGCAACAGCCCGATGGGCGTCTTCCGGGCCTCGATCTCTCCCGCGACCCGCTGGCACATCCACTTCAGCACGCGGCTGTTCTCGCCGAAGCCCGGCCAGAACCAGCGGCCGTCGCGGGACGTGCGGAACCAGTTGACGTAGAAGATGGCCGGAGCCTTGTCGCCCAGCTTCTCGCCCATCGCCAGCCAGTGGGCCCAGTAATCGGCCATGTTGTAGCCGCAAAACGGCAGCATGGCGAAGGGATCTCGCCGCAAGGTCTGGCCGACGTCCAGCGCGGCGGCCGTCGTCTCCGAGGCCGCCATCACGCCCATCAACACGCCGTGCTGGAAGTCGAACGCCTGGGTCACCAACGGCACCGTCCGCGTGCGGCGGCCGCCGAACACGAAAATATCGATCGGCACGCCGGCGGGGTCCTCCCAGTCTTCGCAAATCACCGGGCACTGGGCCGCCGGCGCGGTGAAGCGGGCGTTGGGGTGGGCCGCCTTCTCGCCCGATTCGGGCGTCCACTCGTTGCCCTTCCAGTCGATCGCGTGCTCGCAGGGCGTGTCCATCCCCTCCCACCAGATGTCGCCGTCGTCGGTCAGCGCGCAGTTGGTAAAGATGCTGTTCTCGTCGAGCGACCGCATCGCCATCGGATTCGACTTGTCGCTCGTGCCGGGCGCCACGCCGAAAAAGCCCGACTCGGGGTTGATCGCGTGCAGGCGGCCGTCCGCCGCGATCTTCATCCAGGCGATGTCGTCGCCGATGCACTCGCACTTCCAGCCCTCAATCGTCGGCATCAGCATCGCAAGGTTGGTCTTGCCGCAAGCGGAAGGAAACGCGGCGGCGATGTGAAACCGCCGCCCCTCAGGACTGGTCAGCCGCAAGATCAGCATGTGCTCGGCCATCCAGCCCTCGCGGCGGGCCATCGTCGAGGCGATCCTCAGCGCCAGGCACTTCTTGCCCAGCAAGGCGTTGCCGCCGTAACCCGACCCGTACGACCAGATCAGGTTCTCCTCCGGGAAGTGCGCGATGTATTTCTGCTCCAAAGGCGCACAGGGCCAGGCGACGTCCTCTTCTCCTTCGGCCAGGGGGGCGCCCACGGAGTGCAGGCAGGGAATGAACTCGCCGTCGGCGCCGAGGGCCTCCAGCACCTTGTCGCCGGCGCGGGTCATGATGTGCATGTTGACCACGACGTACGGCGAATCGGTGATCTCGATGCCGATCTTGGAGATCGGCGAGCCGATCGGACCCATCGAGAAGGGGATGACGTACATCGTCCGGCCCTTCATGCAGCCCGTGTAAAGCCCCGTCATCGTCTCTTTCAACTCGACCGGGTCGATCCAGTTGTTCGTGGGGCCGGCATCCTCTTCCTTGAGCGAAGCGATGTACGTGCGGTTCTCGACCCGCGCGACGTCGCTCGGATGGCTGCGGAACAGGAAGCTGTTCGGGCGTTTCTTTTCGTTGAGCCTGACCGCCATACCGGAATCGACCATCAACGCCGTCAGCCGATCGTATTCCTCCTTCGTGCCCGTGACCCATTCCACGCGGTCCGGCCGGCACATCGATTCCACCTCGGCCACCCAGGCCAGGAGTTTCTGGTTGCGCGTTTTCACTCTCTGGATTCTCCGTGTCGGGATAGGCAGGCGCCCTCGTACGGGCGAGGGACTCGGTGCAAAGTCTAGGTATCTTCAATCGGAAGTCAACGCCCCCGGGGTGTCTGCGGAGGGGTGCGGTGGCCAGAATTGCCGGGATAACCCCGGTCTTTCGGCAAGGTTGGGCCTCTACAGAGTGGTGCTGTTGCCCGCCGGAGGCGGATCAATTGTACCACGTCAGCGCCCGCACGCGACGAAAGCGGCCATTGTGAGGGGGAATCGCAACCCCAGAGTGCCCTGCTTCTTCTCGCGGCCCAGCCCGTTGAGGCTGCATGGACCCTCGGCAAACGGAGGCAGGCTAGACGGGGGGCACGTCAGAAACAAGCGAGGTCTTCTCGGAGTGCGGCGACTCGTCGCCGCTTTCTCAGGTGTTTTGCGCAACCGGCGAGCGATGTCGAAGTTCGCCTGACCGCGCAAAAAAGAAGGTAGGGTGGGGCAAGCGGAGCGCCGGCCCACCAGTACCGCGGCCGATTTCTGCCGGTGGGCCGGCGCTCCGCTTGCCCCACCCTACGATGTCTTCAACCCGTTTCCACAAAAGAGACTTCTTGCTCCCCGCGCCGCTTACCGCTCGGTGAGCGTCCTGGCACGGTCGACCATCTGGATAAACTCGGCCCGGTAGCCGTGCACGTCGGGGCCGGCCGAGGCCGAGGCGATTTCCAACACCGCGCCGTAAGTGGCCGTGCCCTTGTGCTCCGAGCCGCGGAGCAACATGCCGAACGACGCCACCGCCGCGGCGAACTGGAAGTCGCCGGTCGCCTCGCCGAACCGCTTCTCGCCGTCCACCAGCGGGACCTCCAAGAGCTTGCTCGTCTCCGCGTCCGGAAACTTGTAGCGGAGCTTGAGCGTCAGAAGCTCGTCGCTGGCCGACTCATCGTCGGCAGGCTGAGCGGTCGGCTGGTACTTGAGCGGATCGACGCTGGGAACGTCCACTTGCTGCCCGGCAGGCACGACTTCGTAAAGGGCGGTGACCGTGTGCCCGGCGCCGATCTCGCCGGCGTCCTTCTTGTCGTCGTTGAAGTCTTCGGCCGCCAAGATTCGGTTCTCGTAGCCGATCAGGCGATAGGCGGTCACCTGGGCGGGATTGAACTCGATCTGGATCTTGACGTCCTTGGCAATCGTCACGAGCGTGCCGCCCATCTGCTCGACCAGCACTTTGTGGGCTTCGGTGATGCCGTCGATGTAGGCGTAGTTGCCGTTGCCCTTGTTGGAGATCGTCTCCATCATTGCGTCGTTGAGGTTGCCACGGCCGAAGCCGAGCACCGAGAGGAAGACGCCCTGCTTGGCGCGTTCCTCGACCATGCGGACCAGATCGCCGGTGCTCGTGGTGCCGACGTTGAAGTCGCCGTCGGTGCACAAGAGCACGCGATTGACGCCGCCGGCGATGAAGTTCTCCTGGGCGACGCGATAGGCCAGCTCGATTCCCGCCCCGCCGGCCGTCGAGCCGCCCGCCTGGAGGCTGTCCAAGGCGGCCAGGATCATCTCGCGATCCGAGCCGGGCGTGGAGGGCAAGGCCAACCCCTCGGCGCTGGCGTAGACGACGACCGCCACGCGGTCATTCTCCCGCATCTGCCCGGCCAACAGCTTCATCCCCTCTTTCAAGAGTGGCAGCTTGTCGGGTGAGTTCATCGAGCCGGAAACGTCCAGCAGGAAGACGAGGTTGCTCTCCGGCCGCTCTTCGTTCTCGATCTCCTTGCCCTTCAGAGCGACGCGGACCAGGCGGTGGCCTTCTTTCCAGGGGCAGCCGGCCACCTCGATGTGCGAGGCGAAAGGAACGTCGTTCTCCGGCCCCTCATAGTCGTAGTCAAAGTAGTTCACCAGCTCCTCGATCCGCACGGCGTCCGGCGGCGGCAGGCTCCCCTCCTGGAGCAAAAACCGCCGCGTGTTGGCATAGGAGGCCGTGTCGACGTCGATCGAGAAGGTCGAAAGCGGATGGTCCTTTACCAGGCAGAAGGGATTCTCCACCAGCCGATCGTAGCGGTCGCCGGCCTTGCCCGGCCCCTGCCCGGCGGGCGAGGTGCCCCAGAGCTCATCCGACTCCCAGCCTGCTCCGGCGGGAGCGAGCCCTTCGGGCGAAACACTCCTGCCGTCCAAAGTGCCAAGCCGCGGCACGAGAGCAGCTTGTTTCATAGGCGCAGTCGCCCTGGGCGCCTTTGCTTCGAGCCCGTCCTGCCGCGCATATTCTTCCGTGGTTGCCAGCTCCCTCTTCCCGGCTTTGTCCTTGGGTTCGGCCGGCGCCGAGATCGACTTTTGCAGGTCGCGCAATACGCTCTGCGGTCTCGTCATCTCGCTTGAGTCATCGCCGAGGTCCGAGGGCGCCGGCTCCGACATCGGCTCGGGCTTCCGGTCGCCATTGAAATCTGTCCTGGGGCCGGTTGCGACATCCGCCGGCTGGATCGCCACTTGCCGGCCCTGGTGGTTGGCAATCGCAATGGCAACTCCCACGACCAGGCACGCCGCCACGGCGCCCAGGGCCCAGAGGCGATAGCTTCGTCTCGACTTGTCCATGACCTTCTCCTTTGGCTGCGGTGAAACGAGGACTTGTTTCTCGGCAGCGGCAAGGATTCGGGCGGACAGGTCGGGCGGGGCCTCGCCGCCGAGCAGCTCGCGGAGCGCCTGGTCCATCAGGCGATCTTCCAGCTCGTCGCGTTTTGGCTCGTTCGGTTGGCTCATGGGGTGACCTTCCTCTCCACGCAATCCCGCAGGGCAGTTCGGGCGCGGCGCAAAAGCGTTTTCACGCCCTCGACGGCCAGCTTCAGCTCGTCCGCGATCTCCGTCCGGCTCGCCCGTTGGCGATACTGAAGCTCCAGCGCCCGGCGGACGCGGGGGCTGACGGCCGTTTCCAGGCAGTCGCCCAGGGCGGCCAGGTAGTCGCCCAAGCCGTCATGGCTCGCCACGCGGGCCCAGACCGCCTCGGCCGCCTCGATATCGACCGCCGGCGGGCTGCCCGCTTCTTTGCGCCGGGCCATCAAGAGGCGGTTTCTGGCGACCGTGCGGAGGTAGGCCGCCGTCTCGGCCGGCGAGCGGACGTCGAACGGCTTGGGGAGCACGGCCAGGAACGTCTCCTGCACCAGGTCGTCGGCCTCGCCCGCGTCACAGCCGAGAAAGCGGAGGTACCGCCAAACGCCCGCCTGGTGCGCCTCGACCAGGACGGCCATCTCGGCCTGCCGATCTGCGGTTGCCGCTGTCATGCCCTTCAAGTGCATGGCGACGTGCGAAAGGGGTCAAAAAAATGTCAGAACCGCGGAAAAAGGTGATTGATGTTAGCGTACCGGATTTTGAGCGGGATGGCAGCGGGGGTGGCCGGATGGAGTAGGGAGTGGTGGAGCGGTGGGCCGGGTACTGCCCTGGTCAGCGGGCGGGCTTGACGACTCTCTCCCAACTCCCAATCTCCCAATTTCCCAACTCCGGCATTGTGCTCAGTCGCCGAGAGCTCCTTCGCGGTTCCCCTGCTTTGCACCGGCCCGGGGCCGGAGCACGAGGAGCAGGATCGCACCGATCATAGAGAGAACACCGTCGCCGAGGTACCACCACGGCGGAACGCCGTTGAGCGGTCCGGCCGTGAGGCAAACGACGGACAGAAGCAACAGCCCTCCAATCGCCACGTTGATTTGCGAGCGGTGTCTGTCCGGATCGGCAGCCGCCAGCAGCAGTCCGGCGCCGATCCATACGTACGCCACTAGCGCCGTGCGAAGCGTGTAATCATACATAGGCTTGACGGGCCAGAGTGCATCGAGGTTCTCCGACCCGGGAAAGCACGCCGTGATCGCCCTCAAACAGGACGCCGGCAGAACCAGCATCGGGCCGCACAGGCAAAACAGCACCCCGATTCCGATCAGTGTCACACGCAACAGTCTCGTTCTCATGTCCACCTCCCGGTTTCCGCCGGCAGTCATTGCTGCTGGCCGGGGGCTTCGCTCACTTCGGTTGCTATTGGGCCCTCGCCCAATCCAAGCAGAATCGTCGTCGGATCCACGCCGGAGTAGATCGAATGATCTCCCTGGAGCCAATATGCCGCGATCTGGCGTTCGACGGCGATGCTCGCGCAGGTGTCGACGTACTCGCGTGATGCGGCGTCAATCGACCTGCCGCCGATGGCCAGGTCGCCGTCGACCAGCGTCAGGCCATTCAGCCAGCTTTCCTTGAAGCTGGGATGCGCCCGCAAGTAGCCCACAAAATCCATCCGCGTTCCATCGAAACCCGCGTCCCGACTCTCCTTTGGCGGTTCGGAGCCTTCCTTATCCGGCAGAGTCCCGAGCTGCACTGAAGGCGTCTTCTCCGGAACCAGGCGAAACGTCCTCAGCCTCCAGTTGACGATGGTAATATGGGCGGCGTAGCGGTCGATTTCGGCTGCGGGTCGCAGCTCCACCTGGCGCAAGACGTCTTCTGCGGCGGTCGTATCCATGGCGGCAAGCAGGTCTTCGTTGAAGCCGATCCTCTCGCCTGCCTCGACCGGATCGACGTAATCGTCGTACTCAGGCAGCTCGAATCGTCTCAGTGCCCAGGCCAGGATCCCGAGACCTTCGTTTCGCCAGCTTGCGTTCCTGACCACCCTCTCATCTGCCTTGCCGAGAGGCGCAAGCAGCAGATCGTGTTCCTCCTTCTCCAGTTCGGACGCGAGACCCAGTTTGTCGATCCACTGGGGCAAGCGATCGTGCAGCTTCTCATATTCCGTCTCACCCGGGAAGTCTTCCAGCGAGGACCGATACATCACCAGACACAGCGCCATGGCACGCCGCACCACACGCTCGGCAGAGGGACGCGCGGGCGCCGGTTCCGCGTCTTCCACTTCCTCGTCGCCACGAGGTGAAGCGTCTTGGGTGGGCTCGGAGACTGGCGGGTCCGAGGCCACCGGCTCTGGACGCGAGGGAGCGGGCGGCCTCTGAACCTGCTCCGATTCGGGTTCGCACCCAGCCATCGCGACCGAGATCAGCACACCTGCCAACAGCATCCACGTCCTTTGCAGCTTCACGGCACGTTCCCTTTCACATGGAGAGGACAGGCGAAGGCCCGCGAATTGAAGGGCCTGTTCGCGCAGACGGAGAAGCAGAACCACGGCCACCGTCCACAACGAGGCAGAACCTCGACAACCGGCACGGCAGCCGTGCTATCAGCATCAGAGCCGAGACGATAGCCTGTGAGTCCAGGCACTTCATGAGGTACCCCTCCGATCGAACGTCGGGGGCGACAACGGCGAGTATATCAGTTGAGCCCGATAGGGGAAACCGTCGAAGCCCGCAAAGCCGGCACTGTGTCCGAGTGGGACCGGGAAAAGCTGTGCGGTCATTCGGGGATCGTCCTCTTCTAGCGGGGGGAATTCTGATTGACATTGCTTGCCGTGCAAAGACCAGCCAGTCCCGCCCGGCAGTCCCATCGTTTGGTCTCCTCTCGGAGGAAGTGTAGGGGCGAGATTTACCTGATCATCCAGCCGACGGCACCGAGGCCACCGCAAACGATCGCGCAGCCCAACGTATTGCGCATATGGCTTGCCACCCCCGTTTTGCCGCGATCACAACGCGCCGATTGTCCCGCGACGACACGGTGCAATCGACCGTGAAACATCACAGTGCCGTGGACATTTTCTGCACGGGCAGAAGGAGACCAACAACGGTGAGGACCAAGAGGATGACGATTACGAACAGCACCAGGCTGAACCAGGCGACGGCGAGCGGCCGCAGCTTCCTCGGCAAACGCCCGATAGCGTAGAGAACCGCAGCGTCAAGGAAGAAGCCTACTCCCAGCAGCCAAGCCCAGTATCCGGACGCCAGCAGCACAAACAGGGTCAACGAAGGCAGCTCGCCCCGTTTCGTCAAGTCTGCAAAGAGAGCTTCGAATCTGGGCACGAAGAAGACCAGCAGCAGGAACAACGGCAGCCCCGCAAGGCAGTGGACCACTAGCCAAATGCAGAAGGCTGTCCTCGAAAGCGCGCGATCGCTCATCGGTACGTTCCTCTTGACAAATTCGCAAGGAATCTCATCGCTTTACCTCTCTGTACGGCCCGCAGCCCGAGGGAATCGACACCCCGAGCAGCAACGCCGCCGTCAACATCGCCGTCATTGGGAGTCTCATGGCATTCTTCTACTCGCAGGGAGCGGACGTCCGGAAAACCAGCGGTGACGATGGCTCGGTCATGACCATTTAGGAACAGTCAGGCCGCAGGCCGGTTGTAGTTGGCGCAAATTCTCGGCCGCTCCAAACGAAGGTCCATCGCTTTCTTGTCCTATGACTTTCTCCGCTGGTGCTCCATGAAGTCCCGAACATCTTGCGATTTAACCAAGGCAATTGCCGACCAGCCAAACCCCAGAATCACCACCATGAACCAAGCTCCAAGCCAAAGAGGTGTTTCTCTCAGTGTGGGGACCCCAGCCAAGAGTATCACAGTACCCGCCCCAAGGAAAAAACCGGTGACATATCGTGCCCAACGAAAGCCCTTGTACAAAAACACTGCCAGGGCTACCTCAAGCACGATACGCACTGGATTTGCCGCGATGAGGGTCTCCCGTCCAAGAACCTGTATCCTAAGAACCGTGACAAGAAGTGAATTGGCGAGCAAAAAGGCGATAATGCACAGCACAGTGATCTGCCCACGGCGGATTTCCCAAGGAAGCTGATTTACCGGGCCGTTTTCCATCCTATATGTGCTCTGAGAAGCACTCGTGGCTCCAGCTTGGCCTCTCAATTCACCGAGCCGGGGAACTGGAATCTCACAGCCACAGCGGCAGCGAACATCCGTTCCCGCCATTCCAGAAGTGACTGAAATCCGTTCCCCGCATTGGCAAGTCACGTGGAGATCCAACAGAGGCGTAACAAGAGCGTTCCCGCTCATATTCCGATCCTCAGTCTGCAGGTCGCCATGAGCGTCTGCACCCTGCTCGGAAAAACTCCTTCTTCTACATGCAGGACACGTGCCATCTGCCATCGGAACAACGCGGTTGTTACAGGCCGGGCACTTCTTGAGAGCGGAGTCCATGCTTGCTTCTCCCGGGGAAACTATCGCCTTTCTTTTCATGGGCGGAGGCCCGCCGGGCAGGGGCTTCAACACCCGGAGAGAAAAGTCGGTGTATCAACGTCCTCGTAGACTGCCGCGTCGCCTTGCAGCCAGTAGACGGCCTGGGCTCGTTCCATGGCGATACTGAGGCAGTTCTGGAACTCATCAGCGTCGGCCGCCGCGACCGGCTTGTCGCCGATGGCCAGATCGCCATCGATGAATCGCACCCCGCTGAGGCCGATTCCTTTGAAGAGGGGATGCTGCCGGAGATACTCCTGATAGTCCATGGGCCCGGGTGCGAGAGAGAATTGACGCAGTCGCCAATGGACTATCGAGGCGCAGCTCGATAACCAGGAAATATCGGAAGACGGCCGCAGAGCAGCGGAACCCAAGAAGCGGCCGGCGCAGCCACTGTCGAGAAACGCCAGGTTGTCTGCCACGGCCGGCAAGTCGACGCACTGGTCATAAGCCGGCAAATCATAGCGATTGAGTGCCCAGGCAAGAACGCCCAAACCTTCGCGCCGCCACAGTCCGTTGATGATGGTCTGCTCTTTCACACGTCCAGGGCGTGCTTCCAAAAACTCACGCTCAAGTTGGTCCAACTCGCCGGAGAGCCCGAGACTGTCAATCCAATCGAGCAGGCCACGGCGAAAGGGTTCGAAACCTTCTCGCCTTCCTTGCTGCCCGTCGGCCCTCTGCTCGATGCACGAGCGATAGACGACAGCCGCCAGCACCAATGTCCGCGCCGCCACTCGCAGCGACGAGGGGGACCAATCCTCTTCCTCCGCTTCCTTTACCTTGATGTCATCCGCGCGGCAAGTCGCCAGGGATTGTTGCCACGAGCGGGGTGGTTCGGTTTCGCCGTCGTTTCCGTGCGACCCTTCCTTTTGGTTCGTCAGCTTCCGGTTGGCCGCCGCCACGAATTTCTGCACAACGGCAACGTCATCGCTCGGATCAAGACGCAGCGCTTCGTTGAAGTCTTCAATCGCTTTGTCATATTCTCCCATGTCAAGCCGCGCGCTGCCGCGGTTGCACCACGCATGGCCATGCTGCGGGTCCAACCGGATTGTCTCGGTGAAGTCGATGATCGCCTTGTCCAGCGCGTTCTGAAAGAACGCGTAGGCGGTACCGCGGCTGTAATGCAGCTCCGCATCGGCGGGTTGCAGCCGGAGCGCTTCCGTGAAGTCGTCAATGGCTTTGTCGGTCTCGCCCGTGTTTTGATAGGCGTAGCCGCGACAGCTAAAAGCTCCCGCGAACGTCGGGTCGAGCCGAATCGCCTCGTTGCAGTCAGCGACGGCCGATTTGTATCTGCCGTCCTCCATCCGGACCTTGGCCCGCTCGACGTAGTCGCCCGCACTTTTCAAACCCGGGCCAAATAGTCGCTGAAAGAATTCAAACATTCGCAGCACTCCTTTTCACACGCCGATGCCCGACTGTGCCGAGAGGTCAAGCCGGTTCGACCAGCAGAGAGGAAAGAAGAACCACCCGGAACCGGGCTGGACTCGCCCGACCAGTCTGGTATCCCCGTCCCACGAAGAAGGGCAGGGGGCAAAGCGGAGTAGATCGGTCTTCTCATGACACCCCCTTCTGGTCGGGTGCTGGGGACCGCACTCCTGAGTCTACTGCCCTCCCTGTTACCGTCAAGCACTTGCCGCGGCGTCAAATTGCGGCGGCCTACCTTGCAGTCCCACATCTGATCGTGGGCTGCGTCGAATAAGGTTCGCAATACGGGACGCAAATCCGGCGTCGAATCCGCGCGACACGCCGGCGGTCGAGCCTGGCACCCTCATCCCCCCGGCGGAGGCAAGGAAAACGGATGCCCGCGAACATTCCGCAGGACCCAAAACGAAACGATCACTCCCAGCAATATCCAGATCCAAATGGCCGGAACAAAGACGACCGGCATGCGTCGTCCACTCCCTAGACGCACAACGCGGCATAGAAACGCGTAACCGAGAAAAGGGAGAAAGAACACTGCCAACGGATTGAGCCGAAACGCTTCCATGAGATGCCCATGAAGCACTTGATGCAGCGCACGCAATGTCCCGCACCCGGGGCAGCAAAACCCCGTCAATGCGAGGAAAGGGCATTGCGGGTAGAACGCTGACTTTGCCGGGTCACAGGCAAACAAGACGAGTAAGCCGGTGGCGACGAGGATCGTCAGCCCTGCGGCCTTCCAACGCGGAGACGCCAGGCATGGCGAGGATTCGCGGCGGTCGTCGTCACTTTCCGGCATCTGTCTAAAGTTGATCAGCGAACAAGGCAAAGAACCATATGACACCTGCTGCAAGGCCGCACCAGAAGGAAGCCCAACACCACATCCTCGCGTTGCTGGAAGCCGAAGCAGCAGCGTGGTAGTTACCGGCCGCCAAATGGCCGTTTACCTGCGCAGCGAAGGCGATGGCAACAATGCCAAACGGAAGGCAGCAAAAGATCGTGACGAGAATCGCCTCGGTAAGGTAATTGTGAGCCCTGGTCTTCCCATATGGGATACCTCGACCCCGGTCTGACTCGTCCGACCGGCGGATGGCGGCAAGCCATTCAGGGACCTCTTCGGCGGCCCCTTCCGCCTCCGGCTCCTCGGATTCGGCTGGCCCGCTGAACGCGGAATGTTCGCCTTCCCCCGATTTCGAGTTGCCACAATTCCAGCAGAGGTCGAAATTGTCCTCCACGTCCGCGCCGCATCCGGGACACTTCCACATCTGACCAACCTCGCTTTGGCAGAAGGCAGTGACTTGCACAACGCCTCTCGTGCCACTTTTCCCCCCGTGCCTCTGAGTCTATCCGGAGAGGGTCGACAATGTAACCGTTCACAGGCGGGGGACTGGCTCATTTTTCGGGCCGTTTCGGGCCGAAAAATGTGCCCCATCATTCCATCATTCCATCATTCCACCACTCCAGTAGCCTGCTCCCTGTTTAGCTGCGGCCGAAGGCCGCGCAGGGTATGAGTAAGGCAACGAGCAGCAACCTGCGGCAGCGGTTCGTGATGAATCTCGCAGTTCGGCGACGCCTGCTGGAGCGTCTTGACGTCTGCGTTGGTGGCCACGCAAGCGATCATTGCGGCTCGTATCCGAGTTCCTTCGCCT
>Ga0180438_10008808_pt1 | contig 12738 bp, 8 predicted proteins | sample SS_ome_12_FD_132455 | JGI IMG/M metagenome (GOLD analysis project Ga0180438, IMG submission 132455) | Hypersaline lake sediment archaeal communities from the Salton Sea, California, USA - SS_3_D_2 metaG | ecosystem: Environmental > Aquatic > Non-marine Saline and Alkaline > Hypersaline >...
GGAGTCGAAGACTGCATGGATAACATTCTTTGAGGTATGGAATTAGAGGGTTATATTTTCAACCCTCTAATTTCTCATTTTGAAATTAAACAAGGAGTGAAAAATTGTATGGATAAAATAATTCCACAATTATACAGAGAATATGGTCTTTATGTGAATAAGCATCGTTCTTTCCCACTAGATATTGATGGATTGAAACCAGTGGAACGTAGAGTGTTATTATCCGCTTATCAGATAGCAAGAGATAAATTTGTGAAGAGTGCCAGGATAGATGGCACGACGGTGGGGCATTATCATCCCCATGGATCTTGTCTTGATGGTTCTACTGAGATTACATTGTTGAATGGATCAACAAAAAAAATCGAGGATCTCGTTGATGAGTCTGAATTCTGGGTTTATTCATGTAAACCAGATGGTACAATTGTCCCAGGTTTAGCACATTCTGTTAGGGTGACAAAAACAGTAAAATCTCTAATTGAGATAACATTAGATAATAATGAAAAAGTCAGATGCACTGAAGATCATCTAATCATGATAAGAGATGGTAATTTCAAAGAAGCGAAAGATTTAGTTCCTGGAGAATCACTGATGCCACTATATCTTAGATACGAGGATGGATACAAATTTTATCTTGACAATTCAGGGAGAATACCTGGTGGTGAGAAAGTCTGTTGGATGGTAGCCAGGAATTTATTAAATGAAAATTTTGATGAAATGAAAACAAATGGGTATCATACTCATCACAAAAATTCTATACGAAGCGATGATAGACCTGAAAACATATCATTACTAAGTAAATCAGAACATGCTCGTTTGACGTGTTCCGAATTATCTGTTGAGACTCGAAAGGATATAGAGCGAAAAAAGAGAATAAAATATCAAAATGATAGAATATATCGTGAGAAACTCTTGGATGGTCTACGAAAAGGAAGAGAAAGAATGTTTTCTAATGTTAGTCCAATAAGAGATAGAATTAGAAGAAAAAATTCGAAATTGATGAGCGACTACAATTCAATTCAAGTTAAGGATAGAATTTTAAAAATAATAAAAATTTTGTTGAATGAACAGAAAGAAGTGAATTTAGAAAATTATGAGGATATACGTAAAAAATTTTATAACTATCCATTATGGCATCGTGTAACAGAACATTTTAATAGTGTTGAAGAAGCAATCAGTGTCGCTGGGGAGAACCACGTAATTATATCCATAGAAAGGATAGACCTGACTGAACCAATTAGAGTTTATGATATGACTGTGAACGAACATCACAATTTTGCTATCGGGCAAGGAATATTCGTACATAATTGTTATGGGACAACTGTTCAAATGGTTCGGCAAGGTTTTCTCGAAGGTCAGGGCAATTTTGGTTGTGACTTAGGAGTGGATCCATCCCCACCCGCTGCAATGCGCTATACAGAATGTAGACTCTCCAAGCACATCCTTGAACTGGCATTCGAACTGATAAACTATGTTCCTTGGGAGGAAGTGGAGTTAGACAAAGAACCCCTCTTCCTCCCAACCATGTTTCCATTATGTCTTTTAGGTCGTGAGTATACGCTTGGGATAGGGTTCGGTTATCGAACCCTAATCCCTTGCTACTCCATCCAGGATCTACACAAGAGATTACTATGGAAATTGGGTGTCAGAAAAAGAAAACCAATCATACGACCATTGACGGACTGCGAGATATTATCGACTGACAAAGAACTCGACGAACTTCTAACGACAGGGAAACTAACAATGAAGCTTCGGGGAGTGTTAGAGGTTGATAACAAAGCATGTCAAGCAACAGTGAGGTCGTGGCCACCAGGACAGAGGTTCGAAACAGTCCTAAGAAAAGTTTCAAAATCCTTGGATAATCAGGATATTGGGTTTGCTGATTTATCATCGGAGAAGAATGGAACTTCAATTGTTTTCGAGGTACTGAAGCAAAGAAACAGAGATGCGATATTCAAGAATTTTGTTCCCGTACTTGAGCAAGCTCTCGAAGGTAATATTTCGTTCGAAGTCAATGTAGTGAATAGTGAGCAACAGGTGGAAACCAAGTCTATCGATGATCTCATAGTTAATACGTTCAATTTTTACACTAATACGAACGGTTTAATGTTAGCTAGTGAAATAGAACGGATGAACAAAGTAATTGAGGAATTCAACCATCTGGAACAAATAAAACCTTCGGTATCAAAGTATCTCAAGAAGAAGGTTACCGATATAAAAAAGATAACAAAATTGATAAGTTCCGATTCTGGCGTGAATTACGAAATAGTGAAGGCTCTAATGACTAAGTACAACATTCGTAGATTATTCACGATAAAAACAGAAACGGATGAACTTTGGGCGAAGATAAAAGAGCTTGGTGCGAACTTGGAGAATCTCAAAGAATATTCACTTTCACGGTATGAGGGAGTAGTCTAATGTTTTCTGTATCAAAATCATATGAGATATCTATTGCTCATACTATCAGTGGTCATGAAAGTTGTGGTCGACGACATGGGCATAATATTACACTCACATTGGAATTCCAAGGTAGACTTCTCAATGAAAGTGGTATGGTGATTGATTTTCATGACATCGACAAGATTGCAAAACCAACAATAGAATTACTAGATCATTCAGAGATAATTCCTAATGTCCATCCACCAGATTACAGAGGTGAACCATCGATGGAAAACATAGCCATATACGTTTATGGGAGAGTCTTAAAATCTCTACAAGAGAATGCACAAGAGATACTTAACAAATACGGAAACATTGTTACTGTCGTTGATGGGAAACCAATATTACCTTTACCAGAACTGCAATCGGTAACCATTTCAGAAACGAAGAACAACACTGTTAAGTATTGGAGATCATGACAATAGAATTCATTCGCAAGTCAAACATAATGATTCCATGGGAGGTAGGTGGACAGTATGTAAAGGCGATAAAAGAGGACCTAACGAGAAGAAGTAAGAATTACCAAAGTGATACATACACGACTAACACATTTTATGTGGAAACAAAAGATTATTTGTTAGTCCCAAGGTTCTTTCCGATTTGGAGATTTATTCCAGGTGCGAAAGTTGTTGACAAAAGTAGTCCAGGTGAGAAAATAAAAATAAATCATAATATCACACCAAGAAATGATCTCCAGAGACGTAGTATCAAATATATGATGACTCACGGATCAGGGATCATACAACTGGAACCAGGATCAGGGAAGACGGTAATCAGCATTTGTATCATTGCGGAACGAAAACGAAAAACTCTAGTATTAGTGCATCGAGACTCATTAGTCCAGCAATGGATGGATAGAGTCAGGGAATTTGCGATAGGTGGTGAGGTCGTTAGACTGACATCATCAAATTATGAAGAGGCACTAACTAGACCAATCATAGTTACAACAAACCAAACAATGATATCTCTCATAGACAAACAGCCAGATAAATTCCTATCACATTTATATAATTCTAATATAGGAATATTCATAGCAGACGAAGTACACACAACGGTAGGAGCACCATCATTCTCACAATGCTCGATACATGTGCCAGCTAAGGTCATCTATGGTTTGAGTGCAACACCTTATCGATGGGATGGTAATTCAGATATAATAAATTATCATCTAGGACCAACGATAGAAGATGACGACGATGCAGGTGTAATGCCACCAATCATAAATATTATTCTCATGGACTTCGGAATCACACAACGAAGTCTGCGTTATATTTACTGGGATGGTAAATTTCAGAGATCAAGGTATCTGAATCAAATCAGGAGATCTCATATTTGTATGAAGTTTCTGAAATCTATCCTGGAGAAATATAAGCAATCTAGGGACATAATATTAGTGGCTGAGAGAATAAAAATGATCGAGCAGTTGTATGACTGGATTGAGACGGACAGTAAAGCAAAATTTATTCAGAGTGCTCAAAATGATGTCTTGTCAAATCGAGTGGTATTTGCTACAACAGGAAAGATAAGAGATGGAGTTGATATACCACAGAAGGACTTTTTGATTATGACATCACCAGTCTCAAACATAGCACAAATGTGTGGGAGAATAACTAGAGTTCACCCAGAAAAGAAAACCCCAATCATCTTAGATCTTGTTGATATTGGATGTAGTGATATACGTGGGACTGTCCATAGAAGACTCGAACACTACAGAAAAAAGAATTGGGATGTGAACTTCATGTTAGCAACGAATGATGGAAAAATAAGAAATCTTAGTACAGACGAGGCAATGAAAGTCTTGAGAGGAGCATAATGTTCAAGAAAATATTCCTTTTACCGATTTGGATCGCTTGGATGTCATTGATTAAAGTGCGAGATCCAACCGAATTTTCAATGACTACATACATCGAAACTAAGCCGCCCATACTTGACTGGATATCATCTCTAGTCTTATGGATATTTCTGTTAATGTGCATACTGGGAGTGGGACATGAAATTTTTATTTACAGCTGATCTTCATCTATCCAGATACAGCCAAGATAAGGTAGAGGACCAGACACGACTACCTGAGAGATTGTCAGGGATTAAGAATGCAATCCACCATATGGGAAAATACTGTGCTGAGAATGACATAGATAATTTTGTCATTGGTGGAGATCTTCTACATGGAAAATCAATTATCTATGCGATTGCACAGGCCATAATGCTGGACTTCTTTGCTGCATATCCACAATTGAATTTCTATGTAATTGATGGAAATCATGATTTATCAGATAAAGGTAAAGATGCGATTTCTGCTTTAAAATCAATAGATTCCGAACCTAATGTAACAAGAATTCATCCAGATGGCGAACAGATTGAGAATGTGTTATTTGTTCCGTATTCATACAGGATGGTAGACATTATTAAGAGTTCAAGTTCAGACTATCTAGTCTCTCACTTTGGTCTTAATGAGGGTCTCCTGAGTTCGGGTATCAGCATTGTGTCAGACATATCAATGCGAGACCTAGCTGGAAAATACAGAGGAGTTCTGTTGGGTCACTATCATAAACCTCAAGAGATATCCAGTAATTCCGAAGTTCTGGAAGTTTATTATGTAGGATCCCCAATTCAGTTAGATTGGGGTGAGAGACACGAGGATAAAAGATTCCTTGTGGTAGATACTGATAATAACACCATCGAGAGCATTCCAACAGAGGGATACAAAAAGTATTTCGAGTTTGAGCTAACAAAAGAGAACAGAGAGGAGGTTCTTGAGGAAGCACGGAAGATTCAAGAGGAAGGAAATCATGTAAGCATCAAGAGAATGGAAGACGTTGACATCTCAGAACTATCTGAAGAATTCAAGGTAATAGATAGGGTTGAGAGAGATATCACGAATCGAGGATTAACATCTTCCATGACAGAGCGAGACAAACTTAAAAGATATCTGGAAGTGAAAGAAGTACCTGAAGAATTACATGATGTTTACCTAAACGTGGCTCTGGAAATAATAGAGGAGAGTCAATGCGAAACATAACTTTTCAACAAGTAGGAATGGAAAATTTTAGAGGGTATTGTGACCCAGTTGTTGTAGATTTTCCTGTTGGACAATTAGTATTAATTTATGGGCCGAATGGATGTCTATCTGGAGAAACAGAAATAGATTTTCCGAGAGACATTTCATCAGCTGAACGAGTTAAAATAAAAGATCTGGTTGATAAGGAATTCTTCACATATTGCTATGATAGAGAGACGAATGAATTAAAAGTTAAGAAGGCATTTAATGTGAGAAAAACAAGAAAGAATGCCGAAGTTTGGAAGGTGACATATACGAGCGAAACTAGAAAAGGATTTCATTGTTACGATCATATCATAGGGACACCAGATCACAGGATCTTAAAATCAGATGGAACTTACTGCCAAATAAAAGATTTGCTGGTGGGTGATTCTTTAATGTCTCTGTATCGTAGGACATATGATGGATACACTCATATACGCACAACTGGTGGCGAAGAATATTACGAACATAAATTTATTGGGGAACAACTATTTGGTGCATCAGATGTAGTTCACCATAATGATTTGAACAAGTTTAACAATGATCCTGAAAATTTAGTTCCTATGGCACAGAGGGAACATTATAGTTGGCATGCTAATCATCTACATAATATCGGCAATTTTTGTTACAAAGAACATCCAAAAGGAATGTCTGGTAAGACACATACAGAGAATACAAAAGAAAGAATATCACGGTCGGTAAAATTATCTCTCCAGTCTGTAGATATGAGAAAGACTAATCAAGAGATATGGAGTAAGAAAAACAGAAATAAATTATATGTGGATAAAAATATTCTAAGTACTCTCTATTTAGTAGAAGAGATGTCATGTGTAGAGATAGCATCGATATTTAATGTTACTGATGTAACAATCCGAAATTGGTTAGTTAAACATAATATTCCTTTGAGAACTCTATCGGAGGCGCAACTAGTAAGAGTTCCTAACCATACTGTAGTTGATGTGCAATTTTATGATTTCGAAGATACCTACAATATTGAAGTTGATGACTGCCATAATTTTGTTGCGAATGGTATATTTGTTGCGAACTCAGGAAAGACCACAATGTTCGAGTCCATTCCTTACACGTTGTATGGGATCCTTGGTAATGGAGCAAGAGGATCTGAAGACATCGTGAACAACAAAGTTGGTAAGAACTGCAGAACCTGGTTAAATTTTAAGATCGATGACATGCCATACAGAATTGAACGTTATCAAGATTATAAGAAGATCGGCACATCAGTCCATTTATTCAGAGGTGATGACAAGGTTCCATACAAGAAAGGGCAGAGAGACGTTACTCCCGAAATAGAACGATTATTCATGCCTAGGAAACTGTTCACCAACACGATATTATTTGGACAACGTGACAAGACGTTCTTTACAGAATTACCAGATTCAGCACAGAAAGAGATCTTTAGGAAAATCCTTCAATTGGATCGATATGTGGGATATGAGAAAAATGCTACTGCGACATTGAACGGTTACAATGACATGGTTCAAGAAGTCAAACAGAAGCTTGAGATAAACAATGCGATAAAGCAAGAGATAATCATCCAGGTGAGGAATCAAGAAAGACTGCAGGAGCAATTCCAGGATGACCTGAATGCTGCGATTGCATCTGACGAGGAACAGCTTACTGAACTTCGGAAAACATTAGAACAAAAAACAGATCAATTCGAAAGGATTTCTCAAAGAAATCCTAAAGAAAAGTCAAAAGAATTGCAGGTGCGCATAGTAGAAATTAATGAGCAAGTTAAGACTCTATGGGCAGAGATTAATAATGCAAAAGAAGAAGTTCAGAAGCAGAAAGAAACCAAATCCCACGAGATAAGATCCCAAGCCAACGAAAAACTCCTAAAGATCCAATCCGACACAAATTCCATTATCAAGTCACGCAAAAGTGAGATCGATGAAGTTGTCGATACCATCACGAACCATCAGAGAGAACTCTATGGAGAGATGACCAAAACACATGACATGCTGTCTCAAATGAAAGCAAAAGATTCGCAGTTACTTTCTAAGATAACTGAGTACACTAATGCTCTAAATAAAGATGAGGCGATATGTCCAACTTGCGACCAACCAATAGATTTAAAGATCAAAGAGAAGCTGAGTTCTGATCTTCAATTACTGATAAAAGAACGTGGTATTCTTGAAGTCGATCTTAAAGAGTATGATGAGAAATATATCACACTGAGTAAAGAATATGATACGAAAAGTGAGTCCGTATCAAAGCTGAAAGGTGAGTTCACCGAGTTTGAAAATTCAGAAGAAGAGAAGGCCAGAAAGAAGGTCAAGGAAATAGATGGAAGAGTAGCAGAAGCTATGTCAAAAATCGACGCCTTGGCAGACAAGAAATTGGTTGAACTAGTACAGGATAAACGTAATAAAATCAATGAGTTGGAGGAAGAGGTAGAAAAAGCCAACGTTGAACACACGAAATATGAAAACGAAGTTTCTGATTTAATGAATACAGAGAGTGAGATAAAACAAACTGAAATGGAAATCAGAATGTTGACGAAAGCACTCGAAGAAAAGAAGGCCGAGGAATTTGACACATCCTCACTTGATATGCATCGAAAGAAACTTGAAGATATAGAAGCATCAGAAAAAGAACTATCTGATTCGTTACCTGAATTAGAGAAGAAAGCAAGAATTGCAATGTTCTGGAAAATCGCATTTTCCCCCATAGGAATTCCAAGTATGTTAATTGACGAGTCTATACCATTCATGAATTCTCAGATTGCAGAATACTTAGGGAATATTTCTGGGGGAAGATACACAGTTTCATTCGATACGATGAAAGCGACAAAAAAGGGTGAATTCAGAGACAAGATTTCAATAAATGTTTTCGATAACAAAAGCTGGGCCAACTCCAAACTACAATTCTCTGGTGGACAAGTACGGATTGTAGACATCGCAACAATTCTCACCTTACGATCACTCCAAAACAACATACAGAATATGAGTTTCAATCTGTTGTTGTTCGATGAAATATTTGATAGTCTCGATGAAGAGAATATCGAATATGTGTCGAGGTTGTTGAACTCGATGAAAGAAGGGAAAACCATTTTCGTGATTAGCCACAAACATATTGACCAACTTGAGGCTGATCAGATATTGAGAGTTTCGAACTAGGAAAGGAGAGAAACTTGAAAGACCAAATTATCATTGTCTCATGGCTCTTAACACGTAGATGTAATTTAAGTTGTAGATACTGTGGCATAACAAGAAGCGTTCCAAGTGTTATGTATGAGAACGAGATGAACACTGAATTCGTTATCGAAGGACTGAAACGTCTCAAGAAACACAACGAGGATGCTTTTCACCTATTTTACGGAGGTGAACCTTTTCTTCGACCTGATCTGTTTGAGATTATCGTAGCGTGTAATGATCTAGATATTAATTACACTATCATAACAAATTCAACAAGTTATGTGTATCCTCTTATCATGGAATTGATAACGACAGTTCCAGTAAAGGGATTGACTGTTTCTATCGACCCGATGCCAAGTCTTGATGCAAAGAGGAAATCGGACGATGCATTCAAGAGTATCCCAGATTACATGAAGCATGTTGAGGATGTGGTTGCGGAGATAACTGTTGACCGTTGGTCTATAATCAATCTACCAAAGCTAGTTAGTGATCTAACAAGAATCGGTGTAACCAGCGACATTACATTTCTAGATGTAACGAAATCCAGAGCGTATGATTTCTCGAATATTACCGACAAGCATATGCTGGCGACAAAATCAAAAGATGTGGCAGATGTTCTTCAAGAATTAATGAAGGGAGAGTACAACGTCCACATGAAAGAAATCCTATTACCAGAGATCTTTGAAGCATTACCATCTGATTTCGATTGTGAATTGGTGAACAAAGGAGTCCACAACTTAACTATCGATTCAGATGGTAGCGTAAGACTTTGTCTAAGGATAAAAGGTAGGACAACACCAGAAATGAATCTCTTGCAATACATTGGTCCAAAAGGTGAACTGAGTGAATATCTTATTCAGAATCAGTACCAGGACAAGAAAGATCTATGCAAAGGTTGTAACTGGACTTGTCCAATCATGAGTAAATTAATCTTAGAAGGAAAAGGAGGCGTAACAGAACTGAATCATGGCAGAAAATAGCATTAAATCCGCAGTAGAATTTCTCAGAAAGATAAGAGCTGAGAAAGAGGTGAGAATTAAGTTCACCAAAAAAGATGGAACCGAACGACTGATGCATTGTACGCTGGATTTCGAAAAAATCCCAAGTGATGACCACCCAAAGAAAGTCGATCTTCCTAACATCCTCGAATTGATTGATAAGCATGACATTGTGCATGTTTATGATCTTGAGAAACATGGGTGGAGAAGCGTTCCTTACAGCAGGTCAGAATGGCTGGAGGATGCTGAAGGCGTTCGATTTTCCATAAAGAAAAGAGGGTAAAATGTCAGTACTAGATAGTTTACTCGAAGAAGTTGAATCTCACCCAAAGGACGAACAGATAAAAGTTATTTGTGACACCATATGGGAAGAAGAGAGACACGGTGGAGACTACACCGAAGAAGTCTTAGAGGAGATGCCAAGAGGTCCAAATGTCTTTCTAACTCTGAAAGCTCCAGATAGATACAAAGGTATGAGAACATATTTAAGTCTTGAACGAGAAGCTCCTGAGAAATATGTTCTCATAACCAGTATAAAAGACGGAGAAACATTAAAACGAGTGAAGGCAGTGGAAGTGAAAGACCACAGACCAAAGAAGGTTCTCCACGCATTTGCTGAATACTTACAATTCTTGAGAGGTAAATTATGAGCACTCTTCAACAATTAGTTTCTGAAGTAAGAATCAATGATCGAAACACTACCTACTGTTTGTCAGATTACAATGATTCTAAGGGAGATTCTACTCCAGTAATTAGGTACAATGTTATACCGACGTCTAAGTTCATTGAGAGAATTTCTGATGCAGACCCAATAAATTCGTCCACCCATATTATGCCAATTGGTACTCGATTTCATTATGTAGATCGGCAGTCTAACTATCTTCATTATGTGATCGAATTACCGCCACAGGTCAGAACCATCAGATTTAATGTCAGGCTAGACCAATATATAAGCAATCTCAAAGCCTCTGGTAAATGGGATACATTAGGTTTCGATCATAATAAATTCAGATCAGACGAGACAACAATGTTTAGACTGGCATTTCCTTACATTGTGTTTGTCATGTCAGTTTATATCAGAGGACCCAAAAGATTCGGGTTTGGTGGGTCACATATTTATTACAGGCCTGCTCCATTGACAAGTCTCGCAGATCAACTATTCCATACAAATTTGTATAATGTTGATTCTGGTGATGTGATCTGTATGGGTGATGTCGGTTCAGATTTATTTCCGAATCCTGCAGCCGTGGTGACCGAATCAATTATGTCATTCTGGTGTAATGCATTCAACGAAGATTATACCTACCAGGTCGGGAAATATCAGGAGACGCCAATAGGGAATCCATTTGAGTGGGCACATCTGACAGCGAAAGATCCAAGATTAGTCCTGAAGATCCCTATGAAAGAAACTGAAAAACCATTGTCTCTTGTAATTAGAGATAGGATCCACCCCAGAGCTGGGATACGAACATTCTCTGATATGTTTACGAATCCAGTTAATGATCCAGAAACCGAGAATATCGGAATAATGTCCGAATCATATTCATTCAACGTAGAGACTGAAGATGGTCTGAGTTCAGAGATGTTGACCTTATCTGTTGGTGATGAAGTGGTATTGAAAAAGAAACCATATTATATCACTACTTTCTGGGCCAGACCTGGCCATAAGGCTACCACCATTGAGATGGAGGATGACGAGGGTAATGTAGAGAAAAGGAAAATCACACCGAAGTTCATATCCGAGCTTAGTGCGTTACGTTTCAAGAACGATCCACCCAGTGTCGAAATAGCCAATGGAACAGTAATCTCACGAGGTGATATGGTTATCTTGACGTACCCAGATGGGCTATGTGCAACTGTTCGCAGGATTCGAAAATCAAGAGATGGTGAGATTGAGGTGAATCTGGACGGTCAACACTATCTTGCATCTGTGATCAAAGGTAGTATCTTTGATGACAGTAAAGCAGAGATTTGTGGATTCACAGTCATCAAGGGTGAAATGTATCTGTTCTTGATGTCTTATCATTACTATGGGATACAATATGATGAACCGATCTCTGAATGTAATGAAGTGAGATTCAATGGTTTAACCACTCATGGAAGAGCTGGACGTGGTATGTCTTCTTCAAGTCAGTTGAGGTTTAAATGGGAAAATGTAAGGACTGAGTATAAGTTCTCGTCCTACAAAGACAACACTCGAGTTTTACCTCTGGACTATGAGAAATTAGAACCTGTGCCTCATCAAGTTATTGGGACTTACTTGGTGAGAGCAAATCGTGAACAAAACAACATCAAAGAATTCAAGATGATAAGAGGGGAAAGACTTATCGTTGAACGATTTGATGATGATGGTTTCACAAGGTTGAATCCCAGACATGACCATGGTTTTCCTCTTGAGATATTCCATAATGACGGGGACACAATAAGGATGTCCTGTTTTACTGGAGATGTGGAGTACAATATTGGAGATTATATTGTACTTTCAAATTGGAGACATCCAGAGGAGATGATTAAGGTAAGACGGATAACTGGTTTTTCGGTGGATGAAGGGCCGTGGATAAGTATAGATTCGGTTGATGAGAAAGGTGATGAGATCTCTACTCCAATTCTCAACTATCGGACTAAGCGAGTGAATCATCTGGAAGTTCGTAGAATAATTCCTGAGTACATGGGGATCGTGGCTGGTATGAAGTTCAAATCCAATGTCCCAGGAATACAAGGATTTCCTAAGAAAGATGTAAACCAAGTTGTCGGATTTCTTATTGACAGTGGTACTGTTCCTCTGATGCTTGCATCAAATTTGAACACTGTGTGGGCATTTGAGGATGAGATGGCCAAGTTCACTTTCTTCGATTCAAGCCTAAAGAAATTCTGGGATAAGCCACTGGCACCAATTGTTGAACCTACGAAACTCCAGGACGGTGATATGGTCATACATCAGAATGGAAGCGTCATGATGTGTGGTAGACTATACAGGCGTCCAAGATCTAAGTCATTGTTCCGTCCTCTAGATAGTTCCAGAGGTGTTGGAAGTTCATATTCCTTGAAAAACATCAGAGGTAGAGTAGGATTTCTAAATCCAAGGATAAGTCCTTCTATGGCCAAGAAC
>Ga0180438_10008809_pt1 | contig 12737 bp, 8 predicted proteins | sample SS_ome_12_FD_132455 | JGI IMG/M metagenome (GOLD analysis project Ga0180438, IMG submission 132455) | Hypersaline lake sediment archaeal communities from the Salton Sea, California, USA - SS_3_D_2 metaG | ecosystem: Environmental > Aquatic > Non-marine Saline and Alkaline > Hypersaline >...
ACATTGAAGTCGAAGCCTTTGGCCGTTTTCACGTTTCTCCCGAACTTGCGCCCGCCTGCGTGTCGATAAATGCTCACGGCGGGCGACCGATGATTCTATAGAATACCACTCGCCCAGTCCAATGCGTCGATCCCCAATGGTAATACACTTTGTCTATCTCGACATCGACACCGGCTTCTACCCCGGCACGAACCACGGCCTGGCCTCGCTTTTTTCGGCCGTGCGCGCAGCCGGGCACGATTTCAGGTTCACTCACCTTACGCGCGACCTGAGCTGCGGCGAATTCGTTGACGTAGTGGCCGGCAGCGGCGCGGATGTGTTCGGCTTCTCGGCCATGACCAACCAGTTCAAGTTCGTTCGCAAGTTCGCCCCGGCCCTGGCGGGCGCCACGGGCCGGCCCGTACTTGTCGGCGGCGTCCACGCCACGCTTGCGCCCGAGGAGGCCTGCGCGGCCGAGGGCGTGACCGCCGCCTGTTGCGGCGAGGGCGAAATCGTGCTTGCCCGCGTGCTGGACGCAATGGCCGCCGGCGGAGACTGGCGAAACGTCCCCGGCGTCTGCTATCGCGACGGCGATTCGCCGCACTGCTCGGCCGCCGATTACGTTGCCGACCTCGACGCCCTGCCCGCGCCTGACTACGACGCCTTCGACATGCCGAAGATTCTCAAGGACCTCGGCGGCAGGCTGTCGGTGGTCGTTTCCCGCGGCTGTCCGTACCGATGCGCCTTCTGCTGCAACGAGGCCCTCAGGAAGCGCTTCCCCCGGCCGGAGCATTACGTCCGCATGCGGTCGCCGGCATCCGCCGCGGCGATGGTCAAGGCCCTCGTCGAGCGGTACTCCCCTGCATCCGTCCGCTTCGAGGACGACCTGCTGCTGATTAACCCCGCGTGGCGTCGCGAATTCCTGTCGCTCTACTGCAGCCAGGTCGCCCTGCCGTTCGAGTGCAACTGCCGCGCCGACATCGTGACGCCCGAGTTGGCAAACATGCTGAAGGAAGCCGGCTGCGTCTCCGTCGATATCGGCATCGAGAGCGGCGACGAGCGCATACGCAACGAGATTCTCCGCAAGAACATCTCCGACGAGCAGATAGTCCGAGCGTTCGAGACGCTGCACGCTCACGGCCTGCGGACCTACTCGTACAACATGATCGGCCTGCCCTTCGAGACGGCCGAAGCCGCCCGGCGGACATACGACATGAACCGCCGCGTCCGACCCAGCGCGGGGGCGGTATTCTACTTCTATCCTTACCCCGCGACGCCTCTGAAGGCCCTGGCCGAGGCGCACAACCTGCTGCGGGAAGACTACGAAGAGGTCACCTCCTACACCGAAAGCCCGGCCGTCAAGGAGACGCACGCGACGTACCGCCAGCTCCGCAGCGTCTACAGGAAGCTGAAGATGTACCTCTGGCTGCGGCGATTCAGGACATTCTTCCCGATGCCGGGGTGGCTCAAGGCGCCGATCGCCGCGGTGATCTGGTGGTGCTTCAGGCTTTGCCCGCCGCTGATAAACATCTTTCTGGCCGACACGCGCCTCAAGCGATTCCTGCGCGGCATGGCCTTCCGCGTGCGCTAGGCGGGGAAGCTAAAGTCCCCGATCGTCTCTACGACGGCAGCAAGCAGCCGATCGAGCGTCGGGGCGTCCATCGCCGGGGCCGGCATGAGCACGACGACGTCGCCCAAGGGACGCGTAATCACGCCGCGCTGCCTGGCTGCCTTGCACACCGCCGCGCCCACACGCAGCGCCGGATCGAACCGGCGCTTCCTTTTACGGTCCCGCACAAGCTCCACGCCCGCCATCATGCCGCACTGGCGTATGTCCCCCACGTGAGGGTGCTCCGAGAGCCCGGCAAGCGAGCGCGCGATCCTCTCGGCCTTGTCCGCCAGTGTGTCGAGCAGGCCGGATTCGAATATCAGGTCAATGCTCGCGGCCGCGGCTGCGCAGCCCAGCGCGTTGCCCGTGTACGTGTGGCCGTGATAGAACGTCTTGCCCTCGGCCACGTCGCCGCAAAAGGCGTCGAAAATCGCCTGTGTCGCGAGCGTCGCGGCCACGGGCAGGTATCCGCCCGTCAGGCCCTTGCCGAGGCACATCAAATCCGGCGAAACTCGCTCGTGCTCGCAGGCGAACAGCTTGCTCGTCCGGCAGAAGCCCGTGGCCACCTCGTCGGCGATCAGTAGCACGTCGTGCCGGCGCGTCAGCTCGCGCAGGCGCGCGAGGAAGCCCGGCGGGTGAGTGAGCATGCCCGCAGCCGCTTGGATCAGCGGCTCGACCACGACGGCGCAATACTCGCTCGCGGCGGCCGAAAGCTCGGCGTCGATCTGTCGAAGAGCCGCCGCGGCGCCCTGAGCCCCGGCCGGGTGATAGTACGGATTAGGCGTCTCGACGAACGTCGTCTCGAACAGCAGCGGCGCGAAGATGTTTCTAAAAGTGGTTATGCCGCCAACACTTACGGCCCCTATCGTGTCGCCGTGGTAGGCTTCACTGATGGCGAGGAAGCGTTTCCGCTCGGCTTGGCCGATGTTGCGATAGTATTGGAACGCCATCTTCAGGGCTATCTCGACGGCCGTGGCGCCGCTGTCGCTGAAGAACACCTTCTCGAGCCCGGGCGGGCTTATCCGCACCAGCCGCTCGGCCAGCTCTATGCTCGGCCCCGACGCGTGGCCAAGCAGCGTCGAGTGGGCGATCCTGTCCAACTGGGCCCGGATAGCCGAGTCAATTCGTTCCACGCGGTGGCCGTGAAGGTTGCACCAGAGACTGCTGAAGCCGTCGATGTATCGCCGCCCGCGGCAGTCGATCAGCTCGAAGGCATCGCCGGCGACGATGAGCCTGCCGGGCTCGTCCGCCTGCGCCATGTACTGCCCCATCGGCGTGAACGGATGCCAGAGGCAGCGGTTGTCGGCTTCCAGAAGGCGGTCGGCGTCTTCGAAGTTCTCGGCCATTAAAATCCCCTGTGCGCGGCATCAGGCCGGCCGAAGGCGAACCTCCGCCCCGACGCCGGCGCTCAGAACGTCGCATGCCCGCCCGCGGTTGACAGCCACTTCGATAAGCCCCATTGAGTTCACCAGCGCAAGCGGCTCGCCCGCCCCGACGAACCCGTACGTGCCTTGTAGGGGCCCGACGTCGCGCTCGGCGCAGATCACGCGGACAGACGGAAGATCGTCATACAATTGTTGAGCCGTCTGCCCGGGGATGTTGCTGACGAGATTGCCGAATCGATCAACGTAAATTACCTTCCCGACCAGCCCCCCTTCGCGCTGGGCGGGTGGGGGGATATCCAGCAGCTCGTAAGTCTCCGGCTGCGGGCCGAGCTTGCGCAGTGGCACGCCGCTCAGGATATGAGCCGCGACCGGAGCGAACACGTCGCGCCCGTGAAAAGTCATCGACGGCGGCCTCGCGGGCAGATAGCTGACGTTGCTGACGGACACAATGGTCTCCGCGGGCGCCCACTGGGCGACAAAAGTAATCAGGCCGTTGTCCGGAAATAGGAACGTCTGCCCGCCGAACTGCCCTGCGAGTATCCGCCGCTCGGTCCCCACGCCGGGATCGACCACGGCCAGGTGAAGCGTTTCCGGCGGGAAGTACCTGGCGGCCTGGCCAAGGACGACCGCGCCGGCCAAGACGTCTTGTGGTGGTATCTCGTGGGTGATATCCACGATCTGGGTCCCCGGACAGAGGCCGAGAATGACGCCTTTCATGGCCGCGACGTAAGGGTCGCGCGTCCCGAAGTCCGTCAGCAGGGTGACCAGTTTTGGTTTTCCCATCGGATCAAACGTTGCGGTGCGGCGCCGGGTGAAATACCGGTTCAGGCCGTATATAATAGTCTCGCCATGTCCGTCAGCGAAATAAAACTCTCCGAGCTGCGCAGGCAAATGGTGAATCATCAGCTTCGCAGCCGCCAGATAACGGATGCCCGCGTCCTGGAGGCCTTCGCCGAAACGCCGCGGGAAAAATTCATCCCGGAGAACTGGCAGCACGACGCCTACAGCGACTGCCCCGTCCCTATCGGCTACGGGCAGACGATATCCCAGCCGTACGTCGTCGCGCTGATGGTGCAGGAACTGGCTGTCTCGAGCGGGCAGCGGGTCCTGGACGTGGGCGCCGGCAGCGGGTATCAGACCGCCATCCTGTCGCGTCTGGCCGGCCACGTCTACGCTATTGAGCGAGTTGAATCGCTCACCGAGCGCGCCACGGCCGTACTAGCGGCATTGAACTGCCACAACGTGATGCTGCGCACGGGCGACGGCAGCCTCGGCTGGCCCGAGGAGGCCCCCTTCGACAGGATAATATGCGGGGCCGCCTCACCGGACGTGCCCCAGCCGTGGATCGACCAGCTCGCCGAGGCCGGACGCATCGTCCTGCCCGTCGGCGGTGCCGACGTCCAGACGCTGATGGTCATCGACAAGCGGGGGAACGAAATCGCCCGCCGCAGGCTCTGCGACGTGAGGTTCGTCAAGCTGATCGGCCAGGCGGGCTGGCCGGGCTAGCGCGCCGAGAGATACTTCTCGACGAGCAGTCCGAGCTTCTTAATGACGGCCGGGTCGATCTTCTTCTTGTCCGACCAGATGGCAAGCTCGAGCGCGTTGTGCGCGGGCGACGGGGTGTCGGCAATCTCGCTGAACCTGCTCACCGCGGCCTTTATCAGCTCGATGGCGTTTTTCGCCGCCGCTTTCATATTCCCGATGATTTCCAGCAGCAGCGTGTGCTTGTCGAGTTCGGCGGGGTGCGGGCGCCAGCAGTCGTAGTCGCTGACGAGGCAGACCATCGCGTATGCGATTTCCGCTTCCCGCGCGAGCTTTGCCTCGGGCATGCAGCTCATGCCGATCATGTCGCCGCCCCAGGACCTGTGCAACTCGCTCTCGGCCCTGGTGGAAAACGCCGGGCCTTCCATACACACGTACGTCCCGCCGTCGTGGACGGTCGCATCGACGCCGGCGGCGCAGTTCACCAGGTGCTTGCGCAGGACCGGGCAGAAAGGCCCCGCCAGCTCAACGTGGACGGCCAGACCCGCGTCGAAGAAGGTCGGCACGCGGCGGCAGGTCTTGTCAATTGCCTGATCCGGCACGACCAGGTCCCTGGCGTGGAACTCTTCGCTCAGCGAGCCCACGGCGCCGGAGGCAATGATGTGGGTGCAGCCCACGGCCTTAAGCGCGTAGATGTTCGCACGGTAATTGATGCTCGAGGGCGGTATCAAGTGTCCCTCGCCGTGACGGTTAAGGATTGCAATTTCGATTCCCCCCCACTTGGTCAGGATGATCCTGTCCGAAGGTTCGCCGAAGGGCGTCCGCGGCTTTGCGGTTCCGCCCGCGGCTCGCCCGCAGAGCTCCTCGCCGAGCCCGCTACCCCCGATAACGCCGACCTTGATCTTGCCCATTTGCTTTCAATTCCTTTCCCGCTGTGTTCTATCGGCTTGCCGGTTCGGGGCGAGTGAGGGTTTCGATGACGGCCTTCAGACTGCGCAGGGGAACAGTCTTAACCTCGGGCTTGTCCAGCGTGCCTGTGATCCTCACCTCGGCTATTTCGCGCAGGATGCCCTGGAGCAGTTCCTCGATGCTTCCCAGCCTCGGCAGCGCGCCGGACCCGCTCAGGAAGGTGAGGTTCAGCTCGCCCGTTTCGATATTCATGTTTCCGGAGCCCACCAGCGAGGCCGCCGGACCCCCGAGGTGTATCTCGCGGAAGATTACGGTGCTGCCCTTCATGTGGTAATCCACAAGCCCCTGCACGTACGGCGCCTCGCCCGGCAGCGACAGGCTGACCACCTGCAGGATGCCGAGCAGCACCGGCAGCTTCACGAACTTGGCCTTTGAGATCCTCAGCGTTCCCGACGCCCTTCGTCCGGCCGGGTCGTCCGCGGTCCCGCTCATCTCCATGCTGCCGTCAACAAGCCCCATGAACTCCACTTTCTCACCGTCCTTCGCCCGCTTGTGATCGAGAAGCTCTTCAAGCTTGAGCGATTCAAACGTGACCCTCAGGCGATACTGCATGGGCTTGTTTATGTCGGCAATTGCCTGTGCCTCGATCCTCCCGCCGTAAGCCTCGCCGGACATCTCGTCGATCTGGAGCGGCTTGTCGGGCTCCTTGCGGAACCGCCCGTTAACGTTCTGCACCCGCCGACTGCCGGCAACCGTCACGTCCAGGTCCACCAGTTCGCCGTCGATGGCCAGGCCCTTTTCATCTCTGCTGACCGAGCCCTTCAAGCTCCCCCGCACCGTGCTCTCGCCCAACCCAAAGCTGATTATGGCGTCATGGAGCGTCAGCATGCCCGAGACGCGGACGTTCGCGCTCGGGCCGGCCGCCGGCTGTGTCGTCGGCGCCCCTTCCGAGGCTGCGCGGGCCACCTTGTAAAGCACGCTGATCTGGTTCAGATCGATGTCGAAGCTGCCGCCGGGCCTCAGCCGCGTGGCCAGAGGGAAACCGCCCTTCCTCAGCACCTCCAGTTGCCTGGCACCCAGAGACATCCCCGAGGCCTTGAGGGCCAGATCGAGTTCGACGGCCTCATCATCGTAAAGCAGTTGCCCGCTGAGTGACTGAAGGGTCTCGCGATCCTCCGACAGGCCTGACTTCAGATTGCTTATGACCACCTTGCCCGGCGTGGCGACGACCACCCCTTGTTCGTCCTGCCGGCCTTGTGAGCCCGCGGACGGAGGCCGCGGATCGCCCGTTACGCGGAACCTGTAAGGCAGCCCCGCGTGACCCATTACCATGTCTCGCGGGTAGAGCCGCAGTTCGTAGTCCACCTTGCCCGGGTTGGCCGGCGTGTTTTCCTTATATCTGCTGATCGTTACGTCAGCGGTACCGGCGGGGCCGAACTTATGCCAGATTTCGCGCAGGGCCGGGCTCAGTGCGGCCAGCAGGTCGTTGTCGAACGCGAGATTCGTCACATCCGCCGACAGCTCTACCCCGCCGGGCTCGCGGTCGGTGAACACGCTGCAGTTGAGCTTTATGTCCGTCTGGCCGTGCCTTCCAGTGAGCTCCTTGATTTCCAACAGGCCCGGCTTCATCGCGATTCGACCCGCGGCATCGTGCACGCGATACGGAAAGGCATTGTACCGGAAGCTCACCCCTTCAAGGCGGGCCTGAACGTCGTAATCAACTTGCCCCTCCTCCCCAACCTGTTTGAGGTTAACCTCGACGTCTCTGAGCATTCCGGCGGCGTTCAGGGCGGCCACCGCCTTACGGGCCTGCGGCTGAAGGGATTCGAGCAGTGTTTCGTCAAGCGGCACCTTGTCGGCGTGAATCGTGAAGTCCGTCTCCATCTGGCCCGTCTCGCCCTTGACGGCCTGGCCGTAAATCACGCACTCCATGTCGCCGCGCCTGCCGCGGACGGGCAGCCAATCCTGCGGCTCTGCGCCTTCCGGCTCCTGGCCGGGGGACGGTATGACAAGCCGTTCGTCCGTGATGTGAATCGAACCGCCGGTTACCCTCACCCTGTACGGGAAGAACCGGTGCGATGAGGTGAGTGTTCCCCCCTCGAGAAAAGTCAGGGTGGTTATCTCCGGCCCGCCGGCCGCGCGCTGGATCCTGGTCCTGACGTTCGCAACGCCCTCGGGAGAAAGGTCCTCGAAGACCTTGCGCGTCTGGGGCTGCAGAGCGGCCTTGAGCGTCTCATCCATGGGGAGGTTCTTGGAGATTACCGTGACGTCATAGGTGTACTCGCCCCCGACGTCACTGATCCAGCCGGTTATGAGAATGTCGGCCGAGCCGCGGGAAGCGGTGATCCTTTCGAAGCGGATGGTATTGGCAGTGAAAGTTATCTCGCCCCGAACGTTGTCAACCGGGTATGGAAACGATTTGTAGGTCGCCGACAGGCCCGCCGGCTTGATGACCCCCTGCATCGACTTGCCCTCAGCCGGCGACTGTTTGAGCTTCATTGAGACATCGGACACGCCCTGCGGGCTGTAAGTCTCGCGGATGTACCGCACCATCTTCGCCAGGTCGCTGTCGCCGGCCAGTTCGGGCGCGACCATGTCCTTGACGTTCATCTCGATATCGAGGGTAAGCGGTTTGCCGGCTTCGTCCCAGCCATAGGTGCCTGTCAGCTCGAATTTCCCCTGCCCGCTTCGGGCCAGGCGCCCGGTGAGCTTCTCGATGGACAATCGCCTGTCCTGGAGGAAGACGATCCGGCCGTGAATATCCTCCAGCACCAGCGGCCCGAAATCCTCGGGCAGGGTCATTGAGGCGCCGCTGAGCGTGACGGGCACGCGCTGGTCTTTTGCGTTCTGGTCCCAGGTCGTGCTGAAGTTGCCCGTTGTGAAGTGCTGCCTGATCCACTCGGCGTATGCCGGCGGCAGTGCCGAGGCGATGCGGAGTATGGGCCCGCTGGCCGCCACGTGGATCGGCTGCCCGGTTGCGGGGTTGTAGGTCCACCGGAACTTCAGGCCCGTCTTGCCTTCCTCGTCGCTGTAGGCCTCGTAGTTGCCGCCCGCCTTCGGCAGCAGCGATATATCCAGCATCATCTCCCCCTGCTGAATGCGCCCCACGGCGTGCCTGAAGGCCCTGACCTTGCACTTCCTGACGCGGATCGGCGGCAGGTCCATCTGTGCGGCCTCCTCTGTCGCGGCTCGCTTATTCTGGGCAAGCTGCGCCAGCTTTGCCACGTTGCTATAGTCGCCGGCCTCGTCGTAGTACTCGATGTTGACCACCGGCTCCAGGCAGACGATCTCCGTCGCGCGAAACTCCCGCGAAAGCAGCGTGTCCCACGGGCCGTGCGAGAGAACCACCTTCCTGGCCCTGAAAAGCGGCTCCGGCGAATCGTCGCCGGGAACGCGGACCACGACGTCGTCTAGCTCGACCCGGCCGAAAAGGCGGAAGTGCGCTTCGCGGATGCTCACGTCCCCCGCCGTCAGATCGGTCAGATAGTCCTCCGCGATGCGGCGGACCCGGCGCCCGTTGGTCAGGTACCAGTAGCCGTAAACCATCACCGACAGCAGCGCCAAGACGACCAGGGTGGTCCCTCGACGCTGAGGCGACACGTATCGCCAGAATCGCCGGCGGCGGCGCCGGAAATCCCGCAGGAATAAGCGCAAACGCTTAAGCATAACGCGATACGCAATTTTCCCAGATTGCCCCTTGCTCCACAACTGTTGTCGTCAGGGACCGGTCTTGCCGGCCCGGGGGTTCGGGCGCTTTGGCGGCTGGCGAAGCGCCAGGGTTTCGCGGGCCTCCTCGATGCACCCGGCAAGCTCGGCGGCTGTCAGGGCGGCTTTCCATCGCACGATCAATCCCCTTCGCTGCTCGCCGCTGAAGAGATAATGCGAAACCAGCCCGATAAGCTGCCGCTGAGGGTTGTCGCAGTGGGCCGGCTCCGAGGTCAGCCGCTGCATCTCGGCAAGTGCCACTTGAAGCTGCTGCTCCGGCGGCGGGTACTCGATCGGCGGCAGCCGGAATATCCGGCCGCGATCGACGAGGAAGACCTCGGCGCAGGTCCGCTTTCTTCCGCGCTGAACAAGGATGAACTGAAACTGCTCCGCCGGCCTGACGTGCTGGAATTCGCCCCCGTCCAGTTCGCCAAGCCGTTCCAGGCGCGCCTTGATTGCCGCGGCCGATTCGTAATTCAGGGCATCGGCCGCGACCTTCATTCTGTCTTTCATCTCGCGACGGAAATCCTGCCGGGCGCCCTCGGCAAAATCCGCCGCCCGCGTCATCAGGCGCCTGTAGTCGGACATGGGCATCGTGCCGTCGCACGGGCTGACACATCTGCCCATTTGCCCGTACGTGCAGCGCTCTGCATTCGGAGATCGGCGCAGGCAGCGATAATCCCTGCACAGGTCGAAGCCGTCCTGTATGACCTCGATAAAGTGCTGGGCGGCGCGCTCAGCGCTAAAAGGCCCGGTGTATCGGCCAGGCGAGCCCCAAACCTTTCGCGTGGCCGAGAAGTGAGGGTAGTCGTCGCCCGGATCGACGTGCACAAACCACGCCGGCTTCCACGCCAGCATGGATGCGTACCTGTCCGGCCACATCGACTGCGCGAGAAAGAAGAACCGCAGATCCGTCTCAAAATGACTCGATGCCAGGGCCCACTGCACCGCTCGCGTCAGGCGGCGCAGGTCGGCGGATCTGCGCGGCAGGTCGGGATCGGCCTCGTTGAGCCGGCTGCGGACACGTGCGCGAATGTCGCCGGCCGTCAGCAGAACGATGGGCTTGCCGTCCTCCGCCAGAAGCGCGACCACACCCCGCTTGGCTGGTATCAGGGATAGCTGCTCCTGTGAAAGCGGCGGGCGGACCTCGAGCAGATCGTCAAATTTGGCAAGGCAGTCCGGCATTCTCCGCCCTTGCTCGCCCGGGCGACCGGGCCGGCCGGTCTAAATCCACATGCCCGTTATCAGTCCCTCGTAAACCATCCTGGGTTCTCGCAGCCGGGCAGGACCCCGCCCGCCGGACCACTGCTCATCAACAAAAGCTTGCGTTGCGCCTACGCACCTGCGCGGACGGTTCTCAAGCAGCTTGCCCACCATGACGAGCCTCTGCCCCGGCTCCACCGTGCCTCGGAACTTCACGTCGTCAACCCCGCCGAAACCGAGAAACCCCCTGCCCGCGTCCTTGCTCACGACGTAATAGCTGACAAGCTGGGCGGCCGTTTCTATCATCAAAACGCCGGGGAAAATCGGCCGGCCCGGTATGTGCCCGCGAACCCAGAATTCGTCATCGCGAACGTCCCGGAAACCGACAATGATCTCGTTTTCCCTGTCGATGAAGAGAATCCCGTGGAGCTGCTGGAACTCGTCGCGATGCGGGTTGATCTTGCAGACCCCATGCTGGTCCGCCACGATCTGATTCATGTCTATTTTCGCCAGGTCAACTAATGGTTTAGGAGGCATCTTCACTGTTCCTGCTTTATGGGACCGCCCTCGCGGCCCCGCCCGCCCTACCCAGGCCGACGAATTCGAGCCGGCTATCACGGCGCTCCTTGAAAGCCCTGATCACGCAACTCCGAACAACCGCGCCTGCATGGCCCCAGGGCGCCCCTGCTATCCGCGGAAGATAGCAGGCTCGCCCTTGCCGGTCAAGGGTCATGGTAACCGGCCTGCATCTTAAGACATTCATGCCCCGGAAAATTACGTCAGGTACCGGCAACCGCTATGATACTCCTCACCGCCTCACGGCAGACGGCCAGAAGCGATTGGCCAGAAACGATTCGGCCGTAACCACCAGCAGCAGCGCCAGGAGCAGCGGCGCCGAAAGATCCAGGGCCTGCTTGATCTTCCCCCGGCTGTGCTGCGCGATTTCGCTTGGGTCGTTAACGATCCACAACTGCTCCGGCGGGAACATTTCGCGCAGGGCCTGGTCTTTGATCGCAGTCAGGTCGCTCTCGGCGTATCGCGCGTTGACGCTGAATCCGTAAAGCACGCTGCCGGGGCCGTCTTCCGTGGAGACGACGGACCCCCGCCCGGACTCCGTGAAACGCACGCGCCATTGCCCCAGCAGGTCGACCCGCGGGATTGTCAGCTTCGCTGCCGTCAGTTTTTTTCTTTCTCCTTCCGCCGCCGCGGGGGGCACGACTTCCACGACCGGCTCGGCCATCCACCGCGGTGCCGCAACAGTGACCGCGTCCGACCAGAAATACGCCGTGTTCCACCGCTGCAGCATCATCTCCAGCGTCCGCTGCGTCAGGACGACGAATTGCTTGAGCCGCGCGAGATTCGAGAAGTCCCTGGCCGGCGAGAAGTTCCAGAAGACAACTTGCCCCGCTCCCATGTCGCGCCAGACCGCCGCTGGCACGCCGTCGCTGTACCGCAGGACCGTCTCGGCGCCGTCCGCAACCGACTTTATGGCGAACCGCCGCAGGCAGCGGACCTCGTCGAGCGATGGATTCTCCCCGGACGCGAACGGCTCCAGAAGCGCCTGGGTCCTTGGCCCGCCGGAGGCCGGCGCCCGGCCGCCTGCCCAACCCACGCCCTCGGCCTTCTGCTCCAGTGGGCCTATCTCAACCGGCACGACGGCCTGGGCGTCAGCGGCATTATACGCCTCGGCCGAAATCAGCGGCCCGGCGACAATCCACAGCTTGCCCCCATTCTCGACGTAGGCCTTCAGCGCCTTCCACTGCACCTCAGCCAGCGAGGAAACGTCGGCCAGCAGCACGATCGCCGCGCCGCGCAGCTCCTCAGCGCTGAGCCTGTCAGAGGCTACTGGCACGCGGCTGACCCACTGGCCCTGCGACATTTCGGCTCCGGGCGGGGCGACCGCCCTCTCCATCAGGAAGCTCGTCGGCCCCTGCGCGCCTATCGTTACGCGGTCGCGCACCGCAAGCAGCCGGGCCGCCGATCCCACCAGCAGCGTGAAGTGCCGCTGGTTGTCCATCTCGAGCGGGTCCTGCCCGGCCACGCCGCCGAGCGTCACTTTGCCCTCCGCCACGCCCTCCGCCGTCGGCCTGACCGGCAGCGTCAGCGAAAGGATTTCCCCGGGCGGCACGTCGAGCATTTTCTGATAGACCGGCTTGCCGTCCATCTCGACGGACAGCGACAGCTCCGGCCCCTGCCTTGGCCGGCGTATCTCGGTGCGGATCGCCACGTCGGCGCCGACGGGCACGCAGGCGGCGCTGAGGCGCAGGTCGCCGATTCCCGCGTTGACGTCCTCGACGCCGAGGTTGACAACGAAGAACCTTTTGTCCGCATCGTCCCTGAGGTGCGCCCCGCTTCCCTCTCGCCAGCTCTGGGCCGTCATGTCCGAGATGACGAACACGTTCTTCGACTTGAGATCAGTCACGTTGTTGAGCAGCCCTGCAGCATGTCGGACGGCCGGCGCGACA
>Ga0180438_10008810_pt1 | contig 12735 bp, 12 predicted proteins | sample SS_ome_12_FD_132455 | JGI IMG/M metagenome (GOLD analysis project Ga0180438, IMG submission 132455) | Hypersaline lake sediment archaeal communities from the Salton Sea, California, USA - SS_3_D_2 metaG | ecosystem: Environmental > Aquatic > Non-marine Saline and Alkaline > Hypersaline >...
ACTTTACTTCCGACATCAGGTCTCTGGCGCATTTCGGGGGGCAGGTTTTCAAAATCCACATTACAGCGCATCAGGAAATCGGTCGCTTTATAAACACCCGGCAGGTCTTCACCAGGCACCTCCATGGGCGCATCAACCTCTGCGCCGACGCCGACAAAAATCGCATCATAGCCGTCCGCCTGCAGATCGTCAATGGTTTTCGCTTTGCCGATCATGGTGTTATAAACAAATTTGACGCCCGCCCGCTGCAAATCCTGGATGCGGTCATTGACGACAACATTGGGCAGTTTAAAATTCGGGATGGCGTAAGTCAACCACCCGCCGGGAGCCGGTTTCGATTCGTAGATGGTCACCTTATGGCCTTTCACGACCAGTTGTTCAGCGCAGGACAAACCAGCCGGTCCTGAGCCGACCACAGCCACATGCATTCCGGTGGGCTCTCCAACTTCGATTTCAACGCCCTTATGGCTGCGCTCGTATTCGGTCACAAATGCTTCCAGCGGTCCGGTCATTACAGCCGCGTTGGACTTGTCCTGGGCGCACGAACCCTGGCACAGCAGTTCCTGCGGGCACACCCTGCCGCAAATTTCCGGCATTGAACTGGTCTGGCGGTAGATCGCGGCAGCCTCCAGAAATTTGCCCTGTTCAATCAACCACATGGCTGAAGGGATGTCGTTGTGTACCGGGCAGGCTAACACACAGGGCGCCGGGTCGGGGCACTGCACGCAGCGGGCCGCTTCCAGCATGGCTGTCTCAGGATCTATGGACACCATAACATCCTCAAAATCGCACAAGCGTTCCTCGACAGCCCGGTTTTCGACGCCCATTGAAGGCGTCTTTGCTCTCAATTTTCGATCAATCTCCAGGAAATCTCCAGATATAAGCCGTGTCATCGATATACTTCCTCCATATTAACCATAAAAAGTACCAGCAAAAATTAGATTCAGCTTTTTGGGGCTGAATGCTTGGGGATGATACCCAGGATCGCAAATGGCATTAAGTCTCTAATGTCATTATTTAATGTGATAGTTGTCACAAATCGGGGGATTTTGATCATATTTAGAAGCTATGTACAAGCCGCAGCCTGCCGCAAAGGGAAAAGTATACATCAAAAGGTAAATCTTTCCTCCCAAATCGTTATAATAACGATATGCCTGTAGAGAAGGGTGTGTAAAAGCAGCGGCTCAAGAACCGATCTTGAAGTGCTCAACGTGTAACCTGTTACATATCAATTTACTGACAATGACTGTATCTATCGTAATCCGCGCTTTTAACGAAGGAAAACATATCGCTCGCCTGCTGGAGGGAATATTACAGCAGACGGTAGACGAAATTGAAATCATCCTGGTGGACTCCGGTTCAACAGACGACACGACAGAAATCGCCTCAAATTTCCCGGTAAAAATTGTGACCATCCGCCCCGTAGAATTCACATTCGGACGTTCGCTTAACCGGGGCATCACAGCTGCTTCCGGGGAGATCATCGTGATCACTAGCGCGCATTGTTACCCTGTATATCCGGACTGGATTGCACACTTGACTGAACCTTTTGAGGACAGCTTGGTTGCGGTAGCCTATGGCAAACAGCGCGGCGGTGTAACGAACCATTATTCCGAGCATATGTTCTTTAGAAAATATTTCCCGGATTCTTCCCAATTCCATCAGAGCCACCCTTATTCACATAATGCCAACGCAGCTGTTCGCCGAGCACTGTGGGAGGCGCATCCTTATAATGAAAACCTGACCGGACTGGAAGATTTAGCCTGGAGCAGCTGGGCGATGGAAGAGGGTTATGCCGTCTCGTATGTCGCCGAAGCTGAAGTGATCCACCTGCATGATGAAAGCCCGCGCCAGGTTTACAACCGCTTTCAGCGCGAAGCGGTCGCAATGAAGCAGATACTACCCGAAAGCCATTTCACCTTCGTGGATTTTTTAAAACTCTGGCTGCGCATGGTATCCTCCGATTTACTGGCTGCGAAAAGAGAAAAGGTTTTGAAAAAGAATTTTGTGGATATTATCTGGTTCCGGTTAATGCAGTATTGGGGGACCTTTCAGGGGTACTGCTTTTCGGGAAAGGTCGACCTCCAACTGCACCGCAGGTTTTATTATCCTCCCGGGATCTTATCCGGTCAAACGCCGCCGCCGCGCCCTGTTGAACCGATTGATTACAACCATTAATAACAGAAAGCCGCTGCCCATGTTTTGGTCCCTTATTCGGGACAAAGGCTTCTACAAGCCAGGTGGGCAGCGGCTGTTATATTCTGGTTATTCTTTACTCGCTGATATGATATTAGCAAAATTTTGTTTCAATGTCAATAATATTACCCTTAAAATTTTCATCGAGAAAAAACTCAAAAACGGCCACTTTCGAACGGCTAGAAACCAGGTTTACTTTTCCCCTTTCGCGCCCATCTATGGCGGCAGTCACGAAATTCTGCCAGCCTATGTGGGGGGATGCGATTCATAATTTCGACCGGTTTATGGTCGTGCGCTTCGTCCCAATGGAATGGGTAGCCGCAACCGGAATGAACCCACCGTTCTTGGTTAATTCTTCCGTCATATCTTCCTGTGAACCACCAGGGATGTTGATTTTATAACCGGTGAGGCGCCCTTGTTTATCGAAGAAAACATCATCTAAATTACCCAGGAGTTTTCCCGACATATTGACTACTCCCTGGCCTAATAATTGACCGGATACACACATCCACTGTTCGCAATCCGGCAGTTCGCTCCCGGACTTGATCACCTCAGTTCCAGTAACGCTGATGGTATCCTTCCCCCAGGACTCCACCTCCACCGAGGGTATCATCTGCATATTGCGTACGACTGCCGTTGATTGGTCGGTAACAATCGCAGCCACTTCCAACAGGTGGGGATCGATCATCACATCTTCGACGATGCCGACTTTTGATTCTCCATTTTGGGTAAAAACTTCCTTCCCTTTTATTTCACGAAATGAAAACATCTGGTCTTTTTTTGTATAAATTTTTTCCATCAATTACCTCCTGAAAGTCTGTCAAAAATATTTACATGTCAAATATAAAAATAACTGCCATAGATTCTTGAATTACTGCATCATAAGCTAATCGCCTGAGGGAGTATTGAGTCAAATATCAGGGATACTAATTAATGTACAGTCCGGCTATATACCATATTTATCTGCAAGTTAATCAAGTCATTTGCTGCGCTTCAGGCAGCAGCCAACTGCTGATTGCCCCTGTAAACGCCAGTGCAGCCAGCACTCCAATTAGAATTTGAATCCCGAAGGAATCGGCAATAAATCCTAAGCCGCCTCCCAGCAAAATCAACCCGCCCGCAATGGTGTTACTCAGGGCGACGTATAACGCACGATCATCTGCAGGCGCGGCGTCGACCAGGTATACATTGCGGCCTAAGCGGACCCCGGCGATGGCAAAACCAATTATTATCACCGGTAAAGCCAGCACATATGGATTATCCGCAATAATTGGTATCCGGTTCACCAATAGAATAAAAACCCCGGCCAATCCGGCCAGCAAGGCGCTCAGCATCAGCGTCCAGCGACTGGTGCGGTCCGAAAGCAGCCCCCAAAAAGGACTGCTCAGCAGCTGCGACAGGCTGGCTGCGATGATAAATATGCCTAACTCGCCAGTACCGCCGCCTGTCGCCTGGCGTACATAAAGCGCATAAAAAGGCAGCGACAGCTCAACACTCACCAGTATGCCGCGCGTGAAAATATAGCTGCGGTAACCTGCATGCTGCTTGAACAGTTTTATACCGGAGCGAGTTTCTTCAAACGGATCCCTGGCGCCAGCAGTCGCACCCGGGTGTTCTTCAACAAGGACAACTGGCACCAGGCTGATCATCCATAATCCGCCAGCTGCCGCAATTAACAACAGATACGGCATGATGCTTTTTCCAGCGCCGACCTGTGTTTTAATGAAGATACCTGCCAGCAAGGCTAGTAAACCCCCGGCCGTCGCACGAACCGCCAGCAGCCGGCCGCGCGAACCCTGCGGGATGGTCTTGGCAAGCACTTCTTTATAAGCTACCGAGCTGAAACCCCGGCCAATACTCCCGGCAGCCAGCAAGACCATTATCCCGATCCCGGCGGCAAAAGCGGGCAGCAGGACAGCGGCAGGAACCATCAACAGCAGTGCCAGACCAAAGACCGCCCCGCCAGCTACCCAAAACCACTTGCGCACCGGCATCTGGCGTATTTGACCCGACACAAACAACTGCGGCAGCAGCGCGGCAGCACGCCTCACGGGATTCAAATATCCGATCATAGAAACCGGTATACCGAGGGCATCCATAAACCACGCCAGCACCAGACCGGGGCTGGCTAATTGATCCGCCAGCTTAGTTCCCAATCCGTTAATCGCGTTTAATGTGAAATTCTTGGGTATCAAAGAACATGCGCTTTCAGGAATTTCATCGCACACATCCTGTTCCCCTTCTCCATTAATGAACTCATACAGACGGTCACGCGTTTGAGCAATTTGCAATGCTGATTTCCTCTCGTCGAGTTTTTTAGTATCCCGTAAATATCGCCTGCCGTAGCGCGATCTCTGCCCCAATTATCTTGCTGAATAATCGATCGAGCTACATGATTTCAGGATCACTGCGCTTCAATTTCTGTTCAACCCGGAGCAGACCACGCAGGATTAACAACGCCAGCACAGAGGCCCCAACAGCTACAACCCGCTGCCCCAGCGCCACGGCGATGCCCAATACACTGGCAAACAATAGGGAGGCAGCGGTAGTCAACTCCTGCACCCCGCCTTTTGATCGCTGTCAGATGATCGTGCCAGCGCCCAGAAAACTGATCCCGGTGATAATCGCGGCAATGATACGGATGGGATCTGCATTAACCACCTGGCTGCCGAGCGCGCCTTCCAGTTGTCCAACCAACAGCTCGCCCATCATGACCATTATTGCTGCCGAACCGGCTACCAGCATATGCGTGCGCAATCCAGCCGGTTTATCGGCAGCTTCGCGGTCCATACCGATCAGTGCGCCCAGCAGCAACGCCGCTAACAGACGCAAGAGGATCGAAATTTGTTCATCAAAATAATACATTGTCATCCGTATAGGTAACTTCTAAAAAATTATCCTTCGTAGCTGTAACGGAATACAGCCGCAATTATTGCCCCATCCGGCATATCCTCCGGCTGAAGGGCATAGACCTGCCCGCTGTTGTTCAATGTCTGGATAGATGCCAGGTCCAACAGGTCCTGGCTTCCGGGTTGGTATTCCTGGTAAAGCTTTAATTTACCCTTCCCCGCCTCAAACTCACCCCAGATCTGGGATCCCAGCGCCACAAACAGGGTTTCCACCCGCCCGTAAAAAGCAGCCGGGATAATCTTGTCCAATTTATTGCTTGCCACCTGGCTTTCAGCGCTGCTCATCTCATGGTAGCGTCTCAGCGCTTGCCGCTGATCTGCCGTGAAGGTCGGCTCAACAATTTTCCAGGCTTGCAGGTGCAGCTGCGCTGCGTCCAGCTCGTCCGGATTGCCCTCAATTCCTTCTTCGACCAGATATGGATATTGGTTAGCCTCCTTGTAAATTGGCAGCAAGTAATCCACACCAGCCAAAACTAACGGAGCCTGTTCCTCAGCCAGCATTTCCATTATTCCGTTATTAACTTTTTGGAAAAAACGGAGCAGGTCGATCTTGCCATCATCCTTGCTGACACCCTGCCCATGGAAAACAGCCGGCCGGCCGGTAACCGCTCCGGCGGCATTCGTCCCAGTGTGGTACTGCAGCTGCCGCTCGGGGTCGTCAAACCTCAGCGCTTCACGCAGACTGGTTGGTACATCCTGGAGATCCAGTTCGTCTACTCCAAAAAGACTGCCTTCCAGCAGGCGCACCTGTTTCTGGCTAAGCGCCAGCAGGTAGTAATGCCCGTTTCTGCTCAGCAAAGGCAGCAGCGGTTTTAGATGAAGCCGATCCGCAATTACCAGCAGCGGCTCAAATTGGAGCGGCAGCCGATAATATTCCAGGTAATCCACGCTTGTGAACACTGCCAACCCATCGCTCTGGTGCTGCCAGAAATCCGTGTCCAACCTGAGAGTGTGCGCACACTCCAACTGTGACACGACCTCAGGTCTTCTAATTCCTCTTTCCAACAGGCGCTTCTCCGCCTCAGCCAGTAAATTTTTAAAGCGGATCGGATCCTGCTGCCTTTCGCGACCCATTCGATGCGTGGGCATATATATCGAAATCAGGCTGGCACCTGATTTATCCACCAATCGATTGAGTTTTTCTCTGTTCAATTTTTCCACGATGTGTTTATCCTTTCAGGCTGACCCTGGTTTAGGAGCGCCAGCAGTTCCTGTAAATTTTTTTCGTCCAATGGTACTTCGTGCGGTTCGTTCCATTTCAACCGGGCATGGCTTCCGTCCACACCCATCAGTAGAAACCGCATCGATGATTGCTGCCGGATCACCTGCTCGACCAGCTCGGGGGCCTGGTCATCTGGGGGCAGCACCACAATCGCCAGGTTGGCATCCACGCATTCCGCCGTTTCAGGGAATTCAGTTATGTCCTTCAATTCTGCAACAATTTCAAAACCCGCTGCTTTACCAATCACATTCTTTAATATATCGCCCACAAAGCGTGAGTTGTTCACCAGAATAATTTTTTGCAACATCATATTATTCGCCTCCGAACCTGGTCACCGGTCGATCTACTGGATTGGTATTTCAAAAACATCTTTAATCGAGCATAACAAAAAGCGCCCGGACTAGCATGTATCCAGGCACAAAATAGGGGTACAAATATAGATATATTTACAGATTGGAAAATATGAATATCAACTTTGTTTGATCAGCGCCAGGTATGCGGCAGCTTCGTCGCGCGTGCTGACGTTCAGCTTGTTTAATATGCTGTGCACGTGATTCTTCACAGTCCCAACTTCGATGATCAAGCGATCGGCGATCTGCTGGTTGGTCAGGTTTTGCCCCAGCAGTTCCAGCACTTCCACCTCGCGTGAGGTCAGACCTGCGCTCTCGATCACACCGGTCTCCAGGTCAGCGAACATGCCTGCCAGCTCAGAAACACGATCCATCAATGCGGAGGCAATCTCAGGAGAAACCAGCGCTTTGCCTTTCTGCGCAGCCCGGATGGCTTCCAGCATGTCCTCAACCGTGTCATCCCTGAGGATATACCCCACCGCCCCCGCTTCCACGTACTGCAGTACGCGCTCTTTCTTTTCTGTGACCCCCAGCACCAGCACATCCGTAGCCGGGGTTTTCTCCGTGACCGCTTCCGTCAGGCGCAGCGCGCCCTGTTCCGGCAGGCGGGTACTTGCCAGGAGTATATCCACATCCTCATGCTGTATGACCTCCAGCGCTTCCCCGACCGAGGTGGCACATCCAACCACCTCAATATCCGGTTCATCCTCCAATGTGGCAGCAATCACATTACTCATTAACCGTATCTCATTTACCAGCAGCACTCTAATCATTGGATAAACTCCTGTGAAGTCCAGGCGCTGCTCCAATTTTATCATGCGCGCAGTAATGGAGCAGCCGCGTTTTCAGGGATCATTTTATAGTAAAACAAACCGTATTGGTTCGCTTGATCCGTCCGCCCTTCTTATTGTTCCATTTATCAAAGGGATGCACGCGTGTGTATGCAACTTCACCCGGCTTTCGTTTTTACGGTTGAATCTTTCTGTGCGCCTTTATACCCCCTTGCGCAACAGGATCAGGTCAAATTGTATTCGACCGGGCGCCCGTCCTATAAAGTAACCTGCCCGGCTTCCAGCAGTTTTTTTAACTTTTTCAGATTCTGCAGCACGGCGAATTTTACTCTTTTCGCAGCCAGCCAACCAATCGGACCGGGCGTATCGGCTTCTAAAGCCCACTCATCCACCACCCGTGTGCCGTTTAACTCGGTTTTAAAGCTGAAGCGCATGTATAGTCTCTTCTCAGGCGGCAGCGTTTCAATCGCCACAGCCTTGTTCAATTTGAACTCAACCACTTTGAACCTCTGCTGGTCTGTATTGCGGGTCTGGTGGTAAGTCGTCCCAACTCCTACTGGCCCATCGCTGAGTTTTGCCACATCTTTAACATAATGGTTCCACTTGGGCAGGTTCTCAAAATCGCTGATATAAGAGAAGACCTCCTGCAGCGGACGATTGATCAGGATGGTATTCTTAAACTCGATCATTTATTTTTCCCGATTCGGAGAAGAAATCTGTTCCTCACTTCCGTTTAGAAAAGGCATAAATACACTTTTTAATTTAAACCAGAACGAATCCCGCTCACCGCTTTCAGGCTTAGCGCTCTTTAAGCGGGGGTTTTCAGTCTCCCTCATCATATTTTCACGTTCTCTTTTGGTTTTTTCGAATGCGAATTTTTCTAACATTTTTTTCTCCTTTGGCACAGTAAATCCATAATTCTGATTGTGAAGACAATTCTATTAAATAATGACGGCATATCGATAAACCGTTCAGATACTAGACCTTCAGGTTCACAAAAAAGCGCATGCCAAGAGCTGGGCAGGTTCAAGAAGCGGCTCGATCGCTTCCAATAACCATTCCTCGGAAGGGTTAAGCCGCCCTTCAGCGAACTGCTCCAGCTGGCATTTTGCCGGAACAATGGACAGTTTGAAGAGTATGCCGGTCCCTATATTTATAGATGAAAATTAATTCCTAAATGCTGGCGCGCTCTGTTGGATTAATTTCTTGATCTTAGGCTTATTGCGCTTGTAGCGGTATACAATCCGTCCCCTTTCCATATCATAAGGGCTGAGTTCCACCTTCACCCGGTCACCTCGAAGAACGCGGATATTGTACCTGCGCATCTTACCGCTGACATAACCCATCAATTCGTGACCGTTATCTAACGCTACGTTAAACTTTCCCGCCGGAAAAGCCTCCGTAACAATTCCTTCCACATCGAATTTTTCTTCTTTGCTAGTAATGGCAATCTCCTCTCTTATCTACTTTGTCCTTCCTTATTAATGTAATGCCTGTTCGCGTTTCCGCAACCAGCCCAGAAAAGCCAGCGTTCCAACCAGCAGCCCAAGCCATCCAGCCCAATAATCAAGCAGTCCCGGGAACCTGCCGGCGAAAGCGGCTTCTTGTTTGCGTTGTTTCAACTCGTCCACAAATGAACGGGCTGCATCTGCATTATCGACCTGCCCCATATTGAAAAGCACCGGAGCCACCCGCAATCCTGAAACACGCTGCCAGAGTATGACTTTTAATTGCTCGTCATCCAGATTGGCATTCACATCCGCGATGTGCACCGGTCCGGAAATGTTTTCAACCACCTTCGTCATAATGGGTTTGACCTGCGTTGAAAGCTGGCGCCTGATTTCTTGCGGTTTCTCCTGCGCCTCAACGATTCTGCCAGCCTGCTCCATCACATCCGTCAGGTTGACGCGCATATGACTGTTTTCCAGAGTGAAAGTAACCACGTTGTCTGGATAGGACGCGCTGCGAGCAGTATAGGTGTATGTATTATGACTTTCCTGCATAATTTGCCTCCTTTTATATCTAATTCGAACCCGCCTGGTTTGCGGCAAGCATAGGCTTTGCTGCCGACATCTTTAAATGACAATTTACCCATTGAGCATAATGAATAACTGTTTTACTTTCAATGTGCAGGTATATACATACAGGATATATATGGAGATATATATCCTGATCCTGGGAGACATTTTAAAGCGAATAAGCCGGATATTTGGTTTTCCATTTTGTGTTCCGGAGTCCGAGAAAAATCTATTGAGTTGATTTTCAAATCATCCCAAACTTGAGTATCAAGCCTGTGCGAATTTGACCGCCGGGTTATCTCGGATGAATGATGAATATATCGAAATCTATATCCAAGACGTATATAGCGATATATTGAATATGATATCTGCATGTACTATGGTAAATAAGTTACTTTGCTAGCAGAGAAAAAATGCCGCGCAAAAGCTTTATTCAACATTTGGTTTTCAAACAAGGAGGTTGTTTATATGAAGATTGATCAAAGTGTTTCTTCTCGTTCCGTTCCGTTTATCTTCGACATGCGCTGGAGACCAAAGGGTGAAACCTTGGCGGCAGTGGTATCGTACCTGCTTGTCGTTTTTGGCTTATACACTGCCTTTCAAATATTTACTACCGAGCGTGTGGCTATTAATTTTATAACTTTCGGTCCAATAACACTTGCGGTGCTGGGAGTGTTTATACCTGTGATTTACACAACGGCTGTGCGCCATCGCACGCTGGCTGACATTGGAGTCACAACGCAGAGGATATTGCCCAGCCTTCTTCTCAGCGTATTATTGGGCCTGGATACCTACTACAATACCCTGGGAAACCTGAACGTGATCTGGAACCGGCAGCTGGTTCCGCTGGTAGCCATGTCGATAGCGGTAGGTTTGTTTGAAGCCGTATTTTTCCGCGGCTGGCTGCAGCTGCGCTTCGAGGATGCATTTGGTATAGTCCCCGGACTGATCCTCGGCGCCCTGTGCTACAGCCTATATCACATCGGCTACGGTATGGAAGTTGATGAACTTCTATTTTTGTTCGGCCTTGGTCTGACATTCGGCGCTTTTTTCCGTTTGACCAAGAATATATTCGTCCTTTGGCCGTTTTATACGCCAATAGGCGGACTGTACACCAATATCAGCGATGGGCTGCAGATGCCTTTCGAGGCGACTTATGGATTCCTGCTCACATTGGGCCTCATTGCCCTGGCGATTACCATTGGGGCAGTCATCCAAAGGAAAGCTTCCAACTGAATTCATTGGATAAGCGGACATAAGTGATCAAGCGGAGGAGAGGTATATTGATCGAACACAAGAATCAGAAATCATGGAGACTTTAGATACAAATAATTGCCAACCCTGGCAGATGGCTGCACACCAGGTGCTCAAAAGACTGGGTGTTGACCCGGAAACAGGTTTACAGCCTGGAGAAATCAAAAAGCGCCAGAACCAATTTGGTCGAAATCAGCTGCGCACGATAAAACCGAAAAGCTCCTGGTTAATATTAGCGGAACAATTCAACAGCATTGTTATCTGGCTGTTGTTCGCTTCTGCTTTGATTAGTTTTATTTTCGGGGAATGGATTGACGGCAGCGCTGTTATGGCTGTGATCGTAATTAATTCCATGATTGGATATGTGATCGAACTGCGCGCCGTACGTTCAATGGAAGCTCTGCGGAAGTTGAGCAGTGTGGACACCAGGGTGCGCCGCCAGGAAAAGATACAGAAGATCCCCGCTGACGAACTTGTGCCGGGAGATATCGTACTTGTGGAAGGGGGTGATGTGATCGCCGCCGATATCCGGCTATTTGAGGCTTCAAAACTTCAATTGAACGAATCCACGCTAACAGGCGAATCAGAACCAGTTCCCAAGCATGTTGAAAAGCTGAGCGGCAAAACTCCGCTGGCGGAGAGAAATAATATGCTGTTTAAAGGAACTGCGGTTACTCGAGGGGCAGGGCAGGGAGTTGTGACTGCTACCGGTATGGATACTGAATTAGGAAATATATCCACTCTAGTTGAGGGCGCGGAGAAAGAACACACACCGCTCGAGGAACGCCTTGATGACTTAGGAAAACGTTTAGTCTGGATTACTTTCGCCATTATCGTTGTGATCGCCGTTACCGGCATTTTGCGCGGAAAAGAAATCATGGTGATGGTCAAGACTTCGATCGCTCTGGCTGTAGCAGCAGTACCGGAAGGGCTTCCTGTTGTTGCCACTATCGCCCTGGCGAGAGGATTGCGCCGCATGGCTGAACAGAATGCGCTGGTGAACCGTCTGGCATCTGTGGAGACGCTCGGCAGTACCAATACTATTTGCACAGACAAGACTGGCACTCTGACCGAAAACCAGATGACGGTCACAAGAATAGTTCTGGGTAAAAATGAATTTCGGGTAAGCGGTGAAGGACTGCAGATTCAAGGAGAATTCTCGCAAGATGAAACAAAGGTAGATATCGATGAGCATCCTGAACTCGTGCAGGCCCTCGAAGCAGGTATTTTATGCACCAATGCTGCAGTCCGGAAAAACCCGGACGGAAAATTAGAGACGGTAGGCGAACCACTGGAGATCGCCATTCTGGTTGCGGGATTAAAAGCAGGCATAATCAAATCCGAACTGCTGTCAAAATACCCGGAGGAACGTGAGGTAGCCTTCGATCCCGAGTTGAAAATGATGGCGACTTATAACAGCAACAACGGCGGGTACCGCGTCAATATAAAAGGAGCACCCGAAGCTGTCCTTGAAAAATGCGCGTATTATATGGACAGCAGCGACCGTTTCCAGATGGAAGACGGTTACAAAGATTTTCTTTTGAGGAAGAATAAACAACTCGCAGAACAGGGGTTACGGATGCTAGCATTTGCCGAAAAACGGTCTGACTCTTCAAAGGTACAACCTTACCAGGAACTTACTTTCCTTGGACTGGCAGCCATGCATGATCCACCCAGAGAGGATGTCGCCAAGGCGATCCAATCCTGCAAAAGCGCTGGTATCCAGGTGTGCATGGTAACCGGCGATCAGCCTGTTACAGCTAAGAATATTGCGGCTGCTGTTGGTCTCACAGATGGGGACAGCCAGGTTGTCCTGGGCAGTGAGTTGAAAAAACCCAAAAATTTATCCGAACAAGACAGACAGCGCTTTCTCTCCACACCTGTGTTCGCTCGAGTAAGTCCAAGACAAAAATTGGATTTAATATCGCTGCACCAAAACGCTGGGAGAATTGTCGCGATGACTGGAGACGGCGTCAATGATGCTCCAGCATTAAA
>Ga0180438_10008813_pt1 | contig 12732 bp, 13 predicted proteins | sample SS_ome_12_FD_132455 | JGI IMG/M metagenome (GOLD analysis project Ga0180438, IMG submission 132455) | Hypersaline lake sediment archaeal communities from the Salton Sea, California, USA - SS_3_D_2 metaG | ecosystem: Environmental > Aquatic > Non-marine Saline and Alkaline > Hypersaline >...
ACCTAGTGCTGACCCATGGACTCACATTTATCGCGGTATGTACCATCATGGGAGGCCTGTTTATTGCAAAGATATTGCTACAACGTCCTACCATTAAAAGCCAACTTTTTCCCTTTATCGCTATTTTGATTGTCTTTGTTATTAGTGTTGCAATTGGGTCAGTTATACTTCTACCACTGATGGTGCTCTCGCCCAGTATAATTCTTCAACCTTTCCAGATTTACACATGGATTTCTGCGATCCATATACCTCGTATTGTAAATCTAATGGGCATTTTCACCTTAATTGGACTGTTTATCAGTTTTAAAAGACGGAGAGATTTTGATATACTCTTATTTGCATGGATCATCTCAATCTTCATAGTTGCAAACTTACTTTTCATCCAAGATCCATATGGACAAGGTTGGGATATTTTACGTTTTATAGACTTCATGTTAGTTCCTATGGGAATACTAGCAGGCAAGGGATTTGTTGTTTTTATACAGGAAATTCAGATACGCCTAACGCGATTTGATTCTTTTCCACGTATCACAAAAAGTACGATAGGGATTACTGTCATATCATTGCTCGCTTTAAGTTCGGTTTTATCTGTAATAATGTCTATTTACTATTCCACTCCAGATTTCTATGTGTCGCGTGATGAAATCAATGCTTTGCAATGGATACAAGAAAATACCGAAGACGATGCAATATTTATTTGCAATTATGATTTCTATGAAATCGCTGTTTTCGCCGATAGACAAATTGTTTTTGCAAATCCAAGGTTCATGTCCCAGTATAAGATGGATGTCAATGACCGAATAAATGATGTTGATGTATTTTATACAACTTTAGAGCAAAGTCAAATCAAGGACATTATTCAAAAATACGATATCGGATATGTCTATATTGGTAGAATCGAAAATGAGGTTTATTCAACAGAAGGATTAGAAAAATTCGATAGTTGGAAAAACCTATTCGAGGAAGTTCATAAACAATCAGATATTAGTATATATCGAATTAAAAACTATAAAGATGGCAATATAGAAGTTCAGTGGGATGGTGCTTCAGATTCGACGGTAACCCAGCAATTTTATACCGGCTTAATCTTGCATCTAATTGGAATTCTTATAAGTGTCGTGTTCCTATTCCAAAGAAAAATTCAGGACTTAATCCTTAATTTTAAGGAGTGAACTACCACCGAACAAGTTAGGTGGTTTCTGCCCTCCTAAACTGTTCTGCTTAGCCAACACGGTTGGTCGCATTCAGCCTAGTCATTGACAGTTCGGGCTGGTCCACAGCAGCCCCCGTCCCTCAAGGGACACTTGAGGGACGACAGTAACCTCATCGGTACTGTGTCTTGTGTACGCTCCCAACGCCAAGCCAGACACCTCGGCATACTGTACGCTTAAATATTATGTTACTTAATTTAAGTGTAGGGCGATATATGTGAAAGTGAAACACTAGACCGCAATTCATCCCCCTAATTGGGGGGGTCTTCTTGCGAATTCGTTATAAAAAATCTTGTAGTGAAGAAAAGTTTTTTAAAAGAGAACGTCTTTGGTTTAAATGTTCAAGAAAAGTTTTAGGAAAAATACCCTACTTTTCAGAGTTTAAAGAAAGGCTATCAAAAGAGCCGATAAACGAGTTCTTAAAAGACTGCTTTTCTTACCATAAAAAATCACGAAATTCAATGTGATTATACATAGAGTTGTTATTAATGAAATTTAGCGATTTAAATATAGAACAAAAAATTGTAGAGGCCCTTAGTATCTATGGGCTTGAAGAACCAACTGAAATTCAAATAGAGGCGATCCCTCTAATTCAAAAGGGTTTTGATGTGATCGGTCAATCAAAGACCGGTTCTGGTAAAACGGCTGCATTTGCAGTACCAATATTGGAAAAAATCGATGAAAGAATTACCAAACCTCAGGTTTTGGTTTTGTCACCAACTAGAGAATTAGCTCAGCAAATTGCTGAAGAATTTATGAAGTTTTCAAGATTTATGCGAGTAAATATAGCGTGTATTTATGGCGGTGTCTCTCTAGAGCCCCAGATTAGACAATTAAGGAAGGCTCACATCGTTGTAGGGACGCCCGGAAGAACTCTTGACCATATAAGACGAGAAACGCTAGACCTACGTAACGTAAAAATCTTCTGTCTAGATGAGATAGATCGAATGTTGGACATGGGTTTCATCGAAGATGTCGAGATTGCAATTCGTGCATTGCCAGAAGAAAAGCAAATGCTATTCTTTGGCGCAACATTATCGAATGATATTCTCAAGCTTGCTAATAGATTTTCAAAAAATTTGGAATTCGTTCAGACAGAAACACATGTCAGTGATAACTTGTTGAAACAATTTTACTATGAATTAGACTTTCGACAGAAGTTTTCCTTGCTAGCTCATCTTTTGAAAAAAACGGGAACAGACAAAGCAATAGTATTTTGCAATACAAGACGTGAAGTTGACCTTATAACCAAAAATCTACAGAATAATGGTCTCTCCGGAAAGGTTTCAGCATTACACGGAGGACTTAGTCAAGCAAGAAGAAACAGCGTGATTAGAGACTTTCACGCTGGAAGATTTAAGGTGTTAGTGGCAACAGATGTCGCGGGCAGGGGTCTAGACATTGACGATGTCAGCCATATTGTAAACTATGATATCCCCCAAAACCCAGAAGACTATATAAATAGAATTGGAAGAACAGCAAGAGCGGGAGCCGAAGGCGAGGCGATTTCGCTATTATCAGAGAGAGACTTTGATTCATTTCAAAGAATAATGATTCATGATTTGCCTATAGAAAAACTAGAAGTACCAAAGATTAAGCGCTTAAGATTCGAACGAGATAGTTATAATAAACGCCCTAGGAAGAAGAAAGCGCCTCAAACAATGAACGAAAATAAAATATACAGCAGCCATTGCCTTTAACACACATTAATTCCATTTTATTTTTCATTAGATTCTTGGCAATGACAATTTTTTTATTTATTCAATTACTTAAAGCGTAGATGTATCACGCCCCGGTACATGCCTCGGTATCTCTGTATAGCGTATCGGAGAAGTGAGAGCTCAGTTGGCAGAGCGGCAGCCTCGTAAGCTGTTGGTCGTGGGTTCAAATCCCACTCGGGGCTTCATATTTCTTTTTTATCGTATTTAAGTGGATTTTAGGTTAAAAATGCGTTCAGCTAGGTTTTTAATATAGTCCTTGTTTTCTAAACAAGCAATCCATTCGCTTGGTATCGCCTCAACGCCTAAATAAGCACCAGCAATTGCACCTGTCATCGCGGCAATAGTATCAGTGTCTTTACCTAAACAAACTGCATATGTGACTGCATCCTCAAAGCTATTCAAATTCGATAGAAATGAGTAAACCGCTGAAGGAACTGAGTTAAAGGCTTCGACACCATTACCTAATTCGTCAATAACTAACTGGTGATCGCGTTTTTCATTTAAAAGATTTAAGATCTTGTGAAGTTTTTGTTTGTATACATCCTGTTCTGCAATACCCAATATTTCATTAACGAATTCAGTTGCATCTAGTGAATGTGTCGATTGGATTGATCTAAGTGCGATAGCGATTGCGTGGGCTTGAATTTGAGCACCTTCTATTCCTAAGACATGTGCGTGAGTAATTTCGCTACATTTGACAGCTGCTTCGTAAAGATTTGTAGGAGTATCATAATAAACGAGACTTATTGGTGCAATACGCATAGCAGCCCCGTTTCCATAAGAACCCGTATCGAAAAGTGTTTTGGCATTTGCCCTTTTTTGAAGGATTTTCATTGTTCCAAAACCATAACCTCGTTTTCTATCAAAATTCTCAATAAATCTTTGAAGTATGTGATTTTTATCAACGAGTCCTTTGTTTGCTATAATTGATTCAGCAATACCAATCGCTAATTCCGTATCATCAGTGTAACTGCCTTTAGGTAACCTTCCGTCATGCATCTCAAGCGGTATAGTGCATGTTGCGTTAATTTCTTGAGGAGTCAAACCCTCATACGGCATACCTATTGCATCACCAACGGCTGTGCCGATTAAAGCACCAACAAACTTAGATTTCAAGACTGATTGGTTCATTTAGTCACCAGAAACTTCGTAAATCGTTCGCTACATCTTCGGGTGCTGTTTCAATGATAGGTTCAGCATAGAAGTTCTCCATAAAGGCCGTATCTCCAGTATAAAATGGTCTTAAAACTGGTCTAGAAATCAGTTTTACATGAACACGAAAATATTCGCTTACATCAACGTCAATCGGACCAGAATAAATTGTAAGATTTAGGCTACGTACGTATCGTTTCTCCCATAATCCAAAAAAGATCTTTGAAAGTCCTTCTGAAAAATCGCTAATTAAGGTTTCATCAAATGCACGAAAATGAGATATAGGCCGCGTTACAATGCCGATTACTTCATTCTTACCCATGGGCGCATAATTTGTCAACCATGAAACTGCTCCACTTGTACCTATAAATCGTTCTTTTAGCCACTTCTCAGTTCTTTCTAAATCTGCCCAGTAGTTCGTACCATGTGCTTTATGGTATTCTTTACTTTTATGAAGGATTTCAAGCAGTTTTCCAGACCCTTTTATATCGCTTGTGATCTGTACATGTGGATGCACGATAGAAGCGCCAGCAGGTGGCATATAATTCATGTTTATTGAGCAGAATTTCAGTTCATTATTCAATTCATATATCCGAGTAAAGTAATCCGCGCTCACTGTAAAGCAATCTTCCAGCAGTTCCTTTGTAATTTCGTTTAGTCCAAGAAAATGGTCTTCCGATAAAACCCCGACTGCATGGTGTTCTGCAAACGGAAATAAATTTGGTAGAAGAACAAACTTACCTTTTTTTAAGCGTCCTTCAGGTGCAACTTCAGGTGGGAATTTTGGCGTCGTCGTTTCTAGATTCTCGGGACAGAAGAAACATTTTTCACGTGTCCTTTTAATCACTTCATGAATGGTGTCATCATAATCTGAAGGTGCCTGTGCTTGCTTAACGCGCAGACTCCTACCTAAATTTATTCGACACCAGTAATCTAATAAAGGATGCTTTCGGAATTCTATTTCTTGTTCATCTAGTTCGAAATCCTTCATGGGGCTCAGTAATCTAGCCGTTCTTATGAATTTATCAAACGTTAGTGCAGGGGGATTTTCGTTTTTCCATTCTTCCATTGTATTCACACTCAAAGAAATTGTAGTAACAGTTACATAGCTTTTAAGGCTGATTTAAACTACTATTCACGAATTTTTAGTACTAAAATGAAAAAATCAAAAGGTTATAATGATTTATTTTTAATGTAATCAATCACAATTACTGGCTTTTTTGCGCCTCTCTTGCATATTTCATGACTTCTTGTGCTTCTTTCTTCGAAAGTCCTTCGACAAGTCTTTCGACACCCGGTGCTTTAATGATGATGTTTGAAAACATTAATCCCTCGTCGATCTGGAGATTAACTATTGACTCATAGGGGTAATCCTCAAGCTGTTGACCGATCGCCTTAGGAATACGAAAAATAAGCCTCTGCGTTGTTACGATAAGTTGTGGTGGATATACTGCATCCTTAAAAGGAGAGGTATCTGCAACATAAAGAATATTTTCATCAGTTGCTAAATAATTTTTTAGTTTTTTAGCGAGCCGTTCCACTTTTCCCATAAGCAAGCCTCCGTTCTCTGCAATAATAGAATCTGTATCTAATTAAAACACAACTGCCTCTCATATAAACCTTTTTTTATTTGCTTCCTTTTCTCAATAACTTCTCGATTTTTGATAGGAATCGAGAGGTTTTTACTGTTTTTTCATCTACTTCATGGATTTTGCTATGCTCTACTACAAAATAACGGGTAGACGGAGGGTCATCAAATAACCTATTGACCTCAGAAACAGTTTGATGTAATTGAACACAATGAGGCGATCCATCCACTGTTATAACGGAAATCTCCTCTAATTTCGCACTCTTTACCATTGTTACAAGTTTAAAAGCGATCATATTCATATGATCTCGTTCAAGACAAACCGCTAAAGCTACTCTTCCTTCAGCATACTCTTCTAAAATGTTGGGATGCTTTTCAGCCATGCATGTACCGTATAAAAGCAGCTTTTTTTTATTCATGATTTCACGGGTGCCTATATTCGTTGAAAGGAAGTCCTTTATAACTACCTCGCAAGAAGACCCCCCAACTTGTTGGGGGGATGAATTGCGACCCTTAAGTGTTTTTGAACGTAAATAATAATCCTTTTCCATATTTAATCAACTCTACTTTTTTGACATTAGTGTTGACAATAGTTCCGTGTGAGTCACTTAATCTTACATATGTTCCATAATTAAATACGCCTTTTACTTTGTAGTGTTTACTATTATATGTTACCAAGTCGTGTGATTGTAACTGGTATCGTTGTCTCCTAATTGACGGCTTAAAGCCTTTTCTATTCGTCTGGAGAGAACGATTATTGCGCCTCAGTTGCCTCACTTCATACGGCTTACACCGTTCTTGAGTTGTTCCTCCCGCAATAACAAACGCATCATTGATATGTGACTTTTCCAGCCCTAACTTGTTACGCTGGTATTTAGTGACGTATCCGTAAGTATGATCTGCACCTAACTGTTCTACTAACCCCCAACGAATGTTGATAATACATGCGGCTGCTTTAAGTGACTTCTTTGCCTGCTTCTGGATGTGAGGATAGCCAAACTCCTCGGCGGTCTTATCTCCCTTCTTAAGATTACAGTTCCTACATGAGATCGTCAAATTCGACACTCTATCTGTGCCACCTCTACTTTTCGGGACGATATGCTCTACTTCTAAGGGCACGTTTGTGTTACCACAATAGGCACACTTTCGCCCCCACTTATCTAACAGATACTCTCTGACTTCGTAGCCCTGAAGTTCGCCTTGCTGATACTCTACTCCTGTAATTTCTGGGTTCTGCATTTTCTGTGTATCAAAATTCCCCACCTCTACCTTTTTGAAGGGTATCGGAAGCAGTGTTGCAAGTGTTTCCACTAATCGAATATGTGAGTCATGCCGATGCGGGTTACTAGGAGCTAACCATCCTTCAGGGCGCGTACGATTATCAAATCGTGGTGGTCGATATCCTAATCTACCTCTACGCGTTCTACGATACCTCCGTTTTTCCTCTAGCTTGTTAGAGACGTCCTTTCGCAAGCTCAACGTCCCACTGATAACTTCTAACGTATCGGTCTTGGCACTAAAACCGATTTCAGTAAATCCAATATCCATTCCCAGTTTAATCGGTTGTGTCGCCTCTCCAGTGGCATAATTCAACTGAATGGTGAAAGGACACCGTTTTACTACTGTAGCCTTGCCTTCTTGTAATAACTTCTTTCCGTTGTGCTGTGTGGTAGGCATGAGCGGTTGCCCTCTCATGTTCAGCACATAGATAGGTACTCTCAAGTCCTATCTCCTCCTTTAAATTGCTTTAAAGCAGGTTGGTTCTCTTCGCCAAGGTTATCAGTCAGTACTATACGGTGATCACTGAGAGTTTCCTCTCTGTTTAAACCACCGTTTACAGAGCAAAGGACTAGAGAAGCATCCTTTGGTGTGTTCTTTAACTCTCCTGATAACGTAGATGCCGCCATGTTGTTTCCACCATGACCTCTCTTAGGCTAATCAACTAATTACTCTTGCTCCTCACGGAACAAGCCCCCTAACTCGTTAGGGGGTGATTGACATTAAACATTGAAGCTCCTCCAATTAAGTTCAATAATTTCGATAAGGTTAAAAAGAATATGTTGACATATGTAAAGTTATTTTTAGGGATGAGAATAAAATGGAACTATCGATTCGCTTTGCAGGATCAGGCGGCCAAGGGACAATCACTGCTGGGGTTATCTTGGCACGTGCAGCTACACTTTATGAAAATCAATATGCTACATTATTTCAAAATTATGGGGCAGCAGCACGAGGCGGGTTAGCTAGCTCTGAGGTAAAAATTAGCCCTCACGAAATAATCTTTCCAAACGTAACAAAACCAAATATTCTTGTAGCTATGTCCCAAGAAGCAGTAGATGCTTATATTGATGATATTGAAATTAATGGCATTTTCGTTTATGATGAGGGATTAGTGAAAGAAGCAACGCTAAAATCTGAATCAATTAGAAAAATTGGAATACAAGCTACTAATACTGCAATAGATCTAGGAAACAAGGTAGTCGCTAATATAATTATGCTCGGCTTCTTAGTCGGCCTGACAGAAGTGGTTTCGCAGGGCACCATCGAGAAAGCTGTTCTTGAAGTTGTACCAACAAAGTATAAGACTATAAACTTACGGGCACTTGAAGTTGGCTTTGCTTTGGCGGAAAAAGTAGCAGAATAAACCAGAAATTAGTAAAATTCTTTTTTAACAACACATCTTCTATATCTTATTAATGACAAGTAGGAGAATATTGCCTAGGGGCAGATTAGGAAAGAAAGTTTTGAAACGAATATAGTAATGCGCGGCTTCTTGTCGGCATGTGAAAAACAAGTGCACTATAAAGAATTTATACTAAAAATTAATGCCTATAGTTAATTTTTCTAGTAAAATATAAATAGTGAATTATCGAACTATTTAAAGGGGATCTTATGGTTATAATCAAAGTCACAAGAAATTCACAAATAACTATCCCAAAAGACATAAGAGAAAAATTAGACATAAAAGAGGGAGATATAGTAGAAATTAGGACCGAGCTTGGAAAAATTGTTATAGAAAAAATAGAAAATGACATATGGGACGATTGCAGCGATTTTCTTCCTGAGAATTTTGAAAAGATTTTGAAAGAAATAAGATCAGACGCTACAAAACGATTTAAACGGATGGGCATTCTGCCATGAAGATCTTTTTTGACACAAGTATACTTGTGTACATAGATAGAAGAAATGAAGTTGTTATAACTCTTTGTAGAGAGTTTAGAAAAGAACATGAAATGAATATAAGCACAGTAACTGTTTCAGAGATTTTAACCGGTTCGTTTCTTAGAAAAGATTTTGAGAAGGCAGTATTAAAAGCTAAAAAAGTTTTGGGACAATTTTCTTGGATTGAACTAGATGGAAAAGTCGCAGAAAAAGTTGGGCAATTAAACGCTTATTTGATTTCTCAAGGATTACCGATCGAATACCAAGATGTTATAATTGCAGCATCTTGTATTTTAACAAATTCAGATTATCTTCTGACGAGAAATAAAGCACATTTTGAAATAATTCCTGCTTTAGAGAATAAACTTTTTACGCCTGAAGAGTTTATCGAAAATGTAATTAAAAAGAATTTATAACTCTGCATATTTTGCAAAAATACAGCTTTGGAAAACGAAGAGGCACTAAACTAATCTTTATCCGCATTTCATTGAGTTTACTTCTACAAACTTTATTTTATTCCTTCATTTCGTTTATCAATGATCAATTTTGTTTTTCCTAAACTCTTTTCATAAGTTCCCATAGGACACGTTTTAACAGGGAAACTACGGTTGATCATGTGACGTGATATGTCACGGACAACGCTTTTAACTACGCTTTTCTGTTCTTCATTTTCAGGATCAGTCAGTTCTACGCTATAACGTACATCTGTAGTTCCCTCTAGTGATGAGAGCTCTACTCTAAACTCTCCAACTGCAATCCCAAAAAGCTCGTGAAGTTTTCTTGTTGCATTGACGGCCACATTTTCGAGATCAGAACGGATAAGGAATGTTCCACCAACCTTAAATTCGTCCTTAACTTTTCTTCCCAAAACTTGTATACGAGGATAGCCCGATGCAAAGCATACACAATCATTTTCCGCGACAAGTTTGACTTTATCTCCAGTGCGATATCTAATTGTGGAGTAACCTCCAGCATAGATATGAGACAATACGAGTTCACCAACTTCGCCTTCACTAACATCTTCGCCGTTTTCATCTAATACTTCCATATAAAATACATCTGTCCAAATATGGGAGCCATCCTGAGCAGTACACTCATGCCCGACAAATGGTCCTCCTTTTTCACATAATCCAAAAACGTCATATGCCTTATAATCAGGTCCCAATCCTTCTTCAATTAGTTTTCTTGTTTCGTTCGTCCATACTTCAGCGCCATGAGAGCCGATACGCCAAGAAACATCTACTCCATTATCACCTATGTAATAACAAACCCGTTTGGCGTAAGTTGGTGTACAGCACCACACCTCTGGTTGAAAACGTTGCATGGCTGCAATACTCTGGTCGATTGGGGCAGCACCTTGAGGTAATATTTTCATGCCGAGACGTCGTGCCGCCTCATCAAAAATCAACCCCCCCGTAAAAAAGCCATAGCCATAATTGACCTGAAGTGTCATCCCTTCCTCGCATCCGCAAAGCTTGAGCGAACGGGCCCCGAGTGTGCCCATTACCTGCAGGTCAACATCGATAAAACATGATGCAGTAGGCATGCCCGTTGTCCCTGAAGAGGTGTGTTTTCTAAGCGTAAGTTCAGGATGCCAGCAAATTTCGCTATTAGGAAGAGCTTTCAGTTCATCTTTAGTAGTGAACGGCAATTTTTTGATATCATCAAGACTCTTGATATCTGTAGGATCCACATTGGCTTTCCTAAATTTGGTTTTGTAAAAAATAGTATGATCATTTAACCATTTTGCAGTATACTGGAATTTCTTCAATTGAATCGAGCGTAACGCATTGATATGAGGAGGATAGATGCCTAAATCCATTTTTTAATCCACCTTCAGAACCGTGTGCTTCAAAAGGCAGATGAATCATCCTTATAAGGTTTATGTGCAACAAATGTTAGCTGCGATTGAACGGTTTAAAAAAAATAATAGCTTGAGGTGGATGAAATGACAAAAACTACCGATCCTGAACATTTAGTCTTTGAAGTTAATTCGACTTGGGATGGGAAAACTGGCGGAAAACTCACTGCCACACACAGCGGTTATGAGGTACAGTTTGATACTCCAACGGATTGGGGTGGTAATAGTAGAGCTTTATGTCCTGATGAGCTTTTCATGTCGTCCGTTGCTGGGTGCATTACCACGACTTTCTGCTACTTTTGCAGAAAGATGAAATTTCAGCCTATTGAATTCAAATTAAAAGCCGCTGGAGATGTAGACTTTGTACAAAAGGTGAGAGCTTATCGGCTAACAAAAATTGTAATAAATGCTGAAATGCTGGTTGAAGAAGGTGAGGAACGGCTCGGTGAGAAATGCTTCGAGTTGAGCGTTGAATATTGTCACATCACAAAATCAATTGACAAATGCATTCCGATTGAAGTAAATAATCTTAGTATGCGAACAAAAGCTATTTGAAGTAAAAATACATCTTTACAAACCTCATTAAACCTAGATTAGGTGAGAAATATGGCAGAACCTTGGAAAACTGATAAGTGGTGGGTTTCCCCCTATAATTTCATTGAAGAGACAAAAGTAGAATTCCCTAAGAATATTGAATTTGAGGATATCACACTAAGAGATGGAGAACAACAGGCAGGCATTGTTCTCAGAAAAGATGACAAACTTGCAATAGCCCACAAATTAGCGGAATTAGGTGTCGATAGAATTGAGGCAGGTATGCCTGCAGTATCGCCAGACGATAAAGCCGCAATTAAAGCTATCGCAAAAGAAGTTGATGCTAAAATATTTGCATTTACCCGATGCATGAAAGGTGATGTTGATCTGGCGCTTGAGTGCGACGTCGATGGCGTCATCATGGAAATTCCAAGTTCCGATCATATCATAGAACATGCATACGCCTGGGATTTAGAAACAGCGCTGAGAAAATCAATTGAAGCAACAGCGTATTCAGGTGAGCATGGTCTTTATACATGTTTTTTCTGCATCGATTCAACTCGTGCTGATGTAGATTGGTATTTGAATCTTCTAGAGAAGGTTAGTGCCGAGGGACATGCAGATTCCGTGGCACTTGTAGATACGTTTGGTGTTTGTACTCCTGAAGCTACACGATATCTCACAAAAAAGATAATCGAACGAATAAAGAAGCCTGTTGAAATGCACATGCATAACGATTTCGGCCTTGCGGTAGCAAACTCTATTGCAGGTCTACAGGCTGGCGCTGAAGTGGTGCACACAACAGTGAATGCAATCGGCGAACGACTTGGTAACTGCGCACTTGAAGAGATTTTAGCTGCCTTAAGGATGCTCTATGGCGTGGATCTGCCAAAAATCAAATTCGAAAAACTCTACGAAATGTCAAAATTAGTCCAAAAACTCACAAATATTAAAATGCCACCAGCCAAACCAATTGTTGGAGACAACTTCTTTGTTACGGAATCAGGAATAGTTGCTGGTTGGTGGAAGCGACTGAAGGAAAAAGGCATGCCTCTTGTGATGTATCCAATTCTTCCAAAAGCGATCGGGCAGGAAGATGTCCACATCGTGCTTGGGAAGAAGTCTGGCATACCATCAATTCTCATAAAAGCTGAAGAGTTGGGTCTACCAGAACCTACAGAAGACCAAGCGCTAGAAATCTTAGCTAAAGTCAAGGATTTTGCAATTGAGAACAAAAGAATCCTTACCAACGAAGAATTCGAAGAAATGGCAAAGGGCGTTCTTCCATAATAATAATTTTCTTCTTTCTTTTTTTAACTTAATCGGCGGGAAGTCCCCTTCCGACAGGTGGGGGATGAAAGCCGCTGGCCTTATATAGAATTTATGGCTATAACCTAGTAAGTAACAGAGTTCTACGTGAAGTCCATGAAACTCACACAGAAAATCAGGATTTTTCCGACACCAGAACAGGAAACGGTGCTCTGGAAGCTCTCAGAGAAATGC
>Ga0180438_10008814_pt1 | contig 12732 bp, 19 predicted proteins | sample SS_ome_12_FD_132455 | JGI IMG/M metagenome (GOLD analysis project Ga0180438, IMG submission 132455) | Hypersaline lake sediment archaeal communities from the Salton Sea, California, USA - SS_3_D_2 metaG | ecosystem: Environmental > Aquatic > Non-marine Saline and Alkaline > Hypersaline >...
ACTTTTTCCCACATAGTTCCCCTCCCAGAAAACTGTTAACTTATTCCAACGAGCTCCTCGATTTCGAATTCAACCTGCTCTTTGAGCGGCAACCCCTCGCCATAATCGGAATCGTAATCGCCCTCGAGCAGCAGGCGACGTTTCGTGCCGCTGGCTGCTGTGACAGCGAGATCTTCGCCGGACATTGTTATGCTCACGGTTGATGCTGGCGTTAGCTCGACATCTTCGCGCTCATTAATCACGTTGCCGTAGAGATCCAGGAGCGTCCATGTCAAGCTGTTCGGCGTCAAAGCATTGTCGTCTTCATCAGTTATCACGGCCTGAATTGTATAGGTGCTTTCTTCTTTTGCTTTTGTTGTCAGTTCCGTCATAGCCTACTCCTCCGTGAATGCGACCCCAGCCTTTTTGGGGCTAAAGGCAAAGCCGGCCTTTAGCGAGCTGAAGGCCAAACCGGCCGCTTTGTACGAAAATGCAACCTGTGCGAGTCCTGTTACCGCTATCGATGTGTCTGCTTTTATGTCATCGATGTAAACAAAATGGCCAGAATTGCAGGCGCGCCCAATAAGACCCACTCTGATTGAATCCGGATTATAAGCTGAAGTGTCCTGATTAACATCAGAGGCAATAAGGTCTCCGTCAACATACAGCTCTGTCCCGCCAACTGAAGCATCCTGGACGAAATGCGCTTCTAAATAATGAAATTCATCTAGGCTGAAGTTTGTATCATCGCCATATTCAGCATACTGCCACGAACCACGCCATTGTGATGGTGTTGTAGTCCCAGCAGAACGTATGCCAAATCGGCCTAGTAGCGTGCCACCATCAAAAATTTGTAGGGTCCAAACGCCTTGGTAAGTGCCGTCTAATGTCAGCCCCGAATCTACATAAAGATAAATTCTTACCCACAGGTCGCCATCAACTTCCGTAAATGCCTTTACGCCATAAGCGCCACCTGTATCTACTCCGTCGGCTGTTACCTTGAAACCATAAGTGCCATGCGCTTCGGCATCTCTTGACGCTTCGAAAGTCCAGGACCCATTCTCGGTGACAGAATCAAATTCTGATTCGTCGCCGGTTTCCGCGTTTATTACAAACAGTCCGCCGGTTTCAGCCATTTGACCCTGCCCGCCTACTGAGTTCTTAAGCTCTGTGGGCGGGCGGGGAGTTGCAAGCCCACATATACAAAAGGGTCCGGCGTTTCAGCCCCGTTCGCATCAGACCAGTTAATGCCGCTATAAGCTACTGACAAATCGGGCCGAGTCAGTATCGTGCGTATCCCTACCGACCGGTGCTGGTCCCATGTCACGGGCACATCCATAGTCGTCAGCGTAGTCGTGCCAAGACTGGTATGTGCTGCCGGGTTCTGCGCGTCGACCACGGGATAGTCTGAGACAAACAGCTCATACGATACTGTGTGATCCCCCGGTATCGGATCGCCGTTCGCAAACTCGGTAACGGCATTCCATTCGACCGTTGCCAAGTCCGTGTAGATGATTTCCTGCGCCATCAACAGTGGCGCGAGCAGCACCAAAAGAATTGCGAGTTTTTTCATCGTTCCCCTCCCAGGAAAATATTTGCCTATTTTTTTGCGCCGTTTAGCCTTCCCTCGTTTTTGGCAGCCAGCGCCTCTACCGTACGCAACCTCGTGAAGATGTCAGCCAAATCGCGCTCGACCGTTTTGAGTACGTAACGGATCACGCCAAACATGCTGCCCACGTTTAGAACAAGAGTCACAATCACTATCCAATCACGAACCGCCCACGCTGAAGTGTCCATTGCTGCCTCCTTTTACTTATGCTGCCTCAATATATTTACAATCGAGCTGCACGCGATTGGCGTCCAGATCGATGCTGATTCCGACCACCTCACATTTATTGTTGCCGTACCAGGCGCTAGATTTACGATCAATCTGTACCGTTACGTTGTCCATAATCTCGAGATCGATCACATGCGTTTTGGTTACCACAGGAAAAACAGGCCTGATGCTTTCCATTTCATCCAAAATCGCGCTAGCCAGAGTCGCAGCATCGGCAGCGTCTTTCAGCAGCGTCTCGAATTCTTTCTCTCGGTACGTTTTGTAGTTGTCGTGGACGTCCGACTCCCGCGACGTGTCGGGATATTCGATATAGTCTCCGCTATCCTGATCCTTGTCGTATTTCACGATCACAGAGGAAAGAAACTCCGTCGAGTCATATTCGGCTGACGGTTCCGTAAGCTGCTCATCGCGCAATATGGTTTTTGAGCTCGCAGCGCTATTATCCGTCAGGCGAAATGTATATAGGCCATCACCCTGGACAATGAAATTGCCGAATACACTGAGGCTCATGTTTTCAATGAGATCGATGATCGATTTCCGATCTTTGATCCAAAGCGCGACGTTGTAGACTGCCGCTTTGGCCGTCGCCCATTCCGAGGTATTGAACTCTGAAGCACCGTAGGTAATATCCAGGTGGTTTAAGAATAGGTCCTCAATTATATCAAGCGGGTTGTCTATCAGTGTTCCGCTGCCATCCTTTCCGACGCTATCGTCATAGCCCTTGAAATCGACTGTTACCGTATCGCCGGGGCTGTAATCGCTTGTGGACAAAGTGAATGTTGCGTTGGCAAGGCTTTCATTCGAATGCGTTTTCTCTTCACCTTCAACATAGACCTGAGTTATTTCCTTGATGCTGTGATACGTTGTGTCGACGATTTTGAAAGCGTAATTGGCCGGCGTGCTTTCTTCTTCATTGGTGCAAATTACCGGAGCATTCGTAATTTCGCCGTAGGCCATAGGAATTGACTTTCCGACATTGCGCGGTTTTATGTCCGGATAGGTTGTGTCATCGAAAGCATTGACAGGCAAATTGCGCGCCAGTTTTTTCCGCTCATCCGTAATCCGAACGCGAAATCTGGTGCTGTCGATTTTGTAATCTTCTACAAAACCCGTGAAAACTGTGTAATACTGAGCATAAGTCAGATCGTCTCCGCCGAATTTGATCCGGCAAGGCTGCCCGAAAATGTTATTTTGAATCAGCGCATCAAAATGCCCATCGTTATTGAGCAGCTCTACCGTGCCGCCACCGTATCGAATCAACCCGAAATACAGGGGATCCTTGCTTTTGGTTATGGTCGGCGTGGCCTTTATTCTGCCTTCGTAGAACACATCCGCCTGCCAGCTGTCCTGCGTAGCAAATCCGTTTACAATACCGAGCTCGATGCGCTGGAAAACGTGAGGCGGATTCCAGTCCTCAAAATGAATATAAAGGGTCGTGTCGCCGGCATAGTAGAATGATTTCTCTGTCGAACGGCAATCGGCCAGCGAAGCCGCTTCTGTGTATGCCTCCTGATCAACCATTACGCTGCCGACGATTTTGGCAGCATCGTTCCATCCAAGATTCTGGCTTGTGAATGCCCCCTTGAAATTGCCAAAACAGAAAGCGCCCGTTTTGAAAGAACCGGAGACGCCTTTGCGATAATCGCGGATCTTGAGCATCCAGATTCCCGCCTCTTCGGGCAGGAAAAAGGTATGCAGCTCCGGAACGTCGATCTCGAAAAGCGTGATTTTGCGAGATGCTATTTTGTCTCGAAAATCAGTCCAGACGCTCACGGTGCAAATAGCTCATATAGCATCGATCCGGCTTCAGCGATATCGCTAATGTCGCCGGCGTCGGCCTTGGTTTTAACGTATGCTTCTACCTGCGCTCTCGTTGCATCCTGCAACGCACTGTACAGGCCGGGATTTTCTGCGTTACTTATACGCACCGAATCATAGCCGCGCATCGCGGGCGCAGCGGCAGGATTAACTTTGAGCGTTACCTTTATAGCTTCGGCCTCCCAATCTACGGCTCTCGCTGCCTCAATCAGCTGGTATGCGCCTATTGTTACCATGTTGCCTCCCTCAATACTTGATCATCATGTGCATGGCAATATTTTTCATAACGGCCTCAGTGCTGCCGGACGATCCCGTCGGGTCAGAATCGGTCGATACGGTATGTGTATGAGTTCCGCCAGACGGCACGTCAATATCATCGGTGCTTGAGCCGTCCAGCACGCTGGCCGCATTTGCGCCGCTGCCGCCGGTTGTGCGGCCTGGCACCGTATGCGTGTGATTCCCGGTGCCTGACAATGAGTGAGAGTGCGATTTCGTATGAGTATGCGCTGCATTCGCATCGTCCTGGAAATGCCCCACGTCGCGATCACCGTCCATGTCGCGGCTACTCACAGAGCTACCCGTCTTGCCTCGAAGCGCGTAGCCTCGACCGTCGGGCAATACCACCTTGTCCGAATCAGCGTGATAGCAAGGATGGCCGGAGTCGCCGTCTATCTCCTCCTTCAGCACGGCTATTAACCAGCTGTATTCAGGATTGCTCACGTTGCTGATTGTCGAGCCGTCGCAGGCCAGCCAGCCGAAGCGATCTTGCGAAACAAAAAACGCCACCATCCCAATATCGAGGCTGCGGTTTCCGCCGATGGCATAGCGCTCATTGCCGTCATAAAATCCTTGTTTTGCATCGTCCCAGCTCGGATCCGTGTCCGTGCGGCTGACGGTCACCGAGCTTCCCGATACGGTGAAGTGGATGTGTTTGCCGCTACCTGTGATCTCCTCGTCCGAAGTAAACTGATAAAGGCTTCCGTTGATTTCGACCACACTGCCGGCTGTTACCTTTTCCGTGCCGGAGCTTGTATCGATCGAGATCTGCATAAATCCCTTACGCTGGCGTTCTACCTGGGTTACAAAATCGCTCCAATCGCTTGCGCCGTTGGCCGGCATCTCTATTTCTGCGCCTGCCATTTACCCGACCTCCCGAAATGTCATGGATCCTTCCCAGGCATAATCGAAAATATGCGTATACATCGAATCTTCTTCTTTCACGCAATAGCAGGGAAGGATTTTGTCTGTGTTGTCCTCATCTATTACGAGAATGAACGGCTCGTATTTTTTTACCGCTTCCACAAACGTTTTGATGCTCGAGAGCATCGAGCTGCTCCAGTATGGGAACTGCAGAGCGTAGCGGCGAAAGATATCGCCTTCGTCACCGTAAGCCTGCCCTGTGAGAGAATAGTCGACAACGGAAGTGTCGAGCGCTTCTTCCGGAAGCTCCCGAAGGCACGAATTATCAATAGTGAGGTATGTGCCGAGAAATAGGCGGCCGAGCTCTATATATCCATCGCTATTCGAATCGTCGTCGATGTAGAAACGCCAGTATCGGTAGCTCGGCGTACTGCTGAAAAAATGCACTATGATGCCGGCTGCATGCGTCAGGCTAACCTCTGCAGGGCTGGAAAAACCAGCATTATCGTCAGCCTGGATTTTGATTGTAGCGCCGGAGGTGATATTGTGCGCCAGGATCGCGCAACAGGTGATGCCCTGGGCCGATCCCAGATCAATATCTATCGTTACATCGGAAACTTCGCTATCAGTCCGGAAAACGCGAGAAAGCCTGGTGTCCTGGATGTTTTCGACAGGATAGCTGCCATCTTCGCTGGAAGGCGTCAGAGTATAGTCGTCAATCAAATTGTCGTATGCAATCCTCATCGCACTGCCCTCGCCGCGATAATTACTTCTCCGTTTTCCGTAGCCTCATGGATTCCGCTATAGAGCTGCCGGCTGTCCATGTTGATCGTGAGATGCAGCATCTTCCTTGACGCCGGCGAGTTTTGCGGCGTCACTTCTACCCTCTCTCGGCCGCCCGGATTATCGCCCACCATTAAAAGCTCCGGACCTTTGGTAGTAAATTCGCCGCCTTTCGCCATGCCGCGTACCGCGCCGGCTGCAACGCCGGCAAGCGCCGCTGCAGCTGTAAATCCCGCGGCCGCAGCAAAGCCGGCCGGCCCCAGGCCAATCGGAGGCGGCACAAAGCCCGCCGCAAACGCTTCTGCAGCTTCGACGAGAAGCCGTTGGGCAATCATGTCGAGGATCCCCGCGATCGCTTCTTTCCCTGCACTTTTCATGGCTTCAAAAGCATCTTCCCCGCTCGAGGCCGCCTTACCCATGGCGGTTGCTATCGACACCGCCGCCTCGCCCATGGCGCTGTTGGCGCTCTTCGCGACGTCCTCAATTTCTGCTTTTAGCTTCTCGTATTCTTCGACCGTCATGCCGGCTTGCCATGCCAAGAATTCAACGGCCGTAACCGTACCTTCGCCCATACGGCCGACGGCTTCCTCCATTTCATCTATGGCAGCGACGACCGCTTCGATTTCCTCCTCACTGGGTTTTTCTCTGCCTGCAGGAGTAGGCCCAACTGTTTCGAGCTCTTTTTTTGTCGTGGCAACCATAGAGTTGATGTTGGCAAGATATGCCTGTATCTGCGGCTGGAAAATGCCGGCGATATTGACAGCCACGTCTCCGAATGCCGCGCCGAGCTCGCCGATCGCTCCCACGGTATCAGTGACAAGCTTAGCGCCTCGCTCGCCCATATCCGTGATTGTCTGATTCCAGACTTCTCCGAAATCCTGGATGGGCGGAATCATCTGCCGATCGATCAGGCCTTTGAGGGGCCCTTCGCCGAAAAGCCCACCCCCGGAAAGGACCCAGTTGATTGCGGCCAGGCCTGCGTTTTTGATATTGCCCCAGGCGTTGTCAAAAACGCTGATAAGCCACTGGCCGAAATTCCGCATGGGAGTCGTGACCAGGTTGACGAAATCGTAAAAAAGCTGCGGCAGCCGCACGATAGCTATTTTGAAGGCGTTGAAAAGCCCAATAGCCAGATTACCGATGATCTTCTTGAAGTTATCCCACTTGAGCGCTCCCTGATGATATTCACTACCAGCTGAAACGTTGCAGCGGCAATCCCGGGAATGTTTTTGAAAACGGCTACAATCGTGGTCCCGTGCTTCGAAAGAAAACTCGAAAGCGCTTCGGCAACCGGCGTCAAAAGCTCGGCTGAAATTTTACCCATATTCTTCTGCAGATCGCTGAAGGCGTTTTTCAGCCGCTCGATCTTGCCGAATGTCGTTTGGCCCATTTGCTCCGCGACGCCGCCGAATTCAACCTGCAGTTCCTTGAGGATCACGTTCTGGGCGCTCATAACGTCGTTCGCTTCCATGAACTGCTTGATCTGCTGCTTTTGATCCTCGGAAAAAGATATGCCGATCCGCTTCAAGCGCCCGACGCCGGCGATCGGATCATTGAGCGCCGTTCCCAGCTGGATAACCGACTGCTGCAGGTCCTGGCCGAACATATCGCTCATGTCCGCCGCAGCTTTTATTGCGGTCGGAAAAACATCGTGCCCTACCTGCGTGAATGTCGTCATAAGGCCCTGGGCCTCAATAACGGCATCGTTCGAAAAGCGCGTTGTGGCCTGCATTTGATCGGCGAAGCCTTTGAGCTCCTGCATGCTGTAACCGACTGCGTTGCCTGTTGCCTGAAGAGCGGAGGACAGCTTCGCCAAGGCTTTTTCCTCTTCCATGTAGGCTTCCAGGCCGGCCTCTACCGATCGGGCCAGCTGGCGGAAGGCATAGACGATGCCGGCGCCGGTGAGCATGCGCTTGGCCCAGGCGCCCATGGCCGAATCGGCTTTTTTTGTCGCGCCGTGGCTTTTGTCGAGAGTCTTGTTGAATTCCTTCAGCTGGCTTGTGGCCTGAGCAACCTCGCTTTTGATGGCCAGTTTCAGCTCTTCAGCGATCATTCAGCTTTCTCGCCTCTTCCTTCAAAGCCGACAAAATGTCGATAACATGCGCCGGCTGCTCGGCCCATCCCCCGGCAAACGGCAGCCCGAACAGCTCGAAACAATTGAACAAATCCAGGCAATCATAGAGATCCGGCGTGAGATAATCGGGAATATCGCGCCGCCTGATCTTCCAGCCTGGAAATGATTTCGTTCCTCCAACGATCTCCTCCCGCTCCGGAGGGAAGCTGCGCCAAAACTCCGGCTTTCTGTTATGGTAGCCTTTCGCCATAAGGTGAAAGGCTATTCGGAGTTTTTTGAGTCTACCCTCGCATTCGCGTTCAGCAGATGATTTTCAATCTCGATAGCGAGCTCAGGAAATGCCGCCGAGTCGTACAAATCGCGCATGGTTTTGCAGGCCTTGATTTCGCCGGTATCCTTGTCTTCGGTTTCGAGATTGTGGACGTGGACGTCCGATTTGAGCGCGATGCCTTTTTTGTCCTGAATGTATTCGATTTCGGCGAGCGCACCATCCAGATTGTCCACGTCTTTCATCTGCATCCGGATTGGCTTGGTTTTCAGATGCATGCTGCGCTCTTCGTACGAAAGAAACTTGTAATCGATCCGGATTTGCTCCTCTTCCGGCAGATCCCTGTTGCCATTCCATTCGGGAACAAACTCTCCCCTTTTGGCGATAGCGACTCTCATGAGGCCTCCTTATGAGCTGGCCCGGTAGACGCCATCCGAGAATTTGAAATCGAAGCTGATTGTTTGCTTGTCCTCGAGCGGAACGCCGACGCTCACGTTGCTGATAAGCGCGCTGCCGTAAAACTTGTAGGCGCCGCTGTTGACCAGTTCCAGCACTACCAGGCTGAGCGTGCCCGGCTTCATAAACATGTCCACGATCGCGGCCTGGCCGGTGTCGTCCAGGTCCAGCGTGCCGCCGGCTCGGCCGGTGTGGTCGCGCTTGGTATAGATGTATTTGCCGTCCTTGTCTCCCAGCGCGGTGTGCTCGGCTTCTCCTGCGGTCGCGGTCATTTCCCAGGTGTCGATGTGACCTACCGCCACACCGGCCCTCTTGATGGACCCGTCCTGTCCTCCCCATGCAAATGCCATAGCTTAGTCCTCCTTGCCCTTGGCAGTCTTTTCCATTTTCACGATAATTTCCTGGCCGCTCCGAAGATTGTCCAGGATTTTGAATTTGCATTCGGAATAGTATCCGTATTTTTTCCCGATCTCCGTGGTGGGATCGAAGTAATTCAAGCTGCGCTCGTGCAGGTGCCATTTGTGCGTCGGATCGATCCAAGAGTTTTCGCTCTGCCAATGCGGATACCTGATTTCGGCCACGCCTCCGGGCTTCAATATCCGGTGGATTTCCTCGAGCGTGTCGACCACTGAGTCGAGGTGCTCGAGAATATCCAGCGCGTAAACGCAATCAAATTCCTCGTCGGAAAACGGCCAGGGCAACTCATTCAAATCATGGATCACTTCGGCGCCCGTCGACGGCCTCATATCGACGTTGACGGCGGCCGGCATGCGCTGGTCGCCGCTTCCCAGGTTGAGCGCCTTATACGACTGCTTGGTCGATTTCATAACACGTCCTTATTTTCCGCTTCGACCTGGCAAACAGGTAGAGCTCCAGGTCCAGCGGATTTTCTTGATAGATCCGAGCTCGCATCGCATCGGTCAATGAATAGACTTTCCGGATCAGCTTGCCGTCTATTTCATCGTATTCGCCGGCAGCGCGTTTGCGTTGCCAGTCGTTCGCGATACCGAGCCCCTCGCATAGCCAGTCAAAATCGGCATCCAGATAATCCGTTGTGGTCGCAAGCCAGCAGCGGCTGATAAAATCTTTGATCTCAGGCATCTGCCCTTGATTCTGCAGCCAAAAGCGACGGCACCACTCATACAGCCTGTTTCGCCTGGCTTCGAGTGGATAGATCGAGTTGGCGCCGCCCTCGTACCAATTCTCGAAGCTCGCATTGATCTTTCGCCGGCTGATGTCATGATGGTAGATCGAAACGAGCCAGGCGGCCGGATCCCGGAGCACGGTCATGTAGCGCACCTTGCGGCCCGGATATTTGACATGGAAGCTGCAATCCAGGCGATGGCCCTGCACAAAGACAGTATCCTGATCCGGCACCTTCTGGCCGAGCTCGCAATCGAGATTGCAGTACCGCCCGGGCATTTGCCGCGCCAGGTGATGGATAATCGTGGATCCGCCAGTTTTGGGAACGTGGAGAAAGGCTATCAAATCCCGGGATCCTATCATGCGATCATCCTTGCTTTGGGCCCGGTGTACTGCTCAATGATTTCCATGAAGCGCCTGGCCGAAATATCCCAGGTAAGCTCGCGCCGCACCCGCTCCGCAGCGCGCAGCCCCCGCTCGAGAGCGGCCTCGTAATCGGTATAGATCTCGAGCATGCGCTCGATAATCGAGCCGGTGTCCGGATTCGCCATCCGCGTTTTATGGATGCAGCCGATGTTGGTTTCGTTGATAACGACGTCGTCCATCTTGAAGCGCACCGGATAGCCTTCGCGTTCCGACAGAAAATCATTCGGCCCGGAGTATGGCGTGTAGATGCAAGGAAGCCCGGTGCTCATTGCCTCGGCGAGCGGCAGGCCGAAACCTTCTCCCATGGTCGGCCAAAGGAAAGCGTGCGCGAACCAGTAAAGCTCAGGCAGGCTGGGCCAATCGGATTTCGGATCCTTGCGCAGCGGCAGCACGCGCGTGTCGATGTAGACGTTGTCCGGAGCTTGGACCACTTCCTGGCGGCAGCCGGCAACGGTCGTTTTCATGATCAGCTGCGTTTTGCGAGCGACCTCCGGATGCAGCTTGTACCAGTATTCCCAGGCGACCTTGATATGCGCGATACCTTTGCGAGGATTCGTGGCGCCAATCCAGAGAAAAGTGAACATTCTGTCTCGAGGATGCTCCCGCACGTGGTACTTATAGAGCCGCGGATCCACGCCCTCGAGGCAGACTTCGATCGGCAGATCCGTGTAACGGCCGAGAACCTCTTTGCTGTGCGAGCTCGGCACTACAATCAAATCGGCTTTGTTCATCGGCTCGGGCCAGGCATCCGGTATATTTTCGCCTTCATACATGGTATAGAGCACGTTGAACTTTGCCGGATCCGGCTCGAAGTGCCAGGGCGTGGTGATATGCACGGCGACGCGAGCTCGGGAATCGATGCGCACGCCGGCGGCCTTCAGAGCCTGGCAAAGCATTTTCTGGTGAGTCGAGTAGCCGAAGTTATTGCCGATGTCCTGATAGCTGCGAGTCCAATCCAGCGTCATTCCCAATACTCCACAAAAGCATCGAACATAAAGTGGTAGATGTCCTTCCGGACCCGGGGACCGTTGATGATTCCCGAGCAAACAATCCTTTCGACATTAAACTCGTCCATGGCGCCGCGGTAATACTGCAGCTCGTCGCGGATCGTTTTGGCGCCGTTCCGTGGGACGTATTTGTCGCTGTCGAAAATGGAAAACTGGATGCGTGCCTGGCCGGCATGGATTTTGTCGAAATAGGCCGCGGCATGCGGATCCGAGACAACGAAAAAAACACAGTAGGGCTTAGCCGTATCCTGGTCGGCTTCGACAAAATAGAGCCGCGAACCGAACACTGTAGTCACGGCTTCCTGGGCGAGAAGGTAGTTGTAAAGTGCCTGCTCTATGAGCGTGCTAGCCACTCAAGGTTCTCCTCAGCTGGTCTCTGTAGGTGGCAACGATATCCCGCCGGTACTTATCGAGCGCCGGCCGGAGATACGGTTCGGCTGCCATGCTGATCGTGCCGAACTCCGGAAAATGCGCGTAGAACGCCTGCTTTCCTCCCGCCATTACATACCCGGTCAAATTCGCCTCATCGATATCCCACTTGATCGTCGACTTCAGCTTCCCCGTCCGCACGGGAACGCGCCGCTGCGCCTCCTCGGCTATCTTTGGCAGCATAATGCGCATCGTTTCGATAAACGCATGCCGAAGCGTCGCATTGGTAAGTTTTTCGGTCCAAGCGATTTTGCTGACTCGCTTCAGCGTTACGTTTTTCCGCGCCAATCAATTCAGCTCCTTTACCATGAGTTGCAGCTGCACCGCATTGCGTTCATCCGGAATAACGGCCACAATCCCGTACGTTTTGCTGTTTGCTACAGCGCGCATCATGGACGTTATTCCCGATCGGTAGCGAATGGTGATTCTGGCCGTAACCTCGGAATTCACCTTGCTCGCATCCCAAAACTCGCGGCCGCGGATCGGCTCGATCGCGCCCCAAACCGTCGCATATGTTGTCCAGCTATCCTCCGTTTCCCAGGTCGAGGAAGTATCGCGCTGCTGAATTGTCACACGGTGCCTGAGCCTGCCTGCTTTCACAGCGGCCAAATCCTTTCGAGACCCAGCAAGCTCTTTACCGCAAACGGCACTTCGAAATGCGTGCGGATATCGCTGACTTCCCGATTCTCGTAGAGCTCGGCAACAATCATCTTGATGGCTGTTTTGACCGCTTCCGGAACATCGGAAGCATCATCCCCGTAGCCGGCTATGAAACGCACGACAAAGCCATTCATGGACCGAAGTGTTGTAGTAGGCCATTCCTGGCCGTAATCCAAGGCAATGCGGCCTTTGAAGCTTGCCGTATCCACCTGGTAATAATCAGAGCTAAACTCGGTTTCCGTTTCGTCCGTGTCGTAATACTTGATGTGCGTCACGGACTGCAGCGGCGGTTTAGGCAGCGAAAACGGCTCAGCAGGATAATCGTCAAAAAAGAGATCCCATGTTTGCGTGAGATAGGCTCGATTTTGATACTTTTCCGCCCATTCGCGCGCCGCGGTAATCAGCGATTCGATCAGCACATCATCTTTATCGTCATCGATGCGCAGATGATCTTTCGCGTCGCTGACTGTTACCGGCTCGACCGTGGGCGCCGTAACCAGCTGTAGGGCCACTTTCGCTTCCTTTCTTCACGCGGCTTGCGTTTTGGCTCCGGCCGGGGTCGAACCGCCCTTTCAGGCGGCTCGATCCTTGCCGATTCAATTCGGCGTTTTATCAACGGTAAATGACCTCCAGCCCCCATTGCTTGGAGTTCGTGTTGGTGTACGTGAACTTCACGGCATCCGATTTCCGAAACCACAGCGGCCGCGTCGGC
>Ga0180438_10008816_pt1 | contig 12730 bp, 8 predicted proteins | sample SS_ome_12_FD_132455 | JGI IMG/M metagenome (GOLD analysis project Ga0180438, IMG submission 132455) | Hypersaline lake sediment archaeal communities from the Salton Sea, California, USA - SS_3_D_2 metaG | ecosystem: Environmental > Aquatic > Non-marine Saline and Alkaline > Hypersaline >...
ATCACCATCCCTTCGACCGAGTCGAGCCGCGGAAGATCAAGCGCGATCGGCACCGCTATCCGTATCTACAAGAACCAAGGGACGTTGCAAGGGCAAAGTGCTTAACTTAGGGCCATTGGGGACGTTAACCGTTTTCTGCCCAAAAACAGGGACGTTGACTGTTTTCTGCGTGATCGGACGTGTCCGGAGGTCGTGGGCGAGGAGCTACTGGTCAAGGACCTCTACCAGCCCGCGGTGGCCGTCTACACGGAGCAGTTGGCCTGTGCGGATGGTCCGCGTAGCGGCGGTGACGTTGACGACGGCGGGGATGCCGTACTCGCGGGCGATGATGCTGCCGTGGCTGAGCATCCCGCCGAGGTCCATGACGATCGCGGCGGCGTTGAGGAAGTACGGTGTCCAGCCGGGGTCGGTGAACGGGGCGACGAGCACCTCGCCCGACCGGACGTGGTCGTCGGCGGCCCGAAGGATCACCCTCGCCGGCCCGGTCACCACGCCGGGGCTGGCGCCCAGGCCGGCCAGAACGCCTTCGGCCGGCGGGGAGCAATCCGCCGCGGCGGCGGGAGCGAATTGGCCGACGACGACGGGCGGCGGGCGGGTCGCGACGTTGCGTTCGTGCTCGGCGCGGCGGGCGGCGACCGTTTGGCGGGCGCCGCTGTCGCCGTGGTGGACGAGGGCGTCGAGCTCGTCGAAAGTGAGGAAGAACACGTCGTCGGCCCGGCCCAGCCGGTCGCAGTCCGCCAGGCGGGCACCCAGGGCCAACAGCGCCCTGCGTGCGGCCGCGATCCAGCGGACCGTCTCGCTCTTGATGTTCTCCCGCAACGGTCCGCAGTGCCGGGCCCGGTGCACCAGGAAGCGGAAGGCGGCACGTTTGAGCGGATTCCTCAGCCGGCGGCGGACCTCCTCGTCCGCCTCGCGCCGCCGCCTGGCGGCCTGCCGGTACCGGGTGAGGAAGTCATCTCGCCCGACCGCCTCGACGTAGCTGCGAAGCTGCTCGAGCACCCGGTCGGGCCGCTCAGACCAGCGCGGGTTCATCAGCTCCAGTTCGCCTCGGCAGTGATGGCCGTGCTCGGCCAGGAAGGCATCCCACCGCCTGAGGAACTCTCGCCCGTCGTCGGTTCGCTCGGCGCGGCGGCGGAGGTCGTCGAACCCGTCGGCGTCGGTGACGGCCCGCCTCAGGGCAGGCCGGCCGGTCACGCTGACGGCGAGGCGCCACAGCTCCAGCCCGGCGTTGGCGGCGTCGTTGTTGCCCATCCCTGCCAGCAGCCTGGCCGCCAGCGCGTCCCCGTCGGCGCCGAACCACCGCCGGCACAGGGCGTACACCGCCGCCCCGTACATCGGGGACAGGCCCGTCGCGTCGAGGATCTCGTCGGCGCTCGTCAACCATCGGATGTCCGATCGCAGGCAGTCGACCACTTGTCCATCGGTCATCGACTCGACGTCGCGTTCGGCCAGTCGCCTCGTCCGGCGGCGCGCGCTGAGCAGCACCCGGCGGGCGTGGGCGGGCGTGTAGGACATCAGCGTCTTCGCGTTGCCGGGCAGCTCCCGCACGAGCTTGGCCCAGCGGAAATCGACGTCGGGCAGGTCCTCGTCGGTGAGGCGAATCCGCCCCAGCGTTGCCGCGGCCTTCTGCCCGCCGCCGAACGCCTCCGTCAACGCCCGTTCGTCGGCGCCGGGGATCTCGCGCAGGCAGGCGATCACCGTGTTGAGGTTGAAGTATGCCCGCCCCGCGACCAGCCCGAAGATCGGCAGCCGCGATACGTCCATCCCCATCGAGGCGAAGGCGCCCGATACCAGCGTGTGCCCGATCGGCTCGATGATCGACCAGGTCATCGGCGAGGCGACGTCCGGCATGACCTCGCCGGTGTTGAGGTTCGTCCAGATCTGTCGGTCGGCCGTCTCCGGCTGCGGCAGGGCGGTGATCGGGCGAGCCTGGAGCAGCAGCACGTCGCCGCCGCTGACGGCCCATTCGATGTCCAGCGGCACGCCCAGCTCGACCTCGGCCGTGATGGCCAACTCGCCGAGGCGCCGCGCCGTTGTGCCGTCCAGCGACGGCTGCCGCCGCTTCGTCGCGGTGACCCGGCGGCGACGCACCCCGCCGGCCGGCTCGAGCGTCCGCCGAACCGCCTTCGCGCCGACCCGCGATTCGACGACGTCCAGGCCCGGACGCGACAGGACGATCCGGTCCGGCTCCGCTTCGCCGCCGACCAGCGTCTGTCCGAGCCCGTAGACCGATTCGATGACCATCCGCCCCGGCGCGCCGGTGGCCGGGTCGGCGGTGAACAGCACGCCGGCCGATTCGGCCGCCACCATCCGCTGCACGATCACCCCCATCGCCGCCCGTCGGTGGTCGATCCCGCCGGCAGACCGGTACGCGTACGCCCGATCGCTCCACAGCGACGCCCAGCACTGCTTGACGGCCGCCAGGCACGCGTCGAGGCCCGCCACGCCGAGAACCGTCTCATGCTGTCCCGCCCCCGACCGGCCGGGCAGGTCCTCCGACGTCGCCGACGACCGCACCGCCACCGTCGCCTCGCCCGCCCCCTCCGTCAACCGCGCCAACGCCGCCGCGATCGCCTCGACGGCTCCCTCGGCCATTGGGGCATCGACGATCGTCCGCCGAAGCTCCGCCAACGCCGCCGGAAGCTCATCCCCCTCATCGCCGGACGCCCCCGACACGGCTTCGATCCTCTCGGCCACCTCGGCGCCGCCGACATGATCGAGATACGCCTCAGCCGGCACGCAGAATCCGTCGGGAACGGGCAGCCCGCACCTCATCAGCCGCGCCAGATTCGCCGCTTTGGGGCCGACCGAGCCGATATGGCTGTCCTGTATCGCCCCCAGGGCAACCGGCTTCCACGGTGGGCGATCGGAAGCGGATCGAGACATCAGGGCCTCCGGACGTTGGGCGGGGCCTACTCCTCGTCGTCGTCGCTGCCCTTGGACTTCCTGGGCTTCTTGGGTTTCTCGGCCTCCGCGGCGCGTCGGTTGGCGCGGATCAACCCGACCCATTGGATGACCATTCCGGCCAGCGCAACACCCGCCACGCCGGCGCCGAGCAGGTCGAGGTTTCGCCAGGCGGCGTTCCAGATGGTCGGTCGGCCCTGCCCGACGGCCAGGAGGATTGCCGAGGCGAGCAGGCAGGCCCCGACGACCGAGCTCATGCAGACGGCGGTCGCTCGGGGCAGCAGCAGCCCGACGGCCAGCGTGGTCAGCCCGCCGACGCCGATGGAAGCCAGCAGCACGGCCGCCCGGGTTGCCCAGGTCGAGCGGAACCAGTGGCCCCCGGCCTCGGCGAGCGAAGCGGTGTAGGCGGTGAAGTCCATCTGGTCGATGATCGTGGCCGGCTGGGTGGACACTTCCGGCCAGTAGTAGGCCACGACCGCCCCGGCGGCCACCGCGGCCAACAGCGTCGCCGCCAGCATCGCCCAGACCACTCGGGCCAGCACGATCGCCAGGAGCCCCAACGAAACGGCCGCCACGATCCCGCCGACCAGCACGTCGACCTCGATCAGCGGGCAGATCCACCGGGCCAGGACGAAGCCGATCCCCGCGGCGATCAGGATGAGGAAGCCGCGGTGGACCAGCCTGCCCCAGACGAGCATCGCCACGGCCAGCAACGCCGCGCCGCCGGCCGCGCCGTACGCCAACGCCGGCTCGAGCGCCGGCACCGGGGGTGGTAGGGGTATCGCAGGCATCCTGTTGCGTGTCCTGGCCGCCTTGAACGGGGAGGACGGCGGTTGCGGAGCCCCGTCGGCCTACATGTTCCGCCGTCGTCGGACGGCCTGGAGTTCGTTGCGGGCCATCTCGACCTTTCGCGGGTCGCGCAGGGCCTCCACCGCCCGCTGGAGCAGTTGCTCGGCCCGGTCGTACTGGTGGAGATATCGGCCGTACAGCAGCCCGAGCATCAGGTGGATGTCGGCCGTGTGCTCGTACGACGTGTAGTGCCGAAGGAACCGCTCGTAGGCGTCGGCCGCCGCGGGGTACTGCTCGACGGCCATCAGGTGGTTTGCCACGTCCAACTGGTTCTGGCGCGAGAGGACGGCGCCTTCCGCGATCTGGACGAGCTGGAGATACTGCTTGGCCGCGGCGGGCAGGTCGTTCCGCGAGCAGGCTTCGCTGATCTCTCGGCGGAGGCCCAGCTCGCGTGCCGACTCGGTGTCCGGCCGTGCGGATTCGACCTGCCGCGCGCTGACCCACCGACCGCCGCGCGGGACCGGCTCGGTCCGCCCCGAGGGTCCGGTCCCCGTGAACGGGCTGTACCCCTGGGAGACCATCCGCTGGTATCGATGTCGGCGCCGGGTCTGGCTGAAGAGGTTCAGCAGGTCCATCGCGTCGCGGGGCAGCACGCGGAGGGCCAGCAGCCCCGCCGCCATGGCGATGCCGAACACGTACCCGCTGACATGGGCCGTGTAGGCCACCCCGCCCCCCGCTCCGGTCAGCGTCATCACCACGTTGTAGAGAACCTGGAGGCCCACGAACAGCAGGCTGGAGACCTGGAGCGTCGTGATGAAGTAGAAGATCATCAGCACGAGCACGCGGACGCGGGGGAACAGCACGAGATACGCGCCGGTGACCGCCGAGATGGCCCCCGAGGCCCCCAGCACAGGCGCCCGCGCGCTGAGCAGCAGGTATCCGACCCCTGCCAGCACCCCTCCGGCCAGGTAGAACGCCAGGTACGCCACGTGCCCGAACCGGTCGTTCAACGCGTTGCCGAAGATCCACAGGAACAGCATGTTGCCCAGCAGATGCTGCCACCCGCCGTGCAGGAACACCGACGTGAAGAACTGCTGGATGGTCGGCTCTTCCGGGTCCAGCAGCCACGGGTCGATCGCCGGATTCGCGCCGTTGAAGCCCATCATGAAGATCAGCACGTTGGCGGCGATCAGGGCGTAGTTGACCCACGGCTTGTGGGTCATCCGGTAGTCGGTGCGAATGGGTATGAACATCTGTCAGCCTGGGCGCCGTTTCACTGCCTGTTGCGTCCGCTCGCCATTCTAGCGGCCCTCCGCCCGACCCGCCAGCAAATCCGGGCTCCCTGCGGGCCTCTTCGCTGCCCGCCCCGACCGGACCCGCCTCGCCCTCGCGCCCAACGGCCCAATTGCCGTTTGCATTCCCCCTGCCCGGATGGTAAGAGCCCGTCTCCATCACCGCCGAGCAGCAACGGAGGCCCCATGTTGGCCTGGTCACCGATCCCGACGCAGATCGACAACGTCGGCGTGTTCCTCGCGCTGGGGTCGCTGTCGGCGATGATCTTCAGCATGGCGAAGGCCGGCTTCGGCGGCAGCAGCGGAATGCTCGCCGTCCCGCTGATGATCTTCGCCTGCGGCGGGAACGTCCTGCTGGCCACCGGCATCCTCCTGCCGGTGCTCATCGCCGCCGATTACGTCGCCGTGATCAGTTGGCTGGGCAAGTGGGACTGGCGGGCCGTCCGAATGCTCCTGCCCGGCACGGTGATGGGCATCCTGATCGGCTGGGCGATGATCCACCTGCTCGGCCGGCTCGACACGTCGGCGGGCAAGGACCTGGCCAACGCTTGGCTGAAGATCGGCGTGGGGCTGATCGCGCTGGCGTTCGTGGCGCTTCAGGCGGCCCGGGCGGCTGGCGGCAGGGCGATCGAGTTGAGGCCGGTGCTGTGGCAGGCGTCGCTGGCGGGCACGACGGCGGGTCTGACCAGCACGCTGGCCCACGCCGCCGGGCCGGTCGTGACGATGTACCTGCTGCCCCAGAAGCTGCCCAAGGGCCGATACGTCGCGACCAACGCCCTGTTCTTCTGGCTTGCCAACCAGCTCAAGCTCGCGCCCTATTTCGCCGAGGGGATGATCCGCCTCGACACGCTCGGAGCGGCCGTCGTCCTGCTGCCCGGCATCGTCGTCGGCGCGGCGGTCGGCGTGCTGCTGCACAAGAAGGTCGACCAGAAGCAGTTTATCGGCGTGGTCCACGTCCTGCTGGCCTTCGCGGGGATCTGGCTGTGCTACCGAGGCGGGCTGGCGGTGCTGAGACAGACGGCCGGTTAGCTCCCGCGGGGGCCGGACGCCCGCGGCCGCCGGGCTGGCGTCGTCGCGCCCGAGGCGGTACACTGCCTTCGCGTTTGGCGCATGCACACCCGGCGCATGCGCCCGAATCGCACGCGACCCCGATCAAGGAGCCCGTCATGATTCGCTCCCGTCGCCTCGTTGGCCTTCCCGTCGCCTTGCCCGTCCTCGCCGCCGTCCTCGCCGGCTGCGGAAAGGACATTCCCGTCACCCAGTTCCCCCCCTTCTACACGCCCGACCTGAAGGCCGTCGCCGTCGTGCCCTTTGAGGACCGCACCGGCCGGCCCGCGGCGGGGCAGGGGCTCGCCGTGAAGGTCGCCGCCGCCCTGGCCGCGCGGAGGACGTACACGGTCTACGGCCCCGGCGAGCTGGCGTCGCTGGCCGGCGCGGTGGACCCCGCCGCCCTCCAGGCCGGCCGGCTCGACGGGCTGATCCAGGCCCTCCGCGCCCGCGGGCAGGTGCAGGCCGTGCTGGCCGGGACGGTCACGCTGTTCGACGTCGTCCAGAGCACGCAGTGGCGCGAGCGGCCGGTGTACTACGTCGACCGGCGCGGCAGGAGGCGGATCTCCCACAACGAGCCGTACCAGCACACGCGGAACGTCGCGACGGTCGACGCGTCGGCTCGGCTGATCCGCGTGGCCGACGGGGCCGAGCTGCACGGCACGCCGCCGGGGCTCGGGCGGGTGAAGGTCGTCTCCGAGTCGCCCGAGGACGGCGGCGGGCCCCCGCCGCTCAGCCAGGCCCAGTGCCTCACCTCGGCCATCGAACACTGCGCCGACCGGCTGGCCGAGCCGTTCGCCATCTCCTACCGCAAGGTCCGCGCCGGCCGAAACGCACTGCGGACCGCCCACCGGATCGAGGGCGACGAATGGAAGGGGGGCAAGAAGTTCCGCCCGACGGACAAGCGGCTGATCGTGGTGGTCAAGCTGCCGCCGGAGGCCGACCGCAACACGTTCCGCATGGACATCACCCGCAAGGGCGCCGAGCAGGTGCTCGCCAGCCACGAGTTCACCTGGCAGCGCCAGTGGTCCGCCGGGCCCGGCGAGGGCTTCGAGTTCGACCTCCAGGACGTCCTCACCCGAGGCGGGGGGCCCGGCAAGTACGCCGTTGTCCTCTACGCCGGCGACCGGGCGGCCCTGAAGACCGAGTTCAAGGTGGAGGACAAGGACGGGAAGGACTGACCCGGGCCGGAAGCAGCCCGGGATCGAGCCGTCCGCTTCACGCGGCACGCTCAAGCGCAGCTTGACACTCCGTTCATCTGTTGCTGATTCCGGCAGCCGGCGACTTTTTTTTCGGAAATGCGGATTTTGAGACGACAAAAGGGGGCCTGAGATGTCCATGCATGCTAAGGGGGCGCTGTGCGCTGACGGAGCGGCGGGTCGCCAGACAGCTCCGGGGGAAGTGGGCGGCGCCGCGAAACAAAACGTGCGAAACGAACCCATTTGGGGATTATTCGGAGTATGGCAAGAGCGGCAGGGGGAACTGGGATCGCTACCCAATGGCCCGTAGGTAAGCCGTTCCAGCCTGGAGGGCTGGCAGCCATCTGCCCAGGGCAACGCCCCTCGTTGTTCTACACATCTTCGCTGCCCGGCTTTTCCGGTGGCGCAGCCCTTGGGGGCTCTGCCCAAACCTCCGAGGTTTATCGCTTTGTGGCCAGGCGGCACGAGGCCGGATTGCCGGGCCGGCTGCTTCGACCTGCCCGGTCGGCATGCGAGGCCGTTCCCGCCTCCGCGCGCCGCCACGAATTGCATATCTTGCGCCCATTGCAGCCACCGTGGCCCGCATGTGCCGTTTGGCACCAAAGCGCAAAACCTCGGGGTCTGGGGCGGAGCCCCAGCAGAACCCGTTTGTGTAGAACAACGAGGGCGGAACGGTCGCAGATGTCCTTGGCTACCGGCCCTTGGGTAGCGATCCCGGTTTTCTCACGGTTCGTCCCCCGAGCCGTCGCCGAACTCGTCGCCCTTCTCGTCGATATCCTCCGGCTGGGCGGGGGGCTCCTCGACGACCGTGACGGCGAGGATCACGGGCCCGGCCCCGTGATACGCCCTGCACGACAGCCGCAGCAGCGGCAGCTCGCTGTAGGCCGGCCACTTCGCCCCTCGGGTTGCCCCGAAGCGGTCAGGCGCTTAGACTCTCTCTCACGGGGCGAACCGATGCAGAGCGGGAGGCATGATCGTGCTTGCGAATGCAATGACGGCCCTGTTGCTGCTGGGAGGAGCCATGGCCACGGCGGAGCAGACGGTGCGGCTGGAGAGCCGCTGGGTGGCGGTGGGCGTTCAGACCGGCAGCGGGCGGTGGTGGCTGCGGGACAGGCGGTCGGGCGTTCGCTGGCCGACGGCCGGCGAGGCGTCGGCGGGCGTGGCGGCGGCGTTTCGCGGCGGGTTCAGGCAGGCCGATCGGGCGGATGGGAACACGGTGCGGCTGACGACGGCGGGCGGGGCATCGGTGACCTTCGCGCTTGTCGAGGGCGGCAGGGCGTTGGAGATCCGCTATGCGGGCGACCGGCTGGGGGACGTCCGGGTTCTGGCCGACGCGGTGGGCGTCACGGACACCGAGGGCGGGTTCGTCGTCGTGCCATGCCGCGAGGGCCTGCTGATCCCGGCCGAGGGGGGCAAGCCCTTCCGGCGGACGTTTGGGACGAGCGAGTACGAAGGCTGCCACATGAACATGCTGGGGTTCGTGAAGGCGGGCTCGGCGATGGCGGTTACGTGGTCGGATGCGTATGTGTCTGCGGAGGTGAGGTCGGCTCGAGAGCGAGGGGAAGGAGAGAAGAAGACCGCGAAGCCGCAAGCGGCGAAAACGGGGGCAGGCACTTCCGCCGCGCCGCGGGGGCAGCCCCCGTTCTCGCAGCGGGTGTCGGCGAGTCTGGTGCTTCGGGCCTCGGCGCGGGCGGCGCGGATCTGGGTGTTGGGGAAGGGGGACTGGAACACGGTTGCGGCGGGGTATCGGGCGATAGCGGAGCGGAAGAAGCTGGCGGTGACGCTCCGCGAGAAGATCCGCCGCAACGCCGACGCCGAGCGGATGATCGGGGCGGCGAACGTCAAGCTGTGGACGTGCCTCGCCCGGCGGATGAACGAGCAGAGCACGAAGGAGGAGTCCGTCAACGTGCGATGGACATTCGCCGAGGCGGCGCAGATCGCCGAGCACCTGCACAAGGACCTGGGCCTGAGGCGGTGCCTGTTCATGATCGGCGGGTGGACGGAGGGCGGCTACGACTGCCGCCACCCGGACAACCTGCCGGCGAATCCCGAGTGCGGAGGCAACCGGGCGCTGGCGGCGACGATCCAGCGGATCCAGAAGCTCGGGTTCGTCGGGAGCCTGCACGACAACTACCAGGACATGTACCGCGACGCGAAGAGCTGGGACCCCAACTGCATCGAGAAGCACGCGGACGGCAAGCTGGTCACCGGCGGGCGATGGCTCGGCGGGCGGGCGTACATGGTCTGTGCGCCGAAGCAGCTCGAGATGGCAAGGCGGCCGCAGAACCTGCCCGGCATCCGCGAGCTTTTCCCCGCGCAGAGCTACTTCATCGACACGACGTACGCCGTCGGCCCGCGGGTCTGTCACGACCCGGCCCACCGGATCGGGCGAAACGACGACATCGCGTGGAAGATCAAGCTGAGCGATTACGCCCGGGAGGTGTTCGGGCTGTTCGGCAGCGAGTGCGGGCGGGAGTGGGCCCTGCCGCACAGCGACTTCTTCGAAGGGCTCGTCGGCGTTTCGGGGCGGTACTATCACCAGCTCGATGCGGCCTCGCTGGGCGCGACGGTGATCCCGTTCTGGGAGATGGTCTACCACGATTGCCAGATCTGCTGGGGCAAGTACGGCTACTCGGCCGGGGCGGCGGGCGAGTATGTGGCACACCACGTCCTCTGTGCCCGACCGCTGCACTACCACTCGATCGGCGAGCACCTGTACTGGAAGCAGCCGCCCGAGCGGCGTGGGGGGCGCGTGGACGCCCGGGTGCGCGTGACGGGAATCGATCCGACGGGGGCGAGGAGCTTCCGCATCGGCTACGAATGGCTTGTCCGCGAGGCGCCCCGGGCCGACTGGCGTGTCTTCGTCCACTTCGTCACGGGCAAGGAGATCCGCTTCCAGGACGACCATGCCGCGACGCCGCCGGTCAAGAGTTGGCGGGCCGGGCAGACGGTGAAGATCGGCCCGCACGACGTGGCCGTGCCGCCGACGCTGAGGGCGAGGTCGGTCGACGTCTACGTCGGCCTGTTCGATCCGAAGAACATCGGCGGGCGCGCGGCCCTGCCCGGCTGCGACCGGGAGCGGCGGGTGCTCGTGGGCAAGCTCCACCTGAAGCCGGCCCTTCGCTTCGAGCCGGCCCCGCCGGCCGGCGCCCGCCCCGCCGGGCCGGACCTCGCCTGCCACACCCGCAGCGACCACGGCTGGGCCGCCGGGCTGCACCCGATCGACGTGTTTCTGAAGAACACGCAAGAGGTGCTCGGCCCGCTGCACGCGGCGACGGCACATCAGCGGCTGACGAAGCTGGAGTTCGTCACGGCGGACCGGTCGGTGCGGCGCGCGACGTACGGCCGGGGTAAGGAGGCGGTGAAGGTGATCGTCAACTTCGGCCGCGCCGACACGGAGGTGACCGCCGCGCCCGGCGGGCGCGCCGTTCTGCCGCCGTTCGGTTTCATCGTCGCGGCCCCCCGGTTCGCCGCCTTCCACGCCAAGCGCTGGGGCGGGCGAAGCTACGACGCCGGCGCGATGTTCACACTGAAGGCCCTGGACGACAAGCCGTTGGCCGGCTCGGCCCGGGTCCGCATCTTCCACGCCTTCGGCGACCCGACGATCCGATGGCAGGGCGCCGACCACCGCGTCGAGCGCGAGCGAATCATCGTCCCCGGCCGTTGAGCCGCCGACGGGGACAGCGGGAAGATCGACGGGTCGGCGCGGGATTCAGGCGAGCCTTCGAGCCACACGGGGGCCCATCTTGCGGCGGCTCGTGCGCGGCAAGGCGCGGATCTGATTGGGGATCCCCGCGTCACAGCGCCATCTGCACGCGGAGGCCGAGAACGGTCGCGTCGCCGGCTCCGCCGCCGCCGGGGTTGGCCACGTACTGGATCGACGGCGAGACGGTCAGCCAAGGGAAGATCGCCACGCTGTAGTAGACCTCGAGGACCGACTCGTGGGGCTCGTCGAAGCCGGCGCGGCGGACGAGGCTGCCGGAGGCGAAGCCGACGCCCAGGATGTCCTCGTCGCGCCCCGGGACCAGGCCGTGGTACTGCGCGCCGACCGACCAGAAGCAGCGGATCTCGGCCACGTCACTGTCAGCCCAGCCGTAGCGGAAGAAGACGCCGAGCCCCTGCGGGTCGTCGACGTCGTCGGACTCCTTGAAGAGCGTCTGGTCGAAGGTGAGGTAGAAGCCCGCGTCGTCGCGTTCGGTCCCGCGCCCGTCGAAGCGCTCCTTCGGCTGCGGGTCGTACCAGAGCCCCGCGCGCCAGGCCCCCGGCAGCGGGCGGGAGAGGCAGTGGAACACCGGCGTGACGCCCGCCTCGAAGATCGCGAAGAGGTGGTCCTCCCCGTGCAGCGCCGTGCGGAAGCCGGTCTCGCGCGCGTCGGCCTGCGCGTCGGCGGCGCCGGCGGCGACGTACACCGCCTCGGCGGCCTGCACGTAGACCATCGCGCCGAGGCCGTTGTCGGGAAGCGGAACCGTCGGGTTGTTGACCAGCGCGGCGTTGAGGAACTGGGCGGTCTCGTCGTTGGCGAACAGGCTGCCGTCGAAGCCGACGGGGCATCCGCGGCACTCGAAGCCGCCGGTCAGGTCGACCTTGCCGGCCCTGACGAGCACCCGGCCGCCCAGCAGCGACTGCTGGTACCACAGCTCGGTGACGTCGATCGAGCGGTCGCCGCCGGCGTCGTCGTTGACGCCGAAGAGGCTCTGGATCGACGAGTCGCCCAGCCCGTCGGACCAGCTTCCCTCGGCCAGCACGTACATCGACGCGCCGCGGAGGCCGAGCAGACGCTCGAGGTCCAGCTCCAGCTCGGCGTCGTAGCTGCCGGCGTATCGGCCGGCGTGGCGGTGCGTGGCCAGCCCGCCGCGGAGATTCACCTGGTAGACCTGGGTGGCCGACAGCGAGAAGGTCACGCCGGACTCGGCCAGCCGTCGGCCGAGGCCGAACCAGTCGTCCGTCAGCGTCTGCCGGTCGGTCAGCGAAGCAGGCCCGCCGGTCGGCGCCGGCTCATCGGCGGTGGCGGGCGCGGCGATCGACAGGGCCGCCACCAATGCGAGCGTTCTCATCCGTCTGGTTCTCCTTCGGCTGCGGCGGGCGCGAAGACGACGGCATCGCTCCCGGCCGGCGCGCATGCCCGGCAGCCCGGGCAGCCGCCGTCGGCGGCGGGCTCCAGGCGGCGGAGGCGTCCGTTCGCCACGAGGCGGTCGAGCATCGGCTCGATCACGTCGGGGGCTACGTCGAAGTACGTGGCCAACTGGCCAAGCGTCACGGGTCCGCGCGTGTCAATGAGTCTGATGATGTCGACCAACATCGTAATACAAAATGCAATTCTAGTATTACCGTCGCGTCCGTGTCAATCACCCGTTTCGCCCCCAAGTTCTTCTTTTCGGGCTCTTCCGAAGAATGTGTGGGTCGCTTTCCTGGCGCGAGGTCTGCCTTTCGGACCGAGACGCGTCTGGCCGGGTGCCCGAAAAAGACGCGGCTGCGCCGCGGGGTTTTCTGAGGCATGGC
>Ga0180438_10008819_pt1 | contig 12727 bp, 9 predicted proteins | sample SS_ome_12_FD_132455 | JGI IMG/M metagenome (GOLD analysis project Ga0180438, IMG submission 132455) | Hypersaline lake sediment archaeal communities from the Salton Sea, California, USA - SS_3_D_2 metaG | ecosystem: Environmental > Aquatic > Non-marine Saline and Alkaline > Hypersaline >...
CCGCAGCAAACTGTGGGACGACAACATCAACAGCATGGAACAAGGCTCACGAAACCGCCGAGTAGGAAAGAAACTAAAGGAACTCATCCTGCTCGACACGTGATAGCGTTTTCAGTTTGAGTATTGTTCTTCAAGGGCCGGCTGGTGAGCCGCCCGCGGGCCTTCTCTCCGAGGTGCAAGTAGACGTCCACCTTTCCGCCCTTCACGGGAAGGTGGATCACGCCCTCTTCCCAGGCGTCGCTCGTCACAAGGCCGTGGAACCCCTCGTCGGCATCGAGCTTTGCGCCCTTCATCCAAAAGGCCACGGTGACCGCCTCGAACTGGCCAAGGTCCCCCAGGGCCACGTAGTCGTCCACCCCGTCAAATGCGAGCGCTCCGCCAAGCTTCCTCTCGATGGCCGAGGGCCCGACAACCTTCGCGTCCCAGCCGTGGCCCGAAGCGTCCTGGGCCACGTTGGCCGCCGGCGCGTCGAACGTCCAATGGCCGACGAGCCCGTCGTCCGGCGCAGCGCCCAACGCGAAACGGGTCAGCAGCGACGAGACAACGATCAGCACGGTAGCAAGGGTGCGATATCCCATCGTGTCACCTTCCGAAGTGTTGCGTAGGCGCAGGCGGCTCGCCTGCGGTCGTCAGGTTGCGGGGACAGGCGAGCCGCCTGTCCCCGCGCCCATAGTAAGTCCCGGTGATCCCGAGTCAAGTTTGGGGAAGTGCGACAGCCGGGGAGCCTATTATGCCGACATCCGGGGCCTGGATTGACGCGCGGCTGGGGGGGATGGACACTGCCCAGTGCGTCGTCTACCATGTCCGCTACGAAAAAGGTACGTAGTACCTTTTTTGCGGCAAACAGCACGAAATGTGGGGGTTAGCGAAAATGGATAGCTTACTCGCTCCACGGGACTGGGCCATCATCGGCGGGTACTTTGCCCTCTTGCTGGGGCTCGCCTGGTGGGTGATCCGCAAGGGCAAGGACACGGCCGACGACTACTTCCTGGCCGGGCGCAACCTGGGCTGGTTCATCGTCGGGGCCTCGATCTTCTCCTCGAATATCGGCTCGGAGCACCTGGTGGGCCTGGCCGGCTCGGGCTGCACCGACGGCGTGGCCATGGCCCACTACGAGCTGCACGCCTGGTGCATCCTCGTGCTGGGCTGGATCATGGTCCCCTTCTACGCCCGGTCGATGGTCTTCACCATGCCGGAGTTCCTCGAGAAGCGCTTCAACGCCACCGCCCGATGGGTGCTCTCGGTCATCTCGCTGTTCGCCTACGTGCTGACGAAGATCGCGGTGGGGATCTTTGCGGGCGGGATCGTGTTCGGAACGCTGCTGCCGGAGCTGCAGTTAGACCTGGGGTTCGTGCTGTTGGACAGCTTCTGGATCGGCTCGATCGCGGTGATCGTGGCCACCGGGATCTACACCGTGCTCGGGGGTCTGCGGGCCGTGGCCTACACCGAGGCGGCGCAGACCATCATCCTCGTGGTCGGCTCGATCCTGGTGATGATCTACGGACTGATGGCACTCGGCGACTTGGGCGACGGCGGGCTGGGGGCCGGCTGGGACAAGCTCCGCGAGACCTGCGGCTCCGAGATGTTCAACCTCTGGAAGCCGCTGGTGCCCGAGGGGGTCGAGGGATCCTGGGCCCCCGTCCAGGAGACGAACGCCCAGGGGGAAATCGTCAAGCAGGCATGGTACTTCAACGACAACTACCCCTGGCTGGGGATGCTCTTCTGCGCCCCGATCATCGGCATGTGGTACTGGTGTACCGACCAGTACATCGTGCAGCGTGCCCTGGGCGCACGCAACGAGAAGCAGGCCCGGCGCGGCACGATCTTCGCCTCGTTCCTGAAGCTGCTGCCGGTGTTCATCTTCATCATCCCGGGCATGATCTGTTTTGCCCTGGCCTCGACCGGGCAGGTCGAGGGCCTGAACGGGGTCGTCGACGAGAGCGGCAAGGCGGTTCGCGAGCAGAGCCAGGCGGCCTTCCCGCTGCTGGTCGCCCACGTGCTGCCGCCGGGGGTGCGCGGGATCGTCGTGGCCGGGCTCCTCTCGGCGCTGATGAGCTCGCTGGCCGGCGTGTTCAACGCCAGCAGCACGCTGTTTACCATGGACTTCTACCAGAAACTCCGACCCAAGGCGTCGCAGCACGAGCTGGTCGTGATGGGGCGCACGGCCACTACGGTGATGGTGCTGATCGGGCTGGCCTGGATCCCGGTGATCCAGGGGGCCAAGGGCCTGTACGACTACCTGCAAACCGTGCAGGGCTATCTCGCCCCGCCGATCTTCGTGGTCTTCTTTTTCGGCGTGTTCCACAAGCGCCTCAACGGCAAGGGGTGCCTGGCCGCCCTGATCGTTGGCTTCGTGCTGGGGGTGTTCCGCCTGGCCGTGGACACGCCGGTGGCGCTTAAGGACACGGCCTTCTTCCAGAGGATCTTCGGCGACTTCCCGGGCTACGCGGAAGGCTCCTTCCTCTGGATCATCAACAAGACGTTCTTCCAGTACTACAGCCTGGCGATCTTCCTGATCTCGGCCGTCGTGATGATCGTGGTGAGCTATCTGACCAAGGCGCCGCCCGAGGAGAAGCTCCGCGGCCTGACCTACGGCACGCTTTCGGACGAGGACCGGGCGGTCTCGCGCCAGAGCTGGACCTGGGGCGACATGGCGGCCTCCGCCCTGGTGCTGCTCTGCATCCTGGCGGCCTACCTGTACTTCACCGGCGAGGTGCCGCTCATCCAGCGGCTCTTCTCCTGGATCGGCGGGTGAGTCGGGCGGGGGACTGTCCCGGTTTTCGCGCCAAACGGGGGGACTGTCCCGATTTTCGCGCAGCGAAAATGGGACTGTCCCCTTTGGAGCGAGAGTCGACGCCGCAAGTGGCACGGTCAGGAGACCGTGCCACAACGGGGGGAGAGCGTGCCACAACGGGGTGACTGTCCCGTTTGGAGCTGCCGTTGTTTGCGTCCCGGCGCGGGGGGAAGTACAATCGGTCCTCGAAGACCTCGCGTTTCCCGCCGGCTTCGTGCTGCAATCCCCCGCGGGCTTCCGCTTGCGGCTATGAGGACGTGTGCGAAGCACGGTCGAGCTGCGTCGGCGCATACGAACATTCCCGCCACGTTTCCGCCCACCTTAGGAGAACCGTCATGAAGCGCGCAATGGCAACCGTCACCCTCGTTTCAGTCATCGTGGTGCTCGCTCTATTGAGCGCTACAACCTGTCCCGCCGCGGACACGACGCTAAAGCTGCTGGTCAAGCCGGGCGAGGCGGCCGGCTCGGCTGCGCCGGTTTCCGCAGCGATCACGCTGCCGAAGGAGCTGGCCGACGTGCCGGTCGAGGAGATCGGCGTGGAGATGCGAGCTGCCGGTTCCCAGGCCGCAGTGCCCGGGCAGATCGTCAAGTGCGCCAAGGGGCAGCCCTCGCTTTGCTGGGTTCTACCCACCGACGCGACCGCTGCCGAGCAGCAGTGGACGGCCACGCTACGCCGCGGTACGCCGAAAACGAAGGAGGCGTTCCGCTTCGAGGACACCGAGGGCGACCACCTCGACCTCTTCTTCGGCGACCGCCGCGTGACCCGGTACGTGTACGCCTTCGACACATCGAACGAGGAACGGGCCTGGGAGACGTACAAGGTGCTGCACCACGTGTTCGACGCCAAGGGGGAGGGCGTGATCACGCAGGGCCCCGGGCGCAAGAACCGCTATCCGCACCACCGCGGGCTGTTCCTGGGCTTCAGCCGGCTGAAGGTCGAAGGGGGAGCAAGCGGCGACTATTGGCACATGGGCGGCGTGGTGCAAAAGCACGAGGAGTTTCTCGATATGAAGGCCGGGCCGGTGCTGGCCCGCTCGACCGCACTGGTCCACTGGAAGAGAAACGACGAGATCGCCTTAACGGAGGAGCGTGAGACGACCGCCTACCGCCAGCCCGAGCCGACCATCCTCCTGTTGGATTTCGTGTCACGGCTCAAGGCACCCGGCAAGCCCGTCACGCTGGGCGGCGACCCGGAGCACGCGGGGATGCAGTTCCGCGCCCACGGCGACATCGACGGCGGCAAGACCCGTTACGTTTTTCCCGAGGGGGTGAAGAGCGTCCAGGCCGAACGGGACATGGCCTGGGCCGCCATGAACATGGTGCTCAATCGCGACGGCGGCGAGCAGTACACCGTCCAGCACATCAACCACCCGGACAACCCCGAGGGGACCCGCTACTCGGCCTATCGCGACTACGGCCGTTTCGGCGCGTTCCCCACGGCCGAGTTGGGCCCGGACGACACGCTCGTGCTCCGCTACCGCATCTGGGTGGCCCCGGGCGACTTCCCGCCGGCCGAGGAGCTGCAGAAGCGCTGGGCCGCGTTTGCCGAGCCGCCGGGGGCGGAGGTGAAGTAGCAGGCACACTCTGGTGCCCCCCCCGTGTGCGAATCGGTCGGCTGACGGTAAATTAGGGGGTTCGCCAACGCCGCCCACGTCCCCCCGGACACCGACCGATGAACACCCAGCCTCCGGCCCTTTCGCCCGTCGAGCAGGCCGCCCTGGCGGCCTCGCCGCTTGCAGCCCTTTACGCGCCGACCGAGAAGCTGCCGGCGATCACCGTGGACAACTTTCCGGCCCTGGGCAAGCTGGCGGCCATGCGGTTCCTGGAATGGGTCGCAGAAAACCCGGAGGGGGTCATTTCGCTGCCCACGGGCAAGACGCCCGAGCACTTCATCAACTGGGTGGGGCGCCTGCTGGCCACGTGGGAGACGCCCGAGACCCGGGAGACGCTCGAGCGGGCGGGCGTGGACCCGGCCCGACGCCCGGACATGCGGGGACTCCGCTTCGTCCAGATCGACGAGTTCTACCCCATCGATCCGGCCCAGCACAACAGCTTCACTCACTACGTTCAGCGGTATTACTTGGAGGGATTCGGGCTGGAGCGGGGCCGGGCCCTGTTGATGAACTGCCGGGAGATCGGGCTAAGGCAGGGGCAGACGCTCGAGGCCCTCTGGCCCGGTCGCCAGGTGGACCTGTCGCTGCGCACCCGGCAGCCGACCAGCGACCTCGAGCGGACCCAACAAGCCGCCCTGCACCGCATCGACGACTGGTGCCAGGAGTATGAGGACCGCATCCGGGAGCTGGGCGGGATCGGGTTCTTCCTCGGCGGCATCGGGCCGGACGGGCACATCGGCTTCAACGTGCGCGGCTCCGACCACCACTCGACCACCCGGCTTACCGCCACCAACTACGAGACCCAGGCCGCCGCGGCCGGCGACCTCGGGGGCATCGAAATCTCGCGGACCCGGCTGGTCATCACCATCGGCCTGGGCACGATCACCTACAACCCCGAGTGTACGGCGGTCATCCTTGCCGCGGGCGAGGCCAAGGCCGGCGTGGTAGCCGACGCGGTGCAGGGCCCCACCGGCGTGCTGATTCCCGCCACGGCGCTGCGCTCGCTGCCCGGGGCGCGGCTCTACGTCACTCTGGGCGCCGCCCGGCGGCTGCGCGAGCGCCAGGTCGTGCTCCTCTCGGCGTGCGAGGCGATCTCCGACGAGCAGGTCGAGCAGGCCCTGGTCGATCTGGCCCTGGCGCGGAACCGGCGCGTGCTGGACCTGACGGAGAGCGAGGCCCGGGCCGACCCCATGGCGGCCACGGTGCTCAAGCGGCGGGAACAGCCGCTTGCCGAGCTGACGACGATGGTTCACGACCGGCTGGTGGCCAAGATCGAGGCCGGCAGCCACTCGTTGCGCGAGACCCGATTCCTGCACACCGAGCCGCACCACGACGACCTGATGCTGGGCTACCTGCCCGGCATCGTGCGCAACGTGCGCGACCCGAGCAACGAGCACCACTTCGTCACGCTTACGAGCGGGTTCACGGCCGTATCGAACCGGTACATGCTGCGGCGCCTGGCGTCGCTCGGGGATTTCCTCTTCAGCACGGAGTTTGCCGAGCTGGACGCCGAGGGCTATTTCGACCCGGACGACGAGCACTGCCGCAACCGCGACCTGTGGCAGTACCTCGACGGGATCGCGGCCCGCAACGAGCGGATGCGCGAGGAGGGGGCGGCCCGGCGTCTGCTGCGCAACCTGCTGGCGATCTTCGAGGAGACGGACCTGCGGGCGATCCGCGACCGCATGAAGGAGATCGACCACTACCTGAAGACCGTCTACCCGGGCAAGAAGGACCCGGAGACGATCCAAGAGATCAAGGGGATGTGCCGCGAGTGGGAGGCCGAGACGCTCTGGGGCTACTTCGGCTGGCAGACGTCGCACATGCACCACCTGCGATTGGGGTTCTACACGGGCGACATCTTCACGCCGGTGCCCACCATCGAGCGCGACGTGCTGCCGGTGCTCGAGCTGATGGAGAGGGTCCGGCCGGACGTGATCTCGGTGGCCTTCGACCCCGAGGCCAGCGGGCCCGACACCCACTACAAGGTGCTCCAGGCCGTCAACGAGGCAACGCACCGCTATGCCCGGCAGGCCGGGCGCGACGACCTGCGGATATGGGGGTACCGCAACGTCTGGTACCGGTTTCACCCTAGCGAGGCCAACGTCTACCTGCCCGTGTCGATGAACATGTTCTCGATCATGGAGAGCGCGTTCTTGAACACGTTCGTCTCGCAGCGCGACGCGTCGTTCCCCAGCTACGAGCATGACGGGCCGTTCTGCGAGCTGGCCCAGCGGATCCAGGTCGAGCAGTACCAGATGCTCAAGACCTGCCTGGGCCGCGAGTGGTTTGCGGAGCATCCCAGCGCGCTGATTCGGGGAACCCGGGGTTTGGTTTTCTTGAGGGAGATGACGCTCGAGGAGTTCCGCCAGTCGGCCCGGCAGCTACGCCGGGCGGCCGAAGCGCAGTGAGCGACCGCGATGCGAAGCCGGCAAGCGGCTCCCCATTTTCGATTCCCGGCAGGTAGTCACCATGAATCCGAGAGAACGCTTCCACGCCGCGATGCACTACGCCGATCGCGACCGCTCGCCGATCTGCGACTTCAGCTTCTGGGAGGAGACGCTCGAGGTATGGTACGACCAGGGGTTGCCGCGCAGCGTCACCCGGGCCAACGCCGACGAGTACTTCGGCATGGACCCGCTGTTTAGCTGCGTGCTGGACGCCGAGAGCACGGCCCTGGTGGCGCCGGCCGATCCCAGCCGGTCGGTCTATCGCGGGGTGTACGTGGGGCTGATGCCGGCCTTTGAAGAGCGGGTGATCGAGGACCGCGGCGAGACCCAGGTGGTGCAGCAGGCCGACGGCGTGCGCGTGCTGCGGCGCAAGCGGATGAGCACCATCCCGCGCCATGAGGGGCACCTGCTCGAGGACCGGGCGAGCTGGCGCGAACACTACCTGCCACGACTCGACCCGACCGACCCCCGCCGCTATCCCGAGAACTGGGACGAGTGCGCGGCCACGTGGCGCGACGAGACCCGCGAGTTGCCCCTTTTTCTCTTCGGCGGGAGCCTGTACGGCTGGATTCGCAACTGGATGGGGCTCGAGGCCGTGTCGCTGGCGGCCTACGACGACCCGGCCTGGTTCGAGGAGATGGTCACCGCCGTGGCCGACTGCGTGATCGGCGTGCTCTCGCGCGTGCTCGAGACGGGCGGTCGATTCGACGGCTGCGGGCTGTGGGAGGACATGTGCTACAACAAGGGCCCGCTCTTGGGGCCCGAGCAGTTCCGGCGATTCCTTGTGCCGCACTACCGGCGCCTGACCGACCTGCTGCACCGGCACGGGATCGACGTGATCTGGGTCGATTGCGACGGAAAGATCGACCAGCTCGTGCCGCTGTGGCTCGACGCGGGCGTCAACTGCATGTTCCCGATCGAGGTCGGCACCTGGGGTGGCGACGCCGTGGCGTTTCGCCGGCAGTACGGCAAGGAGCTGTTGATGATGGGCGGGTTCGACAAGCGGATCCTCGCCCGGGGCAAGGACCAGATCGAGGCCGAGGTGCATCGGCTCGCCCCGCTGGTCGAGGAGGGGGGCTTCATCGCCTTCTGCGACCACCGCGTGCCGCCCGACGTGCCGCTGGAAAACTACCTGCACTACCTGCGCACGGTGCGCCGGGTCTGGGGGCACGGCTGCAACCTGCGTCCGATGGTGCTTTAGTTCATAAACTGCGAGAACACCAACGCCGCGCACTGCCCACCGAAGCCGAAGCTGTTGCTCAGGATGTGGCGGCAGCGGACCTGGCGCGCGGCGTTGGGCACGTAGTCCAGGTCGCACTCGGGGTCGGGCGTCTCGTAGTTGATCGTCGGCGGCACCACCCCGTCCTTCAGCGCCATCAGCGAAACGATCGCCTCGACCGCCCCGCAAGCGGTCGTCAAATGCCCCACCATGCTCTTGGTGCTCGAGATGGGCAGGCGCCGGGCGTGCGATCCGAAGAACCGCTTGATGGCCAGGGTCTCCACCTTGTCATTGAGCACCGTGCTCGTGCCGTGGGCATTGACGTAGTCGATCCGGTCGGGGCCCAGCCGGGCGTCGGCCAGTGCCCGGCCGATGCTCAGGTTGATCCCGTGGGCGTCGGGGTGCAGGTCGGTAATGCGGTAGGCGTCGTGCGACGAGCCGTAGCCGGTAATTTCGCCCCAGATCTCGGCACCGCGCCGCCGGGCGTGCTCGAGCTCCTCGAGGACCACCACGCCACCCCCTTCGCCGATCACGAAGCCGTCGCGGTCGCGGTCGAAGGGGCGCATGGCCTTGGCCGGGTCGCCATTGCCGTGCGTGAGCACGGAAAGCTGATAAAGCCCCGTGACGCCCAGCGGATGAAGCATACTGTGGGCCCCGCCGGCGAGCATCACGTCGGCCTCGCCGCGCCGGATGATCTCGACCGACTCGCCGATGGCCTGGCTGCTCGAGACACAGGCCGCCGTGCAGTTGAAGTTGGGTCCCTGAGCGTCGATCAGCGCCGCCGCAAGCCCGGCCGGCTCGCCGGGGCTCTGCTCTCGGAGCGGATCGGCGCCGTCCGCAGAGGCGCCGTGCGAGCCGTTGCCGTTTTGCGCCGAGCCGTTCAGCCGGCGTGCAGCCACGGCCGCCATCCGAGCAAACTCGTAGAAGGTCTCGCCGCAGCCCAGATAGACCCCGATGCGCCGGGGGTCGATCCCGGCCTCCGGCAGGCCGGCGCTCCGCGCGGCCTTCACGGCCGCAGCCACGGCGAACAGAGTCTGGCGCGGGTGGCCCTGCCAATCGGCCGGGTCCTCGCCGATATCAGAGATGTGCCAGTCGCGGACCTCGCCGGCGATCTTGATCGGGAAATCGCTGGCGTCGAACACGCTGATCGGGCCCACGCCCGACTCGCCCGCCACCAGGCGCGGCCAGACCTGCTCCGTCTCGGTGCCGAGCGGAGTGATGCACCCCAGTCCGGTCGCAACCACCCGTCGCCTCATGAGAAAGCTCCCTCACGACAACTCTAACCCGCAAGGGCGCAGGGACAAGAAATCACGCCGCGACCGCCATAGGTATCCCCCCGGGCGAAGACCGCATAGACCGATCTTTGGACATTACCGGAACGAAAAAGGGACCAGGTATATGTTGTGCGCAGCACCCTTCGGGCCGTTCCGGCAAGATATACCTGGTCCCTTTTTCTGCCGGGCGTGCCCGCGTTCGCCGGCTATTACGCGGGCCCGGCCGAGGTGTGACGAGTCTTTTCCGGCCGAGAACAGGGGCCTACGCGAGACGCTGCCGGCACTCGTCAAGAATGGCGGCCGTGGCCGTGGCGCCCACGCGGGTCACGCCGAGGGCCCGGACCTCCAGGAGCGCGTCCAGACTGCGCACGCCGCCGGCGGCCTTCACCTGCACATGCGGGGGCGAGTGCTCACGCATCAGTTTGAGATCCTCGGGCGTGGCCCCGCCGCTGCCGTAGCCGGTCGAGGTCTTGACGAAATCGGCCCCCACTTCCGCGCAGATCTCGCAGAGCTTGATCTTGTGCGGGTCTTCGAGATAGCAGTTTTCGAAGATCACCTTCAGCAGCCCGCCCCCCCCGTGCGTACACTCGACGACCGCCCGGATGTCCTCCGTGACGTAGCCCCAATCGCCGCTTAGGGCCTTGCCGACGTTGGCGACCATGTCGAGCTCCTTGCCCCCGTCGGCCAGGGCCCGCTCTGCCTGGGCCACCTTGATCGAGGTCGTGTCCGAGCCGTGCGGAAAGCCGATCACCGTGCTCGGTGCCACCGTGCTGCCGGCCAGCAGCTCCGCGCAGCGGGCCAGGTAGTACGGCTTGATGCAGACCGAGGCCACGTCGTAGTCGAGCGCCAGCCGGCAGCCCTGCTCCAGCTCCTCGTCGCTAAGCGCGGGATTCAAGAGCGAGTGGTCGATCATCTTGGCGATCTGCTCGTAAGTGTAGTCCATTTTGCGGGGCTCCGTTGCTCGGGGGTCGTCAGGCCGCCGCCATTGTAGCCGACTTCGGTGCCGGCCGGCAATCGTCCCCTCAGTCCGCAACCTAAACGTGATTTCGCAGCGCCAGCTCCTTCGGGTGCGGGTTCAGGTAGACCTGGTCGCGGAGATACGCCACGTCGAGCAGGCGTACGTAGTGGGCCACCAGCGTAAGCGGCACCACGAGCGGGACGATCCCCCGGCGGTAATCCTCGATGTGCCCGAGCAGCTCCCGGCGAGAGGCCGGGTCCAGGTCTCGCTTGAAGAACCCCAGGATGTGCTCCAGCACGTTGGTGTTTCGGGCCGGCGTGGCGATGTGGCGCAGCGCGTCCATGAACCGCGACTCGTACGTCTCGCGAAGCTCCTTGCGCGGCACCTGCTTCGCGTCGGCCACCATGCGCCCCAGCTCGCGATAATCCTTGGGCGAATGGGCCAAGAGCACGAACTTGTGGGCCGTGTGGAACGCCACCAGATCGCCCAGCTTCCACCGGCCCTGCCAAAGCCCCCGCAGACGGTGGTAAGCGAACACCCGGGCGATCCAGTTCTCGCGGAGCCGGGGGTCGTGCAGGCGTCCCTCCTCCTCGACCGGTAGGTTTGGCAAGCGTTCGAGCAGGGCTTCGGCGAACAGCCCTCGCCCCGTCTTGGACGGAGGCCCTTTGTCGCGATAGACCTTCACTCGCTCCATGCCGCAGCTCGGCGAGTCCTTCTTCAGCACGTAGCCGCAAAGGTCCTTTTCCCCGAGCTTCGCCACGCGGCGCTTGGCCCAGGTCCGCATCTCTCGGGTGATGTCACGGCCTTCCTTGGGCATCACCATCCGGACCTCCTCGCCGGCCAGCTCGAGCCGCAGCGTGGGGCGCGGGACGGGCAGGCCCACCTCGACCTCGGGGCAGACCGCGACCCACTGGAAGTACCGGCCCAGCGTGTCGGTCAGGAAGCGGTCCTGCTTGAACGAAAAAGGGACCTGGTCTATTTTGTGCGAAGCACCCTTCGGGCCGTTCCGGCAGAATAGACCAGGTCCCTTTTTCGTTGCGAGGTGCGAGCGTGTCAGGATCGAGCGACAACCCGTCGCGGCTCGAAGCGATTTCGACCCGCTGGACCCTGCTGCGCCAGGCCCACGCCGGGTCGGTCGCCTCCTCGGGCGAGGCCCGGGGGGCGCTGGTCCTGCGCTATCTGCCGGCGGTACGGCGCTACGTACGGGCGATGGTCGAGAAGGAGCAGGACGCCGAGGACCTGACCCAGGACGTGGTGGTACGCCTGATGTCGGGCGACTTCGCCGGGGCCGACCCGGGGCGGGGACGCTTCCGCGACCTCTTGAAGGTGGCTATCCGCAACATGGTGCGCAACTTCTGGTCGCGGAGCCGGCGCCGCCGCCCGGTGGACCTCGACGTGGGGCGTTTGGAGGACGCCTCGGACGACTCGCCCGACGATCCCTGGCTGGTCAACTGGCGCCAAGGCGTGCTGGACCTGGTGTGGAAGGCGCTCGAGCAGGAACAGCGGCGGCGCTCGGGCAGCATGACCTACTCCCTGCTCCGCCTGCGAGCGGCCCATCCCGACGAGACCTCGGAGCAGCTCGCCGAGCGATTGTCCGAGAAAACGGGCCGCGCCGTGCGCGCCGACGCCGTGCGCCAGCAGTTGCGCCGGGCACGCCTGCGCTTTGCCGACCTGCTGATCGAGGAGATAAGCGGCGGGCTCAGCGATCCCACCCCCGAGCGGATCGAAGACGAGCTGATCGCCCTGGGCCTGCTCGAGCCGATCAAGCCCCTGCTCCCGCCCGACTGGGCCGCCCGCGACTGAGCCCTCGCTGTAGGAGGCGTCTCCAGACGCCGATCGGACCGTAGTTGGCAGGAATCGGCGACTGGAGTCGCCTCCTACAACGATGAGACCGCCTGCGAGTCCCCGAGCGCTCGTTCACTTGGGATCGCGGCCGCCACGCACCTCCTCAACCAGCCTGCGGAACGGCCCGCGATCGCGCAGCGGGGCCAGGTCTGGATCGTCGTCCAATTGCGCCGCACGGGCCCCGTCGGCAAAATAGCCGGCTGCACCCGCCGCGAGGAGCAGCTTGATCGCTGCGGCGGCATACTCGTCTGCCGAGGTCTCCCGTTCGCCGGGCTCTAGCGATGCGTCGTCCCCCACCGCCCCCGTGGCCAGGGCCCACACGACGGCCAGGCGGTACAGGGCCTCGCCGTCGCCGGCCGCGGCGTCCCGCAGCTCGCGGGCCTCGGCCGTGGCCCGGGCGTGTTCGCCCGCGTGGGCCAGGGACCGCGCCCGCTCGAGTCGGAGCTGCGCCGCGGCCACGCCGGCGTCGAGCTCCAGGGCCCGGTCCCAGTGGGGCATGGCCTCATCGTGACTCCCCTGTTGGGCCAGGGCCGCGGCCTGCGCCCAATGGGCATTGCGCAGGGCCTCCCGCACC
>Ga0180438_10008820_pt1 | contig 12727 bp, 30 predicted proteins | sample SS_ome_12_FD_132455 | JGI IMG/M metagenome (GOLD analysis project Ga0180438, IMG submission 132455) | Hypersaline lake sediment archaeal communities from the Salton Sea, California, USA - SS_3_D_2 metaG | ecosystem: Environmental > Aquatic > Non-marine Saline and Alkaline > Hypersaline >...
AAGTTTTTTGATTGCTGTAACTAACCTTTGTATCTTTAATGCATCATAAAGAGTTTTTATGATGCATATAAAGTACATTATTCACTTCTTGGAATCACAACTTCATACTTTTCAATTGCTCTTAGCATGATACCATAAGGACTGAAATCCTCACCACCAAAGACAGCTTTACAGATGGATGGAGAAAAACCTGATATCAACCCAACATTTTCACTATTTACGGTAGCTTGTTGACCATTATACCCTGCTGTATTCCAATAAACGATTTTTGGAGTATTATACCCTGCTGCATTCCATTTTAACATGGATTCTTCAATAGCAGTAAGTGCTTCATCCTCTTTTAATCCATGAGTATTCCAACCACCACCATGAGTAGCACCATCACTAAATTGCATATCAGATACAATCAAAAGGGTAGTAGGCATAAGCTCTTGATGGATTTTACGATCAACAGCAATTTTAAGGATCAAGTCCAATGCTCTATCAATACGTGTAGATGCTACAGCATGGTCAAATACCTTACGGTCTCTCAAAGCACTTTTAAAGGTATGTTTTCTCCAATCACAGAACTTTCCTTCAGACCCAAACCCAATGAATCTTTTATAGAAAGGACTATTTTCAGGCAAACGGCTAGAACAGTACAATGCCATACCTTGAGATACATGGATAGCTTGAACATTTCCACCTACAATGCTACCCATAGAACCTGAAGTATCACAGATAACCATAATCTGTTCATTGGTCCCTTCAAGATAATTAGGCAATGCATTAAATTGAGCTTCAGCTACATCAGCATCACCTGCATAAGCTGTTCTAATACAATCATGAGGAAATAAGGTATCTGCATGAACAGTAGTTGTACCACTTTTCAATGCATCTTTATATGCCTGAAATCGTGTATTGTCTTTGGTAGCAAAAGCTTTAGTGTATCTTGCCATTGCAACAGAAGGAACAGTTTTATAATTGATTCTATTCCATTGCTTTTGGCACATCTTATGCTCAACAATATGATCTTTACGAATAGAAGCAAGCAATTTACGAAACTCACTTTCTTTAAGACTCATTGCTTCACGAATAGGCTTATAATGACGTTTTGCCCACTTTGCAGCAAGGATATCACCTTCATTGATAGCATTTGCCCAAAAAGCACCTGCTTCTTCACGCAAAGGAGTAGTGAACAGGGAAACAAGATCATCCCAACGTCCATGAACAGGAATGAAATGCATGTTAGCTCTCATCAAATTGGTATGTTCATTACCCAACCATTTGATAATGCTTCTTGCACCACTTCTATTACCTGCTCCACCACGGCAATCCCGTAGCCACATAGAAAGTTTCATGGAAGTAATTGCATCTTCTTCAAAGGACTTCTTGAAAAGCTCAAGAGCAGTAGTCTCATTACCATAAAAAGGTTTACGTCTACCACCTGTAAACAAGGAACCTGCTTTACTGAAAAATTCAATAGTTTTAGAAATTGCATCTTTATATGCGTTATGTCCTTCATTAGTTTTAATCATGGTATCTCTCCTTTTAGTTTTCAGGCTGATATATACGCTAAAGACTTTTAATCTTCTGTATATGTGTTTGCTGAAATCAGCCTATTTGTGTCTTATATCGTACTCAATGGCCTTTGTCAATAGTTTTTTATCTATATCATAAAAAAATTCACATATGCTGTAAATGAAGCACCAAAGCTAAAAAACAATCCCCCTAATACCCAAATAGGAATTACTTTCTCACTTTCTTTCTTATCAAGATAAGATTTGCTATACTTCATTGCAAGACTTCGAATAGCTTGATCCTCAATCAAAGTAGCAGCAAGATATGCTCTTGCAGTTTGATTAGGAATAATGTTAGGAATTGCAGGTAAGGCTTGTTCAGTCATTCTATTGTCTCCATTTCTATAGCTTTAATGAATTGTTCACTTCCACCTATTGCATGTGAATCTCTTGATGCATGGTAACTTCCTAAAGAATTACGTTTGAACCATTCCTCAATAACACCATACATAGTCCATCCATTAATAAAGGTATACTGGTCTTCAGGATATTGATCCCCTACAGGAATCATATATTCCCTTGTCATAACCACTTTTAGTCTAACATATTTATCGGCCATTATAAAAGTCCTTTTCTAATGGGACAATCTTCTTTATGATATTTTGGATCAGGTGTTTTTATCATGCAATTACATAATTTTGGTTTTGTTTCTTTAATCGAATTAGTTATTTCTTTAATTTGAACATCAATAATCTCATCAATCATATTATTTCTTATATCAAGAAGATTCATCATGATAAGACCATCTTTTCCTGCATCAGGATATTCTGCAATTTGGGACGCAATAACACCTTTGCCTAATTCTTCTTTAAAGACTATATCACATCCCTTTATTTTCATTTCAATTTTAAATTGCCTTGACATGATTATCCTTTCATTCGGTTAATACGTCTTGATTTAGCAGCAACTTTATTTTTAGCACGTCTTTTAGCAATTCGATTTTGCATCATTTTTGAATATGAGGGACTTGAGACTTTTTTGCTTTTACGAAAAAAACCCATAAAGTTATGAGGGAGTACAATATTGTTATTGTTGTTATTAGATTGCATATTATTTCCTTTTAAGGATAACAGGTTCAGTATAGATACAAGGCAATCCTTCAGGGGTAATTGTTTTAGGAGGCTACCCAATGCCTTGTGTTGCTCCAATCCATTCTGAACCTGTTACCCAATCATCAAAAGCTTGGGAGCAACTTCAAGAGAAGGTTCAGATATACTATATTGATTTCATTTTGTCAAGAACTTTTTTTACAGGACCAACATTTTTTAATGTATATCGTTCTTTAATGATATTACTAAGAACCCATTCATGAGCTACACTTTTTTCTGATTTTATAATAGAATCATCATCATCTTCATCATACCATGTGGTATCAATTTCCATTTCAGCAATTAATTCAACTCTTAGTATTTTTTTCATATCAGTCCTTTATAATTGTGGAAGGGATGGATGGACTTGAACCATCAACGTCAAGGATCAAAACCTTGTGTTCTACCAATTGAACTACACCCCTATCTTTGTTGGAAAGACAACTTATCAATGAGAATCATCAATGCTTTTGTCTTCACAACTTTTTTGAGCATTACATTATAATCTTTTGATAAAGCAATATCAACAATTTCATTTCTCTTTTCTATTGAGTATGGAAATGATTGATTATGCTTTATTCCCATGTTTCTTTCTTGTTCATCACTTGGAATCCAATATACTACATATATCTTTTTCATTGTAATGCTCCTATGGTGCTTGCAGGTTTCTATATGGACACCATATATGTACCTCATTCTCATTATACATAGCCCATTCACCATTATTTAAATTACAGTCTCCCCCATAAAGATGATCTTCTCTATGAGGGCAATTACTACAAGCTGTTACTGTAATTGTAAAAGTAAATGGTGGTTGTGTCATATATCCCCTTATAAATTAATTGGTGCATTACTAGGTATGGGTTTTCTTTTCGTTTTTACGAATTACTATTTCAGGGACCGTTCTTTGCACCAAATTGGTAGCGGAAAGGGGATTTGAACCCCTGTTCTCTAGCTTATGAGGCTAGCGAGATGGACCGAACTTCTCTATTCCGCAATAATTTTTCCTTTGTAAATTATATGTTTTAATTAGAAACTATAATTTATTTAAAATGGCGGTGACTAGGGGATTTGAACCCCTGACTTCTACCTTGACAGGGTAGCACTCTAACCTGACTGAGTTAAGCCACCATTAATCTTTTAACATAAAAGAAAGAGTAAATATAATAAATCCATCATGTAGTTTTGTATCTACATTTATACATCTGTGCTGAGGGAATCCCCTATCTATATACTCATTTATTTCATCTGTCATTTTATCAGAAGATGTAACTCCTGCATAATATGTAAATATTTTTACATGATCAATTTTTTGTTCGCTCATTATCTTTTCCTTTCTATTTAAATTGGCTGGCTCCAAGGGAGGGCATCGAACCCCCAACTACTTGATTAACAGTCAAGCCTTCTGCCGATTGAAGTACCTTGGAGTATTACTTTTCTTAGCTGAACATGATCTTGAACAACAGGTTGATTCTTTTTTATTATATGGTGCTAAATGAGTATGTCTAAATTCTTTTTTGAATTCTTTGTTGCATATTGGACAAACTAAATCAACCATATTTTTACCTGTTGTTTTATGATGTTTAACATGATCAGTTCTTTTTGTCAATTTTAAATTTTCAAATCTGTTATCTCTTTTTCTTTCATTCCTATGATGGATATGCTCATCTTCTTTTAATATATGTCCTGTATGCTGCCAATAGACCACATGATGTTCATATGCATACCTTTCTCTATAGAGCTTACCTGTATAATCATCAGGTGCTATTATTAATTCATATGGTCCGTTTCGCATAAGGCTATTTGTTTTCGTACTTTTAATAAAACTTCTACAAAATCATAATATCCTTTATTCATTGCTTCAGAAAGCATTTTCTCATCTGTATTTTTAGTTATATATGGTCTTATCCATCTATAATGCTCATTATTTTCTAAATACATATCTGAAAAAAGTAAATGCTGACACTTTGAACATAGATAAATATTACGATGATCACATATATGATCTCTATCATAGTTAAGATGACAGCAAATTTTATCTATAAACATATCATCTTTACAACACCAAGCACATTTTCCATATTTAAAAGTAGTTTTCATATTACTATCTGTATTTATTATTTATATTTTTTTAATATTTATTATCATCTTTCCATTTGGAATCCTGTTTTTCTTCTATTACCTTTTCCTTCACTTTTTGAATCTGTTTTTCTATTTCTTCTTCATTTTCTTCCATTACCTTATCACCATTTATTTTATATAGATAGAAATTTGGTATAGTATCCATATTTGCTATTAATATATCTGATGATATTACATTGCTATTTTCTTCAAATTCAAATCCATCTACATAATAAGTAAAATATATATTACTACTCGCTTCATTATTATATCTTATATATAAATTAATTTTAAGATTATCTTTATTCTTTTTCAGATATTCAATTTTATCTTCATCAAGATCATCCCATGTATCAGAAATAGTTAAATTACCTAATTTATATATTACACCAACTTCTTCACCTAAAAATTTAATTGTTGGATGTATTTCATTGTTTATCTCAAAATAAGTACATCCAAAGATTAATAATATGATGAATAATGGTAATATTTTTTTCATTTTATTCATACCTTTCAACATTTGTTGAAAATTGGTAGGCCAACAGGGACTTGAACCCTGAACTCCCACCTTAAAAGGGTGGTACTCTGCCAATTGAGTTATTGGCCTAAAATCTTCTTTACTATTCTATTAAACCATTCACTAGTTCCTAATACACATCCAAATAGGAATACTAATAAACAGATTATAATTGCAATCATAAAATCATACATTTTCGAATTTCTCTTTCAGTCTAAGGTAGAGTTTACGTTCATTATCTTCTAATCTTTTTGCTTCTGCTTCTGCACTTTTTTTAGCATTTTCTTTAGCAATTTCAAGATATAATCTTTTCTTCTCTTTATATTTTTCAAGTTCAACTTTATATTCACTATTTAGTAATTCTATTTCACTATCACTTAAAACAGACATTTTTCTTATGTAATGAATTTTAAACTCATCTTCATCTCTTTCATTTCTAATAATCCATTTTAAAAGAGATTCCATATCATTAAAATCTGTTATATCCCAATCATAATGTTGGTTATAGGAGTTATCAGGCCAAACCATACGTCCATAAACCACATAATAAAGTGGTCTATAATCAGACTTATGTATTTCATTTTCTATTGAATATTCCATTATCTTTCCTTTTTAGTGGTAGTACTGGATGGATTTGAACCATCATAAACACAATTATAAGTTGTGGGCATTAACCAAATTATGCTACAGCACTACAATTGGCGATCCTGAAGGGGATTGAACCCTTATTGCAAGCTTGAAAGGCTTGTATCCTAACCGATTAGAAGACAGGATCATTTAAAATGGATTACCATCAGGTATTTCAACCTTCTTTTCAGGTATCTCTCTCTTTTTAAAGCACATAACAACCAAAATAATCAATGAAAGTACACCAAATAATGCTTCCATAGGTGGTATCAAGAGACCTAAAGCAAGTTCACATGCAATTACTATCCAAGGATACCATCCCCATCCTTTATATTTAGTTGCAATAAAAGCAAGAACTACTCTTACTGTAACTGCTATTGCAAACGCAATCAATATCATTCTTACAACTTCAGCATCCATTTATCTTCCCTTTCTATGATCAGTTTTATTTCTATAGTCTGTTGCTATTTCACACCATCCCATTCCATCACATTCACCTTCACATTCTTCAGGATGACATTGACCTTCTTCAAATGACATATGTTTTCTTAATTCAGCATCAAATTCTTCATCTGTCATTTCGTTTAATTCATCAAAAACTGCTTTAACAGATTCAGATATTGTTTCAACATGTTCTGTATCATCATCAAGATCATCAATTACTTCAATTGATTCCTCAATGGTTTCATATTCTACAGGAGTAGATATAGTTTGTGTATTCTTTACCTTTTTATCATTACCATGTATAAATTTTAAGAACCATCCAATCATTGTATATCCTTATAAAGTTTGAATTTCCATTCTCTACATTTGGAGTATGCTTCTTTCATTGCTTCATCTGTATTGCCTTGAATACCCAAACCAACTTTATTTCTCACATCTACAGTACACCAACCTGTAGTATGTGGTCTCATATGTTGATTGCAATAAACCCAATGATCTTTTCCAAATGCTAATTCATCTTCCGTTATATTATCTACCATATTAACTCCATTCTGTCAAGACTTCTTTTACAAGGTTTCCATCAGCTTTACCTTTAAGCTCTTTCATGATGGACCCCATAGCTTTCATCTTAGGATTGAATTGACTGATATCAATGTTATCCATAATCCAAGTCTGAATTTGTGCTTTGCTCATCAGCTTAGGGATATAGCTATTTAGAACATTAATGTAAATAGATTCATCAGGATCAACCCCACTATGTTCTAATACCAAAAGTTCAGACTTGATAAGCTTTCTGATAATGGTCTCTACTTCAAGGTCTGTTACTTCTTCCCCTGCTTTCTTATTAAGCCTTGGAACTTCACCAATGACCATTCTAAGAGTACTCATAACAGGTTCATCTTTAGCCAACATAGCCTTTTTCAAATCACTTTTAATTTTTTCTAACAGCATTTAATCACCCCATTCAGTTATTTTTGTATAATCATCAGATTTCGATATATATACATTAGGAATACCTAAAATGTCAACAATTTTTTCAATAAATTCATCTTCATGTAAAGAAGGAATTATTTTACCCTGATAGGTGAATCTCCATTCATCCTCAACATGGTCTAAGCATGTGATAACTAAGTATTTTTCATTTGCCCATGAATTATCTTTAAACAAGGAATATTTGAGTAAATCCAAATCCAATAAGGTTCTTCTAAACACACCCTGATAATTCTCCTTATTGGTCTCATTTGGATTTTCTTTAATATTATGACCAATATTTTCATTAGTCATTGGTCCGTTTCCATGCCTTGTCTGATATGCTCTTGTAACATACCATACTTCATCAAGCTTTTCACCAACAAGAGCTTTGGACCCTGTATTCCCCCTAGTAACATGAGGAAAAAATCCAATATCCTGATCTAATAGCAATCCTTGAGACCCTTCATAGATATTTGTTGTACATGTATTTTTTAAATCCTCATCAATTATTATATTACCTTTTAATGCATTACATTCTGCAAGAAACTTACGTTCTATATCAGCTACATATTCATGACCATAATATTCCCTTATCATTTCCAATTTTGTTTTTATGATAGATGGAAATGGAAGGTCTTCCACCAAAAGAGAATAATGGTTCTTTTCTCTATCAAGAGTAGTACCAATTCCAACACCACAACTACCATGCCCTGTTAGAGAATTTACTGTTTTATTTTCATGAACATCATAAGGAGTTGTTATAGAACATTTACCATTAATATCTATTGTTGGAACTATTCCTTTTCTATTTAATACAAACCATTCATTCAAGAAAGCATTTGGAGAAAAGGTAAGTGCATTCCAATTTGTAGGAACACCTTGTAATGTACCACTTCCAAAAGAAGAAAATACATGACGTATGCCATTATGAACTACTGTATGCCCTGCTTGATGACCACCTGAAAACCTTGTTACTATTGGATTTTCGGAATTATGGCAAAGGAAAGCTGTTACACTTCCCTTGCCACTATCCCCAAACCCAAGATCAATAACAGCCTTTTGGGTTATCATAATATGCCTTTCTTAGGATTTAATTAGGTCTGTAATCATAACCTTATACATTTTACGATAAATGCCAATGAATACATCATGGACAAGCCACTTGAACAAACGTCTTACAGGTTCATTCAATAATGTCCAAAGAAATGAAGTAGGCCAAAATGTTGCCCAAAATGTAAGGCGTTTTGCTGTATTATCAAAATCCAAGTTATATTTTACATCCCATGAATTATTCTCTAAATATTTTTCAAAGGTGATAATACCATCTCCTAATTTATCCTTGTTTTCTATCCATTTCTTCTTAAGTCTTTTTATTTCCCTTCTTACTCTGCTTAAGAGAAAATAGTATTTACCAACAGACCATGCAAGACCTATTAATATATAGTAAAGACAGTACATAGCAAGTTGAGCAGGATTGTTTTTAATCCATTCCCAAATAGGAATATCAGCAAGCCACCATAGCAGGGTAATAAAAACAGCTACACTAATGATAGATGCAAGACCCCAACATTGTTCAACAAACCATGTTAGGAAGATTAATTCCAAGGCAATCAATACCCAAAACCATATTCCAAATCCAAAAAAGACAACCATGATTTCTCCTTTCTTATAACATCATTTCATCTTCAGTTTGGGTTTCAGGAAAAGTAGGTGTATCTCCCATAAGAGGTTCATCATCAATCTCTACTTCACTTTCCTGAATGAACTCATTACCAACACTTTGATAATTTGTGGTAACAATTTCAGAAATAACCGAACTTACATCTTCTTTCTTATCAATGATAATAAGGTTATCTCCCATGAGTTGTTTCCAACCATCCATGACATGCTGACTTCTGCCATTGGACCCCTGTTTCAGATGAAGATGATATACATTGTACATCTCTCTTGCTTTATCCAATAGCTCCATGCTTGAATAGTCTTGTGCTTGAGGAACACCCATGATATTCTTGACATTCCTTGAAGGGAAGTTATCAAGAACAGGTTCATCACCAATAGTAAAAAGATATCCCTTTTTGTTTCGCTTTTCAAAGCAATCAATTGAGGTATGATGACCTGCAAAGTACCATGCAAGATGATAGCTCTCACCTTTATTTCCACCACCACCACCTTCAAGAAAAACGGTAGTCAACCAATGATCAAGCAATTCATCACTTGATTCAAATTGACCTACTTGTAATGGTGCTCTATCACATTCATGATCACCAATACCAAGAAAAAGTAATTGAGGGTCTTTTACACCATCATCAATAATACTCTGCATGATATGGGGGAGACCTTCTTTGACTAAATAATGAGGAATGCTTCCCATTGAACCTGTAACATCCAATCCAAGGATGATAGCAATAGATTCAGGGTGCTCAATAGAATCCCTTGATTCTCTAATATCAACACCATTGGGATTCATAGCATTGTTCATTGATCGTTCTGTAAATATTTCCCTTGCAGATTTGGTATTATATCCAAGTGAATCTGCTCTAACCGTTCTTGCACTAAAACTATATGTTCCACTACCCATAATTATTCACCTTCCCCTTCTTGCCCACCAAACAGAAAAGCATATCGTTTCTGAGCAATTTCAAGTTTAATTTCAGTATTGCGGATTTTGACACCAATTTCCAAATCAGCTTTAACATATTCATCACAGTCAAAATCAGCAGCAAGGACTAAGCTTCTTGCATCAGTAGGAGATAGATCAAGCATGTTATCCTGATCACGTTTCATCCTCTTAATAGCAATCTGCAAATCCTCAATCTGTCTTTTGTACACCAATTCCGTATCTTCCGAAATTGCTGCTGCTCTATCCGCTTTGATCTTTGCATTATTACGTCTTAGAGACTCAAAAAATGCACCTGCCACAACTTCTTCACTCATAATAGTTCTCCTTTCATTTTTGTTTTAACATCTTTGCTGCTTTCTTAATACATTTAGCACATATAACAGCTTGTCTCTTATCGTTATCGAATTTATTTGTATCTTTACCAACACAAATAGCTAATTCTTTCTTATCCAAATCCCTTCCACAATCATCACACCATATAGCAAGCCTACCTGGGAATACCTTCATTTCATCACTCTCTCCATCATCTTATGATTAGTATTATGAACCTTAAGTGATATAGTGCCTATCATCGTGGACATTATAAGAAATAAGGTTATTAATATTACAAATGCTATTAGCATTGATTTAGGTTTTAAATGTCTCATTAATTAATTTTTATATCTTTTCTATCAAGATACTTTTCTCCTTCCTTTAAAGCTTTGGAGACAGCCTTAGTATATTCTATAAGTTTTGTCAACCTTTTTTTAGATATTGGTCTAAGCTTTCTCATTTTCAGCTATTTTTGCTCCTGCTAAACATGCTTTCAAGACATTAGCTGAACTTTCTTGAGCTTGTCTATATTGATCATCAAGATTTTTTGTTACTGCATCATCAATTTGTTTATATGCATCAATGAGATCACTATGTATCATTGATACCCTGTAAGCCAATTTATCATTACCTACTTCATCAAGAAGATCAGATAAATTGTTAAGATACCATATGATATGTCTAATTTTTCTTTTACCTTCCTGATATTCTGTAAGCCAACTCATAATTATATCCTTTCATCTTCCATAATGATAACTGCTCGTTTTAGACAATCAATACATAAAGAGGCTTGACGTGTATCATTTTCAAAATCATGTGAATGTTCACCAATAAGAATGCCTATGGATTTTTTACCAAACTTCTTATTGCATTCATCACATTCTTCACCTTTTTCAGGTATAAAGGTTTTCATTATTACCCCCCGAAATATTTTTTCAATTTTAAGTGAAATACATCAGGCAATCTTGAAAATGCCCCTTCAAAATATGATAATCCATAATCTTCAACAGGTAGATAATCATCATCAATATAATCATATACACCGTTTTGATCATAATACTTATCATTGATTTTGGTCATAATATGGCCTGAATTATAGAACATATGTCCATCAAACAATTCACATAATACAAGACCAAACTTAAGACAACCAAGGGACATTTCAGGATATGTTCCAAATGTAGCTACAATCATTTCAATAAATCTTGAAGGAGACATTAGAAATCCTTTTCTTCTGCCATTTTTTCAATGATAGGAATAAGATATGGTTTATCTGTATCAATTGCTCTTTGAATGCATACTTCCTTTGGTGTATTAAATACTTTTACTTTTGTTTTCCAATCTTCTTTTATCCACCTTTCAAGGTATTTTCTTTTCATATGAGTTGCATCAACAATCACAACATTATTTCCTGCTAAGAATAATGATTTGACCATGTAATCTTCTATAGCAGTTATCATAGGTTCTGCTTCTAATATAAAAGGTTGACCATGTAAAGCTAATCTGATTGCATCCCTATTCACAATAGGAAATCCTGTTTTCTTTGCCCAAGTGCTTTTACCACTTCTTGGTAATCCTATTGTAAGTATTAATGTTTTCATTTTCACTCCTTTTAAAAATACAGGTTGATATTTTATATAGCCGCTTTACCAATTTGCGTATCCCCACATAAAAAAATTTTAATTGGTGTGGGGAGTGGGATTCGAACCCACAAACACTCTCTTATAATGAGATATAATACTTGCTGTAATCAACCTTAAAATGGCGATGCCTATCATACGTCTAGAAGAACAAAAGATGCTAGCAATGCAAGTGTTCTTTTTGCCAAGTCAATGTAGACTTGGGATGATCATCCGTAGAAGGCATCATAAATTGGCATGGGTGAAGGGACTTGAACCCCTAACCTACGGCTTAGAAGGCCGTTGCTCTATCCATTGAGCTACACCCACACATTGTATTTTCTTATATGTTTCTGTTTCAATAGTAGATGCTTTTAAAAATGTCAAGATATATATAATAAATGATACTATAAAAGCTATACCATCTAATTTACCAATTATCCATAAAGTAGTTATTAGAATTAATAAACAAGATGTTGTTCCTAATAATGCCATATACATTCCATATTTTTTAATATCTTTTTTAGTAATCATATTTCAAAATCACCTTTCTCTAGTACATCAGCATTAATTAATGGACACCATTTAGGAATTTCAATTTTATCATCATCTCCCATCCATTTTAAAAATTCATTGCCTCTTTTCTCACATTCCCATCTTGTAATATTATTGTCATATACACATGAAGGACATTGAGTACAAGATTCTATTTTTTTAATATACAGTTTCATTTTATTTTTTTTACATCATTAATATCATATCTATTCCAATAACCACCTGATCCTGCCCAAGAAACTTCAGGGTTTTGAACAATCATTTCCCCTCTTTCCATGTATTCAGCACCACAA
>Ga0180438_10008821_pt1 | contig 12726 bp, 11 predicted proteins | sample SS_ome_12_FD_132455 | JGI IMG/M metagenome (GOLD analysis project Ga0180438, IMG submission 132455) | Hypersaline lake sediment archaeal communities from the Salton Sea, California, USA - SS_3_D_2 metaG | ecosystem: Environmental > Aquatic > Non-marine Saline and Alkaline > Hypersaline >...
ATAGGCACTTCCGTAAGGGTCGCGAAGTACATTAACGCTCCAATCACTGAGGCGACAAAATTGGACTGCAGTGAATTGCCGCCCACCCACGCCGCAACGTAGCGTGAAGGTATGATGCCCCTGTCTGATCCGGGCATGCCCATGAGAGAACCCGCAACAAGAACACCGGCGAAAAGTAGTGGAAGAATCTGTTTGGCAAAACCCCATGTGGAGTCGACCCATTCTCGGATGTCCGCCCTCCGAAACCATCTCGCCAGCTCAAGAGTAAGGGCCACGAGAAGAAGGGCAAGGAGATACCAACGGATGCGATAGACACCCCACCAGAATCCAACAAGTTCCTTCGGCCTTGCCCATGCGGCAAAGACAAGTATGAGTACAAGTGTCGCGAAGTAGAGAAGTGTCTGGAAAGGTCTCTGACGGGGCTCTTCCTCGAGGAGCTCAAATCCGGCTCTCGTCCTATCTCTGTCTTCCTTTCTGAATATGATAGCCATGAGAAGGCCGATGACCACGGCGAATGCCACCGCGCCCAGAGCCCTTGCCATTCCAAACTGCCAACCCAGGATCCGGGCTGTCAGTATGATCGCGAGGACGTTTATGGCAGGTCCAGAATAAAGGAACGCAGTTGCGGGCCCGATGCCTGCCCCCCTCTTGTAGATGCCGGCAAAGAGAGGAAGCACTGTGCAGGAACAGACAGCAAGAACCGACCCTGATACGGATGCAACGCTGTAGGATAACCACTTCTTCGCTTCAGCGCCGAAGTACTTGATGACAGACGCTTGTGAAACGAAAACCGCTATAGCTCCTGCGATAAAGAAGGCTGGTATGAGACAGAAGAGGACGTGCTTGCGCGCATACTCCTGAGCCATCAAGAACGCCTCATATATCGCGCTGTGAAACCGTGGATTGGAGAGCGGCATCACGTAGAGCGCAACAAATACCAGAACGACGATGAGCAGTTTCCAGTATTCCCGCATTCCTTCGTCACCTACATCTGGCCGCTGCCTCTGGGCCTATTCTGCAAGCGAGAGAGAGCCTCTCTCTATCCGCTTTCACGATCTCCGAGTCCTCGAGCCAGGCTGAGAGGAGCTTCAGTATCTCGGAAGCCTGCCCATCCATTCCCTTCTCGTCGAAGGAGTATTCAACCCAAAGACCTGCCTTCCTGCTTGTCAGGAACCCAGCATCTCTGAGTATCCGCAGGTTTCTCGATGCTCTCGTCTGAGTCACGCCGAGCGCCTGCATTATTTCACAAACGCAGAGGCCGTTCTTGTACTGCAGAAGCTTCACTATTCTGAGACGTGTCTCGTCCGAGAGCGCTTTCATAAGCTTAACAACATTCTCCATTTCACCTCCATGCGTATAATCAAATATACGCATATATTATCTGTTTGCTCACTTCCTGTCAACCCCTTGCCCCTGTTGAGCTGTACACAGCAGGTTAGTCGTTCGCTCTGAGCCCCACTGCTTGATTTCGGCTGTATGACTGCTGAACTCCCGGGAGCCAGCAATCGGCTGCGGAAGACGAAGGCGACAATACGCCAGTTCGGGCCGACCGGATGGTCAGGAGCCAGTTCACCGATTGGAGCGGCCGTCCACAAATTTCGTCCTCTCTATCGTTCTGGGGGTTTGCATTTTCACCCGCGAAATGTTATCTTGATTTGAGGGTTTCATGCCCGCCAATATCCTGGAAGAGGAATCCAGTTCAGCCCGGGGCACAAGGAGCTGGGCCCCCAGCATGCCACTACCTTGGGGCAAGACACGGGTTCTTGAAGCACGCGATGAGTAGGAGGCATAATTGTGAATAGGATAATGCTTTTCAGACTGCCGGTTACGGCTCTCGTCATAGGCGGTGCGCTTCTCATGTGGGGATCCGCGGTCTATTCCCAAGCGAGAATAGAGTTCGAGGAGCTGGAGTACGACTGGGGAGAGGTGATGGAAGGCGATACCGTAACCCACGAGTATTATTTCTACAATAAGGGAAACGAAGTCCTGACGATAGAGAAGGTGCACAGTGGCTGAGGGTGCACGGCGTCGCTGGTCAGCGACTCACTCATAGCCCCGGGGGGGAATGGAGAGATCAAGGTCACCTTCAAATCGAGAGGCAGAAAAGGCGACCAGCACAAGAGCGTGACAGTAACAACGAATGACCCCGATCAGAAATCAATCCGTCTGAGCATCAAGGGCGTCGTGGTAATGCTCCTGCAGACGGAACCCAAGAACCTGAACTTCAAGGACGTGTTCAAAGGTGAATCCAGCGCTTTGCCGGTGTCTGTTATCCCATGGCGTGGCACGAGATTCAACATAACAGATATCGAGCCGCCTGGGGACTACTTCGAGATAGAAGTATCCTCCGAACCGGGCATCGGACGCGTGCTCAAGAGTGCCTTGGAATCGGCCAGGGAACGGATCCTCGACAGGTTCGGCGGTCAGGAAGCGATCGCGGACACCTCCGTCAAAGAAGAGGTTAAGGAACCCGATCCGAACATGGACATGGAGAATGCGCGGACGGTGAACGTAATGCTCCTGCCGACCGCCCCGATCGGACGCCACTACGGAACACTCAAAATACACACTGATTTGAAAGAGAAGCCTTTGCTTGAGCTTCGAGTCTCCGCGAATGTGGTGGGAAACATAAAGGTGCTACCTGATAACTACAACTTCGGCACGGTCAAGAAGGGCGAGAGCAAAGAGGCTTCTTTCAAGATAACCACAAGAGATCCGGTCGCAGTAAAGATCACTGACATAGAAACAACCTCCGAACACGTCTCCGCTACCCTTGTCGACACGACCCCCGGTTCTGAGTACGAGCTGAAGGTCACCATTGGCCCCGGCGCTCCGCCAGGCAGACTTCATGGGAATGTCACGCTTCATACGACGGACGAAGACCAGCCTGAGCTGAAAGTCCGATTCTTCGCCAATGTGACAGAATAGACCTTTGGGGTCAGGCGTAAACTTTTGAACTTTTGCCCCCACATTTCTGCGTTTCCGTCTGGCAAGATCGTTGAGCAATACACTTTCGACGGGAACCAGAAGTCTGTCCGAGCTTTCTCGGACTCGTGAAGCGTATATCGCACCACAATCTCGTCCGACAGAGGATTGGTTGAGTAAGGATCCGAGTGATCATGTCATCTTTGTGACGTTGGTCAGCTCAGAGGACGAGCAGCGGCGGGCACGCCTCTTGATAGACAGCATCCGTTCATTCGGCGGCCCCCTGCGCCGCCAACCTATCTGGCTCTTCGAGTCTCACCCGCGCAGCGCGCCGTCCGACGACCTGGAAAGGGAGGGCGTTCGGGTCCTTCCCCTTTTGATACCTGACCTCGCAAAGAATCACCCGTTAGCTGGCAAAGTGCTTGCCTGCGCACAAGCAGAGGAACTCGCAGGTCCGGAGATTCAGTCTCTTGTCTGGCTCAGCTCTGACTGTCTGATCATACAACCTCCCGTCTTGTTCAGTCTGGCTCCGGCATGCGATGCTGTTCTCCGGCCCGTGCACACAAGGAATGTCGGACTTCTTGCCGACGAACCCATTGATGGCTTCTGGAAGAAGGTCTATGAAACCCTGGGGGTGAAAGACATCGAGGTCACGCTCGAATCCTTCGTCGATAGAGCGCGTATCCGTGCTTACTACAATTCACACGCCTTCGCAGTGGACCCCTCAAGAGGATTGCTCCGTGGCTGGCTCCATTACTTCGAGACTCTTGTCTCCGATCGAGAGTTCCAGTCCGGGCCCTGCAAGGACATGCGGCATCGCATCTTCCTCCACCAGGCTGTGCTCAGCGCTCTCATTACAGTCTTACTCGACAGCGAGAGGGTTCGGATCCTCCCGGCAGATTATATTTACCCGTATAATCTGCACCAGTCGGTTCCGCCCGACCGGCGGGCCACAGCGCTCAACGACCTCGTATGCATCGCCTGCGAGGATAGGACCCTAGATCCGAGTGTTGTGAACGATATCAGGATAGACGAACCGCTCAGGTCCTGGCTGTCCACTCGCCAGCCCTGATCCGAATCACCTCGACGCATTAACGGGCGCTGATCGTGGCGTTGCCGTTGACAACGGTTATGGCAATAGTTGCAAGCCCCGGAGGGGTGCCGATAGTCCCGCTCTTGCGGTTCGGCTCGTTCACTGTATAGGAGACCGAAGCGAACCCCGAGACCTGAACAGCGCCGTTGACCGTTTGCGCGTCGAAGCTGGCAGAGACGTCGGACGGTACTGAGAGCACCACATTCCCGTTCGTCGTCAACAGTGTCGCCGACTCGGCCGCGGCCAGCACCGCCAGGTCGCAGGTGGCGTTTCCGTTTGTAATCAGACCACTCACCCCACCTTCGAGGTTCTCTGAATTGATGTTGCCGTTGGTGGTAGTGAGTTCGGCTCCATCAGTCGTGCTCAGGGCAGCAAGATTCCCGTTGGTCGTGGCAAGATCAAGATGGACTGATGCTGGTGCGAATATCTCGAGGTCTGCACCGTAGTTACGGTCGCTGTTGTCAGGCATGTCGGCAGATATTATGAGCAAGCTGCCGTCGATGCTGTCTTTCACTACTACGTTGTCTATGAAGTTCTCTGCATCCGCCCTGTCTTTGCCGTAGCAGATTCTGGTGATCACACAGGTGATAACAGTGTCCAGAGACGCTTGAACGCTAACACTACCGTTCAGCGTAGTCGCACTGACATCGGTGATACTCGACGCGGGCCAAGTACGTGTCTCGGTCTCTTCCAGTCTGTAGTCATTCGCATTGTCACCTGCGCAACCAGCGAGGAAAGCCACAGCAACGACGAGCGCGACCGGCAGAAATATGTTGAGCACCAAGGAACCTTCTCTTCTCACAATCCTCTCCTTTCTCCTGTGAATTGAACTTCACGATCTACAGGATCGAACGAATGACAGGCTAGCACCTTCAGAATCGGCTGTCAATCGTTCTCCTCTTCAATCCAAGGGACCGCTTCCGCAGTTCCTCCCACACTGTGCTGGGAAGGAGCTAATACAGTGTAGACCAACACCAGCCTCTGTGATAGAATCGTTCTCAGGAAGTGATTATATTCATCTCACCGTCACACAGACCAGGGGAGCACATGCAATGAGAGCTTACGGCAGCATTCTTTTCGCGGCTGTCCTCACCCTGCTCGCGGTGTCCACACCCGCGGCACAGAAACAGGAGCCCACCTTCGTTTACGAAACGATCATCCCCGGATATTACCTGAGCTTCGGCCAGAACATCGCAGTTGATGCCGCTGGAAACGCATATGTGATCGCATCTTGGTATGAAGACCACCTTCATCTGGATATCCTGGTGGTCAAACTTGGACCGGATGGCACCCCACTATGGATGACTCCCTTAGCCGGGAACGGGCATGACTACGCAGAGGATATTGCGCTTGATGGTACCAGTGGCATCTACATCGCGGGCTGGACCGATTCCGACGATTTTCCGATTGTCGGCGGTCTTGACTCAACACTCACGGGGTTTCGAGACGCGTTCATCATGAAGTTATCAACGGATGACGGAGCAATCCTCTACAGCACCTTCCTTGGAGGGGACTACGCCGATGAAGCCCACGCCATAGCACTAAGTGACTCAGGTGATATCTACTTGACGGGATCCACGGAGTCCACCGATTTCCCAACAGTGACTGCCTATCAGGGTTCGCCAAGCGCTCCTCCCTACACATATTCCGACGCATTCATAACCAGGTTGACACCTTCCGGAGATTCCATCATCTACAGTACCTATTTCGGCGGCTACAAGGACGATCAGGCAACGAATATCGCCCTCGACAGTCAGAATGCCATGGTCTTCTCCGGAGTAACAGGGGCGGATGATTTCCCACTCGTCAATCCCATTCTAGCGGATCCACATGACCTGTTCGTATCCAAACTGTCTGACGATGGCAGTACCCTGATCTTCAGCACCTACTTTGGTGGTGAGGATGTTGACCGCCTCGGGGGAATGGTACTGGACGCAGCGGATCTGGTGCACATCACCGGAGCCACGCGCTCAATGACATTCCCCGTAACTCCGGGCGCCTTCCAGGAAGATTTCGCAGGTGAAATCCTCGGGTGCGGCAATCCTCCATTCGACCCGCTGCACAACTGTGAGGACGGATTCGTTTCCAAACTGGGGACAGACCGCACAGGCATCGCCTACAGCACCTACCTCGGGGGGAGTGGAGTCGATGAATGCCACGGAGTCGCCCTGGATGCGTCGGGTCGTGCGCAGGTTATTGGATACACAGTATCCGGAGACTTCCCGGGCTCAGACAGCGCCTATGCAGGTTTCTTCCTTTCGGGAATGACTGCAGACGGAGGTATCTTGAACTACACTTTGAGAAAGCGGTCTGGTTCTGGAGGAGGAAACGGTGTTGCCATCGATGACGTTAACGACATCTACTTCACGGGTGCGGTGAACGTCCCCGCGGAGATTTACGTCGCCAAGGTCACAGGCGTTGGCACATCCGTCGAGTCTCAAGATCTTAAACACGGTTCGGATCCGCTGCGCCTCGCTCCAGGTATGCCCAATCCAGTCAGGTCTTTTGCTCGAATCGCCTTCTTTCTCCCAGGTGAGGACGAAACGCCAGCGGTTCTCACAATCCACGACGCCTTGGGTCGCCGGGTGCGCACACTTATAAACCAGGCGCAGGCTCCAGGAGCTCACACAGCCATATGGGACGGGTCTAACGATTCCGGCAGACCTGTTGCGAGTGGTGTCTACTTCTACCGCCTGGAGTGGAAAGGCCAGTATCAGTCGCGGGGGATGGTGGTAGTTCGCTGATCTACGCGCCGAATCGGCCATCGTGGTAGAGAGGGTCCGGCGGATTGCGCCAGCCCGGTAACCTAACAGACGAAGGAGACACTTATGTCCCGATTTGCCCTCACCGTCATCTCCATGCTGACGCTGTCATCACATGGATTCGCTCAGAAACCTTTTCTGCCGCCCGTTTCGACGTACTCAATCGTCGCGAGAGATTCCATCACGGGCGAGATCGGTGTGGCGGTCCAGTCTCACTACTTCTCCGTGGGCCCAATCGTCCCCTGGGCCGAAGCCGGAGTCGGAGCCGTAGCCACGCAGTCACTTGTCGATCCATCCTATGGGCCTCTGGGACTCGATCTGATGCGCGCCGGCAGGACTGCTCAGGGAGCCTTGAGCGCCTTGGTATCCACCGATCCGGGAAGCGAAGTCAGGCAGGTGGCAATGATCGATTCAGATGGGCTTGTCGCAGTCCACACCGGAGGCAAGGCTATCACCGAAGCCGGACACAAGGTCGGCAGGCAGTACTCGGTTCAGGCCAATCTCATGGAGAACCCCACAGTGTGGGACGCCATGGCAGAGGCCTTCGAAGGGACCAAAGGCGATCTTGCTGAGAAGATGTTATGCGCACTCGAGGCTGCGGAGACGGAGGGAGGTGACATAAGGGGTTGTCAATCCGCGGCACTTGTCGTCGTGTCGGGAAACAGCACGGGACGTCCCTGGGAGGATCGGACATTCGATCTGCGTGTGGAGGATCATCCCCAGCCTGTTGCTGAACTGCGCCGCCTGGTGCGATTGCAGCGAGCCTACAACAGACTTGGCGAGGTCGGTCGGTTGGCGAGCAAAAATCCCGCCGGGGCACTCAAGGTCGCGGGAGAAGTGGCTGCCCTAGTACCTGATGAGGCGACCAACGGAGAGATCCCTTTCTGGATTGGTATCGACCTGCTCGACGCTGGGCAGGAGAAGGAGGCGGTTCTGTTTCTGGCCCGGGCATACGATCAGGACTCGCGTTGGGCGGAGGTCATATCCCGCCTTCCCGCAGCAGGTATCCTGCCGGATGACAGGTCACTTGTTGATAGACTGATAGAGGGGATGAAGCAGTGACGTTGACAACATTGGGCCTGGAGAGGTAAACAGCTTGACTCACAGCGCCCTTACCCGGCACAAGATAATCCCATCCACACCCTTTGGCGAAGTGGTCATCGTGTGGACGGTCTTCGAGAAACGTCCGAAGGTCGTGAGGATCTTCCTCTCCAAGCCCGGGCTTGCCGCCCAAAAGCATCTGAGTGTGTTCTTCCCCGATTCCAAGATCCTTTCGTGCAATGAAATCGACGGCCTCTCGAAAAGGATCGAAGCTTTTCTGAATGGCGACAGCGTTCACTTCTCACTGGACATTGCACGCCTGGATTTGTGCTCTCGATTCCAGCGGTCTGTCCTGCGAGTGGAGCACCGGGTTCCGCGGGGGAAGGTTACTACCTACCGCTTGATTGCGGCACATCTTGGCCAAGCGAATGGGGCGCGCGCTGTGGGTAACGCCCTGTCGAAGAACCCATTTCCCATACTAGTCCCCTGCCACCGAGCGATCCGCTCAGACGGGTCTCTTGGCGGCTATCAGGGCGGACTTGAGATGAAGGGCGCCCTGCTCAGAGCCGAAGGCATACGCTTTGATTCGCGCGTCCCGGTTCTGAGTTCTGAGCTCTACAACAGATTCGCAAGCCCTGTGAAGAGGAGGAGGAATGAAGGAGGAGTGTGAGGGTAATCTGCTGAATCCACTGCCTGTGGCACTTGTCGGAACATTGATAGAAGGAAGGCCGAACTACTGTGTGATCGGCTACATCTCGCCCTTCAACTTCGGAAAACACATTTTCTTCAGTCTTTTCAAGAAACGTTACACCCGAGTCGGCATCCAGGAGAGTCGTGCATTCAGCGTGAATATCCCATCTGCAAAGCTTATCAATGAGCTGAACATCTGCGGCAGCAAATCCGGACGGGACTTGGACAAATCCGCTCTCTTCAACACGTTCTTTGGAGAACTGAAGTCCGCGCCGATGATCCGCGAGTGTCCATTCAACATGGAGTGCCGGGTAGTCGATATCCTCGACTATGATCCCAACGAGGGGATTGTTGGCGAGGTTGTCAAATCCTACGCCGATGTCGAGCTCGTGAAGGACGGGGTCGTTGATATTCGCAACGCGGGGCTCCTGGTGTGGACCTCAGGAGAGGATTTCTCCTACTATACGCTAGGAGAGCCTGTTATCCCGGGGCGGCTGAACAAGAGACAGCCTTAGCAGTGCCGTCGGTGTCCTCTCTCGCCGAAGTCTCGGAGTGTATTCGACTTGATACTCTGACAGGTCTCGCGCCTTCTAGGCCTGAAGGATAGCCCCTCCGCTGTCCAGGCCCGCCGACGGTCAACCTCACCACCCTCCTAGCTTCGACTCCACAAGGTACAGGCTCCCACCAAGGGTGAGCAACTCGTTTTCGGAACTATCAAACAACCTCCGGCGTTCCACCAGGTCGCCCGCAAGCATCACTATGGTCTTCTGACCTTGTCGTTCAGGTGACGGAGTGCCACCGTCTGGGATGAAGGAAAGAGGTTAGGTGCGTGTAAGAACGTAAGACCTGGGATCGTTTGTATCGTCTGTCTGCTTGACTTCTGCAAGGTACGGGTCTAACATTAAGGGGTGCAGAGATCGAATCCTGAATTCAAGGGCGCATACCGAACCATCCACAGAAGAACGCGTAGAATGGAGGGAGCCGCCGCAGCTGGCGGCCTCTCAGAATGCAGTTCGCAAGGAGACGAATCTTGAGAATCGCCGTCGTATACAATCCGAACGCCAAGGGCACCATAAACGCCTTCGGCATACAGAACAGAGAGTGGTATCCCCAGGAGACCATCCAGAAGGTAGCGGAAGCTCTGCGGGAGAGCGGGCACGAGGTAGAGCTCATAGCCGGTGACAGATTCCTGCTCACCAGGCTCACGAAATTCCTGCCCAAGTTGTCCAAGAGACGCGCGAACGGCATGGTATTGAATATGGCCCTTGGCATACAAGGCAAGTGCCGGTATACCCACGTGCCCGCAACGCTCGAGGTCGCCGGAATACCATACACCGGCTCGGACCCACTTGGACATACACTCGCCATGGACAAGGTGGTTGCGAAACAGATTCTTACCGCATCCGGTCTGCTCACGCCCAACTATCAGGTGTTTTCCGATCCCAGCCAGCGGGCTGACCCTCTTCAGTATCCGTTGATTGTGAAGCCCAGAGGTGAGGCTGCGAGTTTCGGTCTGCGCGTGGCTCGTGACGCCGAGGCCCTGAAGGAGGCTGTGGACCGAATCCTCTTGGAGTACAGGCAACCGGCCTTGGTCGAGGAGTTCATCGAAGGCAGGGAGATCAATGTTGGAATACTGGGTAACAATCCGCCGGAAGTCCTCCCCGTTCTCGAACTCATCCTTGGAAGCAACCACGACGGGGTCTACTCTCACGAAGCAAAGTTCGCACAATCGAGGAGAAAGCGTGCGAAGAAGGTTTGTCCGGCAGAACTCCCGCCCGAAACCGCCGCCTACATTCAAAAGAACGCCATCCGGGCTTATGAACTCCTGAACATCAACGACCTCGCGAGGGTCGATTTTCGTCTGGACAGGTACAACCAGCCTTACATACTCGAGGTCAACTCCATGCCGAGCCTCAACCCGGGATCGTCCTTCGTTCACGCAGCCAGGAAGGCGGGCTATGACTATGCGAAACTCATCAATCGAATCGTCGATGTCGCGCTGGAGCGCTACGCGGCAGAGGAGCCTGACTACTTCAACCCTCAGATTGGCTGTTCCAGAGGCAGACAGATACCACCAGGAAAGAAGAAGCCCGACGGTCAGAACCCTGCAGGGAGAAGAGGGAAAGGTTGAGGCTTTCGAGGCAAGGAGAGAATAATGTCAGTTGCGAACGATCCCAAATCACCGATGTATGTGCCGGAGGAAAACCGCAAGATCGCCAGAGAGAGGGCCACACGACAGGTGAATCTCATCTCGGACTATCTCGAGAAGCGGGATGCGATACCGACCGGCATAAAGGCGTCGGTCCGCATAGCGGAGAACAGGAAGCGGATATTGGAGGTTCTGGATGCTACAGAAGAAGATTGGCAAGACTATCGGTGGCATCTCGAGACACCTATAGACGATACCCGGATGCTATCAAAGATCATAGCCCTGTCGCCACAAGAGATCCAGGATATCGATAAAACAGCCTCCCGCTACCGCTGGCAGATCTCACCATATTACGCAAGTTTGATGGATCGAGAGGACAGAGACTGTCCCGTATTCAAACAGGCTGTCCCCACGGTCAAGGAGTACTTGGACACCGCAACCATTGAAGAACCTTATGCGATGGCCTACAACTCACCCGCCCCTCTGATCACCCGGCTCTACGCGGATAGAGTAATCATCAATGTCACAAATATCTGCGCCATGTTCTGTCGGCACTGCCTGCGCAAGAAGGACATCGATCTCAAGGACATGATCTATCCCAAAGAGGATGTGCGGGCGGCCCTTGACTACATCTCGGAATGTCCGGAAATACGCGACGTGCTCGTAACCGGAGGCGACGCGCTGAGTCTTTCGGACGACTACCTCAACTGGATTCTCACAGAACTTGAGAAGATACCCCATCTAGAGGTGAAGCGTTTGGGCTCGAGGATGATAGCGACCCTGCCCCAGAGAATCACTCCAGACCTGTGCAGCATGCTGGCGCGCCACAAGCCACTTTACGTTAACACCCAGTTCAACCATCCCATGGAGGTAACACAGGAATCAGCGGCTGCCGTCGATCGTTTGATCGGAGCCGGTGTACTTGTGGGGAATCAGTCGGTTCTCCTCAAAGGGATCAATGATGACAAGCATGTCATGAAGAAGCTGGTACACGAGCTACTCCGGATCCGTGTGAGACCCTATTACATCTTCAACTGCAAGAAGCTCGAGGGCATAAGACACTTCAGGGCACCCGTTGCCACAGGCCTCAACATCCTCGAGAACCTGAGAGGATATACTTCCGGCCTCGCCGTACCGACATTCATCATTACGGCTCCCGAGGGAAAAGGCAAGACTCCTCTGGCTCCCACATATCTTCTGAACTACAACCGAAACGGCAAGCTGCTCTTCAGAACCTGGGCAGGCGAGGTATGCGAGTACGAAGACGAACTGCTTGAACCCTGAACGGATTTCGCCAGGCACCTGGAGCGGAGTAGCATGGACACATCCCTGAGAGACGAGATCTCCGATTTCGTTCAAACGAACCGTGAGGCGCAGCTCGGGTTCCTCACCGACCTGTGCAACCAAAACAGCTACACCTACAACGCGCCGGGTACCGACCGCGTTGCAGAGATGGTCCTGGAACAGATCGCGGGATTGCTTCCACGGCACGAGCTGACTGGGCAGACCGAAGTAGGAAGTCATCATGTTCTCCGGTCGCGGACGGCGTGCGCCGGCTCACCGGCCGGTTCCACCTACCTTCTGGGGCATCTGGATACGGTGTTTCCACCAGATCATCCGTTCCAGAGGTGCACGCTCGAAGGAGATTGGCTCAAGGGACCGGGGACAGGCGACATGAAGGGGGGCCTCACAGTCATAGTCTATGCCCTCAAAGTGCTCGCACACCTGGGGCTCACCGACCGCCTCAACCTGACTCTGATTCTGGGCGCGGACGAAGAAATAGGGTCAGCAAAATCCCGCTCGCTCTACGAACTCGAAACCGCTAATGCCAGCGTGTGTCTCGCGGCTGAATGCGCCGGCCTCCGGGGCGAGGTTGTTATTTCGCGGAACGGCAAAGCGGGCGCCCGCCTCGAGTGTTTCGGCAAGGACAGTCACGTAGCCGCGGCGGGAGAGAAAAAATCAAGTGCCATTTTGGAGATAGCAGGCAAGATAGTCGCCCTGGAGGCGCTGAACGGGACTCTCCCCGGGGTTTCAGTCAACGTGGGCAGGATTGAGGGCGGTCTGGG
>Ga0180438_10008822_pt1 | contig 12726 bp, 9 predicted proteins | sample SS_ome_12_FD_132455 | JGI IMG/M metagenome (GOLD analysis project Ga0180438, IMG submission 132455) | Hypersaline lake sediment archaeal communities from the Salton Sea, California, USA - SS_3_D_2 metaG | ecosystem: Environmental > Aquatic > Non-marine Saline and Alkaline > Hypersaline >...
AGCATCCGCAGTGATCCGCGGCGTACCTTCTCTGGAAGGTGCGCCGGTCATGGCCACCGACCTTCGGGCCAGTGCCTCCCTCGTTGTGGCTGGCCTGGCGGCAAGGGGCCGGACAACGATCTCACGGATCTACCACCTCGACCGCGGTTACAGCCGCCTCGAAGAGAAGTTGTCCCGACTGGGCGCACGGGTCCGCCGGATCAAGGAGTAGAGGGAGCACCAACATCCTAAGAACCATGAGGAAGAGTCGACATGCAGGTCTTTCATTCTGGCACACAGGCTTTCGAAACCGCGTTGCAGGGGCTGGTCCACCGCTGCGAAGGGGAAATCGTGACAAGTGTGGAGGCCTCGGTAAGGGAAACCCTGAACGAGGTCCGTCAACGTGGGGACGAAGCTCTGCTCGAATACACCCGGAAATGGGATGGAATCCGTCTCGCCAGGGAAGAGATCGAACTGTCACGAGAGAAGATCGACAGAGCCCTGGGAACCGTCGATCATGACTCCCGGTCCGCCCTGGAACTGGCGGCTGAGCGTATTCGGAGCTTTCACGCCCGCCAACTTCCTACCGCCTGGGAGTTCACGGATGAACACGGAAATCTGCTCGGGCAGAAGGTCACGGCCCTGGATCGGGTCGGGGTATATGTACCGGGAGGCAAAGCGGCCTACCCCTCTTCCGTGCTGATGAACGTACTGCCCGCCAAGGTAGCCGGTGTCAGAGAGATCCTCGTCGTAACACCCCCCGGGAGCCTTCGGGAGAACCCGGCCGTCCTTGCGGCGATCTACCTTGCAGGTGCAGACAGGATCTTCCAGATAGGGGGTGCGCAAGCCATTGCCGCCCTTGCCTACGGAACCGAAACGGTCCCGCAGGTCGACAAGATCGTCGGACCGGGCAATCTTTTCGTCACCACGGCAAAACGCCTTGTCTTCGGCAAGGTGGACATCGACATGGTCGCTGGCCCGAGCGAGGTGCTGATCATAACCGACGGGCATGGCGATCCGAGCCACCTTGCGGCCGATCTTCTGGCCCAGGCCGAACACGACGAGCAAGCTGTACCGCTCCTCGTCAGCACCTCTGAACCCTTCCTTCGGGAAGTCCTCCGGGCCCTTGAAGAGCGGCTCCCTCAGGGTCCTTGGGAACAGATCGCTCGGCAGGCGATCGAGAACAACGGAAAGGCCTTTTGGGTACGCGACTTGGACGAGGCCTGCGAACTGGCCAATCGGATCGCCCCGGAACACCTGGAACTGGCAGTCGAGGATGCAGAGGGAATCCTGGACAAGGTGCGGCACGCGGGGGCCATCTTCCTCGGGCCACGGAGCGCGGAGAGCCTGGGTGACTATGTGGCGGGACCGAACCATGTCCTGCCTACATCGGGAACGGCTCGATTCTTCTCTCCCTTGGGTGTATATGATTTTGTCAAGAGATCCAGTATCCTAAGAATCTCGACCCAGGGTTTGCAGCAGCTGGGCCCGAAGGCCATCCATCTGGCCCGCATGGAGGGCCTCCATGCCCATGCAGAGGCCCTGGACATCCGCATGAAGAAGTGAGGAAGGAAAAGCATGAAACGAACGAAGAAGGTGAGCCGAAAGACCCAGGAAACCGATATCTCCCTCGAACTCTGTCTGGATGGCAAGGGGGACTATCAGATCCAGACGCCGGTGCCTTTTCTAGACCATATGCTTGCACTTTTTGCCAAACACGGCTTCTTCGATCTCAAGATCCGGGCGAAGGGGGATACGGAGATTGACTATCATCATACGGTCGAGGACTTAGGCATTTGCCTTGGCACGGCATTCCAAGGTGCCCTGGGGGACAAGAGGGGCATCCGAAGATTCGGGGAGGCAACCGTTCCCATGACTGACACATTGGCCTTCGTTGCTGCGGACTGGAGCGGGAGATCCCACTTGGTGTTTCGCGCGGATTTCTCCTCTTCCCGCGTGGGCGATATGGACGTCGAGCTCTTCGAGGAGTTCTTCCGCGCCTTCAGCAACAACGCAGGCCTGGACCTGCACATCCACCTGCACTACGGATCGAACGTTCATCATTCGATCGAGGCGATCTTCAAAGCCACCGCACGGGCATGTGATCTGGCCTGCCAGATCGACCCGCGTCAGCCGGGTATTCAAAGCACGAAAGGGAACCTGGATCCCTGAAGCAACTCGGAAGGGCAGAGGACCATGCTGGAGATCATCCCTGCCATCGACCTGAAAGAAGGCCGATGTGTTCGCCTGGTGCAAGGGCAAATGGACAAGGAAACCCTGTACTATGACGATCCACTGGAGGCCGCCAGGATATGGGTTTCCCGGGATGCCAGTCGCATTCACGTGGTGGACCTGGATGGCGCGGTGGCCGGAAGCCCCCAGAATCTCCCTGTCATCGAGAGGATCGTTCAAGCCATCCCGATCCCTGTTCAGTTGGGAGGGGGCATCCGGACGCAAGAAGACATCCTTCGATACCTCGAGATAGGTGTAGATCGCGTCATCCTGGGCACCCTCGTCTGTCAGGATCCGGATTACGTTCAGAGGTTAGCCGAAACCTATCCCCAGAAGATCCTCCTCGGTCTCGACGCAAAGGAGGGTTACGTGGCGACCAGGGGGTGGCAGGACATAACTCGTGTTCGGGCCGTAGATCTAATCATGGGCTACCCGAGCATACCGGGTACCGGCCTCATCTACACCGATATCCAAAGGGATGGGATGCTGGTGGGACCGAACCTGCCAGCCATCGAGGAAGTGTGCAAGGTATCTCCTTTTCCGGTGATCGCCTCCGGGGGGATTACGACCCAGGAGGACCTTGTCGCCCTTTCCCGATTCGAGCCCTTGGGTCTAACGGGAGCCATCGTGGGCAAAGCACTGTACTCTGGGCGCCTGAATTTTCGAGAAGCCCTTCAGGCCCTTCGATCAGCCGAGTCGTCTTCTCCGGCATCCACGCAGACGAAAGGCGTAGGGAAAAAGTGAGCAATTTTATATTGTTATGAGATCGGCCCGGGAGCGAAATCCTCTGATCGGGAAGGCCCGGGAAGTCAGCCCCCTCTCGAACGAACGCGCCGAAGGAAAGGAAGACAGTCTACGAGCGCCTGGGTTCCATGGAACCCAGGGACCAAGCCGTGGTCGAAAAGGCCACTGCCGGAAATCGGTGGCGGGTGAAAACCACTAGAAGAACTCGAATTTTTCTTGACTTCGTCACATTATTTGTTATCATAAGGGGTTGTCGTTGTTTCCTCACGGCAGAATGTGTAGGCAACCCAAGAAAAGGTACCATCTCCCCGCTTCCCTTCGACTCGGCGAGGGGCGCATGCGGAAGGAGGGAGTAGAGGTTTATACCCAAAAAGAGGCTTTCCCAAGGAGGAACTGAGAACAAAATGTCTGGAATCCGGGTAAGGGAAAATGAACCCTTCGAGATGGCCGTAAAACGATTTCGGAAGAAATGTGAGAAAGCAGGGATTCTCACAGAGCTGAGGAGGCGAGAAAGGTATGAGAAACCCTCGGTGAAGCGAAAGAAGAAGGCCCTTGCCGCCAAGAAGCGAACCTTAAAACGACTGAAGAAACAAGGCTTACTTTAGATTCGGGTAGGTTTTGGTTGTTCTCGGAGCGCGGCAGATTTCATGCCCATGAGAGATGTTAAAGACTCGCGATAGTTAGAGGAATCTTCCAAAAAGAGGGGGAGACGATTCTATCCGATCCTTACCTGACGATTCAAACGGTTCCCCATCACCCGTACCCATTGCAGACATCCGGCAATCCAGATCAAGACGCCCGCGGTTCATCCCATCAGAGTGGACGCATCCGGCTGACACTGGCCCCTTCTCCCGCTTGTTCTCCTGGTACGGGCTTGTGGATCGTTTCTCTTCCCCCTGAGAGAAGGAAAGGACCGAAAGACTGACAAGGCGATGAGATAGTCGCATCGTTGGCATGGCAGAGGGGATCCGGGCAATGGAACAGGATGGTTCCGAAAAGAGAATGATCGCCGAACGGGTTTCCATCGTTGATTTGGTTTCCCCTCACGTACAGCTCAAGAAGGCCGGCAAGTATTACAAAGGGCTTTGTCCGTTCCATCCCGACAAAAACCCTTCTTTTGTTGTCAATCCGGACCGTAATACCTTCTATTGTTTCGGGTGTGGGGTTGGGGGCGACATCTACAGTTTTTTCATGAAATTCAATAACGTGGCCTTTCCCCAAGCCCTGGAAGAACTGGCACGTCGTGCAGGGATTCAACTCAGGGAACGGCGGCACAGGAAAGATCCGAAACGAGAGGAAGCCTTTCGAAAGGGGCTGGCCCTGAATGAATCCGTTCGCCAGTTCTACCATCAGAGCCTGATGGAGAGCCCGGAAGCTGGAATGGCGAGAGAGTACTTAGCAGACAGGGGGATGGGCAAAGAGACCGTTTCGGCTTTCTCCCTGGGCTATGCCGCCGGGGGATGGGACGGACTGCTCCGATTTCTCCGGAGGAAGCCGGGGGCTCTGGAGGTAGCATCTGCGCTCGGACTCCTCATCCCGAGGAAAGACGGGGAAGGCTGCTACGACCGATTTCGCAATCGGCTGATGTTCCCCATCTTCGACACCATGGGAAAGGTACTCGGCTTCGGAGGACGCTCGCTCGGGGAGCAGGAGCCCAAATACATGAACTCCCCCGAGTCTTTCCTGTACCGCAAAGGATCCGTTCTTTACGGGCTCCACAGAGCGCAGCCGTCCATCCGTGAAAGAGACGCGGTCATCATTGTGGAGGGCTATTTTGATCTTCTCGCCCTTCACCAGAACGGCATTCAAAATGCGGCGGCCGTTCTCGGCACCGCTCTGACGACGGATCAGATCGACATTCTGAAACGGCACACGCGAAATCTTGTTCTGATCTTCGACGGAGACCTGGCGGGCAAGAAGGCCTCCTTCCGGAATCTGCCCGAACTGCTCGAAAGGGATATCCCGGCGCGCGTCGTTTATCTGCCCCAGGACGAGGACCCCGATAGTTTTCTGAGCAAGTGGGGAAAAGAGCCTTTCGAGAGACTTGTTGAAGAGGCGCCTTCCCTCCTTGACCTCTTCCTTCAAGAAAATACGCAGGGCATAAGAAAAGGGGATCCTGTTGAAAAGAAGGTGGCCGTCCTCAGGCATTTGTTGCCGATGATCCGAAGGATCCCCGATCGACTTGCGCAGAGTCTTCGTATCCGATCACTCGCAGAGGAGATCGGGATTTCGGAACTTTTTCTCCGAGAAGAGCTATCCAAGTATAGTGAGAGAACAAGAAAAACCACAGCAACGATCTCCGAGGTGACCAAGGATCAGGAAATGGGCACATGGCCGGCGGAGGAGAGACTTATTTGCCAGATCCTGATGCAATTTCCGTCTCTTCTACCGAAGTTCAGCGAGGAAGAGGTTCTCGGATCGTTTAAAAGCGCTCCGTTGGGAGCTGCCGTTCGAGCGTTTGCGGAACACTACAAACAGAGAGGAACGATCGACCTTTCCGAGATACTGCCTGAGGAGCCGAAGGAACCCAAGCTCTTCCGACTGCTTGCGAACCTTTCCTGCAGAGAGGAATTTACAGAAGAGCAAGCGGTCACAGCGCTCGAGGACAGTGTCCGCCGATTGAAGAAGAGAGCCCTGAGTGAGAGGTTGGACGGTCTCAACGAGAGGATCCAGGAGGCGGACCAAAGCCAGCAGACGGATCTAAGGAGTCAACTATCTCTCGAGATGCAGAGGCTCCTAGCAGAGAAGAAGTCTCTTCTCTGCTAGACACTGGGAGAGAGACCCCTCGAACCATGAGAGAGGAACATCACAAGCATGAAACGGTCACGTAAGATTGCCGAGGTCGAGAAGCTGATCAACATCGGAAAGGAGAAGGGTTACCTTACGTACGATGAGGTAAACGAGTACCTTCCCTCGGACATCTTGTCAGGCGACCAACTCGACGACGTCATGACCATGTTCGGCGACATGGACATCGAGATCATTGATTCCGCCAAGAAGATCAAGTTCCAGAAACAGAAGAACGCGGAAGTGGTTCAGGAAGCACCCGAGGGGGAAGAGGAGGAAAAAGAAGTCGAATCACCGGCGGTGGGCAAGACCAATGACCCGGTTCGCCTCTACCTTCGGGAAATGGGGATGGTCAACCTGCTGACCCGGGAAGGAGAGGTGGAGATCGCTAAGAGGATAGAGGCGGGCGAACACCAAGTAAGGAAGGAGGCGATCCACACCCCATCCGCCATACAGGAATCGCTCCTGCTCGCCGAACGGATACGGTCAGAATGGGTGAAGATGAAGGACATCCTCAAAAACTTCGATGAGGAGGTCGACGGCGAAGAGGAGGAAAAAGCCCACCAGGAGAGGATTCTATCCGTTCTCTCGGATGTTGCGAAACTCCACCAGGAAAACCTGAGAATCAAAGCCTCCTTGCAAAAGCGTAAGCACACAGAGGCACATTACAAAACTAAGAAGACACGAGCCGAAAGAAACCGGGTCCAGATGGGCGAACGCTTGATGCAAACCCCGTTCAACGCAAGGCAATTGGATCGAATCGTCCAGAGACTCAAGAGCTATCTTCAGAAAATCGAGAAATACGAAAAGGAGAAGGAGAAAATCGAGGAGGAAACCGGGTTCTCTGTCGAGAGGCTTCGGGGAGACTACCTGCTCGTCCTCCTGAACCCAAAGGAAAAAATCCGGGTGGTCAAACGGCTGAAGATGAAATTCCAGGATCTTGCCGAAATCTACGAAAGAATCGCAGCCATCGAGCGGAATATCAAACAGATCGAGACGGAAGCGGAGATGACTTCCCGCGAACTGAGGCGGGTCGTCAAGTCGATCAAGATTGGTGAGATCCAGGCGAAATTCGCAAAGAGCGAACTCATCGAAGCCAATCTTCGGCTCGTTGTCAGTATCGCCAAGAAATACACGAATCGCGGACTCCAGTTCCTGGACCTGATTCAGGAAGGGAACATCGGGCTGATGAAGGCAGTGGACAAATTCGAATACCAAAGGGGCTACAAGTTCAGCACCTACGCGACTTGGTGGATCCGCCAAGCCATCACACGGGCCATCGCCGACCAGGCGAGGACTATACGGATTCCGGTACACATGATCGAGACAATCAACAAGCTGATCCGAACCTCACGCTACCTCGTCCAGGAATACGGCAGGGAACCCACGCCGGAGGAAATCGCTGAGAAGATGGAGATCCCCCTGGAAAAGGTTCGAAAGGTTCTGAAGATTGCCAAAGAACCGATATCCCTCGAGACGCCCATCGGGGAAGAAGAAGACAGTCACCTCGGGGACTTTATCGAGGACAAAGGGGTGGTTTCTCCTTCGGACGTTGTGATCAACGTGAACCTGGCGGAACAGACACGAAAGATCCTGGCAACGCTGACGCCCAGAGAGGAAAAGGTGCTGCGTATGCGCTTCGGGATCGGGGAGAAGAGCGACCACACGCTGGAGGAAGTGGGGCAGAATTTTGATGTAACTCGGGAGAGAATCCGACAGATCGAGGCGAAGGCGCTTCGACGGTTGCGACATCCGAGCCGAAGCAATAAACTGAAAAATTTCGTAGACGGCTGATAGAGACCAGACCAAAGAAGACTCGGTTCAGGAAGTCACGGGAACCTTGAACAGGGCCCATAGCTCAGTTGGTAGAGCCACCGGCTCATAACCGGAAGGTCCCAGGTTCGATCCCTGGTGGGCCCACCAATCCTGGAGGCATCTGTGCTTGCCTTGCCGCATTGCCTGCCGGCAGCGAAAACGCCGTACCGGAGGCGGCTCAAGGGGGCGTTTCTCGAATGCTGCAAAGAACGTACGATCCTGCTGACCCCTGTTGGCATGGCACCGTAAAAGTGCATCTCGAGGGATGCACTTTTTTTTGTTCATTTTCTGCCGAGATGGCCTCAAGAAGGGGTCTCAGGCGGCAGCGAACCGTCGACGTGAATGTCCGCGGTTAACCCTTTCGTAAGGAGAAAACGGTGGACCTGCTACTCCAAATGCTTCTCAGCCTCCAGCAACTCGATGACAGACTGTCCGCAATCGGTCAGAAGAAGAGAGAGATCCCTGAACGCATTCAAACCATGGAACAGGCTTTTGGCGAAGAAAAGAAACACCTGGAAGAGCACCGGCAACGTCTGAAGGAAACCTCCTTGAGGCAGAGAAGCCTTGAGAAGCAGCTTCAAGAAAACGCGGAAGAGCGCAAGAAGAAACAGAAGCGTCTTCTGGAGGTCAAAACCAACGAGGAGTACAAGGCCCTCCTGAAGGAAATCGAGTATGCCAAGCAGGCCGATTCCGAAACGGAAGACGAGATTCTGGTCCTTCTCGAGGAAATCGACTCCCTGGAGAAGACCCTTGAGGAGAAGGAAGAATCAACCCGGAAAAACGAAGAAAAGCTGATTGGGGAGAAGAAGCGTCTCGAACGGGAGATTCCAGAGATCGACAAAGAGTACCAATTCCTTCAACATGAGAGAAAGACCGTCTGTGCGGAACTGGACCCAGACGTCTTGAATGATTACGAGAAGATTCGCGCAAATAGGGCGGGACAAGCCGTTGTGACGGTTCGCAAGGAGGTTTGTCCAGGCTGTCATATGCAAGTCCCGCCGCAGACGATCAATGAAGTACTCCAAACCGGAGAGATTCGACACTGTCAGTATTGCCAAAGGATCCTGTATTGCGAACTTGAAGAAAGTGCGTGATGAGGCCCTCTGCAAGATCACACGATTGCGGGCAAAACGATCACAAGGAAAACAGGCACAACGCCGGTGCAGAACAGGTGGCCGCCGGTTCCATTCCCGGAACGGGAGGAAAGTCCGAGCTCCGCAGGGCAAGGTGCTGGGTAACGCCCAGTGGGGGAAACCCCAAGGAAAGTGCCACAGAAAACAAACCGCTCGTTCCCCGAACGAGTAAGGGTGAAACGGTGAGGTAAGAGCTCACCAGCGGTCCGGGTGACCGGATCGGCTCGGTAAACCCCACCCGGAGCAAGACCGAATAGGAGGGCGTTCCCCGCGAGGGGAAAAGGGTGGCCCGTCCGAAGCCCTCGGGTTGGTTGCTGGAGACATGGGGCAATCCATGTCCTAGAGGAATGGTCGCCGCCTCATGGGGGGAAACCCCCCTGGGGAACAGAACTCGGCTTACGGGCTGCTCCGGCGTCTGTGCCACTTCTATTCCGGGATCATTCGCCGAGGATCTGCAGAATGACTTCCCTCTGTCGCGGCACGTTATCAAAGTCTACGACCACGATCTGCTGCCACGTTCCCAGCAGGAGTCCTCGATCTCGGAAAGGTACCGTTAAGGAGGGCCCGAGCGAAGCCGCACGAACGTGGGAGAAGCCGTTGCCGTCGCCCCATCGTTTATTGTGCAGGTAGTCACCATCGGACGGGATCGCTCGCTCGATGAAATCCTGGAAATCCTGAACCGCCCCCGGCTCGAACTCGATGGTCGTTACACCGGCCGTTGCACCTGCGACAAAGACCGTGACGATGCCGTCGGTGATTCCTGAATCTGCTGTCGCTTCCGCAACCTCACGGGTGATTTCCTTGAGGTCACAAGTCCCCTTTGTTGGAATCGAAAAGCGAACTGTTTTTACCATGGCGTCTGCTATCCCTGTTCCGATTCGATTTGTTTGGGCTCCGTCTCCCCCTCCCCCTACAAAGTCGCCCGGCACAAATCTCATTCGGAACAGGGGATAGCACCAGAGGCCCTACCCCACCAGCCCCAGCTTAACGGCCGGACGCCGCAGCAAGTTCCTGCTTCTTTCATCTCCGTTTTGGAGGCCCTGGGGTCTGATCACTGATCCCCGATCCCTAAGGCTTATTCATTTCGCCTTCTGCCTTTGCCCTTTGATTTTTCTCCTTGCTGCCCTAGCGCTTTTTGAGCAAATCTCTCAAGAGCCGTTCTGCTGGCCTTTCCCCTGCGTCTTCCCTCTTCTCGGGCAATCCCAGCTGTTCTCGCAGCTTATCAACACCCTGCCGGGCATAGTACCGAGAGATAGCACCCGCCACATACTTCGTATCTAGGAAGGCGACCATCTTCTTGGCGTTTCCCTGCACCGTGAAGGGTAGCACGATCCTTTCTTCTGGGTTGTACAACGCCTTCAGGACCTCCGCCTCTCCAGCCAGTTCGTCGGAGTGCCTCTTTGAAAGGATGACCTTGCCCTTCATGTCAACGGACTGTTGTTCGAGGATCACCTTGCCTTCGAGAAGAGCATCCGAATCCGTGGCCTTGCTCGTGCTTATGTTGCGCAGTCGAAGGCTGTTGAGGAACAGAACCCCCTGCCTCAGTTCAAAGGCCCCTTCGAGCCAGTCGAAGCGGGTTGTTTTGTGCTCGCGAATCTCTCCTCGACTGGAGCTCAATTTCCGATTCACCCCCTCGAGCCCAAACAGCGTGTCCAGGACCCCTCCGGTCATGTCGAAGTTCTTGAGTTCCCCTTCTGAGATTCGGAAGGAGCCCTCCGCATTCACGGCTGCCTCTCCACCGTCGTGGGAGCCTCCGTTGGCTGCAAGCTGGCCCCGAAACGTTCCCGAAAACAAGTCCTTGTATTCCGTCAACCGATTCAGAACCTCGCCCATCGCAACGTCCTTGACCCTGGGCTTGAAGCTCCAGGCCCCGTTTGCAAGGTCGTATCGACCTGTCCCCTGAACGTCCCCCTGGAAGACCTTCATCTCCAAGCCTGCAATCTCCAATCCATCCGGGCTGAATCGAACACTGGACAAGAGTTTTTCGAAGGGGACATTGAGAACCTGTCCTTTCTTGATTTCTGCCTGCGCGAGACCATGGAGGTTTTCGGACTTCCTCTTCGCCTGCACCTTGAGGTTACAGGACTCCAGGAAGCCGGCACGGTCAGCCCCACCCCCCTTAGCCCCCTCGGGAGGTGGTAGCTGGAACGCAACCTCGTCTGAAGAGACCTGGAGGTTGACGGATGCATCGTCGGGCGTGCCGCGCAAGGAGCTTCTCAGGAAGAAGCTCCCCTTGGGCTGATACGGTGACAGGAGGGGGCACAAGGCATCCCAACCCTCCAGAGCGATCGGGCTGGTCTGGAAAAGAAACCCGAAATGGGGTGTTTCCGCCAGCGCCAGCTCGCCGGAAGCATTCAATGACAAGGTATGGAGGCGTAACTCGAGATCGTTCAGGGTGACACGTTCCCCCTTCTTGTCCGCCTTGCAGCCGATCGAGAACTTCGTCCCGGAGGGTTTCTGGAACAGTTCCGAGTACAGAATCTTCATGCCCTCCATGTCGAGGCGCGCATCAATCTGGAATTCCTCCTGGGTTCCGACCGATTTCAGACGGAGCGTGAAGGGCCCCTCGAATTCGAGTTCCTTCGGCATTGCGTTAGTAACGATCGGCAGAATCGCCACCAGTGGCTCAGGCCGAAAACCTTCGCTCCAAACCTGTACATCCCATCTTGGGTCGGTCTTGAAGCTTTCGACGCTCCCCTGCATTCGGAGTTGCTGCCCGTTCACAGAAACGTCCAGTGATTCGAGAAGGAGCTTCTCTGCCGCTAACTCGAGGACGAGCTTCTCCGTAATCGTACAATTCAACACGCCCGGCTCCGAACCGTCGGACGCCGGGCCCGGCGGTTCCAATCGAAGATCTTGGAGGTCAACCCGCGCTTCGGAGGCAATCTGTTCCGCAAGGGCGCCGCTCGCCCCCCAGTCGAGACTCACCGTTCCCGATTGAACCCGCACAGGGAGCTCGGAAGACAAGCGGGCGAGAAGGCCTCCAATCGGAAGCTCTTGCAGGGAAGCCTGGATCGAAAAGGGTGCCCTTTCCGGCCGTGCCTCTTCGCCCACGGGTCCCACTTTCCCTGTAAAGACAACGTTCTGGCCCGACCCTCCCATCCAGTTCGCCGCCACTCGAATCGAGACGGGTTGATCGAACGAGAGATCTCGCACATCCACGTCGAGATCGTCGACCACCAGAGGCTTGTCGCCCGGCCACAGCATCTCGTCCTGGTAAACGATTTTGCCCTGCTGGATGACCAATTCATTGACCAGAAGGCCAGCCAGCATCCCGCGTCCCCCGCCGGCCACATCAGGAACAGACGTCTCCTCGGTGGGCTTGCTTTCCTCCCCTGCCGTGCTCTTTTCTCCGTCCGTACTCAGGTCACTGAAGCTGAACTCCCCTGCCGCATTCCGTCCCAGGCGGACGACCGGCTCCTTCAGGACGATCCTCTTTACCTTGATCTGCCTCTTGAAAAGAGGCAAAACCCGAACCCTTACCTGCAAGCCCTCCAGCTGCACGAAGTCTCCCGTCGAAAAGGCCGGATTGTCCCCTACCCGAAGGCCACGAATCTCTGCCCCGAGGCCCGACAGTACGGTCAAGTCGATCCGCTGAAAATCTACATCACGAGGCACATAAGGCTCTAGCTGAGAGAGAATCGTATCCTTATATCGGTTCAGGTCGATGAAGAACGGTGCCAAGACCGCTACGAGAAACGCCAAGATAAGAACGACGCCCAGAACAATACCGATTTTTTTCATCGGTTCTTCTCCCTCCGCAGGCTTGTAGTGCCCTTCCTCGGTCTCTCTGCCGCCTTGGCCTCGGACGACACGTGGAAACCTATCACTCGCCTGGTGGGTTTGCAAGAAAAGGCGAACCTTGAGCCAGTCTCCCTGCTCACGCCTTTCCCAGGAAACGCTTCACATTCTCCGTGGTCTGCCCGGCGACCTCCTGACAGGAGCGATCCTTCAAGAAGGCCACTTGTTCACAGACGCGAATCACGTCAGAGGGCGTTGCCTCCTGGCCCTGGTAGGCGACCGGACAATCGGTCTC
>Ga0180438_10008825_pt1 | contig 12724 bp, 8 predicted proteins | sample SS_ome_12_FD_132455 | JGI IMG/M metagenome (GOLD analysis project Ga0180438, IMG submission 132455) | Hypersaline lake sediment archaeal communities from the Salton Sea, California, USA - SS_3_D_2 metaG | ecosystem: Environmental > Aquatic > Non-marine Saline and Alkaline > Hypersaline >...
CCAGCGTGCTCATTCCCGCCGCTTTCGTGATGACGCCCGACAGGAGATGCACGGCCATCGTGGAATACGTGAATGTTTCTCCCGGATCGTTGATCAGGGGAAGCTGGATCGTATCCCGGATCCAATTCGCACTGTTGGTAAACTGAGGGTCCACATTCTCGTCCCGATCGAAGCCGGCCCTCATCGTGAGAAGGTGCCGGATGGTAATCTGACGTTTCCTGGGGTCCAGACTGGGAGTGTTGTATTCCGGGAAAAAATCCAGCAACCTCTGGTCCAGACTGTCGATGAAGCCCTGGTGGAGCGCAATGCCCACCGATGCAGAGATCAGGCTCTTTGTTATGGATCGAATGCTGTAGGCATCATCGGGATCCCATCCAGTGAAATACTCTTCCACGACCAGATACCCGTGCCGAACGACCAGAAGACTGACGAGAAACGTCCTCTCCCCGGCCTCTTCCAGAGCATCTGCCAGGAGATTCGCATCGAATCCCTGATCGTCTGGATTGGACACGGGCCAGTTATAAGACACATAAGCATCCGTCTCGACGCCTGTGGATTTTTTCTTGCATGACGTTCCCAGAAGGACAGCGACCAGATGCAATCCCAGAACGATAAGGATTGTCTTCCGCATTTTATTGTTCCCGTATACTATGATTAGACAAACTATGATAAACGACTTCGATCCACTCCTCCGCGGTCAGGGCATTCACCACATCCTCCCGTCCCCACGACTGCCATCTTCCCGGAAGCCCCTGTTCCTTGATGGCATCCAGTGTCTGTCCGGCCTCCATCTGTTTCCGGACGACCGATATCGTCTCCGAGAGCATGCTCTGAAAAACCTTCACATCCTCCAGAGAAGCGGGAGGGCGATGCCCCGACAGAATATGGACATCTTGAGGGAGCCGGTGAATCAACCTTCGATAGTTTTCTGCGTATGCTTGAACGTCCCCCACGACCCGCGGGAAAAAATGACCGTTGTACGTATCCCCCATGTAGAGCACGTTGGACCCGGTAAAGTATACACCGATGTCCCCCTCCGTGTGACCGTGGGGAAAATACAGGAGCACGATTTCTTCACCGTTAAAATGCACGGATAACGAATCCGTGAACGTGATCGTCGGTAGGGCTTCACGTGGCGCTGGCGGTATCGTATAGCCGTTGGGATAGGATTTCCCGGTCATCATCTCCTTCCGTGTGATCTCATGCGCGATGATGGGGATGCCGGCACCCAGCACATGGTTTGCTCCGGTGTGATCCTGATGCCAGTGGGTGTTGACGATGGTTCGGATCGCTCCATGCCCGATGCTTATCAGCGACGCTTTGATAGAGTCGGCCACGTGTTCCAAGCCGTTGTCCACCAGAAGGACGCCGTCAGGGCCCACGGACGCGCATATATTCCCCGTCCATTCAATGTTCTGCCCCCGGTACATGATGGTACGGCTTTTTGTCAACATATACACGTTTCCAGAGATGTGCGACACATCGATTCGTGTGGCCGGTACATCCGTCTGGGCCTGGGACAGTATTACTGATAATACAATGGCTAAAATAGGGAGTGCGTATCTTCTCATCGTATTTCTTGACCAAAATCCAGGATCACATTCATGAGGGATGGAAGGATGTCTGATTATTTCAGCTACGATACGCATTCGTACGACGATCCTTCCTTAAGGTTATACGTTGTAGACTTTTCGAACCCCCTTCACCTTCAGATTGGTCTATTCTATTTTATTTTTTTCTTGCAATACTTAATAGAATTTATTATTTTTTATGGCACAATCAAGTAATTTTATGTTTTTATTTGAAATTTTTAGGATTGATCTACCGATTATCGCGCACATTGGCATATCATACAGGCGCCAAAGCGTTCGATTGGTCTGTTGATTTTAGATTAGATTGGACGATCTCAGTTAAAAGGGACTCCGATGAAAATAACCATCGATAAAAAATCATCCGTTCCCCTCTACGTTCAACTGAAAGAGGGAATTAAAAACCTCATCATCAAAGGGCAGTATAAAAACAACGATAGCCTTCCCACAACACGGGCACTTGCTGACACACTGGGCATTCACCGAAATACCGTCATCAGCGCATACAAGGCGTTGGAAGCAGAGGGCTACGTTTATTCCCATGTGGGCAGGGGCACGTTTGTCATCGAACCGGAGAGCATGCCCGCACACGACCACATCGCATACTACAACATGTTCGATTGGGCACAGCATTTATCGGAAAAATTAAAACAACGGATTTCCGACAAACTCCTGACGCTTTATCAGAGCGAGTCCGCCCACGTACGTATATCCTTTGTGTGGAGCCAGAAAGGATTTCCCGATTTCCCCATCCAGAAATTCCAGCGATCCATGAACAGCGTTCTCAGACATAAGAGTGACTCCATCTTCGATTACACCCGAGCCCTGGGAGATGAGGGGCTTCGCACGATTCTTTCCAACCATCTGCGGATAAGGGATGTCCACGTATCACCCGAGAATATGCTCATCGTCAACGGCGCCCAGCAAGCCATCGATCTGGTGGGAAGATTGCTCCTGGAACCCGGCGACGCCGTCGTGGTCGAGAATCCCACGTACACCGGGGCCCTGTGCTCTTTTCAATTCCTACAGGCCAAGATCATCGGGATTCCCATGGACGACTGGGGCATGAAAGTGCATCTTCTGGAAGACATTTTAGTGAGACACCGTCCCAAGTTTATATTCACGATTCCGTCCTTTCATAATCCCACGGGCACCACGATGCGCAACGACAGGAGGGAGCGCATCGTCTCCCTGGCAGAAAAATACCAGATTCCCATCGTCGAGGATGATTACGGTAGCGACCTCCGGTTCTCTGGGCCCGATATGCCCCTGCTCAAGGCTTTGGACACCTCGGGTCAAGTCATCCATATCGGGACATTTTCCAAAGTCCTGATGCCCGGGCTGCGTGTCGGATGGATCGCCGCCTCCCAGGACGTCATCGCCCCGTTGTCAGAACTCAAACGGTACTCCGATCTCTGCACCAGCCTCTTCATCCAGGCAGCCATCACCGAATTCCACGCACGGGGATACATGGCCACTCACCAACGCTATCTGAAGCGCACGTACCAGAAACGGCTGCAAGCTCTCGTCGACGCCATCAAACAGTACTTTCCCCAGGAAACCACTTTCATCCGACCCCACGGAGGGATCTATCTCTGGGTCACCCTGCCCAAGCACATCGATCTTAAGCGCGTGTGGGAGAACGCCCTGAAGCGTGGCGTTGCCTTCAGCATGGGGAGCCTCTTTTACCTGAACGAGAACGGCTCGAACCAGATGAGGCTTCGGTATGCATCCGTTCAGGAGGATAAAATACGGGAGGGTATCCGCATCATCGGAGAGGAAATCGAGAAATGCGGTGGATCATCAAAACCCTGAGCGATTCCAAAAATAACCGCCTGGATTATTCCTGAATCTTTATAATTATTCCACAAGCCCCAATGTCCTGTTTTTAAGAGTTGATTTTTTCATGCTTTATTGTAATTATTCACTTTTTGATTGACTTTGATAATTCTCTTTTTTATTATTGAAAGGTTAGTATTATATTTTTTTAATGGTTTCCATGTGGAGCTACCTGTTTTGGTGGTGTATGATGTAAGGATTTAACAACGAGAGGTGACGAATTCCTTTAATAAGGCATCTGAATAATGCCTAAATAAGGGATCAGTCTCAAAATTATCTTATATAAGATATTTATTATTTATATGAGGAATGTGACTTTAGGATGAATTTGTTATTTATACTATGTTTATGTGGCACAAACTTATTTACCCAAGAAAATAAATTATGAAGGAGAAATTAAAAAATGAAAAAGAAGTCAAAAAATAATAAGGTGTCTTTGTCTTGGGGGCTACTTGGAATCATCATCATTATCCTTCTATTGTCAATGATGTTACTCTATCTGGATAAAAACGACTTTTACGGTAAACCTGGACAAGGTTGGATGATAAGTGAGCGTGGAATTATTGACGTTTTTGAGAAGGGGCTTACTGACGATGCTGGAAAAACCGTATTCTGCGAAACATCTGCAATTGCTTATGACGGTAAAAATGTGATTATGGGAAGTGACAAGCCAATACCGGGTGATTCTCTGAGCCAAAGGTCATCTGTTTTTTATATAGACTACTCAGATTTTCCAACAGCAATGGTTACTTATTACACGGCTCCCGCATTTGTTGAGGCCATAAAATATGAAGATTTCACAGTAACACCCGATGGTCAATATATTATAGCAACCACAGGTTTTGATAGAGTGCACTACACCGGCACTTCAGAATGGGATAATTACAATACGATGTTGATATGGCCTGTCGGCAAGCCGGATGAAGTACAAATTGTTTCGTCTTCTACTGTTGATGGTGTGACGAGTTCCGTTGGTTTGAGACAGAAAATATCTTCAGCGCTTAAAACACAGGAATTTCCCGACGGCGTTCCTTATTTCAAGATTGAGGGACTGGCCGCCATTCCAGGAAATCAATTATTACTCGGTATAAGAGAATTGGGAGCAAGTTACGAAGTATTTGATTATGCCATCATTATCATTTCGGTTTCCTATGATATCGTCAATGGCGAGCTTATATTATCCGATGATTATCAACTGATCTATGACTATGATCCTGCTGAAAAACGATCAGAACTCAACGGTTTTACCGTTGCGCTCTCAAGTCTTGAATACGATCGGTATCACGATAGGCTGTATCTGCTCACAAGCTACGAAGTGCAAAGTGGTGGTGAGGTTACTGATGAAGATATCGGTGCCTTCTTATGGTTGTTGCCCATGAATAATCTGAATACAAAAAAAGCCCCTGAATTGGTGCTGAAAGGATCTGATGCAACTCCTCTTCTGTTTGCTCACAAAGGTGAGGGTGTTGCAGTCATAAACGAAAGAAGGATTATCGTTATTCACGATGATGACCGTGTATTAGGACGTGAACACATTGAGAATGTAGAAACTCAGTTCTCACGGCAACCGCATCAGGCAGCATACACAATCGTCGATTTTTATAAATAGGTATAATAATTCAATATTAGATATCACCATATAACAAAAAGCTTTAGCATACCAAGGCATATTGTATTTTTGGAAGCATTGAGATTCAGGTCTGCATGAAATTTAGAATGCCGCACAAAGTCTGTGCGCTTTGTTTTGATCGCTGAGCTAAATGTGACATTTATGCTGATGGAGGAACGATGAGGTTTAGAGTCTCAAGCTTACTCTCTTTTTTCATATTCGTCTTATTGGTGAATTGCTCTCACGCACAATATTTCAAAGAATTTAATGAACTTTATAAAAAAATAAACTCTAAGGTGATGGTCTTTAAAAAGGAATCTGAAAAAGACTCCATGAACATAAAGGAGTTTAAACGTGACTCGACTGCTGCAGCCGAAATACTCGATTTCATGAGCGTTCTTAAGAAGTTTTTAGATGAAGAGCACAAGTTGAATGGTAAAGGCATACTTGAATTTTCCGGCCACGAATCAAGTAGCAACAATCTCTTTAAGTTTGGTGCCGGTGCCTCAATTGATCATGGTATATATCCTTATGAATTGGATTTTTCAACAGAAATTTCGGCTGTATTAAAAGACGGCGAGTTTCAAGAAAATATATCCGATATTGACATATCATTCGATTTTCATCCCATAGGTCTTCCCGATTTTCCCGATACAAGTCTAATCCCTCTCGGAAGAGATCAACAGAAACGTTCCGATCATTTATGGCTTGAAAATTTTTTATTCCTCAAGAGATTTAATGACGACTTTTTAGGTATCGATCAGCGCTATGAAATGGGCATGGGTGTCATATTCAATTTACTGACTTGTGGTTTAACACCAAAAGGTGAAGAAAATAGGAAGGAATTAAATAAAACGTCGGACATTAAGCTAACCAGAGATGACTTAAAAAAATCTCTTGATTTGTCAGACGATGAGATTGAAACACTGCAAAAAACAAGGGAAGCAGTCAAGCGGGCGAATAGAAAGCAATACAGCAAGTTAAGATTGGGATTATTGGCAGGGCTTTATTACGAAATTGAAGATGCCAAGGCCTTCAATACTATTCCATTCAATAATGTGGATACTTTGATTACCGAGTCCTTTGACATCTCAAATAAATTAAGGTGGGAAATTAGACCAACCTTTGTGTGGCAGCCAAATGATAAATACAAGCTGCAAATCAGACCTTATATTAAATTGCCTTTTAAATATAAAGATACAATTTCATTTGGCGCCGGCGCTAATAAAAAAACCGATGTAAGAAAAGATTTATTTTTTGATGTTCAGTCGTCTTTTAAGATTGAAGTTGAAGAAGATTTCACGATTGGATTGGAATACAGATTGCTCTATGACTGTGCCCCTCGACGAAAATATTTAATCGATATGAACGGCATGCCTGTGCTTTTAATCGGGCAAAGGCGGCACAGTAACTTCGGACTTTCGTTTGAGTATAATTTTTAAGCGACGAGGTAGAAACGCTTACAATTGACAGGTATAGAATAAACTGAGACAGCCCAAGAAAATTAGTATGATCCGAACATAACGACTACCGGGATTTTTCCTTAACCTTTATAATCATTCGACCATCCCACAAACCTTGTTTTTAAGGTTGATTTTTTTCATGCCTTGTTCTTACCATTCACTTTTTTATTGACTTTTATAATTCTCTTTTTTATTATTTATTCGTTAGGATTTTCTATTTTTCAATATTTTCCATATGGAGAAATTTGTTTGGGTGGGGGAAGATGTAGAGCTTAAAATGGAGAGGTGGAATTCCTTATTCAAGGGATTTATTCCTTATATGAGGAACACTATTTGGGGATGAACTTGGTATATAAACTATGGTTATCTTCTAAATCATTGACATATGGAAATTTTAAAGTTTGTAGCTCACAGTAAAAAAGCAATTGCTTTAGCAATTGAAAATGGCTGGTTTCCAGGTGCGCGGTATACAAATCTTAGGGATGTTAAATCAGTATCATTCCAATATGTCGGTTTTCTCGATATTGATTGGAAAAATTATAACTTCAATAAGCATATAGAAATAGCTGCAGCGACAAATCCAAGACTGACAATTGCACGTGATGTACAATCAATATCAGAACTAGACAATATTCTCATGGAGGCAGAAAAGTTAAAGCGATTCTCATCTTTAGTCGCTATAGTGCCAAAAGATATAAAGTTGACTGATCGTTTGGAAGAACTAATCCCGAACGAGTTCATTTTAGCTTATAGCGTTCCAACAAAATATGGAGGAACATACATTCCCACAAAATGTTTTCGAAGACCGGTTCATTTGTTAGGAGGGCGTCCAGATGCCCAAAGGAAACTGGCCAATGAATTAAATGTTATCTCGGTTGATTGCAATAGGTTCACATTCGATGCCCGGTATGGGGACTATTTTGATGGAGAAATATTTAGACCTCATCCAAAAGGTGGATATGAAAGATGTTTAGAGGATTCTATAAAAAATATTAATAATTTATGGCATGATTACGTTTGTCCAGTAGGATTTAACCAATTTTTAAAGCATGCAAAAGAATGAGTTTAGATCGCCAAGAACTACTGCTTAAAATGTACGATCAGCTATTTAATGACATAAACAGGCATATCGTTGTTATTTGGCAATCAATCAGTGTTCTGATTGGAGCTTTTGCAATATTTGCTCTGGTAGAAAAAAAGATTATCTCAATTGATTTGGCTAGCTCGATAATTATGCTCCTTTTAGCATGGCTGATATCTCATCTTTACGACTCCGCTTATTGGTATAATAGAAATATCACAATGATCGCTAATATTGAGCGCCAATTTTTACTCAAAGAGGACCTAAAAAATATCCATTATTATTTCGGTAAACATCGGCCCGTGAAAGCTATGTTAACTCATCTAAAAATCCAATATGCATTGGGTATTGGGTTAGGAAGCATTGTCCTTTTATATCATTTTTTTATTAGAATCGTTCCTGGTTTTGGTAGTAGTTTTCGAAATATCGATCCAGTTAGATCCTTACCATACTTGGTTTTCTTTGCTTCATTCTTCTTTCTGAAATGGATTAGAAAGAATAGGCGTGATAGTTATCGAGAGTTCTTAGATAATTCTCCAGGTATTGAGGTTGACACAACTGGCATTAAATACGGTGTTGGTCATGGCGGAAAAGAAAAAGATAAAAAAGCGCTTTCGGTCTACATAAAAAAAATCCGAGGCTAAAGAGCGACATTATGCTTAAGATACTATTCATATTATCCTATATATTCACTTTCCAACATATCCCCCATACAAAAAAGGATTCAGACTTTCATCTGAATCCTTTTTAAATGCAATCGATCCGGTTTTGACCGACGGTCTTACAATCTATAAGAAGGGAACCCTCTATCAGAAGGTTCCCTTCTTCATTCATACTCAAATAACACAACTACTACTTAAAAACGGTGCTGGCCCGCCTGAGAAACCGCGATTGTAAAATATCCCTTACGACTGGTGGCAACGGCCCTGATGAGGACCGATACGCACTCCCGTCATCGTCTCCTTCTGGCAGGCGCCTTCTTCACTGTTGTTTTCTTCACCACCTTACCGCCGGGTGTGCGTACCACCGTCGTCTTGCGAACCAACGTCGATGACCTGGGCTTGTATTTGATCCTGTGCACGTGCCGAATCCGGCCCGTCCGGGTGACGACGAACGTGGGTCGTCTGGTATACCCCACGATGCGGGTGTGGTATACGTTCACCTTCACCGGAGCGCGACGCACCCACCAGCGCGGGTAATGCCCGAACCGGTACACCGATACGTAAGGCCGATAGACTGGCCTGTACATCCAAGTGATAATGGGCCAGGTGTGGATGTGCACGACCGACGGAGCCACGTAGTAGTCTTCGCCGTAGATATCCTCGTTGCCGTGAACCTGCATGTTGTACTCGTCGTCATCGGTTTTTTCTACTTCGATCGTGGCCACGTCCTGGTAGTCGTCCTCGCCCAGAGGAACTTGAAGGATGATGACGTGGGTATCGTCGTATACCTGATCAACCACACAGATGTAATCGACTTCACCGTTATCGTCCAGGTCCAGGTTGTTCACACCCACATCCGGGTCGTTCAAGGCTTTCTCGAACGCTTCCAGGTCTTCTGCTTCCTTGAACAGCTCCCCCACAGCCTGCAAGTCCAACCCCTCGGCCGCTTCCGATGCAGCTGCGACGATGGTTGTCTCCTGGGCATAGACCAGGCCCACACACATTGTCAGGATAATTGTTATCATGATCCGTACAAGTGTCATCGTTTTATCCTCCCTATTTATTTTTTGGCATACCGACTTAAAAAGAATATGCAATCATGAACGCAGAATAGCAACCCTTTTTTCGTTTTTTTACTCACCTATTGGATAAACGACAACGGAGCGGGAATATTGTATGGGAGGATGGACTTCCTAGCTCGCGACTTCCGGATGGCAGACAATCCTCCTGAAAATTTTATTCATTACCCTCCGCGTATTTTCTTGACGTAATCCTCCCAAGGTGATGGTCTATCCATCCTTGGCTCGCACAGGTGTGCTCACCATCCTCGTATCGACAAACGACGAACCTTCCCGCCCATAGCCGACGGCATAGCTTACTCCGAGTGCAATCTTCACTGTGATTTCACTATCTTGGGAAATGAAGTGCGTAATCTCCAGCTCAATCCCAATTGAGAATTTTTCAAAAACTCCAATTTATCATTGACTTTTTAAATTGTTTTTTATACTATTCCTATGTTGAAATCATCTTATATCCTTCGTTTTCATCACGTACTGTCCACCTGAACCCAAAAAGGAAAAAATTTAAAAATTCAAGTACTATTATTCTTTTCATGAGGCATAACCAAATTCCTTATATGGGGAACATGATTTTTATATATCAGCTAAAATTAAGTCTTTGAAAATGAAGAAATTATCATTAATAACAATAACGTTTTCTAAATTTCACATTCTGCATTAAAAAAAGGAGGAGGAAATGATGAAAAGGTGCAAAATCACTAAAAAGTCTAGCTGTATGACTCTATGCTTCTTGGTAGCCATCCTATGCGGAACACTGACAGGTATTTTAACACCAGCGTATGGTCAGTGGACCAAGCATGTCATTGACGATAATCTGGATGGTGCTGCTGGTCTGTATGTTGCTGATATGGATGGTGATGATGACCTCGATGTGGTGGCTTCAGGCTACAATGTGAATATTGTTCTCTGGTATGAGTCGCCTTCATGGACTAAGCATGTTATAGATGGAAACTTGCAGGAGGCTGCAGATTTGTGTGTTGGCGATATGTTCGATAATAATACTCTGGATGTGGTAGCCACACGATACATAGGAGGTATTATGTGCTATGAAGCACCTTCATGGACCATGCATTCTGTTGATGATAGAATAGGTGGCATCCAGAATGTACAAGTTGCTGATATGGATGGTGATGATGACCTCGATGTGGTGGCTTCAGGCCACGATAGTAAAATTGTTCGCTGGTATGAGGCCCCGTTATGGACCATGCATACCATAGATCCTAATTTGGACGGTGCTCGAGGTATATCTGTCGTTGATATGAATAGTGATGGTACTATGGATGTGGTAGCAGCAGGCAGGTATGCAGATAAAGTCTGCTGGTATGAGGCTCCATTATGGACCACACATACCATAGATCCTGTTCTGGATGGTGCTATTGATGTATCTGTCGGTGATATAGATGACGACAATGATCTTGATGTGGTAGCAGCAGGAATGGACGCGCATGATGTTGTCTGGTATGAAGCACCCTTATGGACAAAGCATATCATAGAAACTAATCTACGAGGCGCCCGTAAAGTATCTATTGCTGATATTGACAGTGACAATGATCTTGATGTAGTAGTAACAGGTATGGATGCGAATGATGTTGTCTGGTATGAAGCGCCTTTATGGACAAAGCATATCATAGAAACTAATTTACGTGGCGCCTATTTTGTACATGTTGCTGATATGGATGGTGATGGTGACCTTGATGTGATAGCCGATGGACATTATGCAGGTGATGTTCTCTGGTATGAAAATACTTTTATTGTGGGAGTTGAGAACGAGACGCCGTTAGTTCCTGCAGAATATTCATTGTGTCAGAATTACCCGAATCCGTTTAATCCGAGCACAGAAATTTCCTTCAGTGTCCCGTATCAATCACATGTGAAGATTTCGATTTACAACGTACTTGGTGAAATTGTGCGTGAGTTGATAAGCACAGAGTATTCTCCAGGTATCTACCATGTTAAGTGGGACGGAACCAATGACGCAAATGCACCTGTCACAAGCGGCGTCTATTTTTATCAAATAAAAACTGATGAAGTCTTAATAACTAAAAAAATGATGTTGTTGCGATAGTATGATAAAGATAAATTCACTTGACTGTCGGTAAATTAGCATTTCTATATCTCTGGTTCCCAAGCTCCGGTTTGGAAAACAGATGAAGGCCATATGTCCCATGAACAAACGCCCTGGGCGCGAAAAACCCAGGGCGATTTTATTATCTCTATATATTGGGTTTGAATCATAAAGCGTAAGCCTGACTCCTATTTTGAAATAGATACCTCCTTTCATTCATACCGGAGACGACTGTCCATTAGATTGGATAATGCCGTTTTGAATACCCGGTAACCCAAAGTCAGAATAGCGATTTCTATACCAGGTACAGTGCGAGACACCAGAAACGTATACCGATTTCTTGAAAATAATTGAATCTCTTCACTCAAATGCATGCTTCGTGAGCACGGTAACTACGGTATAAATCCCTATTCCTTTAAAAGATACGAATCATTCCCATATCTTTTGCATCTCGTCATCTAAACCCGTTATTTCCCAGCGGAGAAGAGAGGCGGGTATCACACCCCGTTTGAAATAATCATCCCAAAAATCTTTGAGTCGGAATTCCTCCCCCAATTGTGCCGCACGATCGGCGATGAGCTTGTCCAGTTGAATCTTACCGATGACATAGCTCGTGCCGTATCCCGGTTGCGACAGATAGAGGCCATAATCCCCCCAGAGTGTGTTGCTGTCGGCTCGGATAAATCCTCTTGGCGTTTTTTCGACACCATACTGAATGGCTTCCTCCAGCGTGAAATCACCGGAATGCAGTTTCAAACCGCCAATCGCCCGGATCGCCCGAAAAGCCAGCATGATATGCACTAGCTCCCTGGCTCTGGGGTGATCCTCTAGTAGACCCGCCTGCATCATCAGCTCTTCGAAGCCGGTAGCCAACCCTTCCGCCCGACTATCCCAGATGTTAGATAGCAGAGCCTTGCCCCGTATGGGGTGTTTGTTGCGTAATTCCCGCTGTTTCTCCAGCCAGTGTATCTGATGGCATATTAACGGTAGAGGATTTCGGTAATTCACATGCGTGAAAAAATCCAGTTCCTCCGGCGGGATATAGGAGCGAACCTCATCGTCCAGCCGCATGTAGTCGGGAACGGTGAATATTTCCTTTTTGCGTAAAAAATCCATGAACGCAGCCACTGATTGCTTCATTCGCTTCTGCTGCTCCTTCAGGGACGCTGCCGGTTTAAGTTGCGGAAGGCGGCGGTTTCGATGTTCCTCTAAAGCCAGTGCCGCCAGGGATCGCCCAAGCTCCCGTTCGATCAGTTCCAACTGCTCCTGCCAGGTATAAGGAACCAGATGCACGTCCTTCATGTACCGGTCGAATTCGGCCTTCCCGATACCGGAAA
>Ga0180438_10008826_pt1 | contig 12723 bp, 8 predicted proteins | sample SS_ome_12_FD_132455 | JGI IMG/M metagenome (GOLD analysis project Ga0180438, IMG submission 132455) | Hypersaline lake sediment archaeal communities from the Salton Sea, California, USA - SS_3_D_2 metaG | ecosystem: Environmental > Aquatic > Non-marine Saline and Alkaline > Hypersaline >...
CATCCGAGCCACGAGTACCAGAATCCGGACAAGTACACGGTCAGCCTGACCGCCGAGAACCAGTACGGGCAGGACACCGAGACGAAGGTCGACTATATCACGGCGACCGAAGGCGGCGAGCAAGACTACTTCTGCGCTTCGCTGGAGGTGACGGCCGGCTCGATCATCTCCGGCGACCACACGAGCGTGCACGCCTCCGACGATGTTTACCTGGAGATCGCGTCGGAGAAGGTGACCGGGAAGTACACCACCAAGGTCACCTACACCTTCGATACTGGACTATCTTCGCTCTCCAGCCTGACGGTGACATCTGAGTCGCACCCGACGGTCGTCCCGCAGCGGCAGACGATCTGCGTCTACAACTTCAGCACCTCGCAGTGGGATGAGGTGGATGTGACGGACCTGACCAGCACGAGCGACACGACGACCGTGGTGCCGGTCTCCAGTCCATCGCCGTACCTGTCGGGCACTGAGCAGGTGCAGGTCTACATCCGAACGGGCGACAGGACAAATACGCCCTGGACGCATTACATCGATCTCGTGAAGATCACGGCACAGCCATAGACCGTGCCTGCGCCCTGGGGTTCAGGGCGAACAGCAACGGGACTCGCGACTATGGCGATGTGGACGACGCATTCGTCCAAGTGATACGCTCGGACGCTCTGCCTTACAGGCGGAGGAGGGGAGCCGGCCCGGCGCGTCGCGCCGGGCCGGCTTTCCGGCTTCAGGTCAGCGCGCTGGCAACTGAAGGGAAGTGATGGGGCCCTCGTCTAGTCGGCGGCGAGCATGCCGATTGCGAGGATGCCGATAGCCATCCAGAGATGGCGTTCGCGGCGCGACTGGCGTTCCCGCTCTGCTGCGAGCTGCGCCTCCAGTTCGTCTATGCGCTGCTGGAGCCTGGCGTCGGCGTCGCTCTGCTGTTTCTCGAGGTCGCGGAGGTCAGTGCGCGCGTCGAGGCGGGCCTTGCCCATGTCCTCGCGGAGCACGACGTTCTCCTTCTCCAGTGCATCCACGCGCTCGCCGAGAGCGGCAGCGTCGGGCGTCTCCTTCGGCGCGCTCTCGGGAGTCGGCCTTCGTGCCGGATCGGCCTGAGCCGCGGCCTTCTTCTGGATCCCGCCTGGTGCACTGGTGTCTGCCGGGTCGGCCGCCGGGGCGACACCCGGCAAGCAGATGATGAGGGCGCAGGCGAGAACGGTGCACACATGGCTCGTGCGAGCGGTCATCGAATCTCCTCCGTTGGTCTGACTGTGATTCGGCCTCCGACCGTGCGGTGGTCGGCAGGCTCCCGATCGGCGGACGAGACGGAAGTGGCCTCGAGCGTGATGGGGGTCTCGCCCGGAGCCTTCACCATGAACACGACGGTGAAGAGCGTGACCTCGGCGGCGTCGAGCGGCGGCGCGCCGGTGCGTTCGCCGCCAATCCCGAGGATGCGGCCCGGGCGAATGTGGCCCTGGCTCCACGGCGAGAGAAGCCGGCCGTCGTGGACGAAGGCCTCTCCCCGTGAGAGGTAGAGCGGCTCGAGCACGCTTGGGTCATATGCGAGGGTCATGCGGGCGCCGAGGAACCGCCGCGCGGGCACGAGCTTGACGGCCACGGGAACGAGTGTGGCCTGGCCGTCGGTCAGCTCGGGCACGGTCTGATCGGGGGGATGGACGCGCAGCTCCGGTGTGAGCCGAGGAACGCGGACCGAATGTCGGGCGACGATCGGCCGGGCGCCGGCGGCCGCCGCTCGAACGGACATCGGCAGCTCTCCGGTAGGCAGTCCCAGTGCTCGCACCCGCCACGTGAACGTGACAGCCTCTTCGGGCGCTATTCGGTCGGCGAGGAGCGTGGTCTCAGATTGGTCCGCGAAAGAGAGGCCCTCGGGCAGGGACAGGGAGGCGGCGAGGTTGCGCCCCGGCTGGGCTCCTTCGTTGCCAACGCGGGCGCGCACCGCGAACGGATTCGGCGAGTAGCGGTTGTCCCGCGTGACGGCAAGGTTGTCGGGTGCGATGAGGGCGAGGGTCAGCTGCGGCGGGCTGTTGACGATGATGTCGCGCGCCACGCGATTGGGCTCGAGGTTCTCCGAAGTCGCCGCGGCCGCGATCTGCAGCGTGCCCGCGGCCTTGCCTGTGGGCCGAAGGCGCCAGGTGACCTGCCGCGTCTGCCCGCCTCGCAAGAGGCCGAAGAGTGTCGTTCGCTTGCCCTCCGCGATCTCGAGGCCCTCGCTGGGGTGCAGTGTCAGGATCGTGCCGCGGGAATCGAAGCCCCCGCTGTTTTCCAAGTAGGCCGTGACGGAGAAGAGCGTGTCTTCATCGTAGCGGTAGTCGACTTCCGCGGGTGCAGTGAGGCCCAGGGAGAGCTGGGCGGGGCTGAGCGTCACGCCGCCGACGCCATAGAGGGTGGAACAGACACGCGATTCTCCGGGCGGAAGGGCTGCTGGGTGCCAGTAGAGCGCGACGGCTGTGTCCTGGGCCGCCTCGCCTCGGCGCGTGAAGTCGGCGCCGCTCGGAAAGGGGAACTCCCAGGGGGAGTCGGCAAGCGTGCCCCAGTCGACCATTTCGATGTGGTCGGGCGGAGCGATGTCCGGTGCACGGAGCGTACCTTGCGAGATGACGGCAGGATCGGAGAGGGAGTCGAAGGCCTGCCAGTAGTCGGGAATGTCTTCGCCGATGAGCTGGGTGGCGGTGGCGATGGCGCGGTCGCCGGCGCGGAGTGGTGCGCCGTCGTTCGACCCGAGCATGGTGTCGAGCATCACGCGGAGGGCAACAGTATGGTCACGGTCGCCTCGGTTGACAATCCGGTAGCAGATGCGGGCCGCGTCCTTCACGCGAGTGGTCGGGCTGCGGGCGAGGCCCAGCTCCTGGGTGATCTCTATGTCGCCGATACGGACGGTGCAGAGGACGCGTTCGTCGGACATCCGGGGATGCGCCGTCACCTCCCCTGTGGGTGTGCCAAGGCCGGCCCGGCGGTCGGTCGGCCCACCGAAGACGTACGGCTCTCCGTCAATGAGGACAGTCGTGTACGACGTCCACGGCTCCCGGCTCCCGTAGATGAGGATCTTCTCGTCATCTGAGGAGCGCGAGGGGTCGCCGCCGGTGGTGTCAACGGCAAAGCGGCCGGCCTCCTGAGGCCCGGAGCTCACGCGGAGGCGGATGAACTCGTTCTCGACCGAGACGACGCCCTCGGCACGCGGCTCGGGCTGCGCGGCGAATGCGGGCACGCACAGCAAGAGCGCGAGACAGGCCGCGTAATGCAGCAAGTGCCGGCTGGTTCCGCGCATCGCAATCCCTCACTTTCGCTCGACTGTTCCGTGCGCGAACCCGAAGGTTATGTCCACCTTGCCGGGAGCGGGCCGGCCGTTCTTGAGCGCGGGTTCGAAGGTCCAGCCCGTCTTCACGGCGCGCACGGCGGCCTCGTCGAGCAGGTCGTGGCCGGAGCTTCTGGTGACCGACACCGAGGAGACCGAGCCGCCCTCCGCGACAAGGACGGACAGGGTCACACTGCCCTCGAGCCCTCGGTCCAGCGCGTCCTTCGGATAGGTGGGTGCCGGGCCTGGTACGATGCCCGGGCCGCGGGTCGGGCCCGCAGGAGCTTCCTCCCGGCCGCCGGCCCCGGCTTGCTCTTTGCCAACGGTCTCGGGACCGGCCGGCTCAGCGCCCTTGTTCGAGGTTAGAATCTTCGGAGCCGCGGCGGCGGCCTTGGCGTCGCCTCCTCGGCTGGCCGGTTTCGTCTCTTTGCGCTGCGGCTTCGTGGAGGCTGCGCGAACCTGCGTCTGCGCCACTTCCGGATGCCCCCCTGGGCCGAGTTCGAGAGAGCCGGCAGCACCTTCGGTCACGGTGAGCTCAATCGGAATCAAGATGGGCGGTCTGACGGGCATGCGGCCGGTGAGAATGCCGATGAGCGTGACCGCGAGCACGTGAAAGCCCAGCGAGAAGGCAGTCGCGATGGTGAACCGCCGCCCGGCCGGCATCGGTGTCACTCGCGACTGGAGCTGTTGGGTGGAGGCGGTCATCGGTCCCGCTAATGGCGCGGTTGGGCAGATGGGCCGCCGCCTTCCCGGGCCGCGGCCAGCGCGATACGGTGGTAGTCGGCGAGGCGCACCGCGTCGAGCGCCCCGACGAGCTGCGAATAGGGCACGTCTCTGTCGGCCATCACCACGATCTGGGAGTCCCGGTTCCCGCTCGTGGCCGCGCTGACTGCGCTGCCGATCTCCTCGGCCGGGACCGACTTGCCATCGACTCGAACCGGCTGGCCGGGCAGGAGCGTCAATACCACGCGCCGGGGCACCGGCTGGGCCGTCTTTGCCGATGGCAGGCGCAGCGGCAGGCCGGACTGAGCGCCGACGAACGTCGAGGCCACCGCGAAGAAGATCAACAGGTTGAACACAGTATCGATCATGGCCGTGAGATCGAGGTACGGTCGAATCCGCCGACGGCGGCGGGGCACGAGGAATTGCTCGTTCATGGCTGGACCTTGGCGGCCGTCTGGAGGTTGAGCAGTTCGGTGACCCGCAGCTCAATCTCGTGGATGAGCGCTTCGACGCGCCCGGAGAGAGCGTTGTAGACCACGAGGAAGGGGATCGCGATGGCGAGGCCGGTGAAGGTGGTGATGAGGGCCTCAGCGATGCCTGCGGACAACGCAGTGGCGTCGCCGATCCCGCCGCCGGCGATGACATGAAACACCTTGATAAGCCCGGATATGGTGCCGAGCAGGCCGAGCAGGGGAGCAATCGTCACCATGGTCGCCAGCACGGGCAGGTGGCCGTCGAGGATGGGCTGCTGTGCGAGGGCCTCTTCGCGGGCGACCTCTCGGAGGTCCTCTTTCGCCATCTCGAAGCGAGCGAGAGCAGCGCCGAGGACGCGGGCGACCGGCCCCGGAGTGGCCTCGCAGATGCCCCGGGCCTGGCCGGTCGAGCCCCCATCCAGGGCGGACCGGATCTTGCCCATGAGCCGGCTGGTGTCGACGCGGGCGTGGCGCAGGTAGAGCCAACGCTCGACGGAGATGATCAGAGCAATGACCGAGCAGAGCAGGAGCGGAACCATCACGATTCCGCCGCGCACGATTGGTTGGAACAAGGCTGTGACCTCCGTTGCGGTGTTTGCCGTTCGCGCGTGTTAGACACTCATGGGGGCCGATTCGTCGCGCCCCGCAATGCCGCGAGAGAGCCATTACGGGGGGTCAAGGCAGTGTGAGGATTGCATGGCCGCTGGGCGGCCAGCCATGTTCTTACTCGGGCCACTCGAGGATGACCCCCATGGCCTGGGAGCGGTCCTCCAGGAGCATCGCGTAGAGGCGCGGGGCGTCGGTGTAGGGTGCGCGGTGGGTGATGAGGGGCGCAACAGCCAGCTCGCCGTCGGCAACGAGGTCGAAGAAGAGCTCGGCGTTCCGGCCGATGGTCCAGGGCAGATCGAGTTCGCCGTGTTTGGGGTGGGAGCCGACGTGGACGCCGATGATAGAGTAGCTCGGCGCGTTGCAGAGGTCGTGGAAGTCGAACGAGGTGGGGCCGCGGGGGCTGCTGAGGACGACGAACCGGCCCTGGCGTCGGAGGGGCTTGAACTCATCCGCTATGAGGTCCTGGTTTCCGGTCACCTCGAATACCACGTCGGCCATGCGGCCGCGCGTGGCCCCCTCGACGGCCGCGACGACGTCGTCGCGGCTGGGGTTGACAGAGACGACAGCGGGGTCCTCCGGGAGCAGGTCGAGACGGGCGTCGGATATGTCGGCGACGACGACCGGCCGCGCCCCGCACAGCCGACAGAAACGGGCGGCGAGCTGGCCGAGGATTCCGGCCCCATAGACCACAACCGAATCCCCCCAGCCGACACCGGACCGGCGCACCCCGTTCATCGAGATGCAGGCGAGGAAGAAGAAGGCGGCCTGGTCGTCCGGCACTTCATCGCGCTGCACGCGGCAGGCCCTCTCGACTGCCACCGCAGCATAGGTTGTATGGGGCGCGATGGTGCCCACGCGCGTGCCGATCCAATGCTCCTCCACGCCGGGTCCGACGGCGACGACCTGACCGATATTGCAGTAGCCCGGATGGAATGGATAGGAGGCATACTCGGCCCAGGCCGAGTCGGGTGCGAAGTCGCCGCTGAGAAGAGTGAGTTCGGTCCCCGTGCTGATGAGGCTGCGGCTGGTGTGGACGAGGAGCTGCCCCGCCTCCGGTGAGGGTCTGTCTGCATCTTCGATCGCGACGGTGCGCGGTTCAGTGAAGACGATGGAAGGGTTTCCGGGCACTCTACTGACTCCTCATGCTGGCACTGGCGCCTGAAGTCGGACTGGCCGTCCAGTCCGCAGCGCGGCAGACTTCACCGCGAACTCCGGCGAGTCCTGCCCCGAGCCAGCGCGGACGCGGTGCCGCATGGTTGCGTGTCGTGATGGCCACCACTCCGCAAGATGTGTCGCGTGGTGTGGCGTACTTGTCGTTTCCTATTGTATTGGTTCGCCGAGCGCTCCGGCCAGCAGGGCGAGCCCGTGGGTCGCCGAACTGCGGCAAGCACGACAGCAGTGCTCGTGCTGCGAGGTTTCGGAAGGAGAGTCACGTTGAGCAGAGACCCAGATGAGCGCCAGGACAGCTTCACTCTGGCAATAGAGGAAGGCCGGTGGGTGGAGAAGCTCTCCGGGGCGAACGCCGTGCCGAAGGCCGACGCCGTGAGGTTCGCGATTGAGGCAGACGCGAAGCAGGGACCGTGCCTGGTGATCGGACCCTGGATGGCTGGCAGACGGCAGGCGGCGTTCTCCTATTGGGAGGCGCTGCCGCTGACGCGCGGGACCGTTCGCGGCCTGTACAAGACGGAGGGAGTCCGGTGCTCCGGGGCAGGCGTGGCAGTCTCCTTCTTCCGAGGTGAGGAGCAGATCGCCGCCAAGAGGATGTGGATGGGGCCGGCGGAGGACTGGCGGCCATTCGAGTTCACATTCCGCGTACCTGCCCCCGGCTCCGACCGCATCGTGCCGAGCTTCGGGCTGGCGGAGAAGACGGAAGGAAACGTCCGCTTCGCCAGGCTGGAGGTGTCATCCGAGGTGATCCCGTTCCCGGGTTCGGGCGATCCGGGAGAGGCCGAGCGAGCCGCGCCGCCCAGCGATTTCGAGACGGGTAGCTTCTTTCGGCTGGCAGAGCGCGATGGCACCTGGTGGTTGGTGACGCCGGAGGGGAAGGGGTTCTACTCCGCGGGCACGGATGGACCGTGGTTCCTGAAGGGCGAGGACTGGCAGAAGAAGGGCCTCGGTTCCGCGGAGTTCCTGCACAAGGCCGGCTTCAACTCCCTGGCCGGGTGGACGGACATCTTCCGCTGGAGCAAGCTGAACGACATGCTCGCGGCGCGCGGCAAGCCGCCCTTTGCGATGTTCTCGGCCATCAAGACGGCGACGCACAGCGATCAGTTCGACGTCCTGGTCGACGCGCAGGGCAATGACACCGGCTGGGACCACGACTTTCCGGACCCGTTCGACCCGCGGTTCGAGCAGTGGTACCGGGAGCAGGCGGAGCGCAGGGCAGATGCCGTGCGAGGCAAGTCGTGGTTCGTAGGGTGGTTCGCCGACAACGAAGCCGGGCACCAGGAGCTTTACCGCCATGTCTACTCGACGAGCTGCGCGGCGGCGCTGAAGGCGTTCCTGCACAAGCGATACGGAGACGTCAAAGCGCTGAACTCAGCCTGGGGAGCCGACTTCTCCTCCTTCGATGACCTGATCGCAAAGAGGCCGGACCCAGCGATCTGCAAGGGGCCCATGTATGAGGACTACCGGACCTTCGAGAGGGAGATCGTCAAGCGGTATGTGGACATCACGATCCGCGCCTGGCGGGACGCCGACCCGGATCATCTGATCATCTCGAACCGCTTCATGCTCGGGGATGTGCACGGTTGGTTGAATGTGCTCGACCTATACAAGCGCTACGACGCGATCGCGGTGAATCTCTACCCGGCGAACCAGCGGCCCGGGCTCAGCGAGGATGAGAAGGCGATCTACCGGCTCGCGCACGAGAAGACGGGACTGCCGGTAATCGTGGGGGAGTGGTCCGTGCCGGCGGCGGACTCCGGCTACTATGAGAATCCCGAGAAGCTGGACTGGTCTTGGAACGAGCTGCTCGAGAACCAGGCGCAGCGCGCCTTTCAGGCCGTCTCGGTGACGGTCGACTTCTTCAACATGCCGTTCGTCGTCGGCTCTCACTGGTTCATCTGGCAGGACGTTGTCAACGAGCAGCGAGAGGCCAATCGCGGCCTCCTCAAGCCCGACGGCACCCCCTGGCAGGAGGTCGCGGATGCGCTGGCGGAGGTGCACGGGAAGATGGGTGTGGGGTTGGTGTGACGGCAGGCGGCAGACCATAGCTCCGGGCATGCCGAGACTGTCGGGGTCGAGACCTGGGTCGCGATTCGCCGTCCTATCGCTGTCTCGCGGGCCGCTTCCGTCGCGAAACCGGCTGCGGGGATGGTATTCTGCGAATGGTCGGTTCCACATAGGCTGACCGTTATGCTATAATGCGCGTGACCGCCGCCGGGCGAGCCCTTCCATCGACCAGGGTTCCACCAGCCTGATGCGGGCCATGATGTCGCAGTTGTGACAGCACGCTAGCTGCAGCACGCGTCGCAGCACAATCGCACAAGGGGGCTTGCCGTGTATCTCAAGCGCCTCGAGCTGTTGGGATTCAAGACGTTCGCCGATCGCACCACCCTCGAGTTCGGCCCGGGTGTCACCGGCATCGTGGGGCCAAACGGGAGTGGGAAGAGCAACCTCGCGGACGCGGTCCTCTGGTCCCTCGGCGAGCAGAGCATGAAGTCGCTCCGCTCTGCCAAGGCCGGCGATGTCATCTTCGCCGGGAGCGAGAATCGCCGCCGAGCCGGCGTGGGGGAGGTCTCCCTTACACTCGACAACAGCGACGGAGTGCTGCCGCTCGATTTCTCCGAGGTAACGATCACCCGGCGTGTGTTCCGGACGGGGGAGGGGGAGTACTTCATCAACCGTGTCCCGTGTCGACTGCGGGATATCCACGAACTGCTCCTGGACACCGGCATCGGCAAGAACGCCTACTCGATGATCAGCCAGACGGAGATCGACAGGATTCTGTCGGTACGGTCGGAGGATCGGCGGGAGATCTTCGAGCAGGCGGCGGGCATTCAGCGCTATCGCCAGCGGAAGAACGAGGCCGGGCGGAAGCTCGACCGGGTGTGCGCGAATCTGACTCGCGTGAACGACATCATCCACGAGTTGGAGACACAGGTCGAGCCCCTGGGCAAGCAGTCGGAGGCGGCGCGGGAGTACAAGCGCCTATCGAAGGAACTCTTCGACCTCAAGCTGAGCTTGATGGTGCACCAGCGCCGGGCGATGGTCGAGAATCTCGAGCGATCCCGGGAGCGGAAGACCGAACTCGAGCGGGAGTTGGAGGCGGCACGTACGCGGTCGCACCAGCTCGCCGCCGAAGAGGTCGAGCTGCGGGCGAAGCTTCAGGAACTGGAGGATCGACTGGAGGAGACGCGAGGACTCGCCGCGCGCCTCACAGGAGAAGCCGATCGGGCGGAGGGGCGCGAGAACCTCACCCGGCAGCGCATAGAGGACCTTCGAAGCCAGCAGGCGCGCGCGGCGGAGGAACTGGAGCAACTGTCGGCGCAGAAGCGCGCGGCAGAGGAGGAGTTGGCTGCGGCGGAGCAGGAGCGGCCGAAGCTGGAGGCGCGGGCGCGAGAGCTCGAGGCGGAGATCGAGGAGAGGGAGCAGCGGCTGCGAGAGGACGAAGGAGCGCTGCGCCAGACCGGGGAGTCGGTGGCGGAGCAGCGGACCGGACAGCTGGACACGCTCAGGGAGCTGGCCGACGCGCGCAACCGGTTGGGGCAATGTGAGTCGCTGCTGGAGGCGGCTCGCGCGAGGATCGCGCGGCTGCAGGAGCAGCGCGATGCGCTCCGCTTGGAGGGGGAGGCGCTGGAGCGGGAAGCCGGGCAGGCCCGGCGCGGCGTCGACGATCTGCGCGGTCGCCGCGAGCGAGCGGGCGGCGAGGTGGCTTCGCTGCGCCTGGAGGCGGAGGCGGCCCAAGGGGCTGCAGCCGAACTCGTTGAGGAGCAGTTCAAGCTGCGAGAACAGCTATCCGCGGTACGGTCTCGCCGGCATGTGCTGGAGGAGATGGAGCGGACGCGGGAGGGGCTCAGGACCGGAGTGCGCTCGGTTCTGGAGGCCGTCGAGGCCGGACGGCTGACCGGCGAATACCGGACAGTGGCCGAGCTGTTGCGGGTTCGGAAGGAGCTGGAGGCAGCCATCGACGCGGCTCTGGGTCCCGCGGCCGGCGATCTGGTGGTGCCGACGCCGGCGGAGGCGGCCTCCGCAATCGCCTATCTCAAGGAGGCGAAGGGAGGACGGGCCACATTCCTGCCGCGGTCGAACATGCGGGTGGGCACGCGGCCGGCCGGAGTCGCTGAACTCGCAGAGCGGCAGGGGTGCCTGGGGTCGGCGGCCGATCTCGTGGAGTGCGAAAGCGGCTCAGAGGAGATCGTCGAACACTTGCTGGGCCGGGTGCTGGTTGCGGAGAACCTGGATATCGCGCTGGCCATCTCCAGGGACGCGACCGGCTGGCGGGCGATCGTGACGCGGGAGGGCGATGTCGTTAGACCGTGGGGCACCATCACGGGCGGCAGCAGGTCGGCCCGGCTCTCGCTCATAGGGAGGGCGCGGGAGATCGAGGAGTTGGCGGAGGGAGCTGAGAAGCTCGAAGGCGACCTGCAGCGCGTGGACGAGGAGCTGGCGAAGACGCGGAGACGTGCGCAGGAGGCGAGCGAGCGGGCGGAGGAGCGGCTCGTAGAGGTTGAGCAGTGTGGTGCCGGGCTGGCGGAGGCGGAGCGCCGGGCGGAGGTGACGGCCGAGAGGGCGCGGCTGGCAGGGGAGCGAGAGCGGTCGCTGCTTGAGGAGCAGCAGGCACTCGAGCAGGAGACACTCGAGATCGAGCGGGATCGCAGTGAGGCCGGCACGCGGGTGCAGCAGATCGAAGAGCGGCAGCGAGCCGCGGAGGCCGCAATGGCCGAGAGCGAGTCGGCGCTGCGCGCGGGACGGGACGCTCGGGAACAGCTGAGCGAGAAGATGTCGGAGATGCGGGTGGAGTTGACCGCCGTGAAGGGCGATCTGCGCGCGCTGGAGGCCAGAAGTGAGAGGGTGCGACAGAACGTGCACGTGCTGGGCACCGGGATAGAGGACCGGCGGGCGGTGAGCGACCGGCTCGCGGCCGCGCAGCAGGAAGCGGACGCGAAGTGCAAGCAGCTGGCAGGGGAATCGGAGCGGGTGGGGGAGGCACGCCGGCGGGCGGAAGAGGAGCTGCAACGCTGTCAGGACCAGCGCAAGGCGCTGCTCGATGGACTGGCCGAGAACCGAGAGGGAGCGGCCGAAACGCGGGCCGAGATCGAGGCGCTGCAGAACCAACAGCATCGGCTGGAGGTTCGCGCGGCGCAGATCGAGAGCGAGATCGGGTTTTGCGAGCGGACGCTGGCGGAGGAGTACCGCATCTCCCTGGAGGAGGCGGAGCAGAGGGCCGGGCCCATCGACAGCCGGACGGCCGCCCAGAGGCGGGTGAAGGAGCTGCAATCGGAGATCGAAGCGCTTGGGGAGGTCAACCTCGGCTCCATCGAGGAGTACGAGCGGGTCAAGCAGCGGCTGGAGTTCCTCGGCGGGCAGCGCGCCGACCTGGAAGCGGCCCGTGAGGACCTCCAGCAGGCAATCGTGGAGATCGACCGCGAGGCGACGGGACGGTTTCTGAAGGCATTCGAGAGCCTGCAGGAGGCGTTTCAAGAGTTCTTCGTGCGCCTGTTCGATGGAGGGCGGGCGGAGCTGTCGCTGACGGACAAGGACAATGTACTGGAATGCGGCATCGACGTCACCGTAACGGTTCCCGGCAAGAAGACCCGAGATCTGCTGCAGCTCTCGGGCGGGGAACGGGCGCTGACGGCCGCGGCGATACTGTTCTCGCTGCTGAGGGTCAAGCCCTCGCCCTTCGTCATCCTCGACGAGGTGGACGCGCCGCTGGACGACTCGAACATCGGGCGATACTCAGAGCTGCTGCGCGACTTCGCGAAGCAGTCCCAGTTCATCGTTATCACGCACAACAAGGGGACGATGGAGGCCGCGGACGTGCTGTATGGGGTGACGCTGGAGGAGGCCGGGGTCAGCACCCTGATCGGCATGAAGCTGCGGGACCCCGAAGAGGACCAGGCCCAGGAGACAGTGGAGGCGATGCCGGAAAGGGCACCGGAGCAGGCCGAAGCGGCGACGGGTTCGCAGGCCGAGGAGGCGGCCTAGCGCGGGTCTTCGGTTTGCGCCGACCGTATCTTGGCGCGCTCCTTCTCGACCCACTTCCCCTTGAGGATGCCGCACCGCGCGCGGATGTCGATCATCCTGTCCATCGCCTCGGTGCCGGCGGCTATGATGTCGGCGCGCGTCATCCACTCGGTCTCGTAGTTCAGGGCCTCCCGCAGGTCGGGCTGCCGGAGCAACGCGCAATGCTCGGCGAGCGTGCGGGCGAAGAGCCTGTAGCCGGTGGCCTCCGGGTGCTCGAAGGCGAGGCTGCCGGGATCGATGAAGGGAAGCAGGGGGGAGAACTGGATGTCGAGTTTGCCGGGGTGGCGCGCGCTGAAGCGCTCGAGGAGTCTCTCAGCGTAGGCAACGCTCTCCATCACGGACTCTCGCGTCTGCCCGGGCAGGCCGACGGCGAAGAAGAGGAGGGCCTTGCCACCCATGTCGAGCCCACCCCCGAGCCCCGTCTCAGGCTGCTCGTTC
>Ga0180438_10008830_pt1 | contig 12718 bp, 10 predicted proteins | sample SS_ome_12_FD_132455 | JGI IMG/M metagenome (GOLD analysis project Ga0180438, IMG submission 132455) | Hypersaline lake sediment archaeal communities from the Salton Sea, California, USA - SS_3_D_2 metaG | ecosystem: Environmental > Aquatic > Non-marine Saline and Alkaline > Hypersaline >...
AAGAAGATAAGAAAGGGAGAGAGTGGTCCGACGATTATCCATGATAAAAATAATCTCCAAAAAGGAGAGCGTAATGTTTTTCCTTTGAGATTCCTATTTATAACATTATCCATATCTTCTTGAATAATTTTTTCAGGATCATAATCCGGAGCATACAAGTTGACAAATTCTAACATTATCTCTTTTAAAATGGAGGAAACTAACTCGTTGTTATCGTTGGAATTTACAATTGCGGCTCCAATTAAGTTTTCCTCTTCGATTGGGAACAAGATAAGTTTATTATTTTCACCAAGATCTACGTTCTTTACACTACTATTTAAAGCTTCACGACTAAAATTTGCCACCGAGGTGAAAAATCCTATAAGAATATTCTCATCATACTGTTCTTTCATAAAATTTTTGGAATAGTGTAAAAACCCTTGTTCATCTAAAATATATATGCTTTTTAACATACTTTCCCCTCTTATTAATTTTAATTACTTTCTTTGATTTTAATCTTATCAATAAATTCAATATACTCACTCAATGATGCTTTAGTTCTTTTAAAACTAAACAAACTTGGTCCAAATAATTCTGTTAACCGTACGATCAAATTATTTGGGTTGTCTCTCACAAAAATTTTAAATTTTTCTCCTTTTCGCTCTTCGATGATTAAAGCGACGTCTTTTAACTCATACATCTGCCTAATTATTTCCTCTGCAGGATTGTTTAGTTCAATATTAATAATTTCCCCATTATAGGGCAAATCTTTAATCAAATCCTCATAGGATCCTGTATTGGCTTCCTTTTTAGTTATTGTTAAGATCTGATCGCAATTACTCACCACTCCTTCAGGTGCGTGAAAAATTAGAACGATATGGAAACTTTCTTTAATATTGTCCATATAATTATTAAATTTCTCAAAATCTAATCGTCCTAACATTCCAAAAGGTACTGAAAACATTATGATTGAAGGTGCTTGTAATAAAGCCCTTCCTATTGAGAATAAGAGGAATTCTAATGAAGTCAATTCTGAAAATTTTTTATTTTTTTTATTATATAACCCAGTGACTTCCAAGGCGTTTTTCACATATTCTTTTTTCTTACTGATTCGCATTGGAACTCCTGAAATAATTTCGCCCATAATTTCATCAAATCGGGGACTAATTCCCGCATTCTTTAGAGTAGAATCCAGTTCTTGTTTTCTCTGCTTTAAAATTTTGTCAATATCGATTTCATAATGGATAGCTTTTTTTATTTTCATTGGAACTAATTTTGATTCATAAGCTTCAGGTAAAATGAAAATTCTTTCTTTTTCTTTTTTAGAAAGCAATTGGACAAAACGACCAAATACTTCAATGGTCCCTGAAAAATCCGTATAATTCCCTTTTATGGCTTCAAATAAATCTAGTAATTCAATTCTATGATCAATATCTCTCAAAATCTCCTCGTCAAATATGATTCCTAGTGATTTTCCTCTGTGAATATCAAATGAAATATCTTTAATTTGATCATAAATGCTTAAATTACTTACTACTAAATGCTGCGAATTTCGTTTTAATGAATCCATATTGACGCGTTTTGTAACAAATTCGCAGATCTCATCTGCAATTTCATATACATGTGGGGGCTGAACTTCATTCCAATTTTGAATTATCTCTTGCTCGTAAAATTCTTTTTCACTTAAAATCTTTGCCAAATTTTTTGAAAAGGACATAACAGGTAATAAAGGATATTTTTCAAAATTAATATCTAAAGATACAACAAAAGTAGGAAAAAAAATACGAATTTCTCTATGATATGGTACATTTTCTAATGCATAATTTTCATATTTTTGGTCTATTAACCTAACCTCTTCCTCTAAAATTTCTAAATGTTTTCGAAACTCTTTTCGAATCAGCTTTCTCATACGAGAAATGATTTTTAATGGGCTAATTAGACCATCTTCGTCAAAATCAGGCTCAAAGATAATTTCGTTAAAATCTATTTCATCCTCTATAGGGGTATAAATTTTAAGAAGGGGAACCCCTCGTTCTAAAACATCTTTATTAGTAAAGAAAAGAACCTCGAAAAACGATCTTTTATAGATTAAGTTTACGATAGAAGCAATTCCAAATGTATTTTCTCTATAAGTTATCCAAAATTTCTTAGAAAATCTAATAGCTTCTAGAATCTTGGCTCTAAGCCTTTCTTTTTCGGAAATATCAGAGTTCTTCAACTGTTGGCACCTCCATTGCTTTATATCTAAAATATTGCTCCATTTTGGAATCAGATTGTTTAATAGATGCAATTGAGTTCTTTCCCATTTCCTCTTCGATAATTTCTTGGAGCTTATTGAGATTTAGATTTGAAAAAAGGGAAAAATTGGTTCCTGCTTTATTTTCTAATACTTTTTCAATCCCAGAAAGTGACTCAAGTCGAGATATAGCATTTTCTTTTACTTCTTTAAAGGCTAATTCTATAGACCTTCCTTTTCCAGGGAGTTGTAATAATAAATCTTTTGGTTTTCCAAAGTCTATCATTCCACGATCTCTTCCAAATATTGCCACTTCAGTACAAAAACGGGATTCCTCTGGATAGTGGGTGATTACGATTAAGGTTGTTTTGAATTGTTCGTTTATTTTTGTTAAAGTTAACCATAAGTTTTCTCGTATGATGGGATCTAATCCCGATGTAGGCTCATCTAAAATGAGAAAAATAGGGTTATGGATAAGACCAATAGCGATGCTCACTCTTCGTTTCTGACCTCCTGAGAGATTTTTCACTTGATCATTAATTTTATCTTCGATTTCAAGGCTTCTTAAGATTCGCCGGGCTTTTTGTATAATTTCCTTTTCAGATAACCCATATTGTTTTCCAAAATGTAAAATATTGTCAAGTGTACTAAAATTTTGGTAAATCTTTCCTAAATCTTGGGGAACATATCCGTATATAGGGCGAATGCGCTTTGAGTTCCTTTTATTTATAGGTAAGCCATAAATTTCACAGAATCCTGTAATTTTTCGCATTCCTAATAATCCCTTTACAAATGTTGATTTTCCCGCTCCACTTTCTCCTAAGATTCCAAGTATTTTACTGTGCTCAATGTTCATTGAGACGCCATCAACAATAAGTTTACCACCAGCAAATACACTTAAATTCTCACAATTAATCGCAGGATAATTTTGGAGATATGAAGGTGATAGTTTACTACCAAAGCCTAATATTAATTTTATCTTTTGAGGAATTGAAAGCCTTTGATATAGTTTATATAGAATGAACAAGCCAATACATACCGCTTCGATATAAAGAATATAAGTTAAAAGCTGGTTCCATGGTTTAAAGTCAAAAGATTGTTCATATCGTAGTTCTTCTACGATAATGATTCCATAGGGAGTATTTCTTAAATCACCGCCAAATCCCGGTTGGTCTCCAATTCCTCCGGTGGTGAAGCTTATACAACCAGCAAACCATGATAGTGCATTCTGAATATTCTCGGGTTGATATCGATAATCATACAATGCTTTCGAAGCTAAATATGAAAAGAGGAAAGTAGAGGGTAATTCAAAATACATCCCGATTGCCGGTAATAAAGCAAAACTTCCATCAGAGCTTTGGCTATTTTTTAAAAACTCAATTGCAGAGATTTTTGAGATGGGCTCATTTTGAAAGATTTGGTTGAAAATTTCAAGGCCATAATAGGTGGAAATGATATCACTATAGAATCCAACTACTATAGAGAACCCACCATCGGCATTTTGACAGGATCTTATCCAATGAGTTAGATTTTCGTTTCTAATGGCATTAATCTTATTCAAATTTTTAAGAGAAGTTAGAGCCCAATAAGATGACTCAACAGTTGATATATTCGTATCAACAAGATTCAAGAAAACTTCATAATATGGTCCAAATAGTGACAATAAGTAGTCTAAATCATTTCCTGCACGAAAGCCTCCATCCTCATTTTGAAGCTGAATTAGAAATTCAGATATTATATTTACCTGGGCATCCGGAAACCATTTATTCGATAAGGGCAATAACATACGATATAAGTTGATGGCACAATAAGTAGAAAATAATGTTCCATTCAATCCAGGTTGAGAGCTAAAACCTCCATCATAAGAATTATAACATAAATCGATAAAATTTAAAATATTATTTGGTTGAATTCTTGATACCAAGAGCTCTAGATCATATTCATCTATCCCTAATATTCCAAAATAATTCGATTCGACAGTAATTTGACCAAATAAGGAATTTTTCGCTTGAAATTGATGCGTCCAATTATAATAGTTGGAACGATATATATTATATTGGAAACCTATTGGATATATATTCTCAAGAATTTCTAATGATTTCATTGCCGCCCATCCTGATTTAAAATCAGAGTTAATATTTAGTTCTGGAGTTAACCCGAATCCACCATCAATATTGCTACAATTAGCAATAAAACTCAATGTATTGGTTTCATTAAAGAGAATAGGCATTGATAAATTTAAAACGTTAATAGAAGCTAAAGAATAATAAGTCGATTGGATATCAGAGGGTTCTCCTGGGATTGATGCAAATCCTCCATCTAAATTATATAAACTGTTGAAATATCCTTCTAGGGCCAGTTTTTCAATGACTGAATAAGTCATATTCATACTTAAGAATGCTTGGATTCCAAAATATGTGGTTTCTGGATTTTGAATCAAAGTAGTGTTTAATAAGGAATATCCACTGCCCGACCATGTGGAATTAATAAACCTTGAAATATTAACATTTAGTAAAATGTCACCTGCTTGAAGTTGATAAGCAGTATCTATCGCACTATAGGTTGAGATAATGTCCGATCTATTTAGATAAGGGCTTGCTTTAAATCCATATCCCCCTCCGTCCAATATCAACTCTAAATAGCTTATAATTTGATCCGTTTCAGTATTAAGGATTTTTTCTTGAAGGTAAGTCGCATTAGCTAAGGATATTGTTTTTATTGCATAATAGGTAGATTCAGTATTTCCTAAACCTCCAATATCCGAGTAAGATCCATCTCGATTTTGTTTTTCAAATAAATAATCAAAAAAAAAATTGGGATTTTCATTTTGTATCTGGATTGTAGTTAAATTATTAGGGTTAATTAATGCGGGGAAGAGATTTTCTGCTAAAGAAAAATTGATTGAATCAATTGTTCTAAAATTTGTTTCAATATCGGGCTCAATAAAAAGTCCTAGATCATTTTGGTGGCTAAGAGTGAACTTTAGAGCATTAAGTTTGACGAATTCAACCTCATTTTCAGTGAGATAAGACACAAATCGTGTATTAACTAAGATTAAGGTAATAATGGGTGTTCCAACTAAAATAAAAAAGATAAAGAAATATTTTAGACGTCGTTTCCTTACTCTATTTAGTTTTTTGATTATGCTTCACCTATGTTTGTCCTTAATTTTTCTCTCTCCTCTTCTTCTTGGATTCTTATCTGAAAAAATCTACGAAAACTTGCTGAATCTCTGCTCATAGAATTCACCGTCACTCCACGCTCTATCATATATTGGATTAGTTTCGGGAGGTTTTCTTCAAATGATTCCATTAAGATTTCTACGACTTCATTTCCTACTCTCAATACTTTTTTTACCGGTGAAAATTCACTTATCCTGGTGATTTTCGCTTCATTTAAATCATTGATCTCGAATCGGGCGATTAAACCATTACTTGGTAATGAATTTATTAAATTCTGGGGAGAATCAAATTCTAACATTCGCCCTTCGCGTAGAATTGCTGTCTTATCACAGATTAAGGCTGCCTCTAAATCATGAGTGATGATAAACATTGTAGTATCTAGTTTTTGATTTAACTTTTTTAAATAGCTAAGAATAGAATAACGTTTCGATGCATCAACACCGGTAGTAGGCTCATCTAAGAACAGGACACTCGGTTTGTGAATAAGACCTATTGCCATGGATAGTCGTTTCTTTTCACCTCCACTCATATGCTTAACTCGTTTATTCCATGTGTCTGAAGGAATATCTAATATTTTAAATAATTCTTGGGCAATTTTTTTGGCCTCTTTTGTATCCAATCCATATGTTGAACTAAATACCTCAACATTCGCCAAAGGACTTAGGTCATAATATAGATTTAATAATTCGAGTTGGGGCACATAACCAATATTATACAAGATGAGGGGATGATTTTGTTTTTTATCTGGCGAGAAATTGGTAACAGTGACATCTCCACTCCAATTTTTTTTTTCAATTTGGCAGGTTAATACTCTGATAATGGTAGTTTTTCCTGCTCCAGATATTCCAAATAATCCTATAATTTCCCCTTTTTTTACTTCAAAGGAAACATCATGGACAATATGATTTTTATCGAAAATAACGTTTAGATTATTCACGTCTACCATGATCTCTGTCGATAATTCCACCATTTTTCCTTCAGACCTCGTACTTTCTTCGTTTAAAGATTATGAATGATATAAGAACTAAGATTATACTCAAAATTAACAGTGCAAAGAAATCAAACCCGAAAACTGATTTTCCTTTGGTAACGATGCCCCGAATCATGGGATCACCGTGAGATAATGGCAGGATATAAGCAATAACCTGTAAATAAATCGGCATGGCGTCAATAGGAATGAAAATACCACTGAGCAATAAGATCACAATAAACACTGCAAAAAATAATTGATTCGCCTCAGTTTTAGTTTTACTTTGAGTACTGATGAATATCCCCATAGATAATCCGGTAAAGCCTATAGTAAATAATGCGATAAACAAGTCTAATATACTGCCTGCTAGATAAAGGCGACAAACTAAAGTGCTAATAATTAGTAGAATTACTTGAATTATGAGGATAAGAGTATAAGTAAGATACTTAGAAATAAGAATTTCCGAACGCTTAACAGGAGTCAACAATAATCGCGCTACAGGTTTTTCTTGTACAACAACTAGAATAGTTAATACCATCGAAACTCCAAATACTATGAAGGAAAGAGTTAATGTAATGTTATAATTAAATCGGAAACTATATCCTTCGGGAATAGTAAATTCTTCGTAACCCGTGAGTTGAAACTGGGGGTTTAAATTATTATCGTTAACAAAGGTTTTAACCGAATCAAAAACCGCATTTAGAGTATCTTGAATAGTCTTTATATCAGAGGCATCTGGTATGCAATCTATTAAGCCCGGCAAGCCAAGAGTTATGAATTCTGAGAAACCAACGGGGAGAGATATAATAACCTTAATATCGCTTGCTATTAACATCATTCTAGCGCTCTCCATAGCATAGATTTCTTCAGTTGCATTATAAAAGTGAATTAGATTTAGATACTCTGATTTATTTGCCGCATTGACATAAGGGAGGGTAAAATCGTCTCTAAGTGATTCATTAAAAGTCCCTTCATCAACATATACGTTTGAATCATATGAAATTACTACACAATCTACTGGTTGTATTCCTTCGGGGATACTATTCATCATAAACCCAAAAAGAAAAATAACTAGAGGTGGAACCACTATTGCAAGGAGCATATTGAATTTGTCAGTAAATAATAAAAGAAATTCCTTTTTCATTTGTCTGATGATTCGAAAGAAACTCCTCTGAAACTTTACCTTAGATATTTTTTTTTCGGATCTTTTATTTTTTCTCATCGTTTTACACCTCTAATTTCTTAAATTTATATACGATATAAGCTAAAACGATGAAGATTAATGAGTCCAAGTTTAAAAATGCAATATGGGTTAAATCTGGTGGAAGACCTTTCAATGTTATATCTGTAATTAAGGGAATTGCATGACTCAAGGGTAATACGTTAATTATGTATTGCATTACTGGCGAGATCAACTCTGGAGGTAAAAAATTACCAGAAAATAATACTATCACTATAAACATAATTAGATACATTTGATTAGCCCCCTGCTCTGTTGGACTCACAGCAGAGATAAATAATCCGATGCAGATCCCGCAAAATCCTATCATAACTAAGGCTAAGAAAAAGTAAAACAAAGAACCTAAACTATATAGTCCAAAAAAGGAAGTCATAATAAAAATTTCTGTGGACTGTAAAAACATGATTACTGAATTGGCGATTAATTTGCTTAATATAATATCTCTTTTCGTAGTAGGGGTAATGAGCATTCTTGGAAGTGGTCCCTCAGAGACAATGGAAAGGGATGTTAAATTCATTGTAGTGCCAAGGATAATAATCGGTAAAATTAACGGAACTGCATAATTTAACAACTGAGATTCCCAAAATGGTACATCAAATTCAAGATATGGAACCATAATAGAAAAATTTGCCAATAAATCCGCTTCTGCTCGAAAAAGAGCAATCGGTTCTTGGATTGCTACCTCTACTGCAGATACCGCGCTCAAATCGGAACCATCAATATAATAAAATAAGATTGGATTTACCTTTTTAGCCACAGATTCAGAAAAGTTTTCCGGTAGGACGATAAAAATATCAACAATTTCATTCTTTAGGAGATTGTAGCATGCAATATAAGCTGATGTATATTCATTCTCGTCTGTACTGTTATAATATTGGTGAAGAGTCCAAGTTATGCTTTTATTTTGCATTATCGAAAGAAAATCATCATCATACTCTGATGAATTTGCAGGAAAATCTCCATAAGTAGGTATATCATCCTTAGTAATGATTGCTGCCGTGAAAAATTTAGTGGGTCCCACTCCAGTGGTGAGTCCAAAAATAAAGATTAAGATTATGGGGATCAAAAATAAGAGTATTAATGTTCTTTTATCGGATTTGATTCTCCCAAATTCCTTAGTTATTAACCCACCTAAACTCATTTAAATAAATTATTACGATTTCGTTCTTAAAAATTTATTGCCGATTTAACCTTCTATTCTAAATTTTTACAAACGTGTGGTATAAAATCTCTTCCATATGGGTTATGATTATTTTCGGCATTCAAATTTTTCTTCCGTCTTCTGTCTTTAGAAATAAATTCTCTAAAAGTTTCATTATCATTACTTATATATTCCCAGAATTCATCATAAATTTCCTTTAGGGTCATCTCTCTATCACTTTGCAATTTTTGCTTGGCTAATTGCATTTCTTTTAGTTCATAATCTACTTTTTGGAAACCTCGAATAATGAAATTTTTATCTATAAAGACTTGAAAATGATGGTTGCAGATTTTTCCTTTTGGAATCGATATAGTGGTTAATTGCTTCGACTTGTCGACAATTGATGTTGGTATTTTTATAATCTTCTTGCTTCGACAAATTGGACAAGAAATAGACAAACTTTTAGACTCATGGAGTGGCTCCATATTGACCTTCCCATTAAAATTAATTTTTTCTTTTATTATTCATATTTCCATGATTTAAATTCCTACTTTTTTCATTACAAATTTCAATCCTCATAGTAAATTAAGATCTAAAAACTGGACCCCATTTTTTTTTTTAATTACCTTGATCTTTTGTTATTTATAATTAAAAATATCAAATGATAAGGTGAATAATATTGGAAGATTGGAATTCGATTATTGATCAGGCATTAATTTATTGGGAAGAATTTGCTTCCTGGTTTCTTAATATTCCTATTTACGGACAAATTTTAGTCATATTTGGAGCCGTCGCAATTTTAGTTCTTGCGGGAGTCTTAGTGTATTACGTTCTTAAAGGGGTAGCATATTTAGTCTATTATATACTTAAAGGAATTTACTTATTACTAAAGGCAATAGTCTTGGGAATATATAAATTATTTAGAGAATTATATTATGCTATTTCGGGGAAACCAAAACCTGTAAAACAGCAGGAAGAAGAGGAAGTTCTAAGCGAGAGTAGGAATGCACCTCAGCAAATAAAGCCTATATGCTCTGAATTACAAATTATAAATCCTAATGTGGCATTCTGTAGTGAATGTGGAAGTCAATTTTCAGAAAAAATGCTACAACAGCTTTCTGAAAATGGTATAGTATATTGTGTCAATTGCGGAAAAGGATACAAGTCTAATTTAATCGTTGTTGAAAATTTCTAATTTTTTCTTTCTTTTTTTTTTATTAAGATTATCCAAAGTCCATAATTTCTGGATATTAGATTATAAAAAAGATCATCAACTTCAATCATTTCTCTCTAAACCTTAATAACGGTTCGAAAAATTTAATATATATATAAATAATTCTTATTATGAATACCGAAAAGATTAATATGTGCTCATAAAATGAAGGTATTAATTAGTATTCGTTCCATCGAGGAGTTACAATCTTGCATAGAAGGTGGAGCGGATATAATCGATCTAAAAAATCCTGATGAAGGTTCTTTAGGGGCTGCAGCACCATGGTTTATCAAAGAAGTAAAAGAAAGAGCTAATAATTATCCTATAAGTGCGGCTATTGGGGATATGCCCAATTTACCCGGTACTGCAGCATTAGCAGCGCTTGGGGCAGCTATTTCTGGAGCAGATTATGTAAAAGTCGGCTTATATGGAACGCATACAAAACAAGAATCTCTTACATTGATGGCTGATGTGGTAAAAGCAGTAAAACAAAAGAATCCTAATATAATCGTCGTTGGTGCTGGTTTTGCTGATGCGAAACTATATGGTGGAATTGATCCAATGAAAATACCTTCGGTTGTGAAATCTGCAGGGGCAGATATTGCAATGTTAGACACAAAAAATAAAAATGGAAAGCGCTTATTTGACTATTTATCAGTTGATGAATTAAAATGGTTTGTTGATGAATCTCATAGATTAGGGTTGCAAGCAGCTTTAGCTGGTTCACTTCGAGTCGAAGATCTCACGACGATATACGAGTTGGGAACCGATGTCACTGGGTTTAGAGGAGCTGCTTGTAGTAAAAATGATCGTACGAATGGGATGATCACCACTAAACGCGTGTTAAATTTGATGAATACCGCTAAAAATTTAAATCTGCAAGCAAAAGGGGTTTTTTCTTCCGAGGAAGTTAGAAGTTAGTAATGCTATTATTATTAGTCATTAATTTTTTTCTCATACAGAACTACTTGCACATGTTCATCATCCCAGTATGAAAATCCTATGTCTTCTACCTTTGAAACCATACTTGGATCGCAAAAAACGTAATAATCCGTATTATTAGTTCGTTTTTCCTCTAAGATTAAATTTTGGACTAATTTAAACCCTTCTTCAGATTTGCCATATACAATTAACCATATCTCATTATTCTTAAGATCTTTATGAAAAGCTCTATTGTGAGCTTCAAATTTTTGGATTATGGCTTCATCATTTCGATACCATACAGAATTTTGGTCAGTTAAATAATTCAAAGGAACAAAACTCCATCCAATGCACACCTCGTGACCAGGCCCTATGTTAATATTGCGGTAAAAAGCCCTAGCTTGATTCAATGATATTTTTTTCATTTTTGTGGATTTAAGGCTATTTGTTTTGATTTTTTTAAAGGAACATCCCAATAATTCCATACTTTTCTTTCTGGAAAATCCAAAATAGTCAGCTAATGCGATAGATCCTTCATTTCGCGATGATGTATCGTATTGAACTACTTTAACTCCTATGCCCTTAACATAATCAAGAGCATACTTCATGATTTCTCTTCCAATCCCTTTTCTTTGGTAAGCATTTTTCACTCTTCCTCCTTCTAACCAAGCTAGTTTTTCATTATAAACTTTTACTCTTCCAAAACCAATAAGCTTATTCATAATTGGTTCCTTAAATGCTCCATAATTCAAACTCGATTCATCTTCGAGCCATTCATCTAATACAAATGGGACGTAATCATCGCCTTCCCAAATATCCTTGCTAATATCAAGAATTGCTGGAATATCAGTTTTTTGCAGTGTTCGAAAATATAATTTCATTTTTCTCAATCTAACTTTTTTATCTTCTTTGAGAGATTGAAATATGATGTGAATGCTAATAGATAATGGATCAAAATACAAAAAGTCAACCCTAATGTTATAAGAACAAATCCATTAATCAATCCTAAGAAAAACGAGTAGCCTATAAAAATAATAGTAATCCGTAAGCTTTTAAATTTAAACCAAAAATGGACATGATAAAGAGAAAAAATCAAACTTGAAACAATAATACTCTCTATTATTTCTAGATTAATTGCATTTCGGAGAATACCTATTGAATAGAACCGGAAAATGAATTCTTCCATTACCATTGTTAGAGGAAAGAAGAAGAATAAGACCCAGTTATCATTTTTACGTATTAATGCCGATATTAAATCATGATGAGCTATTATTTCAAGTAATTTCGTAGTATAAGCATATTTTTCAATTATTTTCCCTAATAAATATAAAAAGAGGATACAACTAATTATATATGCTAATATTGGCAAATTAAATTGACTGACTAACAAATATTTAACATTTATTCCAAAAAAAAGAGGAATGATGCATAAAATAATGCAAATAATGATTAAATAATGCTTATTCTTCAAATCTGGCATATTAGATTTAAAATTATAACTTTAAATTTACTTAAGATGATGTAATATTAATTATTTTCAGTTTAAGTGAAATTAAGATGCAAGAACCTAGATACCTCTCAAAAGAAGAGATAGAAGAAATTTTATTTAGTAAATTATCTCAAAACGAAATTGAAAAATGTAAGAACGATCATCTTCTAGTAAAGGATCGAGATATTGTATATATGGGAGGAACCGCTCCAGGATCGGTTTATTTTAAAACATATGATGGTAGAGAGATTTTGGATTGTACTTCTCAAGCCTGGGTTTATAATTTAGGACATAACAATCCAGATATTAGTTATGCTATATCACGTCAATCTCAAATAACGACACAT
>Ga0180438_10008831_pt1 | contig 12717 bp, 29 predicted proteins | sample SS_ome_12_FD_132455 | JGI IMG/M metagenome (GOLD analysis project Ga0180438, IMG submission 132455) | Hypersaline lake sediment archaeal communities from the Salton Sea, California, USA - SS_3_D_2 metaG | ecosystem: Environmental > Aquatic > Non-marine Saline and Alkaline > Hypersaline >...
ACGACGACGCTTAGGGTTTATATTTTAGAAATTATTTTTTATTCTTTTTTATTTTTTTTATAAAATGTAGTAAACCAAATGCTCCTGTTGTTCCTATTGTTAATATTATTGTTCCTCTAATTAGTTTATTAATATATTTATTTTTCATTCTAACCAACCTCGGAACTGACCGATTAAGTTTCCACCACCAGCTGCTGGATTATGATTTAATCTTATTTGTGTTCCTGCTGGAACTGGTATAGGAACTTGGTTTTGTGTTTTATTTATTTGATGTTCTGGAACTGTTCCAGCTGCGACGCCGCTTGATATTCCTACATCAATAACTTCATTTGCAGCTGCCCATGCTAACCAAGCTGCACCTGTGTTCTGTAAACACATGGCTATGTTTCCTATTGCCTGTGGAAAGGATATTGCGTAAAATTCTGTAATATAAAAAGTTTGACCTGCTGGAACTGTATAAAGAATTGGTCCAACAGCTCCACCTGTTGCTTGAATGAAAGGAACAACTACTATTGTTTGTGAACTAGCTCCCCTGTTAAATTTATCTGGTTCGAATCCAGCTTGTCCAACATAAGGAGTTCTTGTTCTTGTTAGAAATGCAAGACCTGATAACTTTCTTTGCATATCGTCAAACTTAACAGCATTAAGGTCAACTCTATATTCTACAGCTCCAGAAGAACCTGATGCAGAATTTCTTTCGAATGCAATAGTGTTAGTTTGTAATAGAGCTTCGACTGCTCCAGTTAATACAGCATCATTGTTTGTATAAACCCATGCTGTAGTTTTTTGAGTATGTGCTTGTTCTGGTCTTATTGGACTTTGTTCAACCATATCAATCACTTAAACTTTGTCTTTCAATATATTTAAAACAATCCCAGATGTTCTTGAACTTTTTATTTTTTTGTTTTCCTTTCTCATCCCAAAGAACATCTGTTACGTCGCCTGTTTGTTGTCTAAGAATATCCATTAAGATTCTTTTATGGTCGTCACCAAAGATATATCTTAGTTCTACACTTCCACCGAAAAGTTTTTTTTGTTTTGTGTTTGTTATCCAATAAATAACATGAATTCCTTTTTTTCTTGCTGAAACAATGTATTCTGTTTTGTAAGCAAACCTTTTTAGGAATCTATCAGCTATCAATATGTTTGCAATGTTTCCTAAGTTTAAAGCATTGTCGAAATCAAACGTTAATCTCATAAAGGTTCGCCTTTGAATTTTTTTTCATGTATTCTATGTTTAAACCCATCTAACATTGCGACAAATTCCATGTGTTTTTCGTCTGTTCCGTCATCATGTTTTCTAATTAGTTCTGTTAGTTCTTCTGCAAAGGATACTTCTTTTTTCTTTAGTTTCATTTAATCCACACTCCAAAGCATATTGCAACTATTATATGATAAAATCCATGTATAACATACCTTACTTTACTTTTTGTTTTAAACTTTTTGCATTTAATGCAACCATATCTTATCATTTAAAACTACCCCCACGTTTTAGTGTTCTGAATTTCATCTTAGGACCTTTGAACCACACTGCAGCTGAGTAACTTCCTTTTGTTACAGCTCCTTTTTTCTTTTTTGTTTCGAAATGTGTTATTGAGATACGCCATTTCTTTCCTAGCTTTTCTTTTCTTTCTATTTTTTTAAATTCATATCGTGAGAAAGCTGTAAAATCTTCTTCGCTCATCTCATCTATCTTATCAAATTGTTTTTTAAACTTTGCTTGGAAAGTATCTGCTATCCTTCTTAAGGTCCTTCTTGATGTTTTTGTTTTTCTTCCAAAGTTATAAACATTAATATTAACTTTGATTACAGGCGTAGCTTCGTCTTTCTTTCTTTTTGCATCAAACATTATTCCTAAATGTTCTCGTGTATGCTGCTTTTTTTGTCTTTTACGACGTCTTGCCATTTATCCTCATACTCCTTTGATTTTATTACTGGTGGAAGTTGTAACTCTTTGATATTGTTAAACAACAAAGGCATGAACTTTCCTAAGAATTCTTCTAGTTTTTCTTCTACCTTTCCATCTATCTTGTCTATGTTAACTAAAATTACTTCTATTGCTGTTTGTTTTGTGAAAGTCATAGTTCCATCACGTCCTTGTAGAATAAACATACTCCTACGCCAAATAATGCTGCTCCTAGCATATATTCGCCAACTGTTGCTGGTGGTTTTGTTATATAGATTCCTGAACCTATAACTAAAAGGTCTGAACCTAATGTAACGTAATCTAATTTTTTCATTGTTTATTCTCCTTTATAATTTTTTTGATATCTCTTGGTAGCAATCCTTTTGATGAGTATAAATCAGTTAATATTTTTTTAGGCATATAAGTTTCAAACGTAACTTTTTGTTTAAAGTCAGCATTCTTAAAATTAACTTCGAATGCTTGTTTGTCTATAAGCACATCATTATTTTTTATTATTCCTTTGTTAACTTTATCATAATCTCTAAAGTTACATTTGTTGCTAGGTTTTATTTTAATCATACCCACCTCATCTTATGTTTATCATAAACTATTTCGCATTCTTTGCAATACCAATTATAACCAACTGGTCTTAACTTGCCTTTGCATTTGTGACATTCTTTTTCATGGTTCATAAAAAGCATATTACATTTATCACATTTCAAAGTAACAACTACTTTTCTTAACCATTTCTTACATTCCTCACATTTTAAATCAAAAATAGAAACTATAACATTTCCTTTGAACTTAGGACCATGTCCTTGAAGGAAATGTATAGCTTCCCTAATTGAATTAAACTCTTTTTGTTTCTGCATTTTTTACTCATCCTTGAATAGTTTAAATGTTCTATATTTTCTTCCTTGGTCGCTTGTAGCTTCACCAGTCATGTCTATTTTAATTTTCTGACCGACTTCTACTTTAGCCATCAATCTATCTAGGAACTTTGAACCCCAAACAAGAAGAATTTTCTTGTCAGCTGTTTCAATTAAATATGAATAGCCGTATTTTGCTTCTTCTTTTCCTTTGTAAGTTCCTTCGATACTTGGAGTTTTACTCCAATCTACAGGTGTTCCACCTGCTTTAACTTCTTTAAATACCATGTTATGCACCCCCATTAGGTATTCTTTAGTCCAATAGTGATGTCTGAAACAAACATACGTTCCATGGAACATACTATCAGCATTATTAAAGTCAACACTTGGTTCTAAACCGAAATTACAACTTGGGCAGTTCATGAAAAATACCTATCATATTTTCCATCTGTTATTTTTGCTAGTTCTTCCCATAGATTAGTTTCTTTCATAAATTGACAAATTCTTTCTGCATCTAAGTCATATTTATCTGTCCATTTTTCAACTAGTGTTTCTGCAACAGAATGTTCATGTCCAAATATCATCCTTAATAATTCTGCTTCTTTTTTTGTTTCTATAGTTATTGTTACAGGATTAAATATTTTTTCTATTTTTTCTACTTTCATAGTTTTTCACCTCATATTGAATTAAATTTAAAGTTCATCCACTTGGAAAGTTCAAAGATTTTATCTTTGTCTTTGTTACTTACTTTTTTTCTTCCATCTAGATAAGCATTTGCTTTTGCTAATGACTGCAAGTTTTTCTGGAATCTAAATCCATAACCTTTATAATCAGATGCTAGTTCCATTGCTATCATTCTGAAAGATGCAAATATCTTATCGTCGCCTTCTATGTCAACAGGTTTCTTAACTTTCTTAATTGCTAAGTCATATTTACCTGTAGCTATTTTTTCTTTTTCAATGTTGTCGAATATATCTTGAATCTTTGCCATTGGATAATCATAACTGAACGGAATAAATCTGGAAAGTAAACCAATACTTTCCAGATATTTTCTTTGTTTTCCAAAGTCAGTGACAGTTACGGCAGTAATCAGACCAAAGACAACTGGTTCTTCTGATTCAAACTGTTTATGATAACTTTGAATCTTGCTAATTCCTTCTTCTATTCCGCTCTTTATGGTATTAAGAAAACTTTGTCTTGTAGCTTTCTGCTTTTCCACACAATTTAAAATATCTGGAATCAATAAGAATTTCATTTCGCCTTTGACAACGTGCGGAAGAAAATAATCTATTAACATCTTGGAAGTTATTTCATTTGTATAGAAAACATCACCATGTTTTCGAAATAAAGCCATTGAAATAGTTTTTGCTGATTCTGGACGGGCAATAATCAGCAAAGAAGCTGGTTTAGCTCCTTTGATGTAAGCTGTAGCTAACGTCAGCTTAATGATTTCAACTAATGGGTCTATCCCAACTGGCTTTAAATCTTTAACTTTCATAACTTTATGCCTTGTTTTGCTAGATGCTCACCAACACATTCAAAACTTCTACATACATTTTCAAGATTTCCTGCATTTTTGATAACACGAGCTAGTATATCTTTTATATCACCGTCATAGCTTCCATTCCAAACAGTTTGTGCAAAAGTAAATGGCATATTTCCAATTACTCTTAGAATAGCAGCTTCTTCTTTTGTTTCTATTAAAATAGCAAACGGTGTAAATTTTTCCTTGTTTTCTTCTATTAATACTTTCATATTTTTTTTCACCTCATATTGTTCATATTTTTTATATTTCCACAAATTTACAAAGCCTAGAGGTCCAAGAAATGGCAGTTCTTCTTCTCTACATTCAACTAATACTGTCCATTGTTTATTGTCCATTGAACCTAAAAGTCTAAGCATTCTTGTCATAATCTATATAGTCTTTAATCATTTATAAAGATATGTATATCTTTGAATATACTTTTGATATATATATCATTTTACTGGTTTTGTCTTGCCAATAGTAAATGTGCTTCGCTCATCTTCATACCAGATATACTGATATTTTTCTAGTTCCATAATCTTACTAGCTGGTTGTTTTCCTATGAATTCAGCTAGGTATTCAATGTCATTAGGTAGGTTCTGCCTGAAAGAAATTATGTGATGGCTTAGAGCTGGAAGTGTTTTGTTTAAGTTAGCAATTCTTCTAGTGATTCCTACAACACCAAGACCTTTATGCCTTCCTAATCTACATAATCTTCCAAACTTAGGTGGAAGAAAGTTTCCTTTTGCGTGTTCGTCTATCTCGTCCAGAATAACCATAACATTTTTTCTATGAATCCAGACCCAATCACAAAACTTTTCTAGTTCTTCTAAAGTATTATTCATTGGACTATAAACAACTTTATCTAATTGTCCTATGTCATCCAGATTTCTAACTCTTGTTCCTAACATTCCATATTCGAACATAGGGTCATAGACTATTAGTTTTTTAAAAAGTTTTCCAATCATTCTGGCAATAGTGGATTTACCCATACCACGTTTTCCTGCTATTGTTCCGACTTCATTGCTCTTGATTAGTGGCAACTTCTTCACCTTCTTTTTCTTTTGCAATCAATAATTCGAATTCTCTTAAAGAACTTGCGTCAGCTGGAATTTTCCATTTTTCCATCCAAGCATGAAATCTAGTCAAAGAAATCATAACTTCTTCTTTATCATTACTCATAGCTTTTCTAAATTGTTCTACAGCTAAGTTTTCATGCTTCTTATGCTTACTAAACTGTGGATTCTTCATGAATCCTTTAACTATAAATTCTGCTAGTTCATTGATTGCTTCTTCTGTTATCATTATATCACAAAAAACTATCCTTTTCTTTTTCTTCTGCAGCTGCAGCTTCTGCTTTTTCTAAAGCTTCTTGATTTGCTTTTTCTTGTGCATCTAGTCTAGCTGTTAACTCATCAATCTTGCTGTTAGCTTTAGCTAACTGACCCATAACTTGGTCGAATTTACTTTCTTCTGGCATTTTTGCCACCCCCACGTTGTTTTTGCTGAGCTGCACCAACATCCCATGCTGGAACAAACTCGCCTTCTGATTCTACTGCTTGTCCTACTTGTGTTTCAGCACCAAAAGCTATTTGTTCTTCTGGCTTTTTAGGTGGTGCTGATATTTTTGCAGCTTCTTTTTTCTTCTTTTTTTGTCTATTTTTATGACTTATCATAGCTCTTGAACCTACTACTGTAATTGCAACAAGAGCAAATGCAACCTCATCAGCATAATTAGCTAACCAAGCTGGAAGATGTTTATCTAAAATTCGCTTAGCCATAGGTGAAAGACTATCAACTTCTTTCTTTTGCAATGCTAATCTCATGTCATCTTCAGCTTTTGCCCACCATTCAAAAGGTGTTTTAATGAACATTTCTATGGTTTGAATAGGAATATCAGCAACAACTGGCTTTTTCTTAGCAGTAGCTTCTTGTCCTTCCTGAACCTTCTTTGCTAGTTCTGGTTGGTCTAGTTCTGGTGGTGGTTCTATATCGACTTGTTCTACCTTAATGACTGAACTTTCACCTTGTTTAACTTCACCTTTTGAACTAGAAGATTCGGAAGTAATACCATTAATTTCATCTTCATTCACTTGTTTTTCTGGTGTTTCATGTTGGTTTGGTTCAATATCACGCTGTTTCATCTCAGCTATGAACTTAGATTTAGTAAACATTTTCTTACATTTAGGACATCTAGGATTGTCGCTCTTTCCTTCATAATCCCATTCATGCCCACAACGCCAACAAATTAGTTTAACCATAATCTTATTTCACCTTAGTTCATATAAAGATGTATGTTTTAAAGTGAATACAACACTTAACGAACATGACTTCACTTTAGTTTTGAAAAACGATATATATATCAAAAAAAGTCAATAAAGACTATATGTTCATATAGTCTTTAATTGAAAAAAAAAATATACATATCTTTTTTGCATCAAATTTGTAAACATTATTCTTTATAATGCAAAAAAGTCAATCTTTATTAGAGAACAGATTGTTCTACTAACTAATCGGAGTGTGAAAAAAAATGCCGTTAATTCAAGTCCTAGGAACAGGTTTACTTGCTGCAGCTTTGTTAGCATTTAATCCACTAGGCAGATTTATACAAAACCCAATGATAGCAGGGATTGCTATGGCAGTCTTTGGAGCTATTATATTCATGGTTCTAGGCAAGAAAGCAGGAAAATTTGGAAGCATACTTAAACTTGTCGGCGGAAGCATGGTATTAGCTGGAATAATAACAAGTGTTGCACCATTAATTCGTGGAATTGGTGGAAAAGTTGTAACACAAACAGCTTAAGGAGTGGTCTAAATGCCTTACATGAAAAGATATTTAGGTAGAATTCCTTTTGTTGATGGAGCAATCCAAGGTTTACCAGAAGGATTGCCACGAGAGCATTTCTATAATAGATTGCTTTTGAGTTTCCAGTTAGGCGACCAAGGAACAGGAAACGATTATAATCAGAACTCCCAAAGAATCGCTGCAACAAGAATAGAAGTAGAAGCAAACGGGCAGCTTGTTGTTAAAAGCTTTTCCCCATACATGAAATATTGTAACAACTGGGAAATGTATGGTTCAACAGCTTTAGAAGTCGGTCAGGGAGTAGCAGCTGACGAAACAGCAAGAAGAATGGATGTATTCGTAGAATTTGGTTTAAATACCGCAGATGTCACCAGCGTTTTACCATCTCATCTATTGTCCAGCTTACAGCTAAGAATTACATGGAACACTTTAGCAAATCTAACAAATGCAGGAACATTAGTAGCAGGACTTATATGGTGTGATGTGTATTCCTTGGAATTAATTAACCAAGGTCAAGACGCAAGAGCTGCAATAATAAATAAGGAAACTGTTTTGCAACAGTCACCTTCTGCAGTTGGATTCGACGAGTTTGATATGCCTTTAGGAAATGTCTTTAGGTCATTACATATTCAAACCCAAGGTGGAGCAACAGCGTCAGGTTATCAGAACGATACCATCAATACAGTCGAAGTGGTCCAAGATGGAGTAGTATTCCATAGAAGAACTGATTTCTTGGAATTTGTTTCTGAGAATGAACTAGAATCTAGTGGACTGATAGACCAAGATGTTGCACAACCAGCAGGTGCAATAACAGCTATGGCAGCTGCAGCATCAATTCCAGCAGGAAATGCTTTGATAATGTTCGATTATCAAAACTACAATGCTGGTGGGTCAAGTAATCCAGTCGCAATAGATAGAGCATTACCACATCTTCCAGATTCCAGTAAAATGGCAACATGGAAGTTAAGAGTAAATGTGCCATCAGTTGCTAATGCAGTAACATTAGACCTATTGATGCAAGAGCTAATCATGCCAAAGGTTAGAAGGTGAATGAATGCCAACCTTTGCTGTAGCGGGAGCATCAGCACCAGTTGGACTAACAGCCGCAACTGTTAGACCAATGGCGGGTAGAATAGGGGTTGTCCTTGGCGGACAACCAACCCCTTCACCGCAAGATAACGCTGGTTTACTCGCAAATGATACTTTAGATAGACTTACTAAAAAGTTTTTATCACGTTCTAGTGTTGAATCTGCAGCTGTAAGTGCAGAAGGTTATACAGGACCACAGTTAAAACGAACTAAACCATTTTTATGGATTCTTAATGCTATTAAAGGAATTGGATTTCCATCTATAATCAAAGGTCCAATCAATAGATTAGACCCAATATGGGGTTCAGTTGACCCATTAGACTTTAAAAGTGTTGTTAAAGATAGACAAACACAAGGTCTAGGTTTTTCTGGTTTCTATGATGCTATTGATGGAATAGCAACACCAGAAACCGACATAGGAAATAGAATGATTCCAGATGCAGCACAAAGTTTCGACAAGTTTGCAGGTGGTTTCAATAGAGATGTTAGTAATGTAACAGGAATAACAAAAAATGTAAACTGGAATAAAGGACTAAATCCACAAACAGATACAGACAACATGATAGAACAAAAATCATTTTTCAATACAAACTTAGCAACATGGGCAAGTGATGCACAAGAATTAGTCTTTATGGAAAGAAATCCAGATATTAAAGGACAAGGTTTTAATGTTGTTGCCATTGGTTTACCTATAAAGTCAGGTGCAACACCGCCAGTTAATGTAGAAAGAAGGGGGTTGTTTTAAATGGTTTTACCATTATTAGGAGCGACAATACCAGCAGCTAGTGGTGCTATACGAGGTTCTATTTTAGCAGCTAAAGCTGCACCAGTAGGTGGAAGTTTTATCGGTGCTGCGTTAAGAGGAACAGGAAGAACTTTAAGTTTTCCAGCTAAAGTTGGTTTAACAGGTCTAGCAGGAGCTTTTGGTATTAAAGAAATAGGTTCAGCTATATTTGGTGGACAATCACCTAGTTCAAGAGTTATACAAACTCTTAGTGGACGTAGTGGCGGAACAACAGACATAGGTGGTGGCGGTAGAGCTTTATCAGCAAGTCCAGATGTTACAACATTTCCAACAGGCACAACTTTACTTGTTGGAACAGGTCCAACAGGAACAACAGGAACTTCACCAGAAGGAAGTTTTGTTCAACAATTAGGCGGTGCTAGTGGAACAATAAAAACAGTAGTCCTTGCAGCTATAATTCTAACAGGATTATATTTAGCTGTAAAAACAGTTCCAAAGTTGGTGAAATGAAATGGTAAGTAAACGAAGCAAAGCTGCATTAGTATTAGTAGGTGGTCTTAGTTTACTTATAGGTGTGGCTGCTTTGGCAACAAGAGTTGGTGGCAGTTCTAGTTTTCCACCTTTCTTAGAACAAGAAGGCGGAGCGTTACCACAAAGCCAAGACTTTACACCTTATTCTATTATAGTTCCAACATCAGGAGTAAGTGGAACAGGCGGACAAGGTCCACCAGAACCACCAGTAATTGTTGAAACAGCAGGAGTAGCTCCTAATTTACCAGCTGGTTTTACACAAGTAGGAACTACAATATATGGTCCAAGTAACACTACATTTTTACCATTACAAAGTGGTGGCTTTTTAGAAACAACAGGCGGAGTAGTTCAACTTCCATCAGATGTTGGCGGAATTAATCCACCAATAACACCAACAGACATAAGTGCAGGATTACAGTCTGCAGTTCAATTAGCAGGTCAGCAACCAGTTCAAACACAGCAACAGCAACAACAACCATCACAAGGCATAGGTTCAAATTTAATTAGTTTACTAGGAACTGTTGGAGCAATTACACTTGCAGGTTTACAAGGAGCTGTGCCAATAGGTTCAGGATTGTTATCCACTTCGGCACAAGCAACAGCATGAGGTGAAATATAAAATGAGAAAAAATTACGCATTAAGTCAAGCAAGAGTTAACCCAGATTTTTACAGACAACGGGTTCAAACTTTCGGGGGTAATTAGATGCCAAGACCAAAGAAAGGCGTTATACCACCACAACTAAGACCTTTTATTAAAAAGAAAAAGAAAGGTTCAAAGAAAAAAACTAAGAAGAAAAAATCTTCTAAGAAAAAAAGTGGGGATTGGTTCTAATGAAAGGTTTAGCTAAAGGAATGGTTCAAGTAGCAAAGTCAATTAATACAAAGGTTGCTATTACAGCTATGTTATGTTTAACCGCAATAAACATTACTCACTATTTAGTGACAGGAAACAATGGAGTAACAACTACAATGATAGCATTAGCTATTGGTGGAATAGTTGGTTACGTTCCAAAAAAGGATAAGTGATATTATGCCAGTAGATGAACCACAACAAGAAGATTTAAGAAAAGTTCATGTAGAAATGAATGCACTACGTCAAGCTATAGATAAGTTAACTTTTAATAGAGCGGGTCAGTTGCAAATCAAAGAAACATATGGGCAGTCAGAACGTGGACACTTAACAGGAACAACAGCAGAACCAAATAAAGACAACGGCGGTTTATTTGAATTTAATGAACCTGTCGAAACAGTTACATTTTTCAATGTTAGCAGCGTTGCTTGTTTTGTTGAAATAGAAACCTTTTCTATTGATACAGCAGCAGCAACAACCACATCAATACCTTTAGCAGGAGCAGTCGGAGCTTTTGTTACTGTTCCAGTTAAATGTAAAAGAGTAGCAGTAAGAACAGCAGCAGGAACAGCTCATGTAGTAGTTCGTGGCTTGAGGTGGTAAGTTGGGGGGAATCCGTGCAGGTCGCGGAACTATTGCCGCTTCCTTTGTTTGGGACGAAGTTAACGAATTAACTTACGTTGGAGCAGGAGTTCCAAATATAAATGTTCCAGCAGGTGTAGATTTTCCAATGACTAGTGCAACTATTAGTTTTAGGTCTGCTGCAAACACATCACAAATATGGGGTAATGCAGCAGTTGACCAAGATTTCTTTATTTATAGAAGATTGGGTGACATAAATCATTATATACATTTCTCGAGAGCGACAGGTCATTCATGGTATAGTGTCGCAGCAGGTTCTCAGCATATAGTTATTGTTGGTGGTGCAACTATTCTTAATGTTAACAATACTGATATAATTTGTGCAAGACTTACAAGACCAGATAATAATGCAACACGAGATTTAGGAACATTAGCTGTTGCATGGCGTAGTTTATTTTGGACAGGACAACAAATTTTAACAGCAAACACACCAGATGCGATAGACCTTTCAGCTATTGCAGCAGGAAATCCAAACATAGCTATAACTCCAACAAGTAACACACCAGTAGATGGAGTAAACGTAAACGCATGGATGGAAATAACAGATACTGTTGCAGGAGTTAGTAAATTTATACCGCTTTATTTGTGATGCTTATGAAAAAATATAAAATAGAATTCACACAAGAACAAAAAGACGCAATGCTTGGAATCTTTGCAATGTGGACTTGTAGGGGCGTCAAAGACGCAGAAATGTTATTAAGTTTAAACGACTTAGTTTCAGATGCTGAGGTAGTTAAAGATGCCGTATGAATCAATGAATATAAATGAAATAGAACCAGACCATGAAAAACTTTTGAGTGCAGTTAAAAGATGGAAAAATCTTCCAGCAGGAACAGTCATAACTTTGACAATAGACCAAGATACAGTTTTAACAAGAACAGTTCCAACAAATAAAACAATAGATTTATCAATACGATTCGAAGCATTAGTCAAAGCTATTGAGGTGTGAATCAAATGTTAGAACAACCAGCATTAATACTTGCAGGTATGCCAACAACTTACATGACTTATAAGGTGTTAGAATATGGTTACAACAGAATTAGATGTCGAAAAATTCCGAGAGGAACTCTTGGAAATAAGATACCAGTTTATCAAACTGGACTACGAACTGATGGTGAGAAATAATGGGCGGAGTTACAGGAACAGGCGGAGTGAACTTTGATAGAGTAGATGGTGCAACGTCAGTTATAGAAGTTGAACATCACGAAGTTCATGAAGGAAACTTTTATACTGTTGCAGACAATGATACAGATGTAGATATTTTAGTTCCTAAATATTGGCATCTAATAGCACCAAACACAACCACAAGAATACATCTTAAGTTTGCAGGAAACGCTGATACATCAGGACTATGGGAATTTTATGAAAACCCAACAACAACAAATGATGGAACAGGACTAAACGAATTAAACAATGATAGAAATTCAACTAACACAAGCACGTTGCAAACATTTCGTGACCCAGTAGTTGGTGCAGATGGAACATTAATTTGGAATATGCGTCAAGGTGCAACAGCACCACCAACTAAATCATCTGGAACTGCAAGAAATGGTGCTGAATGGATATTAAAACAAAACGAACAATACTTAATTAAATATACGCCAGATTCAGATAACGCTGAAGCAACAATTGCAATAGAATATTATGAGGAATAAATATGAAACAACAAGAATTATTTATTGATGAACAAGCTCCATTCTTTCTAATATTCTTTAGCAACAATAATTAAAGCAACCAATAAACTTTAAAGCGT
>Ga0180438_10008832_pt1 | contig 12716 bp, 10 predicted proteins | sample SS_ome_12_FD_132455 | JGI IMG/M metagenome (GOLD analysis project Ga0180438, IMG submission 132455) | Hypersaline lake sediment archaeal communities from the Salton Sea, California, USA - SS_3_D_2 metaG | ecosystem: Environmental > Aquatic > Non-marine Saline and Alkaline > Hypersaline >...
CAAAGACAGTAACGGCGCAAGTATTGGTTGCAATATAGTTCTTCCTCAGGAACAAAAGCCAAATCCGTATCTGGACCGTGTAATCGAATTCGATCATTTTTTTGTACGCAAAGTCATGCTGGTTAAATACTCCTGTGCTTTTGTAGTTCTGCCCGGTGGATTCGGTACCCTCGACGAGGTGTTTGAAACTGCAGTACTCATGCAAACCGATAAAATTCTAGAATTTCCGATTATTTTGATGGGGCGAACCTACTGGGATCAGATGCAGGATTTTCTAAGAGAAACCTTGGTACAAGAGAAGACCATTAATATGGAGGACATCGAACTGTTCCAATGCACTGACGATCCTAAGCATGTTATCCGCATAATAAAAACCCGGCAGGCATAAATTGAAGTGTGAGTGTGGCTGGAAATTATATCAAGGAGGATGATCTGACAACGTTAGTGCTGAATTACATAACCCTGCTAATATTGCAGGTACGATGTACAAGGTACATCGAAATATATGGATACTAAATTTACGTAGTGACTGTTAGCCATTTTTGTAACCATCATGCATTATCTCAATGAGCAAAATATTCTTATCTTTCTTGTACAGGTTTTTGTCCTTTTGCTCTTGGCGAGGGGATTGGGTGAAATCTTTCGCTGGTTTAACCAACCCTCTATTAGTGCTGAGATTTTGGTTGGCATACTGCTGGGTCCGACACTGTTAGGAAGATTCTTTCCAGAAATACAGTCCTTTTTGTTTCCGAACGAACCAATACAGCAAAACATGCTCGAAACCGTTGCATGGTTCGGTATTCTCTTCTTTTTGCTCAAGACTGGTCTTGAAATGGATTTTTCCAGTGCATGGCGTCAGCGAGGCGACGCTATGGTTATTTCAACTTCTGATGTTATATTGCCAATGATCATCGCGTTTATTCCTTGCCTGTTCCTGCCTGATCGCTATATGGGAGACCCCAGCCAAAGGCTGCTATTTTGTTTATTTATTGCAACTATTATGACAATAAGCGCCTTGCCGGTTACAGCTAGAATCCTTCAGGATTTGAATTTGTATAAGACAGACCTTGGTTTCCTAATTATGTGTGCGCTTTCCTTGAACGACATTATTGGCTGGGTGGTTTTCACACTAGTTTTAGGATTTGTGACTCAGGCAAGCATACAGATACATCATGTTTTATTGATATTGGTATTCACGGTTGCTTTTACTTTACTGTGCTTAACTTTTGGTCGGACTTTTACAAATCATGTCATCGTGAAGATGCACGAAAAGAAGATGCCTGAGCCCGGATCTTCATTAACATTTGTGGCTTTGCTTGGAATGCTCTGCGGTGCTATCACATTAAAGATAGGGATTCACGCTCTGTTTGGGTTTTTTATCGCTGGAATCATGGCAGGTGAATCTCAGGCCCTTTCAGAAAAAACTCGCAATGTCATATCCCAGATGGTTCACGCAATCTTCATACCATTATTTTTTGCTATAATAGGCCTCAAGATAGATTTCTTTAAAAACTTCGATTTGCTCTTAGTCAGCTTTATACTTCTTATAGGAATTGCGGGTAGATTCATAGGTGCCTGGGTAGGAGTCAGTCTTACCAAACAGCCAAGGACAAATCGGTTTCTAATATCAATTGCTCATACACCCGGCGGTGAAATGCAAATTGTCGTTGGTATTTTGGCTTTGGAATACGGGCTCATTACCGAACCAGTCTTTGTGGCAATTGTCTTTGGAGCTGTTGTATCGTCGATTATACTGGGGCCATGGATGAACCATGCTTTAAAGAAGCGAAAAGAAATAAGTATTGAGGAATTCTTCCTGCGAAGAGCGATTATACCAGAGCTAAAAGCATCAAACCGTGATGAAGCTATCCAAGAACTATGTGGGATCATATCCGAACAAGAACATATGCCTCATAAGGAGGAGATTTGCTCTGCAGTTATTAGGCGTGAGAATCAGATGGGTACCGCGATTGATAAAGGTTGTGCGATACCGCACGCAAGAATTGAGCAAATAAGGCATTCAGTGATAGCTTTTGGCAGGTCAGTCATTGGGATTGACTGGAATTCTCCGGACGGAAAGCCCGCTCATTTAATCTTTCTTGTGTTAACCCCCGTCACTGACAAAGAAAGGCAACTTCAAATACTAAGAGCAATTTCTCTTTCTATGAATAAAGAAAAATTGAGAGGATCTATTTTAAATGCTAAAGACCAACAGCAAATTTGGAGCCTACTCCATGATGGAATTGCCACTCATAAGGTTTCAAAAAGTTAAGCCTTCCGGCTGCAGGGCAGAAAATAAAATTGATTTTGTCCTACACAATATTAATATCAACTTTTGTTTTGATAATAACTACTCAAGAAAATTGTTGTTCGGGAAGGTATAATAAAGTGATTAGCTTAACTAATTGCCAACCTAAAATTTTAAAGTTCGGAATCAATATTGCGGTTTTCCTGCTGGTTTGTTTATCAATAATCCCTTTGGGCAGTTGTAATAATCAAAGATTAAAGTTTTCGAAAGGCAGAAAAACCTTACCTGCGGCCAAAGTCTCAGTTGATGAGCTACAAAACCAGCTTGATGAGTTTGAGGAATTGTTTACCAGCAGGACAAAATCTGCGGCAGCAGAAATTGACCGTCTGTCAGGCGATCCTAAAATAATGAAAATGACCCTGTTGTGGCGAAGCCGGGCCATAGCTGCTTTACACAGTGTTCTTGAACAACCGCAGCCTATGGTTGTTCTGGTAGACAGCTGGCTGCTTTGTACCCGGCTAACCAACTACATAGAGGCGGGAGAAGCCGCCAATATCTTCGGAGATTTTCAACCTATCGCTTTGGAAGCCACGAAAGATATCGGGGCCCAGATAGAAAATATTGCCCGTAAAGTGCTATCAGAACAACTTTTTGACCAAACAGCAAAAGACTTGCAGAATTTAGCTCTGGCTAATCCGATCCAAAGTGGTTTCACCAAAACTCTAATGTACTCAACACAGGCGAAAAAGGACCAGCCCGGCTTATTCGAGTCCGTCGTACGTATTCCCTTAGCACCGGTACGTGCTCTTGAAGGAGTTGATCGTACCTCTTCTGCAATCTACGATTTTTCTACCGCAACGCGGCGAATGACCGAAGTTATGCAGGAGTTACCAGAGTCAACTCGTTGGCAGCTTCTATTGTCACTGTACGACCTTGAAGAAACCAATATGGCTAAGTCATTTCTGAACAGTCTGCAAAATATTGCTGAGAGCAGCACTAAACTGTCTGCGGTCGCTGAACAACTGCCGGCTTTACTTGAAGATCCCAATCAAAGCCAGGAGCAAATACGCCAGACTCTTCAGCAGGTCAATGAAACTACAGCTCAATTACGGCAGCTTTTTGATAAGGCCCAGCAAACAGCATCTGTATTCTCAAAGACTGCCCGTGACGTAAATTTAGCTGCTGTCAGTTGGGCAAATGCTGCCCACGCTACTGATGAAGCGATAAGACGCCTCAAGGCACAAACTGCACAGAGTGAAGACCCAACTGTTGCTAAGGCGGATTTGAAAGAGACTGCGATGGCTGTAAGAGAGGCCGCAAATGAGATCAAATTGGTAAGCGAAGAACTTCCTATCCATACAGAACAGATTATCACGCAAATCGATTCTTTGGCTACGCGATTGACAATAAAGATTGCTGTACTCATCGTGTTGGTTTTTTGTCTTTTTGTTGCTTACTATTTAATTAGAAGAAAATGGCCTGCGGTAACAAAATAACTGAATCGTGTTTAGTTCATAGTGCCGCTGAGGTAACTTGTTATGAGTGATGACATATCGATTTCGTAGTTAGTGAAAAGTAGCAAGATAGATGTTAATTGAGTAAACGTTGATAGTGCATAGGTGATTTCCTTAGGATCAAAGCAAAGTTATGAAAGTGCTAGTGTTAAACTGCGGCTCCAGCAGCGTTAAATATAAGGTATTTGATATGCCGGATACCGCGGAGCCTTTAATTCAAGGCATTGCAGAAAGGATAGGAATTGATGGTTCATCAATCCATCACAAAACAAAGGGTGCTAATCAAAAAAAATTAGAAAAACCTTTGCAAGACCATGATATCGCCTTACGAGAAGTTTGTGGGCTAATTGCTAAGTCGGAAATATTGGCTTCAAAAGGAGATAACATCATCGAAGCAATTGGCCACAGAGTTGTACACGGCGGTCCGAACTTCTGTGCTTCAGTATTAATTGACCAGAAAGTAAAAGACGCTATCAAGCAAAGCTGCCGATTTGCTCCTTTACATAATCCTGCCAATATCGCAGGCATAGAGGTATGTGAACAAATATTTTCCGGGATCCCAAACATTGCCGTATTCGACACTGCCGTACATCAAACCATGCCGCCAAGATCTTATCTGTATGGTATTCCAATAGAGCTCTTTCATAAGTACGGCATACGAAGATATGGTTTTCAAGGCATAAGCCACAGCTATGTAGCAAATGAAGCTGCAAGGATTCTGAATAAAAACATCAATACATTAAATATAATCACTTGCCATTTGGGTAATGGATCTTCCGTAACGGCTTTTAAAAAAGGTGAGAGTATTGATACATCTATGGGTTTGACTCCTTTGGAGGGCTTGGTAATGGCAACAAGATGTGGTGACATTGACCCATCAATTACCTTATACCTCATAGAGTCAATCAGAATGAGTGCTGCAGAAGTAAATAATATGCTGAATAAAAACAGCGGCTTAAAAGGCCTCTGCAATAAAAGTGACATGCGGGATATATTAGAGGATGTTAATCGTGGTGTTCAAACAGCGAAAACGGCTTTAGAAGTATATTGTTACCGGATACAGAAATACATTGGAGCCTACGTTGCAGCAATGAACGGCGTCGATGTTATAGTGTTTACCGGAGGAATTGGTGAAAACAGCATGTACGTACGGGAAAAAGTCCTCGAAAATTTTGATTACGTGGGGTTGAAGCTTCACAAGACCAAAAACCAAAAAAAAGATACGATATTTTCCACAGATGATTCTGCTGTAAAAGTAATGAACATACCAACTAACGAAGAATTATATATTGCACTGGAAACTTATAAGGCGGCTGAAAAAGCAAAAAGCCGTTCAAAGAAAGCTTATTAAAACTTACTATAGCAATCTGCACAGTATCTATGAATAAGAGTAATGTAAGAGATAAAAATGCTTTTATTTGCGACATGGATGGCGTTATTTATCACGGTGACCGTCTCTTAAAGGGCGTTACAGGATTTGTGGAATGGCTTAAGAAAGAAAAGAAACGATATTTGTTTCTAACTAACAGCTCTTCACGTACTCCAAAGCAGCTTAAAGAAAAGTTGTCAGGATTTGGACTCGAAATAGATGAAAAGCATTTTATGACATCGGCCCTTGCAACTGCAACATTCCTGAAATCACAATGTCCACAAGGGAAAGCATACATCATTGGCGAGAATGCGCTGTCAGAAGCTCTATGCGACGCCAGCCTTAGGATAGGCAACACACGTCCAGACTATGTTGTAGTTGGAGAAACGAAGAACTACAACTATGAAAAAATTGAAACAGCTATCAATCTGGTGCTGAAGGGGGCAAAGCTTATTGGTACTAATCCAGATTTGACAGGTCCTACCGAAAAAGGGATATCTCCCGCTTGCAGAGCCTTGATTTCTCCTATTGAACTGGCGACCGGTCGCACAGCTTATTTTATTGGTAAGCCTAATCCTCTAATCATGCGACATTCACTAAAAAAGCTTCGTAGCAGACGCGAGAACACAGTTATCATAGGCGATCGGATGGATACCGACATAATTGCTGGCATTGAATCCGAAATTGAGACTGTCCTTGTCTTGAGTGGAATTACCAGTAAAGATGATCTCCAGTTGTTCTCTTACAAACCTCATTATGTTTTCAACCACGTAGGTGAAATTTGCAGTTGAGCCGATTGTTAATTGTTAATGGAATGCAATATCTTAGAGGATGTCCGATTTAAAAGACCGAAGCCCAAAATCTGAAAAAATATTAATCACGTTGTCGAATCATTTTACAGCGTAAAAAGTAAGGTGAATTTTAACAAGAGCATCCATTATGCAATTCCAAAGCCGAATGGACCAACTCAAGCCCTTGGGTGCGCAACAAGCGCGCAACAACAGCCTTTATTTAGGCTTTCGTTTACCTTTGGCTGTGCTTCGGTTAGCATCATAAGTCCTTTTTTAGCAATCATTAACCCTTTATTAACAAATACTTACAAAACCTCAGAGAGGACTGTCGATCCGAAATTGACAATTTGAATCTTTAAGGCCACTAAATATACTACAATTTGTCGTATTATTAAGCGGTGACAAAAATTTGGGAAACCGCTTTTCAGTGTTGAAGTGGAGGAATATTTGGCGTGCTTATGGGCATGGGCACAAAATTATATGGTGTTCCAACCACAACACCTTTTACTATTTGTGCTTCACTAGTGCCGTTTCCAGTAATAGAGTTTCGTATTTTTTTTGAAAAACGCAGGGAATTTCAATTTTAGACTTGCGCTATCTTTTATTGTGTTATAAATAAGTTCTCCACAGGCTGCAATGGGGCAGCCGGATAATGTGGAGAACCAAAAATGGACACGGTAAAAGCACGGACGCTTCGGCCTTATGAAGGCCGAAAACTCAAACGTATGAAACACCAATTGACCAATTCTGTCAATAGGCTTCACGCCAGAATTATTTTGCTGTCCCGGGGCGGAAATAAAAATGCCCGCATTGCCGCATGGTGCGACTGTTCGCCGGCATGGGTGCGAAAAATTATCCATCGCTTCAATGCCCGCGGGGTTGACGGGATTTGCTGGTATCCGTATTTTTGCGGGCCCACCGGCCCCAAGACCTTTGTCGCCGAGGTTGTCGAACAAATCTGCGAGATTGCCCTGTCGCCGCCGAAACAATTGATCGGCATGGCTGTCTGGTCGCTGGCCAAGCTGCGCGATTATCTGGTCGCCCAGAAGGTCGTTACCTCGATTTCGCTGGAACATTTGCGTCAAATCCTGCGTCACCGAAAAATCAAATGGCGGCACACCAAAACGTGGAAAGATTCCAAGGATCCCCGGTTTTGGCCCAAATACAGGCGAATCAAGCGATTGTACGCCAAACGGCCCAAGGGCGGCCGCCGGATCAGTATTGATGAGTTCGGCCCTCTGAATCTGATGCCGCGACACACGGCCGGCATTATGCTCGAACCGGGCATGTGGATCGGCTGCGGGCCACCTATAATCGACACGGCGGCGTGCGGCACATGTTTGGAGCCTATGATCTGGAACGGGATACGCTGGTCGGAACATTTGCATCGAAGAAAAACTGGACGACGTATCTGACATTTTTGAAATGGCTGCGTCGGCGGTATCCGCGAAAGGAAACACTGCATATTATTCTGGACAACGCGACGTACCATCACAAAGCCGAGGTGCTGGCGTATGCGAAAGCCCACAATATCAAGTTTTACTGGACGCCGACCAATGCGTCGTGGCTCAATCGCATTGAGTGCCATTTTACAGCACTGAAGAAGTTTGCCTTGGACAATACGGACTATCGCAGCCACCCGGAACAAGAGGCAGCGATAGAGCAGTATCTGTCGTGGCGAAACCGCAAACGCGATATTACGGTACAAGATTGGAAAACCTATCGTCGTCATAAGAAAGCAGCATAATCCTTATGAAAAATCACGAAACTCCATTACTGGAAACGGCACTAGCTTGTAACAAATCAGTTTCAGATACTTCTTCATGTTCTATTGATTCAGCAGACTGGCCTGCCCTGAAAAGAACATGATTACTTTCTTTAAGAGACAAAAAGTAAGCCAACGTATTAAGAGGATTACCTGTTATTACCTTGGCCTTTATTCTTTCGCTGTCGATTATAATGTCGAAAAGCACATTTATTTCATTCCCATCTTCGGTAGAATAATAAGGCTTTAGTGTTTTTCTTATTTCGTCAGCATACTCTTGTGGTGGAGCACCTTCAACTAACATATAGTTCTTGACACGCCAGCCATCAGCTGTCATTTTGCTGAGAATCTTTTCTAATTTGCTCCACTTTATTTGCAGGCCAATTACTTCAATATCATTTGCTAATTTGTACATATTCTCAGAGGTTAATTTAGAAAGCTTATTTTGCCGGTTGGTGTTAGTCTGGTCTTCCGTCGGGGGCAAAAACAGTCTATCAATAGCAACCCCAAGGATAAGAGCCGCTAATACAGCCAATAATAAAGTAACAGTTGCTTTTTTAGATTTTTCCGTAGTATCATCCTTGCTCATACTAAAACCCTTCTATAAAACCCGAATTTTACGTGCATTTTAATATATTTTGGCGAATCTGAAAGCTTTTTTAATGAGCTTTCAGATGCTTAGGGCTGTTAGCATATTGCTTATCCGCCAAAATGAATTTTTAGAGGTGCCTTCCCACAAAAAAGAAAAAGAAAGATTGAGCGTGTTTTGTAAGACTACATTCCTTCAGATTCAAGAGGTTAACGTTTAGATTTTAGATTGCGTGAACTGCTCTTCTGCACCAAAATTTGCACCAAAGCTTCCTCTTTGGTGCTTCTTTCGTTATTCTTTTGTTCTACTTTTGTTCCGTAAGTCCTTTTTTGACCTTACGTAACGTCTTATACCACAAACACTTACAAAACCACCTGAACGGACTGAAAATCCGTGTGTCGATGGTTCGAATCCATTCCTGCCCATTATATCCCGAATTGTAACTCGCTTCATAAAAAAGGGTTATGGAAATTCAACAATTCTTGCTATTATAGACCAACGGATTTTGCGTCACTTTTGCGTCAGTTACTTTTTCAGGTTTACATAAATAGACGGTCATTTTTGCAATCTTATTTTTATTATTCGGCCAAAAACGGTGATTTGTTATTCACAAGAGAGACCTTTAGGATTCCGTCCGGAAGGTCCTTCGAAAAATGAATTTATCACTTAATGATCTTTGGACCAGTAATCCATGTGCTGGCGATTCAGGAAGTTGCGACAAAATTTGCTTGAAATTTGGGCCATTTTCTGGTATAATGTACGCAAAATAGGGGTGTATAGTTAATATTGTTATTCAAAGAGTCGTTTCAACTCAAAAAAGCAGCAAGAAATCCAATTCAAAATAACCAAACACACAGAAAGGAAATTAAGAAATGTTGAAAATCCAACAGATGGAGCCCTCTGCGCTCAAACCGTGGGAAGATAATCCCCGCATTAACGATGAAGCTGTTGATGCTGTAGTCAAAAGCATCAAGTCCTTTGGCTTTAATGTGCCAATTCTCTGCGACCAACAGTTTACAATTATTGCAGGACATACACGATGGAAAGCTGCAAAGAAAATCGGTATGGAATCAGTGCCGGTCATCTCCCTCGAACTGAGTGAAGCACAACGTGATGCATTTGCGATAGCAGACAACAAAACGGGAGAAGTTGCTGACTGGGATTATCCTGGATTGCGGAAAATATTAGAAAGGCTCAAGTGTAAAAAAATCGACCTGCCGTCTCTTGGTTATTCCCAAGGTGAACTTCAAGCATTGTTTACACAGCAAAAAGAGTTTGACTGGAAAGCTTTTGAGCAGCGATTCAAAGCAAAGCTTACTTCAATGTATGTACTTCTGCCGATTAAAGTCTCTGTGGAGATGAAAGAAACCTTCAAGAAAGCAATTAAGATACTTGTTGATGAACACGGAATTAAGGAAAAGGATCCTGCGAAAGCAGCGGGACAAGTGCTTGGTGTATTATTGGGAATATCACAATGAGAAAAACGCTAACAACAAAAGTGAAAAATACCATTGAGTTGATACGAGAGATTTACCCGAAGCTCAAAGATGGATATCCGTTTATAGCTTTCTCAACAGGAAAAGATAGTCTCGCTATGGCAGCAATGATTTATGAAGCAATCGCACCTGATAAGCTGCCATGTCTATATGTACATCACAATTTTGAGTTTCCAGAGAACCTTGAGTACCTCACAGAACTTAAGGAACGAGGATTCGCGGTAGAAACTCTGAATCCGTTTTTGGAATACTTTGAACTCACAGATCGTGGTATTGGTTTTTTGACACTTAAAGACCCGTGGTGCGTACCGATGCTCGTTGGTACCGCACTTTTAGATTGGCTAAAACGTAAAGGTGCCGGAGGACCAAGAGAAGGCATAATGTTCCGCGGGATGTCCGGCAGTGAATACAGTCAAAAATTCCATACAGGTGCGGAACTCTACGGCAGGCTGGATTTGCCTTGTTTTAATCCTCTATTGGAGTTTACCAAGGAAGAAATCATTGAAATTATTAAAGACCGTTATGGGCTTCCTCTCAATCCTGTATATAAGCATATGGAGCGAACCTATTGCATACGCTGCTATACACCTGGCAAACGAAGACAAACCTATAGTGAACAGCGTTATCCTCAGGTGTGTGAAAAGTATTACGGTCATATAGAAAAGCTACTTTTTGAAAGCGGGCTAATCGAAAAAAGTAATCTTGCTCCCGAGTACAAAACCCGTGAAGAGAAACTGGAGCGTCACGGTTTTATTTATTGGCGTCGACAAAAAACACAGAATGTCGTTGGTGCTGTCAAATGTCGACTACCGTCAGGTGCATTGCTCTATCATATTCGCCAATCTGATTGGATTGCAACCAAGCATTTGCAGCCAGTGGATGGCAGATGGGTCAGGGTAGGCAATGAAATCCGATTCTGGGATGTACAGGAAAAAATCGCAGATACACTGATCAAACGCATGATTAACTGTTTAGACTGTGGCTTTTGTATGGTAGAATGCTTTCCTTGTCGACAATTTGACCGGACAACAAAACAATTGCGAATTGAAGGATGCACTCAGTGCGGCAAGTGTATTCAGTTAAAATTTTGTATGGGGTGGCGTCACCGGTTTTGGCGTCGAGTTATTGTGGAGAATTGAAAGCATGGCGAGTAATAAGTCTAATTGTGATGGTTATCTGTTTGATTGCGGGACTGGTAGTGAGCCGGTTTTAATCAGTGCCTGCTTGCTTGGGATTCCGTGTCGCTGGCACGGGCGTAGGCCAAAGAAACGTGATAAGCTAATCGAACGCTTGAAGAAAAAATATGTGCTGGTTCCTGTCTGCCCGGAACAGTTAGGCGGTATGTCGACGCCGCGAACAGGCGAAATGCTTCATGGTACAGGGGCGCAAGTTCTTGACGAAGGACTCCGCATAATCGCGCCGGAAAACGGCCAGGATGTAACCAGATTTCACGTCGACGGGGCAAAATATACACTGGAGATTGCCGAAATTGTAGGTGCAAAACGAGCTTACTTAAAGGGCGGCAGCCCATCTTGTGACAAAGAGGCGGTAGCAGGCGAAGTACTCAAACGCGGTGGAGTAAGAGTAATCCGTGTGCCATAATGATCTTTTACCTGAAAACCAATGAAGACCAGTCTTTTTACAACAGAGAATTCATATTCGAACTATCAGCCAAGGCCAGACCGGTATTTCAATCCTGACACAATTGTGTTAACCAAAGGCAGTTGTCAAACTACTCAGCAACGTGATTTCATAGAGACGATTTGTAATCTTTATCCACAGGCCGAGGTCATCGAAAGATTTGATATATCTCATAATCGCTTTGATCTTGGCAGTTCGGATCCTTTGGAACTTCATTACAAAGGCAAAAAGACATTGTTATTTGGCGTGCATAAAAGTGCACTTAGATTCAGCGATGAAGATGGTAATACCTGCCCCAATTACTGGCATTTTTCGCCATATGGCTTTTGTCCCTACGATTGCCAATACTGTTATCTGGCAGGTACGCCGGGCGTAAAATTCTCACCCACGGTAAAAATATTTGTGAACATCGACGAAATTCTTGACCAGATCGCCCGCACTGCATCCAAGTTAGCCGAACCAACGGCTTTTTATTTAGGCAAGCTCCAGGATGGCTTGGCGTTAGATAGTTTAACTGGCTACAGCAGGATTATGATTCGGTTTTTCGCAAGGCAAAAATATGCCAGGCTGACGTTGCTCACCAAATGCGGTGACATTGAAAATCTGCTCGACCTGGAACACAACGGCCATACGATACTTTCCTGGAGTCTGAATCCGCCTGAGATTTCAGAGCGATTTGAATCAAATGTGCCCTCACCCGAAGAAAGAATCACCGCAATGCAAAATTGTGCCGATGCTGGCTATCCGTTACGTGCCGTTGTTATGCCAATTATCCCTATCGATGGCTGGCAGAATATATACTGTCGATTTTTGGTAAACTTTTTAGACTCAGTACCGCTTGAGCGTATTACCTTGGGACAAATTTGCAGTTATTCCGGAGCAATGCAGCTTACCGAACGAAAATTAGGCAAAGACAATCCTATTTCAAACATGCTCGAAAAAGGCAAATCAAAAGACGGCCGAACCCGTTTTCCTATGAATGCAAGGATCGAAGTCTATAAGACTCTGATTGATACAATAAGAAAACTACATCCCAAACTTCAAATCGGTTTATGCATGGAAGAAACCGACGCCTTCAAAGCGTTAGCCATGGAAAACTCCATCGGCTGTTGTAATTGTGTGCTATGATGGATTAACTGTTTTACTACTAATAATAATCTTTGGCCATCAAATCCGATTGACTAGTGCCGTTTCCATTAAATAAGTTTCACTTTTGTTGAGTATGTTTATTGCGATATTTGACATACTTATTCAAAGCTATTTTGAGTTCATTATGATTTTGATAATTGGTTCCACGAATCAC
>Ga0180438_10008833_pt1 | contig 12713 bp, 14 predicted proteins | sample SS_ome_12_FD_132455 | JGI IMG/M metagenome (GOLD analysis project Ga0180438, IMG submission 132455) | Hypersaline lake sediment archaeal communities from the Salton Sea, California, USA - SS_3_D_2 metaG | ecosystem: Environmental > Aquatic > Non-marine Saline and Alkaline > Hypersaline >...
ACGAGGAACGAGTGACAAGTTAACGGCTGAACGGATTCGGTTTTCCCGAAATTCACCTTTCCACCTGTCCCTCGTACCTCGTACCTGGAAAGGGCGTTACGAATGTAACGCCCTTTCCAGGGCCTGGATAAAGACCTGGTTTTCTTCCGCGGTGCCGACAGTCACCCTGAGGCAGTTTTTCAGGGGTCCCGGCTTGTCCAGGTTTTTTATCAGCACGCCCTGGTCGCACAAGGCCGTGAAAACATCGGTGGCGTTGCCCTGCCTGAGTCTGAACAGGATGAAATTCGCCTGGCTTGGAAATACTTCGATCTCGTCCAGAAGGGACAGCTGCTCCAGCAGGTGCTCGCGGTCGGCGCGAATCATTTCTGCCTGCCCTTCCAGGAAACCCGCGTTGTCCAGGATAAAACTCGCGGTGTACTGCGTCAGCACGTTGATGTTGTAAGGCAGTCGAACCTTGTTTATCTCGTTGATCAGCGCCGGGTTTCCGCATAACAGGCCAAGGCGCAAACCGGCCAGGCCCATCTTGGAGACGGTACGCATTACGAGCAGCCGGTCGAACGCCTCGAGTTTTGGCATGAAACTGCTGAGCGCGAAGGGATGATAGGCCTCGTCGACCACGACGAGCCCGGGAGCGGCACGGATGATTTCCTCGACCGCAGCGGCGTCAAACAGGTTGCCGGTCGGGTTGTTCGGATAGGCGATGAATATCACTGCTGGCTGGTGCCGCTCGATCGCCTCGCGCGTACTGTCGATATCGAGCGTGAAATCGTCGCTGAGCAGGACGCCTGCGTAGTCCATGCCCACAAAGCGTGCAATCATGCTGTACATCACGAAACCCGGTTCGAATGACATGATGCAGCGCCCTTCGGCTGCGACTGCCAGCGCGAGCATCTGGATCAGTTCGTCCGACCCGTTGCCGAGAACGATCGAACGGCCCCGCGGCACCTGCATGACCTCGATCAGACGCTGCTGCAGCGCGGTCGCGGCCGGGTCCGGGTAGCGGTTGAGCGCGACCGCCGCCAGGCCTTCCTTCCAGCGCGGCAGCAAGGCTTCCGGCAGCCCGTAGGGATTCTCCATCGCATCCAGCTTGACCAGGCCGCTGGCGTCGGGCACGTGATAGGCGGTCAGTTCGCGAATTTCCGGACGAATCCAGTTGAGCAGTTGTTCAGACACGTTCAGATCCTGTTCGATGGGGCAACACATAGTACCAGACCCGTCGGCCGATTTAGAACTCCGCTGCTGCCCCCCCTTGAAATCATCTGCAATGGCCCTACATTTATGCCAGCGAAATACCATTACTCAGGAGAGATACGATGAGCTTAACCCGACACAATCCGTGGAGCCTGTTCGATCAGCTCCAGCGCGAACTGAACATGCCGATGAACAAGTTTGACACCGAGGAGAACGGCAACATCGCGACCGCCAACTGGGCGCCGGCCGTTGACATCAAGGAAGACGACAAGGCCTTCACCCTGCTGGCTGACATCCCCGGCGTCGACCCGGACGAGATCGAAGTCACGATGGACAAGGGCGTACTCACCGTCAAAGGCGAACGCCAGTCGGAGAAGAAGACGGAAGAAGAGAACTACAAGCGCGTGGAGCGCCAGTACGGAATGTTCTACCGCCGCTTCACCCTGCCCGACTCCGCCAACGCAGACGGCATCGAAGCGCAATCCGAACACGGGGTGCTGAAAATCACCATCCCGAAACAGGAAGTCGCGCAGTCACGCCGTATTTCGGTGAAGAAATAACCGGAAACCGGTGTCTGCAATGATAGAGAAGGCCCGCATCTGCGGGCCTTTTTTGTTGTCACCGCGAAGGCGCAAAGTACGCAAAGGGTTTTTAGTCCACAGATGAACGCAGATAAACACGGATACTAGATTGTTTAATGTCCGCGAAAAACGCAAAAAACGCGAAAAACACAAAGCCCTGTAGATATATTTGCGTTATTTGCGTTTTTCGCGGACTGTTATTGTTGTTGTGTCCCGTTTGACAAACAGGGTCACGTACGAGCGAGTGCTGTGCAAAACATCCGTGTTTATCTGCGTTCATCTGTGGACCGAATTAACCGCCCCACACGATACGCTCAATCCTTGATGCGGTACTCCGCCGAGCGTGCGTGCGCCACCAGGCCTTCGCCGTGCGCCAGCACGGAAGCGCACTTGCCGAGGTCAGACGCGCCTGCCGCGGAGCACCCGATCAGGCTCGACCGTTTCTGGAAATCGTACACGCCCAGCGGTGATGAGAATCGCGCGGTGCCGGAGGTCGGCAGGACATGATTGGGCCCGGCGCAATAGTCGCCCAGCGCCTCGGCCGTGTAGCGCCCCATGAAAATCGCCCCGGCGTGGCGGATCTTCTGCGCCCATTGCTCGGCGTCATCCATCGACAGCTCGAGATGCTCCGGCGCGACCAGGTTGGCCACTTCAACCGCATCGTCCATGCTCCCGGCTTCTATCAGCACTGCTCGATTCGACAGGGACGTGCGGATGATGTCGGCGCGCGGCATCTCCGCCAGCAGCCTGTCGATACTGGCGACAACCTGGTCGATGTAGTCGCTGTCCGGGCATACCAGGATCGATTGCGCATCCTCATCGTGTTCGGCCTGGGAGAACAGGTCCATGGCTATCCATTCGGGGTCTGTCCTGCCGTCACAGACAACGAGGATTTCAGACGGGCCGGCGATCATATCGATTCCGACCACGCCGTAAACCAGCCGCTTTGCAGTCGCGACATAGGCGTTGCCCGGACCGGTTATCTTGTCGACCCTTGGAACTGTGCCGGTGCCGTAAGCCAGCGCCGCTACGGCCTGGGCGCCGCCGATGGTAAACACCCTGTCCACGCCTGAAATCGCCGCCGCGGCCAGCACCAGGTCATTACGCTCGCCGTCGGGCGTCGGCACGACCATGACCAGCTCCGGAACACCGGCCACCTTGGCCGGTATGGCGTTCATCAGCACCGAAGACGGATAGGCCGCCTTGCCACCCGGAACGTAGAGCCCTGCCCTGTCCATCGGCGTCACTTTCTGCCCCAGGACGGTACCGTCTTCTTCGGTGTAGGACCAGGACTCCATTTTCTGATGTTCTGCGTAGGCGCGAATTCTGTCAGCCGCGCGTTCGAGCGCCTGTCTCTGCGCCCTGTCAATCGAACCCAGTGCCGCCTGAAGTTCATCGCCGGCCAGTTCCAGCGCAGCCGCGGATGCGACCTCGACGCGATCGAATTTTGCCGTGTATTCAAGCAGCGCTGCATCTCCGCGCTTGCGCACGTCTTCGAGTATGCCAGTCACCGTCCTGACCACTTCGCTGTCGGTGGACTGCTCCCAGGCGAGCAGCTCGTCGAGCCTCTCCCTGAAATCCGCGTCACTGGTTTTTAACCGGGCAATATTCGTCATCACACAGCCGCCTGTATCTTGTCGATCAGTGATTGAATGCGCTCATGTTTCATCTTCATCGCCGCCTTGTTTACGATAAGCCGCGAACTGATATCTGCGATGTGATCGATCGGCTCCAGCCCGTTGGCCTTGAGGGTGTTGCCCGTATCGACAACGTCGACGATCAGATCAGCCAGTCCGACGATGGGGCCAAGCTCCATCGACCCGTACAGCTTGATCACTTCGACCTGCTCGCCCCGGGATTCGAAAAACTTTTTCGCCACGTTCACAAACTTGGTGGCGACGCGTTTGCGGCCATTCACCGGCCCGGCGTTTACCAGCCCCGCGGTCATCAGGCGGCATTTGGCGATACCCAGGTCCACCGGCTCATAGATACCCTCGCCACCGTGCTCCATCAACACGTCCTTGCCTGCCACACCCAGATCGGCCGCGCCAAACTGCACGTAAGTGGGCACATCGGTCGCGCGTATGATCACCAGCTTCACATCATCATGATTGGTGTCGAGTATCAGCTTGCGGCTGGTTTCCGGATCATCGGCAGGCACGATGTCGGCCGCCGCCAGCAGCGGCAGTGTTTCCTTGAAGATCCGGCCTTTTGATAAAGCGATTTTAATCATGGAAGGTATTTAAACAGATTTACAGCATCAAGGCTTCAGGTGCAGCAGCTTTACCTCGCCACTCGCACCTCGTCCCTCGTCACTCGCTCAGGCGGGTATCCGCCTGATATTAGCTCCCAGCTGGGAGAGCTTTTCCTCAATAATCTCGTATCCACGGTCAATGTGGTATATGCGCTGAACTTCGGTTTCGCCTTCGGCTATCAGTCCTGCCATGATCAGGCTTGCAGAAGCACGCAGGTCTGTCGCCATGACGGGTGCGGCGGTGAGCCTGTTCACACCGCGCACAATCGCGGTATTGCCCTCGACCTCGATATCGGCGCCCATCCGCTGCAGCTCCTGTACATGCATGAAGCGGTTTTCGAAAACGGTTTCCACAATCGTCGACGTACCCTCGGCGACCGTGTTCAAGGCTGCAAACTGCGCCTGCATGTCCGTCGGAAACGCCGGGAACGGCGCCGTGCGAATGTTCACCGCCTTCGGCCGATGGCCGTGCATGTCCAGCTCGATCCAGTCCTCACCGCAGGTGATATCCGCGCCGGCTTCGCGCAGTTTGTCGATCACAGCATCCAGCAGTGTGGGGTCGGTATCCTTCACCTTGATTCTGCCGCCGGAAATCGCGGCAGCCACGAGGTAGGTACCGGTTTCGATCCTGTCAGGCAGCACACGGTAACGCGTGCCGGTCAGCTTTTCCACACCCTCGATGCTGATCGTATCCGTACCGGCGCCGCTTATCCTGGCGCCCATCGCGTTCAGGAAATTCGCCAGGTCCACAACCTCGGGCTCACGCGCCGCGTTCTCGATCACGGTCAGGCCGTCGGCCAGCGTCGCGGCCATCATCAGATTTTCGGTGCCGGTTACAGTTACGATATCCATAACCAGGCGCGCACCCTTGAGGCGACTTGCCTGGGCGTGAATGTAGCCGTTCTTCACTTCCACATCCGCGCCCATGTCCTGAAGCCCCTTTATGTGCAGGTTTACCGGCCGGGAGCCGATAGCACAGCCGCCCGGCAGGGAAACCTCCGCCTGTCCAAAGCGCGCAAGCAATGGGCCAAGCACCAGAATGGAAGAGCGCATGGTCTTCACAAGATGGTAAGGCGCGACATAGTTCTCTATGGTTGAACAATCAACCTCGATGCTAAGCTTTTCATCGATAACAACCTGCACGCCCATGCAACCCAGCAGTTCGACGGTCGTGGTTACATCGTGAAGGTGCGGCACATTTTCGATGACTGCCGGCCCGTCGGCGAGCAGGGTGCCCGCAAGAATGGGCAAAACCGCGTTCTTGGCGCCGGATATGCGAATCTCACCATCCAGCCGGGTGCCGCCCTGGATCAACAGCTTGTTCAACATAGAATGCCTGCGTCCGTGAGCTCTTTCTCGACGCTGTAGGCCCTGGCAAACGTGCGTATTTCCTCCGGCAATGAGCGGAACCACACTGTCTTTCTTTGCTGCCACATCATCCGGGTGATCTCGAGAATCAATGCCAGCGCGGCACTGTTGCAGCTCACGACTCCGGAAAAATCGATCACAACCGAATCGACAGCTGCGAACTGGCGCTTCACCTGTTTGAGGAGGTCAGGCACGGTATCGAATCCCAGCGTACCACTGACAATAAACTGCCCCTCGCTTTTGCTGCTGTCGCCTGCCGCTCGAATAGTTGCTGCTGCAGGATCGGACTTCGTATTCAAGAGGCAACCTTCTTCGTGTTTTTTTCCTTCAGGTATTTCAGCAGACCTTCGATACCGCCTTTTCGCACTTCCTGGTCGAAAGTGCCGCGATAACTCGTTACGAGGCTGACGCCATCGATGCTCAGGTCATAGACTTTCCAGGCGTCGTCCTTGATCCGCATGCGATACGACACCGGAATCGAGGGGCCGCCCGGCTGGATCACCTCGGACTTGACCACGACCCTCTCGTCTCCCTCCTTCAACTGTACCGGGAAGTAATTGATTTCCTGGTCGCTGAACTCGCTCAGTGATTTGCCGTAGGTACGGATCAGCAAATTGCGAAACTCGTTGATAAATTCGATTTTCTGCTCCCGACTCGCGTCACGCCAGTTCTTGCCCAGCGCCAGCTTGGCGATCGTCACCTCGTCGAGGTGCGGGAGTATGTATTCATGGACCAGGTCATAGACCAGCGAGGGGTCCTTCTCCAGCTGCTCGCGCTTGTCCTTTATAATCGCGATGACTTCATCCGATGTCTGCTTGAGCATGACATCCGGCGCAACCATTTCGGCCGCGGCCAGCGCGCTGCTGAAGTGAAATTGCAGCAGCAACAGGAGTCCTGCCAGCGTGGAAGCTTTTCGCATTATCATGTTATTTCCTTTGATCATGGCACCACCCGTAACGCCTAAAAAATTAATCATCTGCCAGACTATAGAGGAACTGGCCGATGATTTGTTCCAGAACCAGGGCCGATTGCGTCAGTTCAACTTCGCTGCCATTTTCGAGGTATTCCTCTTCGGCGCCGGGCTGCAGGCCGATGAACTGTTCGCCGAGCAGGCCGGATGTCATTACGCTGGCAGCCGTATCGATCGGGAACTTATCATACTCGGGGTCGATCGACATCGTTACGCGCGCCTCGTAGCCTTCTGAATCATATTCGATGCTGACCACCTGGCCGACCCTGACACCGCTGGCCGACACGGGCGACCGGACCTTCAATCCCCCGATATTGTCAAACCTCGCCGAAATGACATAGCCGTCATCCCCGGTGTAGTTGGCCAGGTTGCTCACTTTCATCGCCAGCATGAAAAGCGCCGCCAGGCCCGCAGCCACAAAAAGACCAACCGCTATTTCGATCGTTCGACTATTCATGATCTCCCCCTTCTCTTTTCAAACCGGCAATCCTGCTGCCTGTTATTCGTTGAACATCAGTGCTGTCAGCACAAAATCCAGCCCGAGTACCGCCAGTGAGCTGTGAACCACGGTTCTGGTTGTCGCCCGCCCCAGGCCCTCCGACGTCGGCACACAGTCATAACCCTCAAACACGGCGATCCAGACGACCACAAAGCCGAAAACTGCACTCTTGATCATGCCATTGGCAAGGTCATGGTACAGATCGACCTTGGCGACCGCCTGCGACCAGAAGGCGCCGGCATCCAGCCCCAGAAGTTCGACGGCAACCAGGTAGCCACCCATGACGCCTACCGCACTGAAGATGGCCGCCAGTAAAGGCATCGATATAAACCCGGCCAGAAACCGGGGCGCGACCACGCGTTCGACCGGGTTCACCGCCATCATTTCCATCCCGGACAGCTGTTCCGTCGCTTTCATCAGCCCGATTTCAGCGGTCAGCGCCGAACCCGCCCGGCCTGCAAACAACAGGGCCGTGACCACGGGACCCAGTTCACGCAGTAATGACAGCACGACCATGACACTGACCGAATCCTCGGCACCAAAGTCGACCAGTGCGTTATAGGCCTGCAGCGCGATCACCATTCCGACGAACAGGCCGGCAACCACGATGATGAGCAGCGTCTGAACACCGACCGAATACATCTGCCGTATCAACAGGCTTGGCCTGAACAGCATGCCCTTCATCGCCGGCAGCACCTGGAGCAGGAAAATATGACCGCGCCCCAGACGCTGCAGCGACGACAGGCTCCTGTGTCCGATTGTTTGTATCTTGTCCAGCAGCATCAACGGGGCTCCACCTCGATCAGGTCATCCAGCACGGGCTCAGCCGGATAGTGGAACGGCACGGGCCCGTCCGCCTGCCCCCCGATGAACTGCCTGATCCACTGCGATTCGCTCCCCGTGAGGTCCTCCGGGCGGCCATGTGCGACGATTGCCGCATCGGAGATCACGTAGGCATAATTCGCAATAGACAGGGTTTCGCGAACATCGTGAGACACCACGATGCTGCAGATATCAAGCACGTCATTGAGTTCACGAATCAGCTTGACCAGCACGCCCATTGATATCGGATCCTGCCCGGTGAAGGGCTCATCGTACATGATCATCATCGGATCAAGCGAAATAGCGCGCGCCAGCGCCACCCGGCGCGCCATGCCGCCGGAAAGCTCCGAAGGCATCATCTGCGCGGCGCCCCTCAGGCCGACCGCGTTCAGCTTGAGCAGCACCAGCTGACGGATCAGGCCTTCGCTCAGGCGTGTATGTTCGCGCAACGGGTAGGCGACGTTTTCGAACACCGTAAGATCCGTCAGCAGGGCCCCGGACTGGAACAGCATACCCATACGCTTCCTGAGCGCGTACAACTGTGAGGTCTTGAGCCGGTGCACGTTCTGGCCATCCACTTCCACGGTGCCTTCATCGGGCTGCAACTGCCCGCCTATCAGTTTCAGCAGGGTGGTCTTGCCGGTGCCGCTCGGGCCCATGATCGCAGTCACGCCCTTGCGCGGGATATCCATATCGACGCCATCGATGATCATACGATCGCCGCGGCTGAATTTCAGGCCGCGGATCTTGATTAGAGTATCGCTCAAGTCTGGTCCCTTGGATGCCTGGTAGATGTCGGGGTGTCTTTTTTCTTGTCGGGAACGGTATTGTATGCGCTTGTAACCGCAGTTGCATCATTGTATGCCCGGATTTATCGTAAAAAAAATCCGTGATTTGATTCTGCGGCACTTTCGCGTAACCTTCACCTCTCGCGATAGAATACATCGGCCATGCCGCCCGGTTTCCGCAATCCTGGCCGGGTGAATAGCGCCAGGCTGAAAATGACGGGCGCCGAGAGTATCGAGACCGATCCAGATGACACAAACCGATTTTAAAAAACTTGGGCTTGCCGTAATCGAAACAGAGCTTGCAGCGGTGAGCGCCCTGAAGAACCGGATTGATAACAGTTTTTCACAGGCGTGCGAACTGATGCTAGGCTGCGAAGGCAGGATCGTCGTCACCGGCATGGGCAAATCCGGGCATATCGCGGGCAAGATCGCGGCCACGCTGGCCAGCACCGGCAGCCCGGCCTTTTTCGTCCATCCGGGCGAGGCCAGTCACGGCGACCTTGGCATGATCACCCCCAGGGACGTGGTGCTGGCACTGTCAAACTCGGGCAATACCGCGGAAATCCTCACCATCGTACCCATCATCAAGCGCCTCGGGGTACCCCTGATCAGCATGACCGGAAGCCCGGATTCACCGCTGGCGGCCGAAGCCACGATCAACCTGGACGTCGGCGTCGAGAACGAGGCCTGCCCCCTTGGGCTGGCCCCGACGTCGAGCACGACCGTGGCCCTGGTCATGGGCGATGCGCTGGCTGTCGCGCTGCTGGACGCGCGCGGCTTTACCGAAGAGGACTTTGCGCTGTCTCACCCCGGAGGCAGCCTGGGCCGCCGCCTGTTGCTGCACGTTTCAGATATCATGCACACGGGTGACGACATACCGCGCGTCACGCCGGACGTGAGCATCTCGGAAGCGCTGCTGGAAATGAGCAGCAAGGGCATGGGCATGACAGCGATTGTCGACCCGGGCAACAGGGTGCTTGGCATCTACACCGACGGCGACCTGCGCAGAACACTGGACAGGAAGATCGACCTGCAGCATACGCAGATCGAGCAGGTCATGACAGCAAACTGTAAAACCGTCGATTCCCGCGACCTCGCTGCCGAAGTGCTGAAGCTGATGGAAGACCATAAAATCAACGGTGCGCTGGTCACTGACGAAAACAACGGCCTTATCGGTGCGCTGAACATGCACGACCTGCTTCGGGCGGGAGTGATGTAAGATCAGTTAACAGTGAATAGTGAACAGTGTTAAAGACGCTGCTCTATTTCGACACAATCACTGTTGACTGCTCACTGTTAACTGTTAACTGGTTTTAAATATGCAGGACATACTCGACAAAGCAAAGAAAATCGAACTCGTCATCTTCGACGTGGACGGAGTTATGACAGACGGCAGCCTGTTCATGGGCGACGACGGCCAGGAATACAAGGCTTTCAACTCGCTTGACGGTCACGGCATGCGCATGCTGCAGGAGGGCGGCATAAACGCCGCTGTCATCACCGGCAGAAAGTCCAATGTAGTCCAGCACCGCATGAACGACCTCGGCATCACCCGTGTCTACCAGGGATACCGCGACAAAATACCGGCGTACGAAGCGCTGATGGATGACGTCGGGCTCGCCACGGACCAGGTTGCATATGTGGGTGACGACGTTGTTGATCTGCCCATCATGACCCGTGTCGGCTTCGCGATTGCAGTCCAGGATGCGCACCCCTATGTGAAAAAGCACGCACACTGGATCACGCAGAACAGCGGCGGCCAGGGCGCTGTACGCGATGTCTGCGAACTGATACTCGAAGCCAGGGGTTTACTCACGCAAACACTGGAATCGTATCTGTACCAGCCGAAATGAAGAAGCAGTTCAGTCTGTTAACGCTGATAATCATCGCCTTCATAGGAGTCTGGGGCGTCATCGAGGGGCCGGAAGACGTACCGCCTGTTGCCAGGGACCCGCATTATGTCGACGCCTATGTCAGGGATTTCACCATGCTGTCAATGAGCAAGGAAGGCCGCCCCTATTACACACTGACTGCCGAACTGATGGAGCATTTCAACGATACGGGCGAATCCGAAATAACAATGCCCGTATTCAACATCGACCGGGACGACGACGCCTGGGTGATCAGCGCCCGGCGCGGAACCATCGACGACGACAACATCTGGGTCACCCTGAATGACGACGTGGTCATGCTGCAGAAAAACACCGACAATCCGCTGCAGCTGAAAACCAGCCAGATGCGTTTCAACACCAGGACACAGATCGCCAACAGCAACAGGCACGTTGATATCACCCAGGGTGAACTTTCATTGGAGTCGAACGGAATGGTTTACAATAATCTAACCGGCAATCTGGAACTGCTAGCCGGCGTCAGTGGTGTTTATGTTCAGAATTAAGGCTGCAATTCTGATATCTTTGCTCGGCTGCCTGGCAATGAACGCCATGGCTGCGAAGAAGCCTGACGTCCTGCCCGGTACGCCGATACACATCTACGCTGATTACATGAGATATGAACTCAAGAGCGGCGTGAGCACGTACACCGGGAATGTCCGTGTGACACGAGACGACATCGAACTGACCGGCGACAAGGTTGTCGCGGTGCAGAAGGACCAGGTGTTGCGAAACATAACGGTCACCGGCTCACCCGCCACCTACCGCCAGCGGGCCGAAGACGGCGAATACATCAACGCCCAGAGCAGGAAGATGGAATACCAGGCCAATAAAAACAGGCTGGTTCTGACCGACAAGGCGCGCCTGGAACAGGCCGGCTCGGTGATGGAGAGCGACCGTATCATCTACGACACCATCAAGGAGGTTGTTATCGCAGGTGACGACAAGGCAGACAAACGTGTGAACATTACGATTACACCGGAAAACATCAAAAAGCAGTAACTATGCCGGAACTGCTCGCACAAAACCTGGTCAAGCGATACAAGGCCCGTACCGTCGTCAACGATGTTTCCATCAGCGTCAACAGCGGCGAAGTGGTCGGCCTGCTCGGGCCCAACGGGGCCGGCAAGACGACCAGTTTTTACATGATGGTGGGCCTGATCCGCGCCGACGAGGGCAACATCTTCCTCGACGGCCGGAATATCACCTACCTGCCCCTGCACGCCAGAGCCCAGCTCGGCGTCGGGTACCTGCCCCAGGAGGCCTCGGTTTTCAGAAAACTGACGGTAGAAAAAAATATCATGGCCATCCTGGAAGCACAGAAACTAGACCGGGAAAAGCGCGAGGAGCAGCTGCAGCTGCTGCTGGAAGAGCTGCAGATCGAGCACATTCGTGAAAGCCTCGGCATGAGCCTCTCCGGCGGCGAGCGCAGGCGCGTGGAAATCGCCCGCGCCCTGGCCTCGAAACCGGCATTTATCCTGCTGGACGAGCCATTTGCCGGCGTGGACCCGATTTCGGTGCTCGACATCCAGAAAAGTATTGAACATTTGATTGGTCTCAATATCGGCATCCTGATCACCGACCATAATGTACGGGAGACCCTCGGAATCTGCCATCGGGCCTACATTCTGAGCGATGGTAAGATAATCGCTCATGGCCAGCCGGATGAGATTCTCGAAAATGACCAGGTGCGGGAAGTTTATCTAGGCCACGATTTTCGACTATAAATAGGTATAGAGACCGATCCAGACACCGATTTTGATACAGGAGACAAGCCAGAAAGCGGGGTTGGGCGTGGTATATTAGGGGCAGCCTCTGTATACAGACCCGGATTTTCACTAGAATCTCAGCCCGCCTCCAGTAGTCAGCATGAAACCGTCCCTCCAGCTAAAACTTGGCCAGCATCTGACGATGACCCCCCAGCTGCAACAGGCGATCCGCCTTCTGCAGCTGTCTACCATGGATCTGCAGACCGAAATCCAGCAGACGCTGGAGGAAAATCCAATGCTGGAGCTGGACGAGGACAACACCAGCGCCGAGCAGGACCGGCAGGAAAAGAGCGAAACCGAGCTGAGCCAGCAGGATGAGCAGCTCGACCTGGAGAGATCCGCCGATCTGCCCGACGAGCTGCCCGTCGACACGGAATGGGAAGATATCTACGACGTCGCCAGTGCCGGCATCAGCAATGCGGCACAGGTATCGGGCGAGAGCGTCAATGATTACCTCGAAAACCAGAGTGTCGAGGGCGACACGCTGGCAGAACACCTGCTCTGGCAGCTCAGAAACATGTCGACCAGCGATACCGACTTTGCCATCGGCATCGCCATCATCGACGCCATCAACGACGACGG